>Ga0210059_1000848_pt1 | contig 42900 bp, 24 predicted proteins | sample Ectturendosymbi2_FD_188042 | JGI IMG/M metagenome (GOLD analysis project Ga0210059, IMG submission 188042) | Ecteinascidia turbinata endosymbiont from Florida, USA - Sample 2 (SPAdes) (version 2) | ecosystem: Host-associated > Tunicates > Ascidians > Unclassified | place: Key West, Florida... | reverse complement strand
GCCAAAATTTTGGCTCAAAGTTTGGTTGTATTCTAGGCTGGAATATGAAGCTTTAGAGGCCTAGATCGACTTCCTAGCGTTTCTGGTGCCCAAGTAGGGGCCAAAAGACCCCAAATCGTTGAGGACATGGCTGAGTAATTTCAGGGGATCTCCCTAATTAAAATCCGGAAGTTTGGCCATAACTTTTGAACCAGAAATGCTAGAAAGTCCATCAAAACCTCTAAAGACTCGTATTGAAGCCTACAATCCAAAAAAACTTCGAGTCACCAAATCTGATGGATGGTTCGACTCCCCGGAAGTGACGTCATTATCCATTGTGTAAGCATCAACAAAAAAACCGTAATCTCAAGCTGAAAATTTTTTTTCCAGTCTAAACTACTAGTCTTCACGAGTCTTTAGAGGGTTTGAACAACTCTCTAGCCTATTCGAACGGCGAGTTATGGCCATATACAAACAGGGTGTTATTCAACCCATGGTTACCTTTTTAGGGGTAGAAATTTTGACCACTTTTTGGTTTTTGTGGCATAAGTTTTGATCCAGATATGCTAGAAAGCCAATCAAGGGCTCTAAAGACTCGTAAGATAACCTAGTTTCGTAAACATATTTGGACCAAAATGTGGGCCCATTCGATGGGCGTCCAGCGCCGGGTAAAGTAGGCCATAAAAACGCGAAAACACCCCCACTTGTGACGCCCTCCCAAGAGAAACCCAAACCCAAAACTGAAAATTTTTTTTTGACTCGGAACTACTAGACTTGCTGAATCCGTAGAGGGTTGGAACACCTCTCTAGCTGCAGCAGCTGGCGAGTTATGAACAAAAACGTACGAGCCAATCTATTGGCTTTTTGTATCCGTTCTATCGCTACGATTCTGTTTGTCGTGAAGGTTTGCTTGTAAGAGAGAGTGAGAGATGTCACGTGCCCAGTTGGCCAAATAAGCATGCATGGATTGCTCCAAGAGCCTCCTGAAGAGCATCTGTCCCTGTCCATTCTCGCATTTCAAAATTTCTACGGCGGCATCTGTCTGTACCTTGCGCAATTATCTGTAAAGTTAGTGATATGTTGGCTAAGGTTTGTTTGCTACCACTGCCTCGAATATGTTAGATGATACACTAGCAATTTGCAAACGCTTGTGCTGCCTTTTACGAGTATGTGTAGAAACTGTTGTTTCAATTCTGTTTTGGCGATTTAACAAAGGTATTTTGCTTTTGGTATCGACCAACAACCATGTAGCATGGCCAGGGCCGGTTTTAAGCCGATTTGACCGATTTCTTCTAATCGGGCCCCATGCCAAAGGGGGCCCCGCGCTCCACCTACAACAACGCAAACTTACACTTTCTATGGAACCTGCTCGTGTATAGCGCCGGCGCGGAGCCCAGTGTTTTTCAAGTCGTTGTGAGAGACCAAAACGATTATCAAATTTTTCCAACAGTCTCCCAAAATACAGCATAAATTCGCGTTACTACCACCATCATCATACACCAAAACCTTGATCTACATACATCTCGGTATTCAGATGAAACAGTTGCGGTCTCTTAAAAAGTCTTTGCAGCGAGCATGGTCAAAACTTGAGCAAACTCTGGAGGTCCCCACAGTATTTTTTAAGCGTGGGATACCTTGCCTACGAAAATCCAAGTGAACTGCGCGGTTTTTAACGCTCTCATCAAAGTTCTATAGTAAGAATGGCCATTGTTTTCAGTGGTGAGTACCCAATTTTTTTTTCACTAGCACCTTGTTAAGGCAGAGAGGGATTAGGTTTTTAAGCTGCTTTCTGTTTTATTTACAAAAGCGTTTCTTGTTTGGCAGGTCAGGTTTCAATAGTTGTTGCAAAATACAATTCGATAGTTGTTGAATGTCAATATTTCAATATTTACTACTATTTGTCTTCTGAGGGTATCGTTTATTTCGTAATTGCAAATGTGTGCTGCTTAGTCTTTTAATAGCGTTGTTCATTTTCACTCTCATAAAGATTTGATGGGGCAACATGAGATTGGCGTAAACGTTTCAAATAAACCTAGTTTTTGTTACGAATGGCTATTTCAGATGTGCAAAAAATAACGGTTCCTTGAAAAGGAACAGAAAATTACTAACAGTTAAGCCACTTGCAAAGAGAAGTGACATTTTGGTTCAAGTGAAGTAAGCCTCATGATGTTCTTGTGGTGAAAATTGCATCATGATATACTACTGAAACAAGGATTGTGGTATCAATCTCACAGACTGGCCTTGTAATTTCTGAGATGCAGCCTAACAAATTGAAAGTTGCAAAAAGTGGAATAACTTTTGTGGAAGTTTGAGGCTATTACAGTACTTGCCTGTTTTGAAAAATTAAAAAGTAGGTTTAAATTATTAGGAGATCTACAATCACTTCGTATACTTCTTTAGTGTCAATAGAGAGAAGAGTTTTAACCTTCTCCGGGATATTCAAAAGCTGCTCTAATAAGCAGTTTGTACTCCTTTGATCGGTACTCTATTACGTGGTTTTCACTGTAACCATTTTCCACGTGTGAAGTATATAGTGACAAGCAGGTGTTTTGTACAGTCGAATTTGGGCTATTTATTTAAGAATATGTTTTGTCTGTACTGCAGCTAAGCTAAATATTATGAGTCGAAGACCAAGAGACATAGGCCGAAAATATTAAGTGGCTGCCAAAAGAGACCTAAAGCTAAGGCAAAAACAGACCAAAGCATAAAAATGAAAGAAGCGTTTGACAAGTATTTTAACCACTGAGGATATATCTCCAATGCCACACCGCATTGCGACAACGTAGGCATCTAGCCTGGTCATGTTACGCCAGACAGTCAAAGTGAACGTTTATGTACGGCAAGTGATAGCCTACAAGTCGTTTCCATGGTGTTGATTCTGACAAAGAAGGAACCTCGTCAGATGTGCATCTGATGACGCATGCGAGCAAGAAAATTCAAAATTTAGATTAACAAATGAACCCGCTACCTAGCCAGAGGTCATGAGTCGGAATGCCAGGGACTACCCTGGACTATTTAGCCCAAATATGACCGCCTGCAATCATAATAGAAGTTTTCCGCAGAAACGACAGTGATGGTTCACGGTTTTCTAAGTTTCACTGTAAAAGAAAAGAATACCATCAAATGGTGAAGCGGAAGGTCATTCATGGCTAACACTCCTGGCCTGGAAAAACAATATTTTGCTACTACTGCAAAGTTTTCAGCTCTGGATATCCACTATCACAGCACTCAATACGTCTCCTCTCTGCAGGTACTCGTGCCTCGCCTTTGATCAGGGAGGTGCCTAGCCAGAGGCTAAACACAGCATGCTAAGAAAAAATAGCAGTATGGGACTGATACAGGCAAATACTGCAGCCTATATGATCAACTACTAGGAAATGTGTACAAATGCACATTTCCAATGACAAATGGCTTATAACCTCAATAAGAATATTTTATAAAAATAGCAGTGCTTTACTGGACTGTATTAGCATTTTTGAAGTATGCAGTGCAATAAACAGTATAGTTGCTACTGTTCACGAAAACTTCCCTAAACAGCATTAAATTGAAACATTAAAATTTGGCAGGATGCAACATAGGAAATTCATTGCATGAAACAAACGGAAAATATGAAAATCTAAAGAGCATGAAATCACAGCTACATTACTACGACACAACACATTAGCCTACAGCTGCAATTACATAGTTAATTCTGTTCATGAATACTTCGTGGTAACAGATTCCCACTTGCAAATCTCACATCAAGCAAGTTTGAAACACGAGAATTTCACAGTATCATATGACAGTTACACCATGTTACTACCACAAAACATTTTGCAGCTACAGCTACATTTTAGTTGTACACTTTATAGCAGCAACAATTTGAGGTTTACAAAAATTAGGGTTAGATGGAATAGTGGGTTACCAATACATGTTCCTAATATAAGATGTTTCTAACTCTACCCAAATTTGAATTAGGTTGTTTCAGTTGTCCCAAATTTCATTTGGTGTTGTAATTTGCCCAAATATTTTTTTAATATATGCAAATCTGAATGACTCTTCCAATTTGCCAGATGGTTCCAATTATACCCAAGTTTGAATGAAGCTGTTTTAATTACCAAATATAATTGAGGCTGAGGAATTTTCTCAGATGTTTCTAACTGTATGCAAATTTAAATGAAGTGGTTGTATATTACCCAAATGAGAATGAAGCTGTTTGAAGTTCACCAAAAGTGAATTAAACTGTTTGAACTTCCCAAAAATGAATAAAGCTGTTCGAAGTTACCCAAAATTGAACGATGTTACCCTTGGCCCAAATTTGAATGGAGCTGTTGCTATTTACCCAAATGTTTCCATTTATGGAAACATTTCTTACTTCACCCAAATTTGAATGAAGATGTCCCAATTTTCATTGAGATTGTTAAATGTACCCAAATGATCCTAATTTTATCCAAATATGAATAAAACTCTGATAGTTAACCCAGGCATTTCTAAATATACAGTAGAACCTGTCTAATTCGTCATCGTTTAAATGGTCAATTCGACACTTTTTCGTCGGTCCCGGCAGAATCCCTATCTTTTGTGTATATTTCTGTTCGCCTAATTCGCCATCGTCTAATTCGTCACTTCTTTCTATCCCTGAGAAGCGTTTTGTTCGTCTAACTCGTCATTTGCAGTTTCGCTTTAGATGTCTAAGCAGCTAGTACGTGTGGGAATTCAAACAAATTAAGGATCTCTATCTGAGCATTGCTACGCCTCGAAATTTGTTTATCGAATTTATACACGAGGTGTAAGGCGTGACCCAACTCCCCATTGAGAGAACACGGAAAAGTTTATTAAAGATTTGAAAGGTGCTTGATTAAATGGAGGAGTCCAGACAGAGCAGAGGAATTAATTGTATTCAACCATAACGTCATAAACTTGTATTTCACTGCAAATAAGAGCACTATGTATGTATACGAGTTACTATGATAAAGTATATGATGAGTTTTCACCTGTTTGCATAATTCGTCACTTTTTTCTAATCCCCTTGAGGTGACGAATTAGGCATATTCTACTGTACTAAAATTTCAAAGGAGCTATGCCATATAGCCCAGCTTTGAGCAAGATGCTTGAAGTTGCCCACAATTGAATGAAGCTGTTGCAAATAGCCAACGTTTGACTTGACTGATAGACTTCACCCAAATGTTTCCAATTTATCTAAACGTTTATATTTTCACCCAAACTTGAATGCAGCTTTTCTCATTTGCCCAGATTTAATTGAAGCTGTTGGACCATACCCAAATTCTCCTAATTTACCTAAATGTTTCTAATTTTACCCAAAACTTGAATGAATTTTTTTAGTTGGCCTAAGTTAGATGAAAGCTGTTGGAATTACCACGTGATTCCTGTTCACTTAAGGGCAGTGTCTATTTTGCCACCAGGAGCAAAAAAGAATGGCAAAATAGTCTCAGATTATTTTGCCGTTGATTTGGCCATTATTTTGCCTTAGTTGGGAAAGTAGACACTACCTCACTTGTATGTGAATGTAGCTTCACACTTTGCCCAAATGTTGAAAATTTTTGCCCGAACAGTGGTCAATTTTTCGGCGTTGGGGATGCAACCACATGTCGTACCCTTATGAGTGTGGGAACATGTTCCCACCCCACGACACCCTGGGATGGCAGTTGTCCTGGGTGGCAATTGTCCCAGGTGGCAGTTGTCCGGATACCGTAATACAGCTAATTGTTTCGTCATAACACAATATTCAACAGAAATGCACCCATCTGGCTGAGCGATAACGAATATAGCGCCTACTCCACAAATATACTTTCCTTGCTAAAAATTACCAAGTGGCATGCACATGTCACACGTATGGCTAAACACATGAGCGTGGTGGGGGGCCCTGCTCCCTATATCTGGCGCTGTTTGTTACTGAGAACGCAGTCGTATACGCTAACGCGAAGTTTCGAAATGCTGTGACTTCTGTCAGGTGATGTACGCTGCAAACGTCGCACTGCGTATTGCGCAACAGTAAGCAACACTTCCTCCTCTTTTACCAATAAGAATCAGGTTCACTTGCACGTTCTCACGCAACAGTGCAGGCTGGTGTTCGAAACGTACGCGAAAATCCTCACAGTTGTTATGCAGACTTCTATACGCTGTGGCTATAGTTAGCTCGATTTCAGTTTGAATAAAGCTGTAGGAATAGTTTGACTTAACATAGCATGGTTAGTTCAAAACTGATTAATGCTGCACTTTTATTACAAAAATGAATTTGCGAAAAAGTGTCTAAATGATAATGCAATACAGAAGGATGCAGGACACGCACCTCTATTTTGAATAGTAACTTTGAAAAGGAGCATAAAGTAACGCATAATGAATTGTACCAAAAATTTTTATTGTTTATTGTTGACGTAGTTTTTGTTGAAAAAAATTTGAGGACCAATTCCCGATGCTCAGAACTTCTCTGCCGAGCTCTGAGTTGTTTACAAAGGAGTGTGACGTCAGTTACTGGATTTCAATGCAGAGTTGCAGGAATCGAATTCTATGTAGATTTCAAATAAATTATGAAGCACCAAATTACGCAAACAAGATAAAAACCCAGCTGAGGGTAAATTGTAAGGTGTACAGCCATGAAGGGAAGTGGCCACGCAATGCAGTTGCATCCCGAACGAAATGATTGCACGATTTTTTGCTGAGAGATGCTGCGATAAAGATCTAACATTCAATCAGACCGCGAGGCACGACACACAACCGCCATCTATTGGTATGCAGGATCCTGTCACCATACTCGCACCATCACTGAGTAGGAAGAGTACAACGGTAACCACTTCATTGACGTCTGCAAAATAAGCCACAAAGAAACAGGTCATTTCCACCTGCAACAATGACAATTTTTTCATACGTAGTGGGTATTCCACAAATATGCTCAGTAACCAATAAGTATTGCTTTCTGTTTTCGAGGAACACCAAAACCGAATCGCGAGTTATCAGACAAAAAATTTATTCTTTTATTGGTTTACCATGTCTGCGTAAATCGGCATTTCGTGGAAATGACTAGGTCGAAAATCGAAATAGGGTTAAACCAAGAATACATTTCACTTACTTAGCAGGAATTCTAATCTCTCGGGAAAACGTAAAAACGTGAGAAGTAACGAAAGCCTACAAAAATATTGAAGATAGCACCTGAGCGCTAAGAGCAAGACCCATCCTGGTACTTTCTCATTCGGCGGTTGTGCAGAACATTCGCAACGTGACACCACCAATTTTTATCAAATGCAGAAAACTGATGGGTGTCACGTTTCAAACGTTCTGTACAAGATTGGTTTGAAAGGGCGGAGTAATCCTTTTTTCACAAAATAATAAAAGCAGATGACAATCACGTTTGTCAAACAGATCTTGGGATTTCTGCGGACGACTGTTAAATTACCACGCTTGTGGTAGTTTTGGTTTTGTTAATTTAGTACGGCGGATTTACGATAGGTTCACAACCCAATTTTGACATTACCAGCTTCACCCTTTCCACGTGAACTGTATTTCCTCCTGGCGACAGCCATGTTAGACCTGTCTTGTCCAGTTTTTAAGTAACCCTTTCCCCAATTGTAAGCACGAAAACATCACATGCTTTAATGGACTCCTAGTGTTTTTGCAACATCTACCCAAAGTCCGCGGGACTCAATCAAGATTAACGCCTATGACGATTGTCGACGTCAGAAAACATGACATGTTCAATGAACCAGGCCCTGAAGATTATCACGGTTTTACTGGAGATCAAGATTAAGTTCAGTTCCTACACTCTGAGAAAAATTCAGCAACCGTACAGTGCTCACATCGTTACAGCAAAATCAAAAGGTAAAAGTTGAGCCAACACAAAGTATTGTATGAAGCGCTTTAACGAAAGCGTGCCATAGAGAATGAAGGACGTGACTATAGAGGAAGTCAGCACATCACGTCACGACTGTCTCACAAACAGCGTAGTGCATGTTCAAATAAGGTTCACATTCTTAATTCAAGCGGTTTACTTGGAAGTAGGGAATATTTACCGCGAACGATTTTATGCAAGCGCAATGCCGAGTTCTGCTGAAACAGACAAACAAGAATTTTAGCCGCCAAAAATCAGTTCAAGCCCGTCTGAAGTGTTTCCAATTTTACGCTATGCAAACTCTCAGAGCGGAAATGCACAGCGTGTCTTTGTATGAGCATATTGCTTCACCTTCTTCCCTCTGCAGAAACACGCAGGTCAAGCAAAAAAACACCTTAATGACATATTTAAGCTTGCATTTCACGTAAACCATTAGGATAGGTGATAACTACAACGATTAAACGGGTGAACGAAGTACATGAACAACAGAGTGGAATGGCTCCACGCCCATTTCCCGATCTAATCTTGTACCAACTGGAATAACTAAACAAAGCCTGCTTGCCAAATTGCGATCTGAACAAAATAGACCAGTGTTTTGAAGTTTCCGAGGTAGCTTTTACGGAAATCTAATCTTTCAAACTCAACCAAACTTCCTGCGCCTTGTTTTTCGTGAAAAAAATGTGCTACACTTAGAATTTAATTTGACCTATATACCGTGTCCGTATGCTTGTTACCACGTTTGGGTGACTCACATGAGCTGTCGCTCCATGGCTTCTATACACTATTATTTTAACAAGCACTTGACCCACCTGCAAATCTTCCCAGAGGAATTGCAGCTTTCATTGCATTTGCCTTTTGAGGATCACTCCACCCAACAAGACTCATCGCTGTGTTCACAACGGTTGGGTTGACTGCATTTACTCGAATCTACAAAAACAAACATACCCGTCATTCTGGAGACTTCACTTCTTGATCTATTGCAGGGTGGCCTACCAGCCACAGACCGATAGTCACATTTCTTACTGTGTTACCGAAGTGAGCCACATCACACACAAGGGCACACATGAACATCACCCCCATCTCTTCCTCATTCACACACATACCTTTGCACAGCTAGATTTACTGTAAATATCACACAGCAACATGATGATGGCAGAAATTTACAAAGCCGCGTGAATGTGATCGCCTGTGTATGTTCTTGCGCAAACTACAAAGCGCGCTTCCACACAACACGGTGACTGACATGTGTGTCGCGTAAATGCGCTCGTGTGTGTATGTTCTTGCACAAGTCAGGGAAGCACGCTTCCACCCAATGCGTGTGAAAGGCGCATTTCATGTGTAAGTCGCACTTCGACTTTTAACTTTCAAGGTGAACAACTGGTAGAAAATTTTGCGACTTACGTATATACGAATAAATACGTTATTTACGTAAGAGCCGCATGAAGCCGGGCAGAGAACCGCATGCCGCTTGCGAATTGATCAGCCTTCTATTATAACAACATCGATGCGGGGTTTGACGAGCCACTTGTCACATTCCTCCTTTCACTCGTACGGTTCCACAGATTTTGAGGTGATCCGATGTTATTGAAATTGTTGCGTTACATTGTCGTATGCTTCCTTGCAATCTCCTATTCCAGTTAAAGTCTTCCTATAAATCTTGATGGATTTTGTGGACAATAAATGCATGGTTGCCTGTTCTGCATTGTCGGTGGAAGTCTGCTTTTAATGACCAGATTTGCCGTGAATTCTACGTACTTGTTTGATTTGCCAGATGTGCAGCCAGCGTCGGCAAAATCACATCTCAGCAACCTCCAGGTCACGCCAGTTTTATCTGCAACAACCCATGGTTTTCAGTCGTACAGAAGTGTCGACAACGCAAAGCCCTTAAGAAGCTGAACATTGGTATGAAGTGGAGGTTCATTAGGTTAAAAATCATCTTTTGTAAATCCTATCTTATGAGTGACCCTCTTCCCCAAGTTTGAGCATTTAACTGTCTGTCCACAATTTATAGTCTGAGCATTTAACTGTCCGCAATAAAAAGTTATGTTCATTAACGCCACTTTCAAGCGATAGGATGGTAAAATTGAAGAATTTATAAACACACCTTGTTTTTATTACATTTTTTCCTGCTTTACCGCATGAAGATCCGCATCATTAACGTAGCAGAGAAATCAGTATCAGACTGAAAAATTTGAAACTGGCAAATCGATAAAAATGCAATCAACGAGATATTGCAATACGTTCTGTCAGGTATGAAGCTCCACGACGCATAATTCGTAACTTACAAACACAGCTTTCCCAAGAAAATTCCCAAAAAGTTGGGATTTTTGCACGTCTTCAATTGATACCAACTTTAACTTAATAAAATCAACCCACGTCTAGCAACTTTCATTAAATCTTCAAAAAAAGCGCAGAAACACACAATATATTCTTGTTTCATAGAATGCTTTCATAAAACATAAAATAGTGGCACGAAGCGATACAGTGCGTTTCCAGACTCATTTTCAAGAAATTTTTGTACTGCGAAGTACGCTTATTAAAACCGGATTTCATCAATATGACCCTCGCTCTTTTCATTAATATAGGCCCACTCTTTTGGTCTTGCGAGACCAGTTTCAAGAAAAAAAGCAGTGAAATGACTATTAAAAATTTTAGTGCATTTAAGTTGTAACGAAGATTGAACTCAGGAAACAGCAGATTTCATTATCTTAAAGAATTCTTTCTGTGGGGCAAATTATACCTTGTTTGTAAGAGCCATGTGTTTTCACATTCCTACACAGCACACTGGAGGAGAATGGGCTTGTTTCATATGCTTTGGTTTTATCACCATGCGAAAGTTGTTCATAGGCTTTTGGTGTTTCCAACGATAATCCAACTTTCTACAAGTGTTGTAGAAATCTAAAATGGTTTAAAATTCATTTCAATATGCAATACGTTTTCGTCCTGAACACACTTACACACTATCATAGGTAGTAGGCTAGCTAAAACTATTTGAATAAGAGCTGATGGTGCCTACCCTGAAAGCAAAATATATGCTCCGATAAGATCGCAGTCTCTGATTCATGGCTGTGAAAGGATTCCTTCCGATAGACAGTGAAAACATTTACTCCTTTTCTACGTTTACATCGGTAATCGAAAACATTTCATATAAATAATAAATCAAAGCATCGATCAAATACGTGAAGCTCGGGAATTTTTTAACCAGGTCTTTGCTATTTCTTAGTTTGAAAATAAATTTGATCTTAGTGAAGGTACCTTATATAAGGTGGGTTTGTGATTGCGCGCGTATCTTCGTAAAATTTTACTGCAGATGGCTTTGACTCATACATTCCTTGTCAGTGGATGGTAACGCGTAGCCGAGATGTTTTTAATGCCATTTTCCGATTTAGTGTTCAGCAAGAAATTGACCACAACTTGGAAATTTTTAGTGACTGATTTTCTCGTTCACATTTCACCGACAGAAAGTGTATGAGAGGTGCGGTTTAAAGTTGGTTAACGTGCGCAAAACGATGTCAGATTCTGGGTCAGGGTCAATAGAACTTTCTTCGAATAGTTCAAATATTCCAACTGATTTCGAAACTGTGCCCTCTAGCGTTTTCCGTTACTTTTTTGTTTTTTGCAACTGTTTTTTCATCATCTGGCAAGCCGAAAACAATTGAAACTTTCATTGCAACAGGAAAGTAAAAGCCAACACCACTGATAATGAAATGTGAGCGCCATTTCTTCTCCTGGAATAAATGTTGATCGCGTTTTTGAACAAACGAACTTACACACTCCGCTCAGCACTAAAAGCTTCTTCCCACCTCTACTGTACAGACTTCGCTATAGGAACCACTTGGAGATTTTTAGCCAAGTTTGTTTTGTACGTAAGCAAGCACCAAGGTACAACTATGATGCTTTGGAAGGTACTGACAGAGTAATGACCACCTGAAACGTGATACGTTCTTCTTCACAACTTGTGGTAGACACGTGTGCAAGATAAATGGTCAGAATTGCTGATGGAAAATAAGCAAATATTATAATTTCCTGGATAAAAAGGAACCTTTTTAATCAGGATTTTACGAATCCAGAGAGCATCGCGCTACATACATTGTGCTTCCCTAGTTCCAAGCTCATGGCTTTTGTCATTGAATCAAGGGCAGCTTTTGACGCACAGTAGATAGAGTGATCTTTCAGAGCTCGCAGTGATGCTTGGCTGGAAATGTTGACAATGCTGCCTCCTGAATTTCGTTCCACCATCCTCTTTGCAACCATCTGCAAAAATTATACATGAATATTACAGTCACACTTGCGCACTCTCAAATTCTCGAATGAGAATTCATCTTACAAACACACTTTTTTCATCTTACAAACTCATCTTAGAATTCATCTTACAACACAAAATTACATAATTTTACCCAGTTTGGGAACTACTGCATTATAGCGTTTAAAACTGCAAATATGTTTATTTACTTGAAGTTAATGATTTTCTTTATGTAACTTCTCTAAAGAAAATTACAGCACAACAATAGAGTTTATCGAAACACAAGGCAAACCTGCGATATCTGAAACGGTGCTCTGACGTTTACTTCCATCATCCTACGAAAACACTGACGTAACATTTAAATAGTCGTAAGTAAAAGTTTACAATTCAACGTCTAGTGACATTAAACATCTTCAACAAGTCCGGCAGAATGCTCGACTGCGATCATATACATTGGAAAGGGAAAGTAACTTAAAAATGCCTAACATACTCTCATTATACCAAGAAGCAATTTATAGGCTTGGCTGTCTAAATAACGTTTCTAAAATAACAATTAACAACAAAAAACATACGTGACATTGAAAAATGATTGACGACGTGAAGTGTCACACCGCAAACTCTTCACAAGTATCCCATCTCTGCCGTTTGCACTTGGGATAGTATTATTTTGGTCATTACCCGTTTTGTCACCACAGAGCGATAAAGGTCATGCAGAACTGCATTTGCTTTACCAATCCGTGTATAGTTCCCCTTGTTACCCTTTCCGTCACTCGTGAATACCGTCCAAAGATACTTGAATTTCTCCCCCTGCTGCAGTGCAATGCCGCTCAGTTGCAGCAGAAACTGCCGAGGGTTTCTGGAGACATAATGCCTCTGCCTTGTTAGTGCTAATTTTCAATCCGGCTTAGTCCCATGCAGCAGAAAACTGATCGTGTGCAGTTTGAAGGCCCTCTTGGGAAGATTCTAGCAGTGCCAAATCGCCTGAAACACGCAAACGGTTGATCCTGTAGCTCCCAACAGAGTCACCCTCGTCGACTCGGTTGTAACTGTCCATCCAAGACTATGAAGTAAGGAGGTGACAGCACACACCCACATGTCGGAATCCAACCACTACGGCGTAAGGTTGTTGTTTAACTCCGTCAACACAGACAAACTTAACAGGCGTCCGTCAACACCGAACTTCCGCAGCACTCCCTAAGGTTTTCACGAGGAAGCCGGTCGTGTGCTTTCTCGAAGTCGACAAAACATGTGTACACGTCTTTTGAACACTCTCAAAATTTGTCGAAAATTTGCTGGAGAGTGAACACTTGCTCTGTACGGCTACGACCTTGACGGGTAGCATTCAGCTTCGTTGCAATTTCGAGGTATCTTTTTTGAAGGCATTTGGCATAAACATTTTAGGGAGACTAATGTCTCCTTGTTGTGTATAGAGATGATAACACCAGTTTACTAATGCTTCATGCCTTTCTAAAACACCAGGCCACTTGACGTACACGAGTGAGCCATATAACGCCTTCTTGGTTCACAGGTCTTTTGAGCATTTCAGGTCCGATTTCATCACAGCCTTCAGTGTTTCGACGGCGTTCTGGGCGGATCACTGATGGAATACGAAGTGTTTGGAGTGTACCACGAGATTCCGTACTTTCATCTCCGACAGTTCATCCGACGAGTTCATCGAAACGACAGTTTATCGAACGACAGTTCATCAAAACGACAGTTTATCGAACCGACTTATCTGATTTAACTGCCACAAGACATTATTACGGCGTGGTCACCATGCTGGAGTGTACAGCCGCAGTCATAACTCTCTATTTAAGTTCCAAGTGTAATGTCAGTATTTGTCTTTCTTTAGTATCGACTGGTGGTTAGCAGGACTGAGAACCATCAAAACCAAAGGTAAGAACAGCAGGGAAGGGAGAAATTTTGAGTGATTGTAAAATACTTTGGAAATGGAATTTATTTTAAAGTGAGAACGCGAACGGAAGTGGCTTCGAAAGGTTTTATGTATGTCAGTCACAAAACTCAAAATGACGTAACTTACTGAAAATGTGAGGAACACCTCAAATGTAAAAGTTGTGTACTATCCGAAACCGAGGAAGACAGCTTTATGAGAGCGCCAATTAAACACAGTCATTTTGTAAGCAGCGACCTTCAAACAACTGCACACAACTTACGATTTAAATGATTATAGAAACGGTGTTCTATTGAATTACTGTCTGGCTTCATGTCGGATAATCGGTTGTGGGATAAAATTTATGTTGTTGCTGACGTTGCCGTTGCTTTTCCGTGTCTTTTTGTTTACGTGTTGCGTTAATTATTCGTTTTTTGAGGGGCTTCATTCCATGACCTTGCGGTCCCTCGAGCCCATAACAATAAACTGTGCCAACTGTACCAGTGGAATATCAATGCAAAATGGCGCCCGTGGCAAATTTTAAATGTGTGTCCTTTTTAATTCATGAAATATTAGATATTAACACAATTTTTTGGGAAAGATAAACCATGAAGACAGCAAACGTCTTTAAACAGAAAATATGTGTTTATTTTTGCTTTAAACGTTCCAGCAAACAAAATATAACTTATCTACAAGGACCATAACACAATTATATACTTCTTTATATTTACTATAGAGAATATAAAAGCATTCAAATAGTAATGTCATCACAATTTGTGCATAGTAATGGCTGACCAAATTGTAAATCTTACAAAAAATCACACATCATATTGCAACTACAAGCATGAAGCAACAGTTTCTTTCAAAATGAAGCACGTTTACTTTGCCCTTTCTATGCTCATCAAAGCTACAGTAGATCACACAATCAGTGACGGTTCGTTGAGGCTCCGAAGTACGAGGTGAACAGTTTCAGTTTACTGAAAGATCGTTCGAAGCTTGCAACAGATACTGCCATCGTTAGCATTATTCGCAAAGCAATTCGAAGATTTGGAAAGACGCATTCATCACCACACTCAAGCTACAAACAAGACTAACAAATCTCTTCTTTGATGAGTAAACATATTTTGCTTAACTGATGTGGTAGCGATACTAGCTGCTGATGTTTCGAGGACTAACTACTAACTACGGTTCTCTGCCTTAGGCTTTGGACTGGGACATTCTGTTTAGCCATCTATCGGGCTAGTGGCCATCGAAGAAGTTTCGCAAAGTCGAAGTAATTCGAAATTCGTGGGAGCTTAGCAGTAGTTATTTGTATGAGAGTACGATTCTCACAGCCACGGACGTAAACTCGTTTCAACTACATTTTGACTAATATTCTCTTGCCTGGAAGCACAATAGCACACACTGACTTTAATCCTTTCTTAAAGCGTCAAAAGGACGAGGTCTTGTAGATATGACGTAGGCTAGCTTTTTGTTCTTTCACAATGTCTGCCCTTCGTGTTGAACCCCAATACCAAAGTTTGTCGAAATACTCGATGGTGCTGGCCTAACGCCCCCGACTTTAATGCATTACATAAAGGGCGCTGTGTTGATGCAGCTTTCCAGTTAATCGTTGTATGGGGCATCAAATATTACTTCCACAAATTGTAAATCAACAACTTCAATTTTTGCCAAGCAATTTTTTGCGCCTTTGTCAAAGTGGCGCCCATGGCATATGCCTGCCATAGCCTAGACACGCCACTGTCGTGTACTGTAAATAAATTAATGTGATTGAAATACGCTTTCAACACGCCATGCGTATTCCGATGGTAAAACTCGTTCCATTGTACGTGTGCATTTAAATCTCCCGCATTGGTTTGATAAAATTCAATAAAATGTCGGTTCGATAAACTGTCGTTTGATAAACTGTCGTTCGGTGAATTGTCGTTCGATACATTGTCGCGCCACGCGCGCAAATGGCGAAGAAGTGTTTTGAAAGCTAGGACCAGGAGGACTTCAGAAGTGACGGAATCTTCTTTCCCCAAATGTACCTCGTGTGTGTTGGGTGGAGTGATAGCGACTGAGTAGAAAAAAAACTCTCTTCATCTGGCAAGGATGTCCTTCTTATTGCTGAGTGTGACACCATTTTGGTCTTCGATGGATCTAGCAGTATGTCAAATAGATTTTGTTCATTTTTACTGAAAGAGAACCTTATAATTTATTAATCTGACCATCAGGGGAAGAGCCCCTGGCAAGTTCACATAATGGGTGTGTTCCATCAATCGCAGGCATTGGAAGTTAACAAAAAGGAGGGTTAGCATTTAGCAATGCTTAGAAAAGCTATGTCCAACTGCGAACTGCAAGGCCTCATGCGGTCCAGTTAAGGTTTTCGCTGTAGCTTACGTAGCCTGCATACAAACAACCTGTCGTTATTCTGATGATCTTAAAATTGACAGTTTTGTTGCAGGCGGTCCTCGGTGCCACTTTAGCACGTCTGCACTGCATGTTGGGAAATTTCCATATGTCCACTGACACCTTGGTGCAAAACTTCTTACTAGTTTTTTAATTTCTACCCTTATTCCATTGGCACTAAACTTGTCTATGAAATCACACTTACGGAATGGTTAAAGGTGCCAAACAGTCGTTACCACTGCAGTTTCGAACGTTTTCAGTAGATCAGCTTAAATGAAATAAGTCATTCGATGTGCCGCCCTGGTTAAGATAGTGACATGATTTTTGGCTCAGTAAGCAATTTCGGATGGACATAGCTGACTTAGAACCTTATACATAAATAAGAAAAAGATGCGCGATGAATCTTTTCCGTGTTAAATACCTCAATGTCATGTCAAAAGTGCTACTAGCTTCATGAAGCAGATCATGAGGTGCAGAAAAATTATACACGGATATTTTAAGGGGTGTTAAATTAAAAAACTTTCTTTTGTTATATTACATTGCACATTGGCTTCAAAATCCAAACAAATTTTTTCAACAACTAACGACTTGCGGTGGTAAAAAGCATTGTACAAGATGTTAATAGGTTTTGCTCTATTCTGAAAAACTACTTCACACAAATCTTTCCCTGACATAAAAAATCATGTTATGGAAAAGGCTAATGAAACAACGATTTTTTTTCATGTTTTGAGAAACACATACAAAGAGAAATACCACAAAAACTCGGCACTTCGCAATCCTAGTTACAAGACTGCTTACTTTAAAGTTCCTGTTTTAAGAAGATTATGGTAAGGAAAAGGAAACCTGGAACTATGTTATGGCACCCAAGCAAGAGAAAACAACAAGCATTACAACAAATATCAGCACAAAGGACCGGTTTCTTCACAAAGAATGAAAGCATTCAAATAAAAAAAAACTGATGAAATGACTAGAATGACTGCAAAAATTATACGTTTTTAAAATTTTTCACACAAGCAACCTATCCCCAAATGAACCTTCTGATGTTTTTCAAACGAAAATGGCATAAATTTTACTCCGCATTTACAATAAATGTCAAATATGGCATAATGCAGATGCAAAAAACAGAGGTATTCATACAACAACTGAACATATGGCACATGGTCTGGGTTTTTGTTTGTTGAGACATTTCGGTCACTTCTTGCTGAGACATTTTGGTCACTGAAACATTTCGGTCATTTGTCTCAGAATTGTTTCAAAACTTGCTGTAACAGTGTTCATTAGCCAATACTTTCAGACATTCTGACCGAAATGACAAAATGACTTCATTTTTCGCAGTCATTTCAAAAGCATTTCAGTCTTTGATCGCAAAATGACAAAAAAAACAGCACATGGCTATCATAGCTAGTAGGGCTAAAGTTTATACTTGTCATATTCATCAAGAGTTGCATCCAGGAATGGAGTGCAAATTGCTATTCCTGCATTGTTGACTAGGAGATCAATGGCTCCACAAGTGTGGATAGCTTCGGAAGTTGCATTTTTGTCAGTCAGGTCGCATTGCACAGTTTTAATCGAAGGGCACTGCAGAAACAAAAAATGCAAACAAACAATATTTTATGCATTAAGGCTATAACATTTTGGCTGTGACAGCAACGTCCATGTCAACACACAAAAAACTAACTTCTTTATAGAAAAGATTTGTTTAAAGTTGAACAACACACTGACTTTTATTGAGCATTGGTCATTCCCTTTGCATCACGCAAGAATGGCAGTTATTGAAAAAAATCCACCAACAGCAGTTCTGAACTGTGGCCACATTAAAAAGCCAGATGCAGCAAACTACCTCTTTCTTCAGTAGATGCAAATCACTTTGTGTTCTGCTGAGAGCAAATGTTTCAGCACCACGCTCCACCAACGTTTTTGCAATTTCTTTTCCAATGCCTAAATTTGAAGAACAGTGTCACTTTTATTGTCAGTTCTCTTTCATACCTTTTTAAAAACAAAAATGTATCTTTCAGATGGAGCAATTAAAAGCAGCAGCTCAGCTTCGAAACAAATAACACATTTTTTTTGGCCTTGAAATTTGTTAAGTTCTAACACAAGGGTTTCAAAAATTTGAGTCATGATTTTATGATACATATAACATAATAAGAGTTTGTGTCAAACCAAAAATTTTTTTTTCATAACAACTAAGCATTTAAAGCTAACAAACAGCATACATCAGGGGTGGCCAAACTTGCCTCATATTAGAGCCACATCACAAAAACACAGATTTTTGTAATCACAACTCACAGAAAAAGTTTCAAGATTCTACATACTCACATGTTGAATATTATCAATTAGAAATTAAAGCAAATATGCTGATTTTGTGATCTTTGCACTACATTATCGAATTATTTTATTTTGATTATGCACAGTAATGTCTCAAGTGAACTGCCCAGAATGACGAGGAAATAAATATTGCAAATAAAAATCAACCTGAAGTTAATTTGAGTGACTCTGATGAACATATCAGTCATGAGAGCAGTAAATATTACCCAACATCATCAGATCGTTAGAGTGAAATCAGCTTGATAGACTCAAATAATACTTTGCGTGATATAGGAGTTATAGCAAATTACCTTCTACACACTTGTACTGGTCAACAATGAAGTCAATGTTCAATACATCCATCCGAAATGCAATTGCTAGTGGCAGTTTCAAACTTTTGTTTTCAAAGTTTCATTTAAATGACCCCCGCAAGCCACAAGCTACTTCAAAATTGTACTACAGAGAAAAAGTAATGGACTGCATCAAAAAACATTTTGCTGAAGCACGATTTGAGTTGGTAGCCGTTCAAACGGCGCACACGATAAAGCACACGTGGGATAACACTTGCCAGTAAAGAGGAAACAAATAAGACGAAGTGCTCGATATACCCCAAGGAAAATAGAAAAAATAAGAGAATGTTGTGCCAAAATCCCAAAGAGGACCTATGCATGAACCGGGTTACCCACATCACACATAACTGGATGAAACAAATGAGCTTTGCTGTCAAATGCGAGATATTTTATTTTTTTAAAGTGTCTAGTAACATTTGTCGATCTTTGTGCAATTTAGACTGTAGGGATATTTTTGTTCCAGTGGTTAGTACTGCGTCAGTACTGTTGGGACAAATAGATCCCATTTCCGGTTTATGTAGGTTAGGCAAAAAAAACATAAAACAAAAATATATGCCAGATTTTGCTCATAAAGATGAAGCTTTCCCCATAAAAAATGGGTTCAAAATCAAAATGTTTAAAATCCGTCTCGACAAGGTTAATTGAATATTTACAGGAAATTTTTTGGCAATTTGTTTACAAATTATTCCATGGAGGACACAAAAATTTGCTTACAAATTTTCAATAGGCTTTCAACAAGATTTCTGCGAAGTAGCAACTATAAAACTCTGAGCTGTAGGTCTTTCTCGTTTCATTTTTTCCTTGCTTGCTGGACTTAATTGCAGTTGAAGCAGCAGTAATTTTATTGTGATATGTGTGGTTGCTCTTTTTGGTTTTATTAACTCTTGACGTTTTCCTTTCAGACTGTGCTTTAAGCAGCAACATGAGGTGAGATTTGGGACTGTTAAGGTATTAGGAAACAGCAAAACATTTGTATGAGACACAGGGTCAGAAAGACTGTTGAAGTAATATCCTTTTATGAGGCCCAAAATGCAGTTGCCTTACTTTTAGAAGTTGTGTGTCTCACTTCCACACTGATTTAGCAAAAATCCTTTTAATGACAGTCTTTAATCCATCCATTTACAGGAAGATCATGAATAAAATTCCCAGACATGATCATTCAAGAGCAGTGGTTCTTTAACCAGCAGTCCACAAAGCTTTTTCTAAGGGTCAGCAGAAACCTGTAAATTTTAAGTTAGGTGCTACACTGTCCAATGCTTTTGTACAGTAAGACCCATTCACTCTCCTGTGGCTAGACATTGTATCTGACACTAATGATTTGATGGGAACAGAGACAATCTATCAGTACTGTTATTTTTACATCATGATGTGATAAAGAGATTGTTATAATGCTAAAACTACAGTTAAACTGTTCATGGATCTAATCTAGCGACTGCCAGCACAAACTGCTTCAGTCTTATCAAATTAATATTTTTGAAATCTTAGGGGCAATTTATTTTACATCTAGATGAATAGTTCACCAATCACACAAAAATTGTATTTATTGCACTTGTGCTAAATATTGTAAAACTGGGTTTGTAACTCCAGGGTACATCAAATCAAAGGGTCTTAAACTTTTTTTGGAAAATACAACCATGAATAGCCAAACTTGCTTTTGAGTGGTAACAGCATGAAGCTGACTAGCAGCAATAGAAATTCTTTGGAAATATATTATTTTTCATGTATAAACTACCGGCACCTGTTTTTTGTGGATAAGATGATGTTGCATTTTAAGGCTAGGTGTTATGCTCTATGACCACCTAGCCTATTAGGGTGCACACTGACAACTGGATTTCTGACTAAATATTGACCATAAAAGAAACAAAAAAGGTAGTGTCTGTTTTACTGCCAAGATGCTGGCAGCAACAGATCAGCTGGAGCTATTGCGCTGCCAGTCGAATATTTGGTCTCGTAGCATGTCGCAATTCAAATAAAAAGGTCAGTTTGTCATGCAATCGGCGTGCTGCTTGTAGCGTAGCGGTTATGCTTAATGTCTGGTATCCCATTGCTTTTCGGTTCGACTCTCACCTTGGTGACTTCTCTATTGTTTTTTTTCTTTTTTCAAAACTTTCCACAGTGAGTGTACGCTTAGTGGTAGGTTTAGGGTTAGGTTAGCAGTAAGGGTTAGTGTTACGGTTTAGGGTTAGCGTTAGGTTTAGGGTTTATCTTTCATGTTTACTTCATTTCTGCCAAGCCTGTTGCTGCCGCCATCTTGGCAGCAAAATAGACACTGCCAACAAAAAAACACAGACACAGAACAATAAAGGGTCATTCCATGTCACGTGATCCAGCAAAATGGGGATTTTTCATCTGACCCTCACAAAAATTCACGAAATTTTATAAGGGGAAAGATCTCAGGCTTCTCGAGCTCAACAAAGTTTTTGAAATCGGACCTGTATTTCTGAAATTACGAGCATTTGAAATTTTTCAATAGGATTAGACCAAAAAATTCTTAGAGTTTTGCTGCTGGAACTTCAGCTGATTGTCACTCCTTTATCTCTGAATATTTTCATTCAATATTTTGCAGTAAAGTGGAACGCTCCGTGCTGAACAAAACAACACAGAAAATTTTTCACCGGTGACCTTTGAACCCTGGTTAATTGTTGTTATAAGGCAACATGTTTTTCATGTGCATTCAATCATGACGATATTTTAAATACCTATAACTCAAATAGTACAACTTGAATTGACTTCAATTTTTTTATTTAAAGGATGGTGTTATGGAGATACTGCTGTATCTTGGTCACCCATGCTTATTTCTGACCTTCAGGCAAAAAAATTATGTTTATATAATATTATATATCCATTAAAAAATATTTGCTGATCAAAAATATTTTTAAAAAATATTATCATGAAATTTAAAAAACTTAATTTAATGAAAGTTTGACAATACAGTTTTTATGTATGCTCAATACCCTCAACAAAATTTTTAAAGATTAAAAACATGTTGAAAAATGTGAAAAACTAGAAAAAAGGGTCAATCTTGAATATTGCTAATTTTTTTATATTTTTGAAATTTAAACAAATTATAACATAAATTTGCGTATATTATTTTCATGGTCAGGAAAATTACTATTGTGAATTTTAACATCTAATCTGATTTACAATATACTTGTAATAACTTATTCTTTTTTTCTCATTTGTAACTACTGATTATAATATTTTTGTCGAGTTGTTTTTCTTTATAATTTCATTCAATTTAAAAACCAGAGTTGCATGATCCAGAGATCTTACTTGATTTGATACAAACATAAATCTTATTTCCATACACATTGACAGTTGTTTTTGCTTCAAATTTACTCATTGTCTGATACATACTTCAGATGGCATTATTTTTGTTTTGTCACATAATCAGTTATGTAGTCAAGACTAACCTTTGATACCGAGACCTTGTTAAACTTTCGAGACCGAAACTCGAGATTTTGAAATTTGTGCATTTTATTGAAATATTTGGAAAAAATTATCATCACCACTTTAAAGTTGAATTTTTCCAAATTTCTGGCATTTTTGTGATCTGTTTTGGTTGTTTCATACTTACTAATACATCAGCGAAAAAAGTCGTTGAATTACCGAAGTTTTACAAAGCCATACCCTTGCAATATTGACAGTTACAAGACAACAGGCTTGTGACTGAGACCAGTAACCTTTGAGAGCAAGATGAGACCTGGAACCTTCAAGACCGAGACCAAGACTCGCAAAAATGGTCTCAAGACCGAGTCTCAAGACTTCACTGCAAATCATCCAAAAAAAATTTGTCAAATCAAAACAGTTGTTAAATTTACTGACTTACAAAGTTGCTATCTTTTTGTGGTCCGACAATTTTTCATGGTTGCTTTTATGCTTGACATGCACGGTACAAGCAATTCAACAGCAGTGAAATTTTTCCCAACATCAACCGCATGTAGTATACAAGGTAAATGAGTAGTAAACTATTTATTTTGTGTCCATAGACAATAACATCATTAATAGAGTTAATTTCCTCAATTCTCTTCATTATCTTTGTTACTGATCTTGAAGAGACATGGTAGTAACCACGGACTAATTTTGGCCATGATTTTCAATAGTGCAATTAATGTAGCTCCATTAGTATCCAGCAAAAATCATCTTTTTGTGGCCAAAAAAATGAAGAAATTCCAAGAGGATGCATAAATTGTATTGAAGCATACTTGTTCCTGGTTAACATAAAATGAACCTGCATTGCCTCTTGCAAGAGTTGCAAATAGTTTGACTTGAAAAACTAACATAATACTTTGAAATTTGATGTCACAGATTGGCCACACAAGTACCCTTGTTTAATCTTTCCCTGGTTAATCTCTTACAAAATTTAGGGCATGATCTTTTTAGTTACCATTTGGCAGTTATGATTTTGTATAACATTTCATTTTTTTACATTTTGGGGAGAATTTGATAGATAGGACACCACCTCAGAAAAAAAAAATTAATTAAACAAAGCTCATAAAATACAATTTTTGTCCATTTGTTGTGCATGGAACTACTACGATCAAACTTCTGAAAACCAATGAAAACTTCAGCGAAACACTTTGGCCTAGTAGTTGGGCCCTAGGCCAGGCAACATGAGCCAAAATGACCCTAAAACTACTTCACTTATGACGTCAGCCACAAAAAATCCGCACCCCCAACAAAAAAATTTTTTTTCAAGTGTAATCTACTAGGCTGGCCGATCTGGTTGAGCCCTTGAACAGCTCTCTAGCGCAATCGACGGAGGAGCTAGGGCATTGGTAAGGCAACCGAAAACTGCTGTTTTAGGCTGAAATCAAAGTATGAATATATTGTACCCCGGCTCTCAAAGTGTTAAAAAGAACAAAAAGATGTAAAAAAGAAAACAGTAGTATATCCAAAATGTGAGTAATATCACAGATGATGGTGGGCTTTCATCTTGGATCAAAAATGGGTGAAAAGTTGATAAGTTGAGGTATGTACAGATGAACAGGTGAGGTGTGCACACATTGGTAAAAGAAGTGACAACAAGGCAAAGAGCAGTGCAGTAACCATAAATTACAAATTAAAGGTGCATATCTGAGCAAAAAGTAGTGTTTATTCACACAAATCGTGAAGAAGCAAAACAATTACCTATGCACCCTAATGGAGTACCATAGTTGCATGTATGTTCCACCATGCACAAACATAGCAGTCCCAAATGAGGCTGAAGAGATTGATCGTAATCATATTTTTGGATAACCCAGAAAATGCTCAAAAAAGATGGAGTCTGCAATTGGTTTAGGACAGAAGCTCCCAACCTTTTTACGAACTCGTACCACTTGGGCACCCGTATTCTCAACATGTACCACTTCTTCCAGAACAACTAACTTGATCGACTCTTAGTTTATTCCGATGCAATAAAATAACAATAAAAGATCACAACTAAATTTAATGAGATTTTTGTTTTTGTTTACTTTCCACCAGTTAGTCAATGCATGGGGGTAAACTTGCTAATAGCACATCAAAAGTCATAACGTTACGATACAAAAGGAATAGAAGGCTACAGGAAAATTTATTTATTTAGAAACAAAACCCAAGACGCTGTGAATATAGGTTTTTGTGAAAAAATGGGAGTTACTGGCGTACCACCTGGATTACCTTCACATACTATTAGTGGTACGACAATAGTACACGTACCACAGGTTGGGAACCCCTGATTTAAGCGCATAAAAGGAAACAATTACAAGAAAAAAGCTAAAAACCACTGATTCGGAACAGGTGTCTCCAAACTTCCTTGTCTGATGGCCACATATAACAAGCTATTACATCATAACAGTTTGAGGGCTGGACATCTTGTGTGATGTGATTGTTTCTAGACATGGATGTTGTATTCTACCAAATCAACAATTTTTTTATAGATTTGATTTTTATTTATTTACAAAATGTTTTTGCAGTCAGGTAAAATTTTTTCATGCTCAGGATTTGGCCCACAGGTCGTAGTTTGGAGATCTCTGTTGAAGAGTGATGATTAAAGCTAGCTTGCAACAAGTATAAGCAATCCTACTTGAGAAACCACATTTGAGTGTAATCAATTATGATTACGCATGCCAACAAATTTTATAAGTTTAAAAAACTGCACATGAAAATCTAAGGAACCATTGTTTGTCCACGCCAGGCATAAATACAGTTGTAAAAGTCAGGCAGTTTATATCAATGAAGCAAACATACAATTTCAATTTTTGACAATACATTTTATTTTCATGTCACGGTAATTATAATCCATCATCAACCATTGATTATATTACCTTTTCCTGCACCAGTGACTAAGGCTCGCTTTCCATCAAATCTCACAGTCATGCTTGGAAGATGATTTTTGATGAATAGGCCTACTAAGTTATGACAAACTCAGAAACTGCAAACTTAATCTTAAAAACAGAAAAGGTTATTTTGAAATTTTAAGGCAGTAACTAGCAAGGATTGCCAGACTACTTTTCACCAAGGGACAAAATCTACTGTAGTCTAGTAAAGGGCCAAAGGCTAAGACAAGAGGCCAAAGTAGGGCCAACATTTTTTTCCAAATTTATCAGCAGCTACAAAGCCATATAAATCCATTACTGTACCTAGTAATTTATCAAATGGGTCATTTTCCTCAAATTTCATAAGCAGATAGAACTTTTCATGCTGATTCCAAAAAACTAAATTTTTTTGAAATTGATTAAGGTTTCGTGAAGTTATGGACCATACAAAATGACTACCAGTGTTGCCACTGAGGTCAATCATGTTAACATCAGATTATTGCTGCCTTTTTCAACATCAGATTTTTACATTTAACATTGCAGTTTAATATAAGCTAAATGCTTCTATTAGCAATACCTGACAAAGTGCGATAATTCTCGTTAAATCCGAAACAGAGAGAGGTATCGTCATTAAATGGGAAAGTCGGTTGTTTATGTGTAACAAGTATGTTATTCCCAATGCTATAAAGAGAGCTTTAGTGTGGAACAATTACCAAACATACCTTGAGGGTGAAAAATTGATGAAAAAAACTTAAAAATCATGAATCTAACTTATTTTCATCCGAAAAGTATTGAAAATTTGGGAAAAAGACAACAGCTCAGTCAACATCAGATTTGTTGCCAAAACATCAGACATAAGAAATTTCTCTCAAAACATCAGAAGCAGGGCTGCCAGGTACTGAGGTAGTCATAAGCAAAAAAGGCCAGATCAATGCTTTAAAAAAGCCAAATAGCACCGAAAAAAGCCAAATACAAGATAAGTGCACAAGAAGGACCCCTTTAAAACACATCGAACGCGCTTTTAAAAGACAATATAAGATTCATATACACATATTTTTTATTAGACATGAAAAGAATAAACTTTAAAAGCTCACTTCTCAAAACTTTCGGTTTTGCTGAAAAGTAACTTGAAACGACAAACCTATAAGCATGAAGTAAGCAATACAAAAATTTATGAATTCTCGTGCAGAGTTTTGAATAAAAATTTATCTTTCTGTGTCCAGAAACAGTACAGTGTCTAGATATCTGCCAGTGCTCAGAATTCTGCCAAAATCATCTTTAAATCAGCCAAATCAACATAAAAAATATAATCCCCCAAACAAGGTCAAAAAAGCCAACTTTCATTTGGCCTGTTTTCAAAAATGAAAAAAAGCCAAAGGAGTTTAAAAAGGCCAAAAATTACAAATTTGGCCTCAAAAAAGCCAAACTGCGAACGCTGACCAGAAGTGGTAACACTGACGACTACTTCTTGTAGTAAATGAAGCGCAACGACTGGCAAGAAAATCATCAACTGCAAAATTACATCATTCTCACTGTAATCATTTAATTGTTGCAAAAACGTGATAAAACGTTGTCTGAAGTATCCTTGCTTCACTAGCGAAGAAAAATTTTAAAAAATCCATGCGCTTACCCTAATTTTGGGGTAAAGAAAATGGGCAGACATCATAATCACTCATGCGTTACATACATTATGAATGATGATAACTTGACGAGTACACATGCTATTGACATGTGCAACACATTATCTGAAAGGTCTCATTGAGGAGATGTTAGTCTCAAAATATCCTCATTGCTTATTTGATAAATTATCCCCAGATGGATTTTTGGGGATTTCCCTAATTTTTTCGCCGTTTTTTGGCCATAACCTTTGAACCAGAAATGCTAGAAAACCAAACAACCCTCTAAAGACTCGTACAACAACCTGGTTTCCAATAAAATTTGAGTCAAAAAACTGGCTCTTGGCGTTGGCGCCCAGGTCCTGATAATATTATCCAAATATGCATAAACTTACTCCCGTTATGATGTCACCAACAAAAAAACAAATATCTAAAACTTTCCAATTTTTCTTTATAAATTGAAACTACAAGACTTCCGGCATCTGTTGAGTGTTTGAAAAACTCTCCTGCTCAATTATCTGGCGAGTTATAGCCTTCAGCCAATATCTCCAAGTTTACTTTTTGCTGGACTTCATTTTTCATCAAAACTTGGGTTTTAGAGCCATAATTTTAGGTCCAGAAATGCTAAAAAGCCGATCAAGGGCTCAAATGACTTGAATTATAGCCTAGTTTCCAATAAAGCTTTGAGTCAAAAAAGTTGGTCATGATGACCTCGACCAAAATGCATGAACCTGCCCTCATTATGACGTCACCAACAAGAAAACCAAAACCTTAATTTTCCAATTTAAAACAAAATAGGAACTACAAGACTTCCCATATCGTTAGAGGGTTTGAACAGCTCTTTTACTCAATCGGCTGGCGAGTTATGGTTGTGCAAATTCAGCAATAAAGTGGTGCACGTGGGACTGAAAGAGTTAAAGCGTAATTACATTGAAATCTTAGGCAGAAATTTGTGGGGCGTTTATTCACAAAAAACAAAAAAAAGCAATGAGGCTATTTTTCGACTAAAGTCTCCTCAGTGAGAGCTTTCAGATGATGTATTGCCCATGTCAGTAGCATGTGTGCTCGTCCAGTTAAATTTAAGTCATGCATGAGTGATTTTGATAACTACCCATTTTCTTTATGCCGAAATTAGGGTAAGCGCATGGATATTTTAAAGTTTTTCTCCACCAGTGAAGAAAGGAAGAAAGGATACTTGAGACAACGTTTTATCACGTTTTTGCAAAAGTTGAATGACTACAGTGAGAATGATGTAGTTTTGCAATTAGTTGATGGTTTCTTGCTTGTCGTTGCGCTTCATTGACCGCAAGATGTGGTCACTTTGTATGGTCCATAACTTCGCGAAACCTTAACCAATTTCAAAAAAATCTAGTTTTTTGGAATCAGCATGAAAAGTTCTGTCTCCAGACATGGAAGCTAAAGCTCAGCACTATAAAACCGGTGTTGGCAGCCTTCCATCTTAACAACAAGGAAGCTAAATGTGAGTTGAAAGTCAAATACAACAACGAAACCCTGCCCTTCTGCTCCGAACCCAAATACCTAATAGGCAAGGAATAAAGTGTTTTTACTGCAGGTTAAAACCCTTTAAGGACCGCCGATATATCGTTAGGGATTATTTCAGCCGTAACTCGCAAGCCAATAGAGATAGAGAGGTGTTCAAACACTCCGAAGATGCGGAAAGTCTTCTAGTTTCGATTGAAAACTGTGGGAAGTTTTGGACATGGAGTTTTCTGTGCGTGATGTCATAATGGGGACATGTTTTCGCCTATTTGCCCAAGTTTACCTGGCCCTAGGCGCCAACGAGCTATTTTTGGCTCAAGTTTTTTTTGGAAACTAGGCTATCATCCGGGTCTTTAGAGTCATTGATTGGCTTTCTAGCATAACTGGAGCCAAAATCATGGCTCAAAAACCCAATATTTGACAAAAATCAAAACGTTCCACGAAAGGTATGATTTGCCCACTCAGGGAAATTTTTAAAATGGCCAGCCATGACTCGGCAGCCGATTGATCTAGACTCGTGAAGTCTTGTATTTTAGAATTAAAAAAGAAATTTTAATTTTGGTCTTGGGGTTTTTGGTCGATGGGGATGTTTTTTAATGAAGTCATCGGTCGATCCAATGAGTCGATTTCGTCGCTCAAAGCTTTATTGGAATCTAGGCTAGGCCAATAATAAGAGATTTTAGAGGGTTTTATCGATTTTCTAGCGTCTCTGGTTCCAAAGTTATGACCAAAAATTTTCAAATAATTCAGGAATTCCCTACGAGTCAATTAGAGGATATTTCCTTAAATAATTTGCGGTTTTTGGCAATAATTTTGGAGCCAGAAACGCTAGAAAGTCAATCAAATCCTCTAAAGTCTCGTATTATAGCCGAGTTTCCAACAACAGCTCGAGTCAAAAAATGGCTCTTGGCGTTGACCTCTAGTGCCTGATGACATCATCCAAATGTAAAAATATATGCACAAACATGCTCCCATCATGTCAATATCAACAAAGAACCCGACATCCAAAACTGAAACAATTTTGTATTGCAAGCTACAAGACTATTCCTATCTTTAGAGGGTTTGAACAGCTCCCTTATAGCTCAATCTGCTGGCGAGTTATGGTCTTTAACAAAAAATACCTAGTGTTAGTGTTTGTGGGATTTGAAGTTTTACCCAATTTTTGTTTTTTGAGCCATAATTTTAGCTCCACATATGCTAGAAAGCCAATCAAATGCTCTAAAGTTTCGGATGGTAGTGTAAACTTATATATTTCGCTGCTAGGTTTAACGTTGAAATATAAGCAGTTCTTTAGACACAGCTATTTTTATTTTATTTTTAAATGGTGAGTTCGGTTGAGCTTATGTCCAAGACAGTTGTTGCCGTACTTAATGACGGCGTCACTGCCCTAAAGTAATCATTGTCACAATCTCAGTCCGCGGAGTTTACTAGGAACATCTTGTATTTTGAACGTAAATGCAAATAAATAAATGGTAACTTGTAAAAAGGTGTACACATTTATACCAAATGAGTAACACAATAACTTGCTTCTCAATTGAGAACATTTGTTTTGACTGTACATGAGAACTGTCGAACATAGAGCATGCATTTGTTGGAGTCATTTTTCAAGTTCCATTTGTGAATTATTTAAGTACAGAAGTAGGCTACTGCAAGAGAATCAGAAAACTGTTCTGGATTGTTGTCAGGTTTCACCTTATTTTATACATAAATTTCGTGTTTCTTCTATTCATCTTGTGAGGAGTTGGGCATCCTGCGACGTATTTTTATCTTTATTCTTTTTATTACCTCTATGACCTGTTCCCTTGTTCCGTTGGGTTATAGGTCGTTGGATCACCTTATTTGAGTGTGGTGTGCTTATTTCCTCTTGACTCTTTCCATGGTTCCGGTGCCACGCAAGTTTTTGGTTGTCCATGTTTGGCTTTTCCGTCTACGTTGTCTTGGTTGTCGGTCGAAAAGTTGCTTTATCCTGTATATCAGAGCTCTATCCTGTATGACTTTGAGTCTGTAGAGATGTCAGCTCTTTGTCTTGTTTTGCTCTCCTAGTAGTTTGTGGGAGCAAGTGTCATTTATTGTTCGTATGACGAGTTTCCAGTCGTATGCTCTAGCCATATGCCTTATGTTGCAAAATTCAGTCCTGTATCAAACTTTTCTTATTTTTCTGTAAGGTTTTTACTTCAGCAAAGCCATATCTTGCTAAGTTACATACCTTTGTGATTCTTCTCTTTTTTATAAAGTGTTGACTTCTTCCCAAGGTTCAATTGTTGTGTTAAAGCTTTCTTTCGTGGGTTTCATAACTTGTAAATATGAGTGCCGTCTTTGAAAGCTTTTGCGCTTCAGTTTGTGTTGTGGTTGCGAAGCCATTTGCGAAGCTACCTCAACAGTAGCCTAGTTTCCAAAAAATCGGGCAAAAATATGGCTTGTTGGGTTGGCGCCCAGGGCCAAGGAACCTCAGCAAAACAACGCAAACACATGCCCCCATTATGTCATCACCGACAAGAAACCCCAAACTCAAATCAAAACATTTATGAAAAGTCTGTACTAGAAGACTTCCCGAATTCGTAGAGGGTTTGAAGATCTCTCTAGCTCTACCGCCTGGCGAGTTATGGCTGAAATAGTTCTTGACGATATATCGTCTTTTGCGGTCCTTAACCCATTATTGACCACTACCGAAAATACAAATAATATCCTTCTGTTTTTTTAGTATCCACTTTATGTATGTCCTAACGTAAAAATTAGAAGGAAAAATCGGATAATTTTTTGGGGTTGCTCAGCAACAACATTTTTCTGGAACAATGGTCCAATGTGGGTTGACAGCTGCCTCATAACTTTCATTGACGTTTCTTGTTCTTTCTTTTCTGTTGTTCTGATTGGACAACTGTTTAAACGTGACACTACCACAATTTATATTGTCGTTCTAATGCATATGTACCAACAGGCTAGTGGCCAGGTTTTAGGATTTGGGGGTCAAAATAGATTTTCAGGGGGAAATATTTTTGTTTTTGTTATATGTTTAAAACAAACTGTAACATGACATATGCCAGTGTGAAAGTATCTTTAGTACAATTTGTTTTGTAACAATGAGGTTAGCTTTTATGCAGTGTGTGGTAGTGTTGCAAGTTAGCGTAACAATTAAACAGATTAAACTCGAGCATTCACAAAATTGTTTGTTTTGTCAAATTCGTGTCAGATGTAATTTACCTAAATATAAAAGGAAAGTTTTTGAGAATAGCAAAATTTGGGTGGGCATTGCTGCCAAATATCCACCATGGCTGAGGGCGTTTGTACCAATTTTCCATTGGAAAGACAAGGTTATTAACATTGGTTCTAATCATGCCAACGTACCTGGGTAAAACGAGAAATTAAAAAAATTGAAAAATATTGATGTAATTCAACTTCTTCGTTTTTATTGGTAAAATCAGGGAATGGGAGGTGTAGATTTACCCGGGCGATCGTCCCGGCGTTTGCTACAGTACTTTATAAATTTGAGCTCCGCGCCTCGCCTGCTTCTCCGAACTAGTCTCGTCGACCACAAATGTCCTTGCACCGAATGAAGCTCTATTCGTTACTGAGAACACAGTCGAGCACACTAACGCGAAGTTCCGAAACGCTGTGACTTCTGTCAGGTGATTACACAGCAAAACGTTAAAAACCACAGCTAAAACAACTGCACTTTCCCCACGAGGCCGACCACCAGTGTTGCCAGATGTTGGTTTAAAAAACCGCCCAATGTCCTCACAAAACAAGCCCAAAACCAGCCCAAATATCTCCTAACTAGCCCAAATTACAGCCCAAAATTTGCGATAAAACTAGCAGTTTGCCGTGAAAGTAACCACCATTATCTTATAGCAGTTGCAGTCTTTGTGCAACAAACAATTGATCTTTCTTACAAAGCAACCTGAAACATACAAAATAACAACATCTAGTAACATCGCAACGTAACGGCAATCAAACTGTCATTAATAATACCACACATTGCAGTCGAAATTAAACGCAAAGAGCAAACCCTGGTGCATACTATAGTGTATCAAGCATGTGCTTCAAGGAATAAAGAGAAAAAGCTTTCTGTTTTCTTTATCTTTTGCAATTTTAAAATACAACTTCAATTCGTCAAACTAAGAGAGAATATGTTTTACCTGATATTCTGCGTAGTAATTTTAAGGTGATGTAGGCTTACATTATTTATATACTAAGAGTGGCAAGCAATATGCGCAGCGATTTGCAGTTGTAGTTGTGCTGTGGATGTTTTTCCTGACTACGTCTGCATGCATGTAAGCTTTACTCTTAGTATCGATTGCCAACTACAGTACGAGTAATGGACTGTATGATGTGACCACGGCGAACCACGTCCGTTTCCAAAAAGTTAAGTCAAATGAGATCAACACTGTTGACCATGTGATCACACACACACGATCAGGTGATCTCGAGGATTGATCTATTGGATCTTGCATCAAGAGAACAGAAACGGACTAAAAAAACGGCGATCACATTACTTCAAGTCAAAACAAATCTCACTATCTCAGCAAATTTGACAAAAACTATACTCTTTAATAGAAAAATTTTTCTCAAAAACAGCCCAAAAAACCGCATGCACTTTGATAAAACTAGCACAAAAAAAGCAACCCGCAACAGCAAAAAATTTTCCGCAACGCAACGAAAAAAACAGCCCAATTCTGCGGGAAAACCGCCCAACTGGCAACACTGCCGACCACGTTATCTATTACAGCTACGAGACTCGTCACAGTGTTTATTACGTAACAGGAAGGAGCCGCACTTCCTGCTCTTCTACCAATGAGAATCAGGTTTACTTGTGCGTTCCCATGGAACAGCGGAGACTAGTGGTTAAACGTACCTGAAAAATCTTACAGGAGGTGTGAATCTACTTGCCACATTTGCTGGTCAATAGAGACCAGAATTAAAATGTGGTACCGGCATTTATGTTTGAACTTTGATAAAAAAAATTGCGGCTATGCGAGATTTTATGCTACGCCTGAATGCAGCCTGAAGTAGGACCTACTTGAGTTCATATTGTCAGTTGTACTGTAGTTGCACTGCTGAAAACATCCACAAGGTCTTTCTTTAGGCCAAGTGGAAAAAGAGGCTGCATCACCATGTGTAAGCAGAAAAGCAAAAACAATGTGATGTATGTGGCAAAAACCCTTTGCGAAATTCTACGATTTTAATGTTAGGCAACGTGAAAATAGTTTTTAGCTTATCACAACCAGAAACGTTTATTTTTACGTTTATTCAGTCCCGTGTGCTTGTTCTCATTGAATATACCTGCTTTTATAAACTTGCCGACTATGATTTTAGCAAAGCATTTGCATTGTAATGGATTGTCGTAAGGGTGTTGATTCTGATACATGTTTGGAATGGAACAAACACTTTCATATACATCATTACATTCACCAGTGTTTTTACTTTCAAGAAATGTAGCATTACCATCAAATTATTTAACCATCAAAATTACCATCAAAATATTTATTAAAACCATCAAAATTACCATCAAAATAGTTATAAAAAAATATATTTTGGAAAGGCATGTTTGCATTAACGTGAATTATCATACAAATGAACACTGATACGATACAGTGAAGCGAACAGGAGCGTTGACCAGGTAAAAGTCATGTTCCAAAAGTGGATCAATGATCAGTGGGTTAAAGGGCTTAACACTGAGGGAATGTGCCTCAGCTTGTTTGCTGCACAGTACAACGATTTCAATTGTCTCTGAATATCATCATCATCCTTCACTGAGGTATCGAGCAATAAGGTATTTCACTTGGTCAGAAAATTGTGCACGTATACCATTCAGAAAAACATTCGATGGAGCTGGTTGTTTATACTTTTGTGGGCAAAAAAGAACACGAATTGTTTGCTGGCTAAAAGCGATTTCGTGTTCAGCAGCATAGTCACGACAAACATTCAGAAGACGTTGGAGTTCACTAATACAGGGGCTGAACACGCATAAATCATCAGCAAACGTTACATGATTCACAACCATATTTCTCACAGTGCATCCCACCCTGGCTGAATGCAGGTGTTCTGAGAGTTCATCAAAGTAAACCGCATATAAATATGCACTTAGAACTCCCCCTTGCCTTACCCATTGCTTAAAATAAAGGAGAATGAAAAGTGAATGCCCCATTTTACTTGCATGGTCTGTTCTCTTTACCAACTCAACAACAGTCTTACTATGCACGTGAGTAAATTTCGGGTAATTAGCTTAACAAACAGCAACTTGTGTTTATTAAAAAATTCTGTGAATTTTGTTAGCTCATTTGGCCTTTTTTCATAACAAATTTTAGGGGTACATGCTCATCTGTCGAAATGCTGCAGGGTGCATGGTCAGAGAAAGGTTAGGAAACCCTGCATTAGACAAACTTTCCGACATTAGCAGGGGTGTAGTGCTAAAAAAAGAGGTGTGGGAACGCCGTTCCCCAAGGGGGTGTGGGAACGCCGTTCCCACACTAAATAAAAAGGAAGACTGCACCAAATAGTTCGAATAAGGTGAGCATTCGCCTACAAGAATTTCTACACCGGATCTTCCTTCTTCACTGTAGACTTTTGACTAGCAGTGCGAATCTGCGTGTTGCTAGCACATCTGTGCGATCGCAGTCATGTTTCAATGTAATCGTTTGGATCCCACATCTTCAATTAACGTTACTAGTGCAAAAAGGTGTGGGAACGCGTTCCCACCCCACTACACCCCTGGACATTAGTGATAACCACTTTGACTGTGAAACAGCTGAATTGGTTTAGGCAAAAGGCATAGCAGCCGGCAGACCATAGGATGTGATAGCAATTTTGTGGAACAATGATCTAAATGCCAGGTTTTTTTAAGGAAAATGTTAGGTACCCGGTATGGATCTGCAAGGACCCAATTTCTCTGATTCTAGTAACCGGATTTTCTCTGATTTTAGGGACCCGATGATAATTTTCTCTGATTCTAAAGACCCGATTTGAAATGCTAGGGACCCGAAGCGGGTCCCTAAAACGCCTTAGAAAAGCCCTGTAAATGCAAAGGCATTTATGAATTAATCCAGACAAAAGTATCATTGCACTAAAGCAGGGGTTCCCAATCATTCACTGACCGTGTACCCCTAGCCTGAACATTTCGGCAGATAAGCATGTACACCTAAAATTTCTTATGACAAAATATGTTATCATGACTTCTGTATAATCATAGATATATTTAGCAATAAGTATATAGTTATTTTTGAAAATAATGTTCACTGATATGTGTATAAATATTTGAAAATAAATCATAGGCTACTGTAATTACTTTTTCCCTTCTAACCGTTATATAAATATATTTTTACTTGTGTTGCTAACCTTAAATATACCCCTTCAAATGAGCAAATGTACCCCTAGGGGTACGTGCACTCCAAGTTGGGAACTCCTGATCTAATGTTTGCTGGGTCAGATATGTTTTTGGGGAAGAATTATGTGATATATATTACATATTACAAAGTTGTTTGATGTCATCCAATGAAGATGTCAAGTCGGGGCAGTTGCAAATTTCCTTCTACATTCTGGTGCGTGAAGGTTGTGTTCCATTGGTAAGATTATCGGTGTAAAACATTGGCAATTTTTCTATTTTCCTTGTTTGACTATCATGGCAAGGTATTGTAGCAAATATCTGAAAAAGAAAAAAAATGACGTTGTTTATGTACAAGCCAAAAGCCAAGTTATATTTGGCTTGTAGGGAAATAGGACCATTTTTGCAAATCGCGAAGAAGTGATTATGAGCTTACAATTGCTGTGGATTGCAGACTGCAGGCAAAATGCGTCGCGGTCCCGGCAAGAAAAGTAAGAGATTACTTACACTTGTTCAACCTCACACAAAGCTTTCGTTTTGAATAGAAATTTGCGTGACCAACATTTGTCATCTGTTTCCCTGGAATACTCCAAAGAATTGTCACGGCGAATTGTCTTCTTACAAACACATCTTTAGTTGAAGTAGATTTTTTAGAAACGCGCGTGCGGACGTCGTGTATCCAGGGGCGTAACGAGAGGGGAAAGGGAGGCACAATTCTAACTGCAGGAGGCGCCGCAGTCTCAACATTGTTGAGACTGGGTTAAAAATTAAGGCCTACTTGCAACTGATAAAATTCACGATTGTGAACTCTGCAGGCACACCTTTGAAATTAAACTGTTTTTTGATTGGATGTTGTAAAACTATCAACACAAAATTTGCCCACAAGAAACTTCACTCTTGCGGTTTGGCTGCACATTTTTTGTTGACCAGGGATTACGATCTATATCTTGAAACAAGGCTTCCGCTTTGCTTGATCTGCTTTGCAGGAAAGCAGCAAATTTCTGGAATTCCGCTTACCTTTAGATTTTGTGCTAGCATTGTGATGCAAGATTTGCTATGTCATGGAATGCGGTGTATGGCGTTATAGATCAAAATATCGCTAATTGGTACAGAGATTTTTTGGATATAATGTAAGTGCGTAAATGAGGAAACACGACAGAGTTCGAGAGACTTACACTGACTTCCAAGAGAAAATACGACTAGTATGCCCGAGTTCAAGTGACATTATGCTACCCAATTATGAATTTGGAACACCAAAATAATCGCAAGTCTGTCTGTACAAAGGCCATCCATTCTTGATAACTATATCAATCAGATGAAAAAGCAAACGATGGTAATATTTTTTTATTTTAGAGCAATTCTGTAAAACGATATGCAACAATTTCTGACTCTTCCAAAGTAGAAGAAGCTTGGGACTCTTCCACGTTTCTTTTTGAATCACTGTTGCAAGCATTGTTACTATGGAATGCCAGGCCACAAACGTCTTTTTCGTAATCAGATAAATCCAGGAGTGTTGAGCCGGAACTCAAATTTCAGGTTCCGGCTCCAGCTCCAGGCATCTAAAGTTTTTGGCTCCGGCTGCAACATCTACAAATTTTTGGCTCCGGCACCAGAACGATTTGGTCCATTGAAAACCAAAAAACCTTTTTATATTGGTCCAAGTCACTTGCCCAACAAACTATGTCTGTGGAACCGGAACCCAAATTTCAGGCTCCGGCTCCACCATCAAAATTCTTTGACTCCGGCTCCGGTTCCAGCCATCCCAAATCAATTTGACTCTGACTCCGAGCTCCGGCTCCACAACCCTGGATGAATCCCATTTATCGCGAGAAAACACTGGAAATAGATAACCCAAATATCGCGACGGAATACTGGAAATAATGACAAGAAAGAAGGAATAAAACGAAACCAACTTGGCGAGCATGGTTTGATTATGTGCACACGAACTCTAGCAAGCGGTGCACGGTTTCGGTGAAGACGATATAACTATAGTTGTGTTCGAAAAGCTTAAGGAGAAAACAAGAAACGCTGTGAATACCAGAAGTGATGCTAACTCCATTTTCAAAAGCTGACTTAGCCTTCTACAAGTTCTGTACATTTACGTTCAAGTGTAATCAATCCATCAGTGTAAAAGCAAACTTGCGTCATTTTGGAAGTTTGGGGATGACCGTGTTACTTTTATGCATAGTTTCACTGGTATGACCGCTTATGTTTAGCAATACATTATGTTTCGCAAGATTTGGGAGTAAACATATTTATTCACAGATGTTTGGACAAGGGGTGTAGTGGAGCGGGAATGCGTTCCCGCACATTTTTCATAGTAACCTGATTTGAAGGTGTGTATTTTTACTTTTATTTCCTGTGTGCAGGTCCAGACATCGCTTTAATGAATAATTAACAAACTATCTTATTATATACTGACTGCAAATGAATTTGTGCTGTTGAAGAAGGATAGTTTTGTTTCGTGCGTTCACACACTTCTTTTTTTGGTGCTACATCCCTGATTAAACCTATTCGCAAAATCAGGCGGAGACCGCACCTTTCACATCCTTTAAGGACTCTGATTGTTTTAGTTATTTTTTGAAAACAAAAAAAACAGCGAGCCTGCGAGAACTCTAGCAACCCTTTTAAGAAAAGCACTGAGTTCACTTAATGCTTTTAACATTACTTGGTTCAATAAATTAAAAATTGGCACCGACTAGGCACAAATTTTCTCAGGTTTAATTACTCATTAAAAGCAATGCGATGATAAAATATTTGTTTTGAAACTGAAACATGTGGCCAAGTGGTACAGTTGCGCAAGTAAGCAGAGATTGGCGCCGCAGACCATTCGTTACACTCCGAAAGCAGTACAAAAGTAAGTATAATTAAATTGAGCTAAAATTTTACTTCGTAAAATCTGCAATGCTAATAACAAGTAATTAGTTTAAGCAACTATGGTTATGTTTACATATTTATGTAAAATGAAAGCGTTATTCCTTAGCGATGATTAGAGTCAAACTTTAAAGTAACCCTGCTCAAGGGAACGTGGAAACAACAAACCCTTACATTCTTACAGCAAAAATGATGTCGAGCTTTCGAACAATCGGCCTGCCATGTTCCGCTTTCATAAGATTACGGTAATTCTCCTTCCCTTTATCCTCATTTCAGTGACAATTCTCCACAAGGGTCTCTTGCTTGACATCATTGCTCGACGACACGAACAGGAAACCACTGCCCACCCAGCCCCCCCAAATCGCTGTGAATGCAGCACTGACACACGAAACAAAATTCCCCAAGAAGCTTTTACTGTACAGGGACGAAAAAACATCCATGTTGTTATTTCGGGAAGCAAAACTTGTTGATAACCCCAACGTCAATACACATCATATTCTCACCAAGTTGCAGTTACATTTAAGCAAAAAGAAGTGGTTGAAAGGTTGAAAAAATTTTTAGTTTAATAATATTTTACCCTGGATTAGTTTCTTTCTTTTCGTAAACTCAAAATTCATATATTATTTGCATTTTTCTTGGCACTTTGAAAAGTTCGTGCACATCTTCTAATAATATGCTAGGAAAATATTCAGGAACCGCACAATGTTTTTACAACCTGATTTAATTTTAATCACAAATTTATTTGGTGATTGAAGCTCTCTGTGAACAATTCAAACTTAGAAATTCCAGTCTCAGAAATGGCGTGCGTGCCCTGATTTGAAAACCAATGTTTGCTGATTTTGTGGGGTTTTCCAGCAAACATTCTTTTGTGCTGCTTACCAGGTTCATCGTTAGACCAGCTCTAATGTACAGAATTACACAATGAATGAGGAATCTTTTTGTTTGCGTTTTCCGTACATTTTTCTTCAGATTGTTTAGTTCGGGAAAAACAAACTTAAGCTTGGCAAGGGGTGTAGCATCGCTGCGTGACAGGAAAAACACGGTCATTGTGACGCTGTCAGGCGCAGCAGGTTGTCATAACAATAAGATGATGTCCCAAGGAAGATAATCCTCGGAATTGGACCCATACATCAAAATAGTTTGCAGGTCAAAATAAACAACAAACGGACAGGTTGAAAAACGGGACGAGGAAAGCCTATGGCCTGCTTTCTTAACTTGTAGTTAAGGATATTTATACAAACTCTGAGTCAGCACAATGGGAAAGGAATCTGCAGAAGATTTCTTTAGGCCTAAGCTTAAGTAAGCCACTTAAGAATTTTGATGCAAAATTTTTCGTGCGTAAAGGAATGACCAGTAATAAACTATTATTTGGAGAAACTGTGCAGCATGACCAAGAAGCATTCCCATCCGCTTCAGGTTGATTGAGTTAATTTTGACAATAGGTTATTTAGAGCGCTTGCATTTAAATACTGAAGTATTTAAAACGTGAAATTGCAACAGTATTTAGGTGATTTTGATTTGTAACCACTTAAAGTTTACTTCACTAAAAAATGAAAAATTACAAGTTATTTAGCTTTATAGTTTTAAATACTTAAGGTACAAACCTGAAGTCAATCAAGTCAATTCCCACTTGTTACAGTGACTCATTCACTGCGCTGCTCGCCGTCAGCCGCTTTGGTTTGGAGTTAGTTGGCTTTTGGCTCTCGTGGTATTAGCTTTATGGATTTGTTACTGTAGTCTGCGCACTTTCTGTGGTCTTGCTTTAGTCTTTTTCGTCATTTCACTTGTAAGCTTTTACTTACAAATTTGCTGGACTGAAGATGCGTCGATGACGCGAAATCGATTTCCAAGCAAGGCAAATTGCGATCAGATTCGGTTGCGTCGCCCTTGTGGTGTCTTGGTGCTGAATTGTGGATACGCGCAGTCAGAATCATCGCAAGTTATGAAAGCAGTACGCGGCAGCAGGCTGATTTTTTTGCCTTAACAGCCAGGCCTTCAGTTTTATGCTCAAGCAATAGTGACGAAATAGCTTCAGTTTATGGTTCATAAAAATATAGATTAGACATAATTTATATAAAATTTGGAATACTCAAAACTTGATCCTGAATTTGAAGAGTTTTATGAGTGCTTGATTTAAGCTAAGCATAACGCAGTATTTGTAATTGAAACGAACTGCGTTTTAAGTTCATTTCATGTCTTTTACTGCACTCACACCCATGGATGCCTTAGATCAGTGGTTTTCAACCTGGGGGTCCCGACCCCCGTGGGGTCGTTTGCCATTTTTCTGGGGGTCGCGAGAGCTTCTGATAAAAATATCCATAATTACTTCTAGATTTAGTCATTGTCTTTTCTATTGTGCGAACACAATTGCATTTCATATGCCTGACTGGAAAATTTCGGAAGGGGGTCATTGGGTCACATTAGTTGGCAAAATGGGTCGCTGCATGAAAAAGGTTGAAAACCACTGCCTTAGATAATATACACAGATTGCGCAAATTTTCAATATCAAAACACATATGCCGTTGTTAATCAAATTGGGGGAATGTTATACAAAACTTCCAGAAAATCGTTTAATAATTATCATATATTTTTTCAAGTGGCGACAGGTTCAGTTGGAAGACCGCTTGATTTTCCAAAAATGCGGCAGCACATCCTTGTCTTGCTTTCAACGGTGTCATGAGGGAAAATCTGGAAGGCAAAAAATCAAGTTTAAGCGAAAGGTTAAAAAGTTCATGCATTTGCTACGAGGTTTAAAAAAAACGAAAAACCAGTTGAAATAGCATGGACATGATATACTGATTTTAAAAAAACTGCGGTCACTTTGGCTTCAGTGATTTGAAAACAAGTACATTTTAAGTGTGTGAGAAGTCTTATTCCAGCGAACTACGGCGTATAAGAAAAGTTTAGAGTTGTCTAATACCTTAACCTTGAAACGGAACAATGGTCGAATGCTCAATGACCACACGTGGCACCTCATCCCTCTAAATCCGAACCGAGAGTTCTGTCTTTGTACAGTGTGGGATTGCAGTGCGCGATAGACTGGAAAAGCTGCACGTAATGACCCGACCGAGAGACTAACCTAGTGTACCAAATGACAAGGCCTTATAATGTTACACTTCTGTGCCACTCAGTCGCCTGAATGCAAAGCAATGTGAAAATGTAGTTATTTTTATTTGATAAAAAAGATCCACTTAAAGTTTATTTAAAAATCGTATGCATGAAAGGACTAATCCATATCTACAAAATTTTCTGATCGAAAATAAGCTGATCCAAAGCAGAAAGCACGCGAACTGTGCTCTTTGTAAATCTTGCCTTAGTCTTTCATCATTTCACTTGAAAGCTTTTGCTTACAATTTACAGGACTGAAGATACGCAAATTAAGCGAAATTGATTTCCTAGTGAAATACTTTGCGAGCAGATGTTTACTTAGAATGCATCTTACGAGCAGATTTACAGTAGCTGGGTCGACCTTTTAGAGAATTGTTGTTGAAGTGTGAATATGTGCTGTCGGAATTATCGCGAAGTTATGAAAGCATAACACGACATGCAGATTCCTCGAAAGCTCAACAGCAAACCTAGAGCTAAAATTCTCACAGAACGTTGTGAACATAGCAAATGCGTAGTTGGTGTTATAGCTGGTGCTCATAAAGAGCGCTTATAAGCACTCTAATGCTTAGAAAGAGTGCTCTCATCCTTATAAAGAGTGCTCATGCTTGCAAAGTGTGCTTATGTAGAGTGCTGTCGAAGAGTACTTATAAACATGATGTTCGAGAGTGGTCTCTCTGAACATTGACTGCTAAGCAGCGAGGCTTGCTGAACCCACAAATATTTTGAAGAACATTAGAGGCAGATTTGCAATATTTTTTCAGCCTAAATGTCAGAACAAATTATCTTGTATTCTAGTCACGATCTCAGTGCCTTCACGCTTCTAAGCAATATTTATAGCACGCAAGTCGAATCGGAATAACATCCCGCCTCATCAAGTCCACACTGCTCGAACTCGGCATTTATTTTTTCTGTCAAGTTAAGTATCATGTCCAAAAACGGATGTGTAAAAGTCCTGCTTTTCCCGCAAAAAATTCGGTATGTTTTGCATTATTTAAAACTGAGCACCACACTAAAAGTTAAGAATTCTGTTACAGCTGAAGCATAGGTGTTGAATATAAAAATCAAAGTCATGTTTACACTCGCAATTTCAACGGAAAAAAACGATTAAAAATGTGACCTCTTACGTTTCCGTATTACCAATGTTGTTCAATTCAAATTATGTATTGAATGAAAAAAATCAAGCCCCGAAGAACTGTTTTAATTTCGGATCATATACATTTAGTGTCGCG
>Ga0210059_1000847_pt1 | contig 42912 bp, 28 predicted proteins | sample Ectturendosymbi2_FD_188042 | JGI IMG/M metagenome (GOLD analysis project Ga0210059, IMG submission 188042) | Ecteinascidia turbinata endosymbiont from Florida, USA - Sample 2 (SPAdes) (version 2) | ecosystem: Host-associated > Tunicates > Ascidians > Unclassified | place: Key West, Florida... | reverse complement strand
TTTTTTAAAAAAAAAAAAAAAAAAAAAAAACGGCACCACTCTGGCACTTCGCAAAAGTGAACTACAACGGTGTCGAATAAAATTCTCGCAGGGAACCGTGTGTTGCCAACGACACACATGAACAGGGAATCGTGTTGCAAACAACACACATGAACAAGGAATCGTATGTAGCGAATGACGCAAGGACAGGGAAGCGTGTGTTGCAAAAGACACACATAAACAGGGAATCGTGTGTTACGAACGACACGCATGAACAGGGAATCGTGTGTTGCGAATGACACGTGGACAGAGAATCGTGCGTTGCGAAAGACACACATGTGCTTATGCTTGTTTTCGCTTGGAAATCCCAGCAGTTGAATTTACACATAGAACATTGTCAGGATTTTTGCTTCTGTCGCGAGAATGTTCGCATTGAAATATCCCCCCACAGGATCCGGATGAGACGAGGATTCTTGATGTGTCTTGAGTGATGGCAGAACGAGACGGAAGGCTGGCGATCAACCTCGTAAGACTGAAGCTCAAACTTTTTGTTTGTGAACGTGTCACACGAGCGAGAAAATTAATTAATCAAAATTAAAAACTTTTGTCACAAACCTTCATAAAAGCATCGATCCCTGAATAGGTAAAAGCAAACATTATAAAAAGTGCATAAATTGTCACTTTGGCAATGGATTTTTTTACGGAAAACCTTGCCATGGGTGGAATTGCCAAGGAAACCAAACACGAAAAATTTGAACGAACTTCTGGGAGTGACTTATACGCCAAACGGAGAGCGTCTGAACTTCTCAGAACGAATAACTCAAAAATAACACTTGATATTTAAACGCTTCGCGGGTCAGAAACGCGTGCCAGTGGCAAGAAGTGGAAAGAGGACAGTGGGCAAATAACTGCATGCTCTTTTGCTGCAAAACAAACAAGCTATACACTAATGTTTTCGTAAAGACCACAGGGAATGCTCTCGCTCTTTGTCAGGAGCAAGGAAGTGAAGTCGAGTACAGACAGCGAGTGTGTTCGACTGGAAAAAAGTGAACAAATGCACTCATGCGAATCGAAGTCACCCAAGCACAGCGACGACGGCCTGGCTATCGCAGAGGCAAAGCAATAAATCGCAGTTCAGGTAACATTTAAGTCTTCTTCAGCAAGCCAGGAACGATACGAGGTTCAAAAAATGAGGAGCATTTTGCACACACGAAAAACTTGTCTTGCATTAGAACGCGTTTAACATCAGTTTGGTCGGCAAAAGCCTCTCGCGTTAAGATTTGACCTTAAACCTCAAGACTGAACTTTGGTGGGCTCAAACAGACACTCACACACGAAAGCGAACAGCGAAGTGCTTCTAGAAACAAAGGAATGGATATAAACGCAGAGTTTAAGAAACCAAAACTGTTGCAATTTTTAGGTTCAATGAAGGAGATCTGGAAGGCATAGATATTCTTGAAATTGAGGTAAATCAGAAACTGAACTTGTTTTTATACATGAAACCAAAAAATGCGTCTCGCCTACCAGGGCACAATTCGTAACAATCAATGAAAACACCGCCATTCACAATTTTGTCGCACAGCCCACAATAGGCGAATGTAATGTTTTACTGAGCCGCAAAATCCTGATTTGGGTCTTTCAGTTCATGGATTCCAATTGGATAGCTTCGGGTCACGTGGTTAATAAAATTATCAAAACTGTTGAAATATCAAAATGGTGACCGGTTCGCGCAGAACATAACTTGAAAGGTAAAATGTTCAAATTAATCCGAACAGATCAAGCTAAGACTTTTACAAGCATTCAAAGAATGCGAAAGTTGCATAACAGGTTACTTTGACTGCTGGAACGAAAAAAAAACTAATAAAATGTTTGAAAAACGATTGAAAATCCGAAATCATTTTGTTCCTACGTTGAAACAAAGCAGGTAAGAAAATAAGACTTTTCGAAATACTTTGCATCTGACACGTAAGTGCGCGCAGAACAAAGGCGCGGCGAAACAATGGAAAGCGCCGGCGGCGCTTAAACGAGATCCTGACCCAATCTCAATCTGACCGTCTTCACTTCGTGCAACCGCGAACCCCTCAACGTGAAACGACTCCAAGCGGCCAACTGCAGCAAGGAGCAGACGATGGGAACGGTGACGAGGATGAGGAAGCAGGCGTCGCGGCGCGACATCCACGCGCCGACGGCGCGGTCAGGCCAGCGCGCCAAACCATGCACTTGCGCATCGACCGGAGATGCGTTCGACTGAAAAACGTCTTCGCCTGCAAGAAAATGTTGTGATGGTCAACGAGGGCGTGACATCACTGTGACGTCGCTGTGACGCGTAGAAAATTCAAATGTCTTTCACCAGGAAGGACTGAAAAAGGCGCATCTTACGATGTCTCCATTGACACTGTTTCGATCGGAAATCCCGAGCGGCATGTGCGCAGAGCTTCGCACCGTGGTAGCAAGCAACAATAGAGATCACCCGACGAGATCACTCTGTTATTGCTTGTTCGCGCCACGTACATATATTTTTGTTCTTCGCGCACATCCCGTTCGTGGTGAATCACACAATCAACGCAACACCACCGGAGAGGTTGCAACAATACTCTTTCCTCAACTACGCCTCCCTTAAATAAGTTTCAAGCGCGCTGGCTGTAAATAAGTTGTAAAAACAAATGTATTTATTGGTAAATTTTTGATCAAGCTTTCCATGTTGCAGAGCACGTAAGTACTCGCATTCCTCCCCAGAAATAGATTGGCTCTCCCCTGGGAAGGCGTGCTCCCCCGGTTAAGAAACACTGCTCCAGCGCAATAGATCGGCGAGTTGCGGCCAAAAATTGCCTCAAAAGCCACTCAACGGTCTTTAAAGGTCCAACTCGAACGTTTCCACAAACTGTACTACTCGTATATCATTTCAACGAGCTTTCGAACTGATAGAGCACAGCCAAGACATCGAAAGTAAATCACGGCTGTTTATTCATCAAGCATATGTGTTATTCTATTCAGCATCGTGACACAGGCTTTCTGCAGTGCTTTGAAGGTCGTTTTTTTACTATGCAAGTATATTCTTGAGATCTACTCAGCTGCCCGAACCGTAATTTCTGCTGTTGTGCCCAACGGCCTTAACACAGCGCAGCTCTTAACGCTCAGCAGGAGGAGGAAAGCAGAGCAACGCAATAAAACTGCACGCCGTCAAGACTGTTCGCAAGAGGATGGGCGATTGTTTTCAAAAAGAACACAGACCTGCTGTTTTTCGGTCACTGACCAAATCTTTTTTAATGACCCAAAAAAACTTAAGTCAATTTGGTCAAAATATGTCCGAAAAAGAAAGATGGCAGAAGGTTTTTGAGCTATTTCGAACAAATGATGGAATTCTCTTGTAGCGAAAAAAATAGTGACACAGACAACGGCCAAGATGCAAAGCCAGTCTAACTGAAAACTGCATCGTCGCGCTAAACGTCACTTCCGTCGTGAGTCAGTATGTCACTTCCGCCGCAACTCGCGTCGGCGTCAGCGCAATAAATTAGTCGAGAAACCTCAACGAAGCCTTGCCTGTGTACATTGTCAGCAGCCAGGTCCCGACCAGGGGCGCCATGGTTTGGCCCGGTTTGGAAAGCAGCGAAGACATGCCGAAAAGCACCGCGGACGCCGCTTGGTCCCTCTTGTGTCGCACGAAGTCCTCGTCGACCAGGTCGGAAATCACCAGATTGAGGAGTTTGCAGGTGCCTTCCGTGAAAATGCGATTGCTGCACAGATTGCAAAATTTTTTTCTTTTTCAATATTGATGTTTGTGGGGCTCAGCGAGGTGAGTGAAGAGCAGTGCTTAACATGGCGGTCGGCTATTTCAATTTCGCCGACTTCGAGTTTTTACATCTTGCTTAAAAAAAAACAAGTCATACGACACCGTCTTTTAATGCCCGTATCTTCGCATCGCAATTTGGTTTAGAAACAGAATATGTAGCGTCTGGGCGTCTAAAAATAATCTCTTCTAGCGTCTAAAAATAATTAAATCAAATGCAAGACAACAAGGTCAACTACTCTTCGCACAATTTTCATCCACAGCACGTTCAGCTGAAATTAATGTAATACTTTAGCAAGAATTTACAGATCAAAGTTCGTTGATGCCGTAAAGCAGGTGTAGGAAACGTATTTACTATCACGGGCCACAATTATCGCTGGTAGGTCGCAAAAATAATTACTTTATCTTAAAATTTTACACTTGCCTTCCTGGGGAAAACGAGCAGAGTAAACTATGAGGGGCGAGGGATAGTTCTATTGACTTACTGTCTATGTATATGCTTGTCATGTAGTTTTGTTCTGACGCAATGTTGTATTCTAACTTGGGCAACGAGGATTCTGATGCGGGGCATAATAAGCGGTTATGCGGGACACAGGTTCCTTATCCCTGCCACAAGGGATCAAAGAAAAAATAAAATTAATACCTATTGAAAGCAAAACGGCAGTCACTTAATCCACGCAATGGGAGTCGACACACATTGTTTTTTAACGAAACATTTGATATATTCTCAACCAACCTTGCAATGAAGAGACATAGAAGCCACACGCTTCCCGATCCAACGCACAGCATGAAGACGGCCAGGCCGAGTTTGACCGCGAATAACCCCCGGATCACGTGATACAATCCGTGACGTTCGCACAGGGTCAAGAAGTAAATGTTGTTCACGTGCGGCAAGACGAAAGAAAAACCTGCATAAGCGTTTGATTACTTTGATTACTTTCAAAAAACAACCAATCTTGCTGATCCACAATGACCTGTGCGGCGTTTCTCAAGCAATCGTCAGTATTGTTTCAAACTGTTTGCAAAATGTTTACAGGTGGCTAGCTTGTCTTGAGAAAAGCATAGAAGATGCACTGCCCAGCAGAGTCACTGTGCAAGGTCGCTCACTTGGCGGTTTGCCTTCCGCACATATGGTTTGCTCATCCAACAGTTTCACGATGACAAAAACTACTGTTTTCGGTCCTGGCAATGAGGTCACCACAGAACGTAGTTTAATCCCCGGAGGCCATTTGAACAAGTGTACGTGCGATCGCGTTTCGCTGTGCCTCGCTGAGCCGATTATGACGATTAGGGAAAGCCCCGCTGCCGGTCGGGATTTGTGTTAAAAAAGAAGACTTGGCAATTTTTTGCGCGAGGACGGCGAAATAACAACAAAAAATAACAAAGACGGCCAAGAGTACAAGAAAGGGGTGAAGTCAAAATAACGAAAAAAAGGCCAAACTGATGTTGTCAACTGCCGACAGTAAACATGTTCAGGCAAAAGAAAAGTAAAACAAACTTTAAAGTGCTGCTTGAAACAACAATGCCAGTAAAAAGATCAGGGGGATCACACGAGCTACTGACTCGATATTTGTGGAAAATTATTGAAAGCAGTATTACGATGGTCTGTTGTGCGATTCAGCGGTAACCATGTATCCGCTGCACGAGCAGTCACGCAGCATGAGCTGCAGCTCGCTGCTTGTTGACAGCGCATACAGCGTACACATGCCCGGTTCAACTTCGAAACGATCTGAAGTTCTTGCAAACTTCAAACATGATCAGAGCTTTGTTTATTCGCGAACATACCCCCTAATAAATTACAACAAAATTAAACATACCCCCATAATAAATTCCAACATATGTGAACATAGCCCTCCCCTAATAAATTTGAACAAACCTAATAATTTGGAGATGCAACGCGATACTCGGCCAGTAAATTCATTTGAATTGTATTTCGACAAATAAAAGCTCTAGGTTTTCTGTAGACTTTCGAGGAATCAGCCGACAGGCCTCTGCTTTCATCTTTTTGCGAAGATTCAAACCTGCACATTCATGTTTCCGAGAAACTAGTCTCCACAAAGGTAACGGGTTTGAATCAGGGCCCCGACATGGGGGGAAGTGCCGCCCCCCACCACCACTAAGTAATGGTAAAGGCCATTTTCTATTCCTTCTTTTCACAAAAAATGCCGCCCCGGGGCATTGCCCCCCCACCCATCCCCTTGTCGGGGCCCTGGTTTGAATCCATCATCAAGTTTTTAATAGGAAGTCGAATTCACGTAACACTGCGCATCGTCAGTGCGGAAATCCTATGACCGCCCGGACGTTCAAGCAATCATACATCTTAAAGGTATCGCAATTCGAACTGTTGCGACCATCTAAACCTCCAGGTTAACGACAATCAAAAGTCCGACGGGAACCAAAAAAACAGTAGAGCCCAGCGGCGTGTCGTCATCAACAAGAAATCACAACCGAAACAAAGAATGCAACTCCTGTCGTATTGCTTTTCCTTTGTTTCCGAATTCAATCTGCCGAGCAGTGCATTTTTCAAATGTTTAACGTACCAATCAATAAAGGACCAATCCCGGGCGCCACAGCGTCGCCCACCAACGCGTCCAGGAAAAGGGGGAAGAAATTGCTGTTAAAATGACAGTGGAATACCTGCGAAACAGCATTTTCCGGTAAATCAACGTTGCATTTAATTTTCTGTGAGTGTTAGTAGCGCGCAGTATTTTCGAAAGCGCACACAAACAAGCTTTGCCATACAGCATTCATGTACAGAAGTATACAACGTAAAAACAACGTTCGCAACCTTCAAGTTTTTGGTCGTACGGCGCGAGAGCGGATTTCTAACTAAATAAATTAAATTAAATATTCTTTATTTAAACATTTCAGATAATCATTTGCAACCGTGGCCATGCACATCTTACTACGCAGTCTTGAAAGAAACCTTGAATTGTTACGTTATTTTTTTTCAGGAGTTCGTTCTCTTCCAGTAGTGCTTGCGTGTATCAAACACCCAGTAGGACTCATACGGTGCTGATTCGCGTGTACATCGTTTTCGTATTTTTTGGGTGCTATCTGAGACCAGGGTTTCTCAACCGAGGCCCTGTGACCCCTCACGGCGCCTTCGAGTAAACCTCAACTCGCGGCTTTGTTCCTTTTGCGATTTTTTTACGTTTTTTTTATTGGTGGGAGCAGGCCGTCATGGGTGTTGAATATTGCTGAGGGGGGGCAACGAAACATCAAAAGTTGAGAAACACTGATTTAGGCAATGACAGGTTATGTTGTTACATTCTACCGACATAGATGAAAAGATGTATTAAGGGTGATCACTTCACACTTGAAAAAGTCTCGCTGCCCATGCTTTAAGGCGTTTTCATGTACGACCAGTTGGATCAAATTCCTTGAAGAACGAAAAGCTCGAAATACCTGAACCACGTTCATCGAGGTGAACCACATGAAGTTATGACTGCAAGCAAGTTGCTTTGCGTATTTTTTCAAGCCCATCGGACGAGCTGCGCTTCCTCCAACGTGGTGCGAGCGTTCTGCGCAACATTGTGGTTTAAACGTGGATGTAACGTCGCAAACGTAACGCAGCATCATTTATAAGGCATTTGCCCTGATCCGCGTCGCATAGGGATACACTCTTGACCGCAATCGCACGAGACGGTGGAAGCCTTGCGCCTGATGGATGGCCAAACGTAATCGAGGGTACAGTATTGCGCAAGGCAATTGTGTCCGGTACGTTGCACAACAGCTGCGACCGGGAACGGGATATTCTAAAGCAGAGGTCAGCAGTTTTTTGCCAGTCCTTGGGTGCCGGTTAATGCTCAGGGTTGCCGGTTTGATGTACACTTGTGAAATAAAATACGTTTCTTCAATTTACCTGCAAGTGTGTTATATCGTTAATGAATGATTACAACTATCTATGTGACGACACAGACTAGTGACAATTACCTATGTGACGAAAAACGACAATTGTCTAGGTGACGACACAACAGGTCCACCGGCGACACAGGTGATCGCTGCGTGTGACTTCGTGCACAATGTTGGTGACCCCTGACTGAACTATCCGGATTGACAAACATACTGTGAAATTCAAGACTAAACTTGTGAAAGCACGGAAAGTAAAGTATATCAATTTCTGCCCAACAACGCCTGTAAAACTGACCGAGGCATCGACCGAACACATTTCATTCCTAAGCGCAACAGACCTTCTTGTCTGAGCACGCAATTTTATTATGTATGTTTTCAATGTGTTTTATGTTCTTCTGACCAAAATGTTGTTCATATCGTGTTTTTCTTGCTACTTCAGGGTGGCGTGCTTGTTGGGGTGATTGCAACTGAGCAGAATAAAAGTAATTGCGCCATTTTCAAGTAATCGTAAATTGACCTTAGTGATTTTGTGTAGTTGTAGTGTTTTTGTAATTCGGCAACATTTTTGTTAAATTAATATTTGCGATCACATCAACTTGCGGGAGCGAATTACAACCGACCACACCCCTGAGCTCAGAGCGACCACGCCCCTGAGCTCAGTTGTTTCTGGAGACTAGGGTCGATTGCTACGATCAAGACCATTGCAAGCGCAGGGAGGCAGGTATGGCGCTGCCACTGAGTCGTTGTAACAACACTTTGCTTTCGAGCCAGAACCATCATCACAACAGCAATTCACTCTCCAAACAGGATTCGCAGTGATACAAGAATGATTGAGCTCAAAATGCAGTTCAGCGTTTGTGCAGGCTTAGTTGTTAAGCGAGCTAGTGGGCTGGAATTTTTGATTAGGCTACAGATAAACTAGTGGGGCCGTTTTTGAAACTCTCATTAAAGGAACAAACACAAAGTACACTAGCAAGCATTTTGATATTTAACATAGCAAAATTTTAAGTAAGTTAAATATTCTTTGTTTAAACATTTCAGATAATTAAATATATTTCGATATTTTAGACAGTATATTTACTTATTTTATTTCTAAATATTTCAAATGTTTAAAATGCTGCGATTTCAAATACTTTAAATTTTAGATACTAGAATTTTTGATATTTTAAATAGTATTTAAAAAAGTAAAATACTAGTAGCACATAAATGGGCAAATGTCCTTACATGCTTATCATATTTCATTTGTCAAAAGTCACAATTAACTACCAGCCTGTTTCCAATAGCTTATGCAGATTAGAAAATGTGACCAAAGAGAAAGAATAATTTTGGCAACATCTGAGACACAAAAGCAGCAACAAACATACTACCTTCGACTTACCAGATTCACTGTTCACGTAGCTAAAAAAACTTTTTCGGCCCTGTGACACATATGTTTTCAGCAAAATTCTTGTTGATAACAGAAAACCAAGCATGGAGAGGATTGCAAGAACAGAACAGAAAATCTATTCAACAAAACAAAAAATGAAACAAATATGAAATTTCATATTTTTATGTGTCAAATGAGATGCCTCAGGGAGATGGTGATAGCAATACTTTGCGGTTCACTATTAGCCAAACAGTACGTCCAAAAAGCAACAACCATGCACACAATGATGGTTTTGTAAAGCCCAGCAAGCTTTGCATCCAACATTAAAAAGAAAGCTCTAGGAACATTTTCAACTCTTCCAACGTACTACACATGCATCTACTCCCTTTACAAGTCATGCAAGAGAGAAACAACTCCTGTGGTTTTCACAACTGTTCACGAGAAGATCAACAATCGCTCAAAATGCTACACCCAGACCCACAACAACAGTGGTAATTACTGGGAAATGACAAGTACACGGACATCATTAACAACTTCGAATGTTGCCCAAGTTGAATGCAATTATAAATCAGATGCACTAACTTGAAATGAGAATATGTTCTGCTTGTTCCAAAACATATATGATAAGAAGACGCTGACTGACCCACATGCGCTGAAAATCGAGCATTGCTTGTTCAGTTTTGCTCTGGAACAGAAAATATTTCATTAGAGGATGAAAAATCACCTAATTTCAAAAGATGCTGGCTCGGCAAACTTGTAAAAGTTTTCACTATTTACAGCAAATAGGTGTGTGTTGCATCATCCCTTATAACAGGAGTCAGGAACCTATGGGCTGCAGGCCAGATGTGGATCTTTTGATGACGGCATCTGGCTCGCTTGATATTTTCTAAACACGATCGTTATGGATGAAAGTTTTTCTGTAATTTTCCTACAAAGTCATCAGCAACACCATGCAGCAGCAGAAGTCGCATTAACAGTAAGAAGTATGCTACTAAAGAGAAAAGTCAGACATTTACCATTGTTTAAAATTGTTGATTTTGCTTAAAAATGCACACGTTAGTTAGTTAGTTGCATTATGTGTTGAAAAATATTATATCGCTCTCACAGAAATACAATTAAAAATATGTAGGTTTCATGACTCCCTTAGCTAAAAAGGTTCCTGACCCCTGCCTTATAACATAAGTTTACAAGTACAATCCAACACTTGCGAATTTGGGAAAAATTTTCTGTAAGATTTAAGTAACCAAATGTAAAAAGTTGAACATTCCCTGCATTTCTGAGATAATCAAACACCAAGGTCTTCAAGAAAAGCTGTGCACATTTAAACTTAAACAGAGAACTAGCACACCATCAGCTGCAACTGAGTTACTAGGAACTACATTACTTTGACAACAGCACTCATACTTTCAAAGATGCTTACAAGTCCTGTGAGCATTTGCCATTGATAAAAAAATACAAAGAAAAAGATATTAGCTAAATACTGGCATTATAGCCTTCATTTTCATGAAAAAAAATGTACACAATAGACATTTTGCTCCCAAGCTTCAGTAAGTTACTTATTTTGCAAGAAAACTGGGATCAGGTTAAAATACTGAAATAATTATTTAGCAAGTTGAACGTGTTCAAGAAATTTTCCAATCACACCAATAAGCAAATCATCAAATTATCATTGGCCTGTAATAAAAAATACACCTGCTTTAAGTCACATTTCCAGAACAAAAAAAACAAAACATTACTTATTCAACAAGTTGCATCAGAACCAGGTGGCTATATCTTACCATGTCATTTCATGGTGATGACTGGACCAGTAGAAGCAACAAAAACGCTTGTTACAAAAAACACAAATTTGGATATCATAACAAAGCATGACATAAATGCAAGTTCAAGCATGCATTTCAAGAATAACTTTTTTTGTCTGTTGTGCAATACTGTGATCTTTCAAGACCAAGACCTTGCAAAGCAAGGAAACATTGCACTGCATTGTGCCTCAAACTAAAACATTAAGCTAATATCAGGAGTTAATATACCTTTTTAGAAATCATGTTATAAAATAAGTAATCCTGTCTGTTATCCATCTGTGTTTTGGGATAGTGTCACCTTCAAAACTATCAGTCTTCACATGATTTCAGAGAGGTGTTTTAAAATATAAAACCAAAGAAGCAGCAAGTAAGCACACATTTTGCTTCCCAGTGGAACTGTGTAATGTAGCAACCCAGGGCTGTGGATCCAGAATTCAAATTTTAGACTCTGGATCCAGGTCTAGGCATCTAAAGATTTTTAGCTCCAGCTCAAGCATCTGAAAGTTTTTGGCTTTGGCTCCAAAATGATTTTGTTCAGTGAATACAGGAAAACATTGTATTATTTGTGCAATTGTTTTTAACACCAGCATAGGTGTTGCTAAATGCTGTTTGATGGAAAGTGATGTGCAAAAAAGTTTGAGAAGCCCTGGTCTACATAGAAACAAAGAAAATTATGCAAACATATGGCAACTCATGTTCACCCTGCAAAATGTTAACTTGCCCCACAAACCAGGGCTGTGGAATCGAAAACAAATTTTAGGCTCCGGCTCTGCCATCTTGAAATGTTTGGCTCCAGCTCCAATCAATCAAAATTGCTTGGAATCCAGCTCCACAGCCCTGAACTGCCATCAACTACGGCATGTTTCTTTGAACTTCTTGCAAATTAGACGTATATAAAAATTTTTCAAATGTGTTACTAACCATTGTTCACGACTGCAAACTGCCTCAGTATCATGTCTGCTGAAGATTAATCAAATATTTTCCAACTGAGATGTTTCTGTCTTTGCCATACAAAGAAAACCATTGCAGGTATATATTAAGCAAAAACACAAGTACTGTACCTTTCTTTTGCATGTACAGCAAAGTCAGCCAGCAGGGCTGTGTGCTGCAGATCAACTGCTGTTAAGAAGCCATCATACAAACACAAGCAAATGGCAAATTGCAAGGCTGGTGAAAACCATGGTATCCAAAACAAGGAAAAAGAAGCAGCAAACAATGGGCCAGAAAAAGATAAGCTTTGAAGTCGGTGCAAAACTATGTCTTTTTTGTGGGTTCCATCAGATTGCAAGATGAATTTGTCACTGAGCCAACCAAACAAAGGGTCATTGAGCGAATTCCAAAGTAAGAACAATACCTGGAGAAAAATATGCAAGGCAGTGTCAAACACCACTCATGTCAGTCATTTCTACCGTGGGCAACACCTTAGCTAATTATTCAACATATGTGAAGGCATCCTTTCTTTAGTGCCAGAAAATCACAGATCCTGGAATATGTTGGCACATTATTCATTACAACAAAATAAGGGTTATACCAGTGGTTCCCAACCGAGAGAAATTCCTCCCCAGGGAGGAATTGCATGAGTTTAGGGGAGGAATTACCACTTTATAGTTAAGTTACCTATTCATTGTAAGTGTTGTCGGCTAGCCTACTTTTGCAAGTTGACATTGGCTGTTTTAATTAGTTATATCACTTTATATTTGTAAGTTATTTGCTGGAATATCACACGTTTTTGCTGACAAACTTCAGTGCTATTATTTGACAACAAATAGTTTATGTCCCACTTTCATTAAGTTATATTACAATTGTAGTTAATACTATAGCCTATGAACCCAAACATGGGAGGAATGAAAAGTTCCAAAATAAGCAAAGGGAGGAATGCATCAAAAAAGGTTGGGAACCACTAGGTTATACAAAAATACTCAATTTAAATATTTCAAAAAGCAGATGAGCTGTGTAAAAATACCAGCTATTTTGTCAACAGTGCCAGATCTAAGCTCTGTCGTAATCCTTAAGCAGCACAGGGAAAACAGAGCAGAGTATTTTTTAAGTAATTTGCTTGTATTTTGGATGGACAATTTAGTACATTTCGGTGTGTGTGTGATGTGATAATTGCACCAAGGATTGCGTCAATAGCAGCAATTAAACTTCGCTTAAGGAACTTTCCTGACAAGATTCACTATCAGTACCAGAGTCATAATTTGAGAAATTCGGAATTAGTTCTTTTTTAAGTCACAGCACATTATTGATTTTCAAAATATCACTTTTGGGCACTGATTTTCAAAATACCGGCTTTTTACCAGCCTCTGCTAAATTAGCAGTAAAATACCGGCCAGGCCAGTGAAATACCGAAAATCTTGTAACCCTACTTATCGATCAAGCTCTACCTAAAATGCAATCAAACTTGATGATTAAGGGCTAGTAGCCTAACGCAACTAACTATTTAGAATAGATAATGGTATTGATCTCATTGTTAAAGCACACAAAGATTTCCAAATTATCATTGCTTTTGGTCACAGCACATTTATTACATCACAATCAATGTTTCATTGTTTGTTCCTTCGAACATGGTGCTGAAAAGATACTTAGGTTGTCGAACATCCAGCAAATGTCAGCTATACAGCAATGAGAGCTCTTTATCCATACGTACATGTACTTATAAACTCGAAGCTGACAATCAGCCGCACAACTGCGTCTGTGGAGCGCTGTCTGTCAAAGATGGCGGTGTTATAAATATTCTTGCAAAATCACTGCAGAAAAGAACGATTGAGTTGCAATTGCACTGATCATTTTACATCATAATGCAAAAGTGACTTACTCGAAATCAATATACGATTTTTGCGCAGACAACAACATCGTCAACTACTAAATTCTAAAAAGGCTTTTTTTGAAATATAATGCTTGACTAATATTTTGTTCAGAAAATGCGACCACAATTTCTGAGGCTAGCTGTCGCGCCTTTTATTATGAGAAATTCCTCATAAAAATCTAGTTGAAGTTGAAACAAACCCACATTAATTGGCATGATGCTGAAGAAGGCTAAGCTTATTTAATTTTGTCATAACCTACTACAGTAGCAAGTGTAAACAGCAGATAAAATTCAGGCTGACACTGCAAAACAAAAGGATCGCAATTGGGCACTGTGTCCTTTCGCCATGAAACAAAATATTACAAAATAGCTCTGCATGTGCGTGGCAGTGTACGTGCTTCTGACAGCTTTGCTTGCACTGGAGTTGCCACTGCCAAAGGAGGAAATTCCGAAACATGTGGATTTGACGCAATATCAATTTAAAGTGTTCAAAAACGTTAATTGTTTTATGTCATTGCACAGGCGCAATTTAGACAAGGTAGGGATGTTGTTGTTTTGTAATAGTACTATGCAATGATATAAAAGAAATGGAGGCTGTCGCCTGTTCTAAACCACCCACATTGAAGACCTGCAGTGACAGCGTTTGATATTTTATCATCAGTTTTAATGCTGAATAGCCTGCCTGTGGTAGAAAGGGGCCTGTCATGACAGCACAAACAGACCCCCTGGATGCACCCCTGTTGCAACCTACACCACTATTTTGCAAGCACAGCTTGATAATTTATAATGTGTTTGATACAAGCTCTTTGGCATTATCACTGTGGCTACTTGCACATTGACGTTTGTAATCAACCCAATACCATATCTCATGGGAAATTCTCCTGACCTCTATTCAAATATTGTTCTTGAGTACATTTATAGTTGGGTAATCTTACCATAGATCCTGTCTTATGGGTATTCCAAAGAAAATAATCCAAAGGGGATAGGTCTTGAGAATGTGCAGACCACGGGTGGTCAGTGCAACAGGATATCTGTCTGTCTCCAGGGAAGTAACAGTTACGGTATTCAAGTGAAGCATTGGAGCAATGCAATGTTTGTGCATCCTGCCAGTGAAGCACAGTATCTATGTCCACTCCTTGCTTCTGCCTAAGTGTCAGCATGAATTTTGTTCTTATTAGTTCAATGCATTATTCTGTGTTCAGAGTCAGTGGTGGCTCGTGGTGAAAATGTCCGGGAGGGCTGCGAAATTTCATCTCTGGTTGAACATATAGGATTGTCACCCTGGCTGTTTTTATAAGTAGTGGTGCTTTAAGTCATTCCAGCAGTCCTAATCTTATCAAACTCGTAACTTTCAGTTGCCCTTATTGATACATAGAAAAGATTCACTTCAGTTTAATGAAACCAAACCCAAACCCTAAAGTGTAAACACAAACACAAAATAATTAAACTGGTCCCATCAAAAGTATGACACATAACCACTGCCACCAAAGCTGCAAAGGCTAGAGTCGAATCCAGCACCACTCACATACTAAGCTTCGAACATTCCGCTCGACTACTAAGGCGTTATTGTTAACAAAACAAAGCTTAGCATCTTATTCAAACCATGTCATGGCACGAGACCTAGGCTATAGAGCTACTTTCTTTGAGCTGGTACTTTAATCATGCTCTTTCAAATGAAGTTCAAATTTTCCAAAAAAAATCAAACAGTTTATGATTTCACACAAAATTTCTATTTCTTTCACTGGATTGTTATGCTTTTCCAGTAATAGTTTGTATTCTGAATCAATTACAGCTGCAATGTTCGCCTTACCAAAAAATAAAAGGTCTACTTGAATGTTTATTATAGGCTTGCCAGATTTCTCATGCTTCAAAATTTCACATTTCAATGTTTTAAATCAGTCACACCTTTTGTTGTTTCAAGAATGATATCCACCAACTACTACCGTACATCTTCAAACGTCAACCCTAGAAAGCTCATCAGCTTAGCCTACTGTTGCAAGCTGCACTGGTGCAGATAAACGAAGGACTGTATTTTCACAGCCCGAGATTGGCGCCCAGATTTGAATCCAATATCGCCAAAGTACTAGTAAAAGCATTGTTAAAGTTAATTATAAAATTCAATATCCAAGAAAATCAGGTAGTAAACACAGTCAATATCATATTTCCTCCGTTTTTTCTTTTTAAATTAATCGTCAAAAATAACAAAAACGCTTTGCGATAGGCGGATATACCACCATGTTTCTTGTAGCCAATTGCTTGGTTTCTTTCCTTTAGGGCTGTGCCAAAGACAGCCCCAAAATTGCCAAATTCATCGGCAAGTGTGCTGAAAACTTCATCGCATAAGCGGCGTCATTGGAAAAGAGGGAGACATTGGTTTTGTTGGATTCCTAGGAAACGTTGAGCCAAAATGGTGCCGGAAGCACCAAAAATTGTGTTGTGAAATTTCGTAACTAAAACCAAATTTAAGACGAGTTTGGCCGTTTGGCGGAATCTTTTGCCTTGCATTTTTCAGGGAGGGCTGCAGCCCAGCTAGACGAGCCACCCCTGTTTAGAGTAACTATATGTCCATTAGCATCCTCAAACCAGTATGGGCCAATAATGTCATTATGACCAACGCACACCAAACAATCACTTTCTCCACACAAAGTGGGTGATACTGATGGTCATGAAGCTGAGCCCAAAAGTGCACATTCTGTTTGTTCGCATGACCACCAAATTGGAAATTTGCTTAGTCACTGAAAAAATTAAGTCCAAGGAACCAAGATGGTCTTCATTTGCTGAATGATTGTTTGTCCAAAGGCACATCTCTCAGCCGTATTTGCATCGGTCTGAAGTAGCAAAATATGCATGTATCTTATATAGAAACAGATCAAATTCTTGTGCATTACGTTCATAATTGACCTTGAGAGCTTGAGAGATCTTGTATCTTGGGACAAACCTCTTGTGGATTTCCTTGGCTACTCCTCCAAATATTTCAGTCACAATGTGATTTTCTCACCTTACTGACCCTGGTCAGACAGAGTGACATCGTCAAGCAATAATCCTATAGACATCTTGTCCCCCTGAATTTGTCCAGGATGCATTTTTATTAGGAGTGTAGTTGGGAGTGTTTCCACCTGCAAAGTTACCCTGAGTTTGGACAACTGATTTCTTTAACACTTTGAGAGCCGGCATACGATACATTCGTACCTAGATTTAGGCCTAAAATCAGCAGTTTTTGGTTGCCTTATCAAACGCCATAGCTCCTCCGCCGACTGCATCATAGAGCTAATCAATGGCTCAAACGAAACAGCTAGTCTTCTAGATTGCACTCGAAAAAAATTTTTGGGTTGGAGGGTGATGATGATTTTTTGTGAGTGAGGTCATAAGTGAAGTAGTTTTGGGGTCATTTTGGCTCATGTTACCTGGCCTAGGGCCTAACAGTTAGGTCAAAGTATTTCACTGAAGTTTTCATTGGAAACTAGGCTCAAGTCTGAGTCTTTTGAGTCTTTCATCGACTTTCTAGCGTTTCTGGTTGAAAGTTATGATTTAAAATAAACAAATCAATTATCTAATTAGTCAAATATTTTCATTAGTTTAGATCATAACTTTTGAACCCGAAACCACAGCAAGTCATCCAAGTATCAAAAGACTCAGATCATAGCCTAGTTTCTAACAAAAATTTCAGCGAAACACTACTATCTAACGGTTGGCGCCCAGGGCCAGGTAAAGTGGGCCAAGGTGGCCTAAAAGTCCTCCACTTATGACATCACTCACGAAAAATCCACACCCCTCAAGCAAAAAATTTTTCAAGAGCACTCTAGAAGTCTTCCTGCGTCTTTTGACACTTCGACCAGGTCCATAACCTGTACAGGAGCGGAGTAATTCCTGCGCAAAGCCACGTGCGTTTCGGTGTTTTTTTTTTATCCCGTTTTGGCCAGACGCCAAAGTGTTAATAAAAGTCTTTGCACAACTGTTGTAAAACTTTGAAAACGACACTGACATTTCAGCCAAATAGCAGTAAGCTTTCATCAGGGCGAAGGGCAACTCGAACAAGAGAGCAGTAAATTCACTGAATGCACATAATTGGATGACGTAGTGATAACACTGATAACTACGATAAAAAAGCACAGTAGATAACGGAGGACAGATAGCAGAGGAGAACAAAATAACAGCAGTAAAAAACATGGAGTCAAAACGAATCAAAAATATGCAATTTTGTATCAACTCAATTATAGCCAAACGTTGCTTTGTAGATTTTTGGAAAAAGTTTTGAATTCTTTTCATTAATGATGTTGAGTCAGTGTTCCCTCTAAGCCGAAAGCAACAGCACTTTCTTTGGACACCAGCCGACAACAATTTTGAAAATCGGCAATTGCAAATTTGGACGCAATTTCTTTCACTGGAGAAAATTTCACAAATCAAATTTTCTATATTTTTTAAAAGGTGTTACGGACATATTTGCACAATTTAAGCCGTTCTCAGGTCACAGCAAGGATATACAGCAGTGAGTGGTGAAAAAAGTTCAGACGCACTTTGGAAATTCTCCGCCTGCAAGTTTATAAAAAAGTTCTGGGCACATTTTCACGAATTATGCATCCAGAAACGAAGCTGTTTTCAATGAAGTTCAAATACATTCTTTGAGTTCTACGCCTAACAAAAAATGTTTTGGGCGCATTTTCACGATTCATGCGCCAAAAAACAAAGAACTTGCTGTGAAAGAGACGCATTTTGGAAGTTATCCGCTTGCAAGATTTACAAAAATAATTCCGGGTTCATTTTTACGATTTACACGTCCAAAAACGAAGCTGTTTGCCGTGAAGTTCAGACAGATTTCGGAAGTTTTCTTCATGGGCGCATTTTCATGATTTTTGCGTCCAAATTGAAGTTGTTTCCTGCGAAGTTCAGATGCAATTTAGAAATATTCCCCTTATGCGGTTTAGGAAGAAATTTCTGCGCATTTTCATGATTTTTGCGTCCAAAAACGAAGCTGTTTGCTGTGAAGTTCAAACGCATTTTTGAAGTTCTCCACTTGCAAGATTTACGAAAAAAGTTCAGGGCACATTTTCGCGATTTGTGTGTCCAAAAATGAAGCTGTTTCCTGCGAAGTTCAGACACAATTTGGAAGTTTACACCTTGCGAGGTTTATACAAAAAGTTCTGGGCACATTATCACCATTTTTGCGTCCAAAAACAAAGCTGTTTGTCGTGAAGTTTAGACGGACTTCGAAAGTTTTCTCCGTGCATGCTTTGCAAAAAATTTTGGGCGCAATTTCACGATTTATGCGTCCAAAAACGAAGCTGTTTGCTGTGAAGTTCAGACGCATTTCGGAAGTTTTCACCTTGTGAGGTTTATAAAACAGTTCTGGGCACATTATTGCCATTTTTGCATCCAAAAACGAAGCTGTTTGCTGTTAATTTTAGACGCATTTTGGATGTTCTCCACTTGCAAGGTTTACAAAGAAATTTCTGAGCGCATTTTCACGATTTATATGTCCAAAAACGAAGCTGTTTTCTGTGAAGTTCAGACGCATTTCGGAAGTTCTTTGCCTGCAAGTTTTGCAGAAAAAATTATGGGCGCATTTTCACGATTTATGCGTCCAAACGCGAAGCTGTTTGCTGTGAAGTTCAGACGCATTTTGGAAGTTTTTGCTTTGCCAGGTTTATGAGCAAAGTTTTGGGCGTATTCTTATGATTGATGCGTCGAATAGCGAAGCTGTTTGCTGCGAAATTCAGACGCATTTTAGAAGTTCTCCGCCTTTAAGGCTTACAGAGAAAGTTCTGGACAAATTTTCGCGATTTATCCATCTCCAAACAAAGCTGTTTGTCGTGAAGTTCAGACATATTTTGGAAGTTTTCTCTGTACAAGCTTTAGAAAAAAGTTATGGGTGCATTTGCTCGATTTTTGTGTCCAAGAATGAAGCTGTTTGCTGTTGAGTTCAAACGCATTTTGGAAGTTTTACCATTTTGAAGTTTATGAAAAATGTTCTGGGTGCATTTTCATGATTTATGTGTCCAAAAACGAAGCTGTTTGCTGTGAAGTTCAGACGTATTTCGGAAGTTCTCCGCCTGCAAGATTTGCAGAAAAAAGTTCTGGGTGCAATTTCACGATTTGTGTGTCACGCAACCAACCATTCTTGACTTCAACATTTTGGTAACATTTTACACGCCCATAAATCTTTATTGTGTTGTACAGACACATTGTGAAGTTCTTGACTTTCACATTTTGTAAAAACACATTGCTTCGAATCTGAACACATTTGGAGTATGACTGCACACACAAATTGTGTCGTGCAGGTGTAACTTTATGCGAAGCAATTTCAAAAAAGTCTTGGACTGGCACCTCAGACATGTTTTGTAGTATCTGAACTTGGAAAGAATGAAAAGATTTTGTGAAATTTTGACCGAAGGTACATTGCGTGGAACAATTAAGCTAAGTCGTCCATAGAGGCCTTTTTCCTAACTTGCACTTGTGTTTTGAGTGTAATGAACTTTTGACAGACAGCAAAACTTGTATTTTGTCCGGCTTATCACGACTGTTATCAAATTCCAGGTTCAGTTCATATCTCATCACGTGGCTGGTAAATGGCTGAGGTCACAAAGTTTGACGGTAAAATTTCACGATCATTTGAGGTGTATGAAGTACGAAAGTAAACAAGCTGGCAAAAGGTGGGAAGAAGCAATGATCATTGATAATTAAATTTAATATCTAAGCCTGGCGAGATATAGGTACGACGCACTTTCGAATAACAGCTAACTGTTATTCCAAACTGCATGTGCAAGTTAACTTGCACATGCAGTAAATTCCAACGAAGTCAGTGCTTGTTTGCGAAATTAGGCTGAAAAATTATTTGTCGATCAAGTCAGTGTAAATAGTCGAAAGGCTGGGAGAAGAGATTTCTGTTAATCGATTTTGATGTATCAGTTAGAACCACTGTGTGCAGTTAAGATAAATATGCCTCGAATTTTTAAGTGAGAAAATAGGTTTAAAACGGTTGTACTGAGTGCTTTTCTGTATCTGGATATTGTTTCCCTCTGTGGCGGTGCTGTTGCTTTTTGAAATACACCTAATAACTCATCCAATGGGCCTAATAACTCATCCAACGTGGATGATTTGCAAGTGCGTTGAGGCTTGATGTAAGCGACGGTTGTTGGAGAGAATGTAAACAAGATCATGTTCACTAATCGTTGGTGCCCCTACACCACAAGAAAAACAAACTGCAACTTGCCTAACAGTCAACACCTGAAGTTAACCATGTCGAAGTTGAAAAAGACATTTTAAACACATTTTGTTATTTTTGTTGATCACAAAATGGCAAAATCTGTTGACTGTTGTTACTTTTAGACGTTTAACGAAAGGGATTGTTCTGTTTTTTTAAAATGTTTTGAACATATTACGCCGATCTTCACAGATTGTTTATCACTGCAGGCCTTATGTTTGGGCACATTGTAAATTTTTATTCTGACTGACAAGTATATTTAGATATTTGGGCACTTATCAGTGATCTCTGCCTGTAACGAAAGGCTAATGCCTCGGGTGCATTTTTATAAATTCATGGCTGCAATAGTTTGCAGTACACTATTTGCACACTTTTCGCTTGCGGCAACATCGACCTTTTGTACATTTGGACTCACAAAAGGTAGGTGAGGGGCTACGTGATTTGTCGAAATGATATATTCAGTAACAGTTATGTGAGCGGGCACATTCTTATTTTCACTTCTATGATGTTGCAAGGTTGTTCCCTTTGACCCTTTAAGTCCCGCGAAAACCACGTTTCATGCAGAGCTTTGCAATCTTACAACTCGCCAGGCGATTGAGCTAGAGAGCTGTTCAAACCATCTACGGATTCAGCACGTCTTGTAGTTAAAATCGAAAAAAAATTTTTTCGTTTTTGGTGGGGGGTTTTCGGGGGAGAACGCCATAAGTGGGGGTGTTATTGGCTACCTTTACCTGGCCCTGGGCCCTAACCCATTGGGCCATTATTATGGCTCAAGATTTTTTCAGAAACTAGGCCAAAATCTGCATCTTTAGAGCCCTTGAATGATTTTCTAGCATATCTGTAGCCACAATTATGGACAAATCACCAAATATTGGTGAAAATTTCAGCACCCAGAAACCCCAGTCTGGGTTGGAAAACATCCCTTTTCTAAATGGCCATCACTCACCAGTGGATCGATCTAAAGAGCTGTTCAAATTTTGTCTGAATGGGGAAAGACTTGTACTTTAGGCTGAAAAAAAAAACTTTTTGCCGTGCAATTTCAACCTTTTTGGCTATGTTTACAAAACCACAGGTTGTTTTGACATGTTTTGACAGGTTTCTATAAATAATCCGTGACGTCAACGGCCAGTGGGAGTGCGTGAATCGAGCAGAATCAGCGGCACGAAACCGTGCGAGACTTAAATGCATTCTAGGCTATGGTACGAGGTTTTAGAGGGTTTGATGGACTTTTTAGCATTTCTGGTTGATGAGTTATGGAAAAAATGGTAGAATATGAACATGGGAAATCCCCTGAAGGCCCTTGGGAATTCCTGACATATTTGCAACACTTTTGGCATAACTTTTGAACCAGAAACTCTAGAAACTTGATCAAGGGCTCTAAAAACGCGTATTTTAGCCTAGAATCAAGAAATACTGTGAGCCACAATATTGGCGTGTAGGATCGGATGATGACGTCATATAATTAACCAAAAAACAGACCCCCATCATGAGCTCATTGGCCCAAAACCCCCTATCCAAATTTAAAAAAATGTTGTTTTTATTCTAAACTACACAAAGCCACTAGTCATTGCAGGGTTTGAACAGCTCTCTAGCTCTATCTGCTGCTGAGTTATGGCCGGCCAAAGTTTGGCCTGAAAGGGCAAATTATGCTTTTTCTGAAAAGTTAGGAATTAGGCCCAAAACTGGGTTTTTGGCCCACAATTTTGGCCACAGATGTGCTAGCAAGTCAATCAAGGACTCTATAGACGTGGATTTTCACCTAGTTTTCAACAAATCTTTGAGCCAAAAGAATGGGTCAATGGGTTGGGGCCCAGGGCCGGACAAAAGTGGCCTACTTTTCCAAAACATGTCCTATTTGTGACGTCACCTCCAGAAAGCCCTCCACCGAAACAGAAAATTGTTTTTTCAATTTTACAAGACTTGCTGAATCCGTAGAGGGTTTGAACAACTCTCAAGCTCAATCGCCTAGCGAGTTACAGGATTGCAAAGTGTTACAAGAAAAGTGGCGCATGCGGGACTTAAGGGTTGAACAGTTGCACACAAGAGTTTATGATAGGCCTACAAGAATAGCTGAGGTTATGTCTACAACACGCAGGGGTTCCAAAATTGATCTTTTTGCAGTTCTAAGATTTTATGTAGTATTGAGTGATCTAGGTTATGCATACAGCAAATCAGCTATGTTAAGAAGTTTTTAGAGAAGGTCTGTTTGAATATCGACTTCATTTATCTTTGATCAACGTTACTCCATAAAAAAGATACTGAATATTTAATGTTTGACCAGTACCTCTGTTGCATTAATGAACAGCAACGTGGCTGAATTGCAGTGTGTAGGCCAAAAGGAAAACTGTTCCTTCACGTGGTGGATGGCGTTTGCGCAATGTTAAAAAACGTTTTGAACTCCACAACATTTATCAAAGTTTGTCGTGTGAAGGCTAGTTTTTTTTCACAGAATTTTATTACAATTTTGATATAACCTAGAATTAAATTATTTGTAAAAAAGCTTTTTTCTAACTTTTTAGATTCTATGTTACGCATGAGCACTAAAAATCTAAGCCAGCTGAAAATTTTTATGTTAAGTAACAAAACAATGAAGGTTTGTTGGTAGTTGGGATCACTGTCTAAATCTGACAAACACTTTCAATTAAGTTTTGGAATTTTTTACAACTTTGCATGCAGAGGTAAAGAAATATTTTAAGTACATGTGTAGGCGACTGGGCGTTAGCCGTTAACTATGTAGTAGTTGTTTTTATTCTCGTGGCATAGCTAGTGGGTTAGGAATGTGTATTGCTTAGGCTATTTCATAGTGCTAACCACCACACTATTAAGTCAGTCATACTTCAGACAATACAGTACAAACCTTCTTCAGATATTGGACGCAGGATTTAGCTGCTAGACGTGAAACCAACCTGAGGTAAAAGAGACAGACTAAGTAAAATTCCTTTGTTGTTTCAAAACCTTTAAAGAAATTGCGCAGTATCATGAGATGTAAAAATATTGTGCAGTATCTTCAGATGTAAAGATATTGCGCAGTATCTTCAGATCATTAGCCTGATTCAACTGTATTGTTGGCTTAGTGCAGTTATTTTCAACCTGGGGGTCGTGAACCAATTTTGGAGGGGTCAGCAATAGATATTTTATGAACACAGCTGCATTGTATTTGCTTTATTTGAGTTTTAAATGGGGGCTGTTGGGCTAGAATGGGTTGCTGTAATTGGTCGCGGATACAAAAAGTTGCGACAGTAAGCAACGCGCAACAAAGACAGTCATTCAGGACCGTACGCAGGGCAACCCCGGTCTGAGAGAAAAGGTTCACATTTGGCTAGGAAGTTTGCATGCAGCTAATTATATTTATTGCCTTTGTGATGACTGTTTTTTTCTTTGTTTATCAGAAAATGTTGCGTGTGTACGTGTTGGAAAAAGTGAAGACCATTTTTTATTTTTCTTGGTCATTCACCAAAAATGGTTGATGAAAGTTTTTTTTCGATAAAAATGGATGCATTGTAAGAAAATTTACAAAGGGCGCCTAAGTTTTTTTTATCTTGACGACTTTTTGGACACCAGCCAACTTACAAAAATCTTAGAGGGAACACTGTGTTGAGTGTGGAATTAATGAAGAATGATTCAATGAAATGTCTTTTTCTAAAGTCATTCTCAAAAGCAACAATCTGAGTTTTGACCAGTTTATTCAAGGTTCCAATTTTAATGCATGTTTAGCAAGCGCACTTTTTTCAGCATGAAAATGTTTGCAATAGTTAATATGTTCTTTCTTGCATGTGTTGAATGACCTTTTAGTTTCGTCAAATTACTTTTGGTCGAAGTCACCACAGGGTATGCAATATACCGCACCTTGACAATTAAAAGGGTGGACAGGATCTTTCCCATTTCGTTGTTGCCAATTGTTCACATCGGTTAAAAAACGATTCGATTTTGTGATCCCTTAGACATCTTTGCAGCTTTTCCGATAACCCACAATAATATGGCAGCACCACTAAAGATGGGTTCTTTACAATTTTCTTAGTGTTGGTCAAATTTTGTGATTGAGTCGTCAATGCAAGCGGATAACCATTGTTCTTGAAGGCTAACTGAATGCAATCCATCTCTTCTTGGTAGTTGGTTTCATTTGAAGTCAAACGTTTTGCTCTGGATAGCAATGTTTTAATAACTGCTTTTTTGTGGTTATTAGTGTTTCCAATTCAGGGCAAAATTTTAAAACCTGGGTTTCCGGTAGCTGAAGAAAGAAACCCAGAAAAACTCGGGTTTTTTCGAGTTTTGAAATGAATGCGATTTTGAGCGATTAAACTAAATATCATTGTGAAATTACTACTGTTGGTCCCTGCACAGTTTATTAGCGAATTATTAATAAGCACAGTTTTTCAATGATGTTTATAATACTGACGCATGATAATCAAAGCACACTCTCATGATTTAGTCTGCTTCCGAGTTTTGTGACAAATAGTCTCGTAGCTGAAAAAGCCCTCTCTGGTTCCACTGATTTGGGCTTGATTGTAATTAAGGCATGGAACAGTTTTTTCAAGGTTATTGTACCTCTTCTTTGTAGCCTCAAAAGGACTCATTTCCTTTTTAACAATTTATGATCGGATCTCTTCCTGTGCCAGAATAGTTTTTTGGTCTTCACTCTCAAGGATTACATGGATTCTGTGCTTTGATTTTAAATGGTTGATTAAACTAGGTGCTTGAACGACCTGCATTTGTTTCACGGAGCACAAATTGCACTTTGGTGTTGGTTGAGCCTTGTTGTATAAGAAATGGCTCTAAGCTTCAGATTTTCCTTGATAACTAACGTCTTCAAAATGAATGAGTATAATTAAAAATCTACTTAAAGTTGCTTCCAAAGGAAAGCCAAATATTTTGTAGAAACTTATTGCAAACTAAAAAGGAACGAATCGATTTTGCAAAGAATCACAGCTTGTATATGAACTAACACATAACCGCTGCTTATAAATGAACTAACTAGTAACTACAAAACTACGACATAGCTTTGAAGAACTACCTCACGTTGTAGTTATTTAATTAGATTAGCGAAAAGACCAAAGTTCGTGAGGAAACTTATTATGTGCAAAATGATATCACGATCGGTCTAAATAGGTCAACTGAACGAAAATATAAACGGGCCAACAACAAACTTTCGATGGTCACCGAGCAAAACGCACATGTCGTGCTTCATGATAATAGTTGAAAGTTGAAACGTGCTAATTTGACCATTACACGCGCCAATCTGCAACTTCAGTGTTATCAGAATTACTAATATTTGAATACAACAGCAATTCCAGGTTTTTTAAAATACCTGGGTTTGGTAGTTGAAAAAAAAAACAGGTTTCAGATAGTAGAAAATAGCCAAAAAAATGGGTTTTGGAAAACCCGGGTTGGAAACACTAGTGGTTATGAAAAAATTGCTATGCAGAGAAAAACGTCTGACTTGCTCTGCATAGCAATGTTTAATAACTGATTTTTTTGTGAAATAGACCCCTACAACGTTGATCGTCTCCTGCACAGAATGTTGTGCTGTTTGATCTATTGATTCTGGAAGCAGGGGTTAAATTGATATGAAATGATAGGAATAATAAAATGGTAATATACATGTTTTATGACCACTACATACTTTATTTTAATTGCAGTTGTTTGAACAGTTTTTTTAACTATTATTGTCTTTGCATATCATTTCACCTTTCACTTTATCATTCTGGCATCCTTGCAATATTAAAGTACTCTCCACAATAGGGATAAGCACAGAATTTGTTAGAAAAATTATAATAGGAAATAGATTTCACATAAAACTTCACATCCTCAGTCCTTATTAAAATAGAAAATCCTTGCAATAATCATCCAATTCTATTTTTTCTCATCAACTTACCTCACCAATCCAAAAAGACACTTTGTCAATCCTGTATACAGATACAAACATATCAACATAGTACAAAAGGAAAATATTGTGGCTTATTGTCAGAAAAAATGACATGCTTCCATAAAGAACAGGAATTTCAGGACTCAGTGCCATTACTGTAGATACTTGCACCTCTAGCAATAAGAAAAATACTACTGCAACATGTGTTACCACACAATTTCCATAATATATATTGCTGCAACATAAAAAAAACAAAACCATGCATTAACAAGGGTAATCATACAAATATTACAATTGATTCAATATAACAAATGTACCATTCCTTCACAAAAGCTATTACTTGCAAATTTGCAAATGCGTTTTGACAGAACAAGTAACACCCAATGTAGTGCAGTTGATTTCTGAGTGTGACACAAATGTTGTACAACTGTTACATAAACCAACCTTAATTGCCACACAGTTAGCAGACTTTGTAATAGAAACTGTTAAACCTCAGCAACTTTTAAGTGGCTTGAGCAAAAATTTGTTTATAATTAGAGCCTTTTATTGAAAAAAAAAACTTCAGTTACAAACAGTTAGCGTCACGCAGTAAATAATTTAATGCATTCTCAGACAGTTAAAACCAATCTGTACTTGTATTTGCAATGAAAAGATGTAGACTGAAAATACTAAACTTCGTCATAATCAACACTTGTCTGGTAATAATCAGTGAAAACTCATAAAGCTTTTTATTAGTCATTGACTGTATTTTTTTAAACAATTGATAAAAAAATGTAACATTGATCATAATGCCTTTTTCCAGTCAAAAAATATCCAAAATCAGAAAATGACAGACGTTTTCAAGCTATTTCAGACAAATGACTAAAATGTCTCAATGAAAAAAAAGACTCAACAAAAAGCATTCAAGTATAGTACAAACTACAGACAACGTTTGTCGAAAATGTAGATCACATCTAAATTACAAACTTTTATGGGATTTTCAGCACAAATCTGCAGCAATAAAAGTTTGCCTCAATGCATGTTAATAATTTAGTTGGATTTAACAAAAGTGTTTAACGCCATTGGTGCTGGTGTATGAAATTTTCGTACTTCAAAATCTTGCATGGGCCATTATTTTCATGTCACTTTGCAACTCTAACTCACCAGACAAATTGAGTTAAAAAGCTGCTCAAACCCTCAAAAGACGCAACGAGTCTTCTAGCTTGCATTTTAAAAAATTGAAAAGTTTTGAATTTTAGTTTTTTTGTGGGTGATGTGATAAGTGGGGTAGGTTTTGGCATGTTTGGCTGAGGTTATCAGGCCATGGGTCCAAACCGCAAGAGCCAATTTTCTGACTCAAGTTTTTATTGGAAACTGGGCCATAATTGAGTTGTTCAAGCTTTTGATTGGCTTTCTAACATCTCGTTCAAATGTTATAGCAAAAAAAATTGGATAAAAAAACCCCAAAAATTTTTTTAAGCTCACTTTTCATCACGCAAGACCTTGAAATCAGTTCCAATGTAATATTACAGTGTATTATTTGATACATGCTGCAACAAAATTAGTGTTGATTTAGAAAAAGGCAAATGCAACCTCCCTTACCAAACACAACAATGTCCACAGACTTCACAACAACCTGGGGCCAATGGGTTTTACAACAAATCTGCTGGGTTTTACAACAAATTAATTAACACTTCGGCTGCCGGTCTACAAATATATCGTACTTGTAGATGGGAAAAAAATGGAAATATTACAGTTGCCTTACTAACACCATAGCTGCTCAGTCGATTGCGCTAGAGAGGTGTTCAAGCCCTAAAAAACTTGGCAAGTCTTCTAGTCTGCAACGACAAAAAAATTTTTGGTTTTGGTTTCTGTTTTTTTTGAGTGGCATCAGAAGTAAGGTAGATTTTTTGCCATTTCTGACTGCTGGTACCTGACCTGGACCCAATACGAAGTAATTATCTAATTATGGGTTTCATTCGTTTCAGATCATAACTTTTGAACCAGAAACCCCAGCAAGTCAATCAAAGTACCAAAAGACTCAGATTTTAGCCTAGTTTCCAATAAAATCTTGAGCGAAATACTACCATCTAGCGGTTTGGGCTTAGGGCCAGATGAAGTGGGCCAAAAACAAGGTATTAGTTAATACCCTAATTAGTTGATTAATTAATTATTGATTTTTTGTTGTTTTTAGGCAATAACTTCTGAACTAAAAATGCTAGGAAGCCAATCAAGGGCTCTATAGACTCGAATTATAGATTAGTTTCCACTAAAAATTTGAGTCAAAAAATTCCCTCTAGCAGTTAGCACCCAAGGCCTAGTAACCTGAACGAAAATGGCCAAAGAAAAACCACTTGAGACGTCACCCACAAAAAAACAATCTTAAACTTTCCAATTTTTTCTTAATGCAAACTAGAAGACTTGTCACATCTTCTCAGGGTTAAACAGGTCAGCCCTCTAGCTTAACTGCCTGACGAGTTACAGAGTTGTGCAGTAGTGCAAAAATATGAGCTCAACATGAGCTTTTGAAGTACCAATATTTTGTACACCCGCACCGAATAGTGTTAACTATGAATTCAAGACTATTACAGTTGTGTCAAACCTGCAATGCAACTGTTTCTTATTTGCATGAAGTTCTACAAACGGCACCGTATCTTTATTCTCGCCTAAACAATTTGATCATCATCCAATTTATATAAATGACATCTCAGTCAAGTCTCACAGTTTAAAATTGGATGCCATTACAGAAACAGATGCCTAATCACTGAAGATTACAGAAGTCATTTAGCAACTTGGGGTATTTTAGCTTGCCATGTGTATCTTCACTTATGGTTAACAAAAGGCACATTTACTGGTTTTGCAACGAATGATAAAATTGCAATCTTTATTATAGCTAAATCCTGTGCAAGCCTTGTTACATTAGTATGTAGTTTTGTTTCTTTTGACTTAGATACAAACTGCTTTTGTTCATGGTCAGTCATGCTAGCAACCTTCAGAATTCCTGAAAAAATCTCATTATCATTGGCAAAATACAATAGTTTCACAGCTTTGACATTTTGAACTGATGCTGTTTAAGCTACAGAAGTTCTCACCATTAATAACATTTTATTCCTCACTGTGACATTCCCAGATTTGAACAACATTTAGCAAATCTGGCATGTACTGACTGAGACAAGCAATAAAATATACTTAAACTTAGATTAGTCACAAAAGTGCATACCCGGTATCGTTCACAGTAAAAGCATTATTTATAACTAAAAACTAGGCAATTGCTAGCAGGCAATTGCTAATGAAGATTTAGCAACTTTCACAATGATAATAACACCTGCACTCTTAACCTTTGAGGACAGGATGTGACCCTATTGACACAGACCTAATTGGTGATGCTCATGAACTGAAGCGTTCACATCAAAATCTTAGGCATTATTAGAAAGGTAAAGACATTGCACATCTTATGATGTAAGTTTTGACGATAGGTGAAATTAGTGTGACAAGTTCTGGAAAAAACAAACTGACATCATTATGACATATATTAGGATAACTGGAGAATCATGAGGTAGGTAATTTTTAGTTTGCTAGAAAGTACTTCCAAATCTGTGTGCACAGATATCATTGCAGTTCATTTACTACAAAAGTCTTGTGAGCTATACCCATTAAGTTTGTGTCAGCATATTGTGACATCCCATCCTTAAAGGATAAGCAACCTTCATTTTACTGTAACAAACAAGTTCAGCAACTTACATTCGAAATAATTTCTGAGTACACATTTCTCATAACAATACCAACATGAAAACAGCTTTTTCACAAAATTGTAAAAACTCACCATCAGAAGCAGTTTAAAAACACATCTGAGAGTCCTATGGCAGTCAAGCATGATGCTTACATTTCTTACAACAAAATACTGATCATGTATCTCGAAACAGTCTTCGAACAGTGGAGCTAAGTGTAGTAGTAACACCATTGGGACTTCCGGCAAAACCAATATCACCAAGGTTATATCGTATTTTGAACAAGTATGGTTGTACATCAGGCAGATTAGTCTCAAAGACAAGAGACAAGTCAGTATGTGTAGGCATTTTAGGCACAAAGTCATGCCTTCCTACAGCCTCAACAACTGAGGCTACCTTATCAGCAAGCACAGCACCAGCAGTTTCTCGTGCAAGTACTCGTCCACTTTCACATGGCATTGTCTGTTCAGTAACTTGTAGATTCCACATTTCCCATGGTACACACTCATCACTAAAAGGCCAGCGACTTCTGTGTTTTTGATAAAATTCTAACGTTATTGTCCCCACAGCACAATCTTTACTTCTGTGCAGTCGTAGTTGATCTCGAAATGTATTAACATGGTTTGACAATATTTTTTCCAAAGGTTCTGAAGCAACTTTTACATAAGTGAAGTCAATAAAATTACAGTCCACATCTTCTGTGCCAATTATGCCAGCAGTGTAAGTCCCTTCCTTCCTGTAATGAAACTTTCCTGTGGTGCGATGAAGAAGAATAGTGTGGAAAATGCTTTTCACAGCATCTTCTACTTGTCCAGCTTCTACCAGAATATCAATATCATATGCATTTGCATTCATTTTTATAACATCATAGCCATGCTAGAAAGACAATGAATGTAGTGTATCAAGACCTTAACACAAACTATTATTATGCAAGAACAAATTTATTTTGATAGGTGCGACAAAAAACACTCACAATTTCCATCTGATGGGCTCTTAGGCAATAGAGCAGTGGTCGCAAGCTTTTTTTGCCCATGCCCCATTTAATCACCTTTAAAATTCTGATTGAAGTGGTGATATACAAATTCTAAACATACACTAAAGTATGTATGTTTACCAACCTGAAAAAACATTTTTTTAAAATAAATATAAACAGGTTGGATCCAGCCCAAACCTCATCAGCTGGCTTAATGCCCCCATAAAAATCAAATTGCCACCCTGTGGGGCATGTGCCTCATGTTGGGAACTACTTTTTATGCACAAATCTTTTCATATTCTAATTGATGTATCTACAAAGTCTCTCAGATCTTGTTTCTGTTCATCCCTGCTTGCATAAGATTCAAAATTACAATGATAAATTTATTCATTTAAGATCCAAAATCTAATTAAAAATACTTTGAGGTATGGCCTCCATAACTATAAAATGTTTGCTTTCATGAAGTGTAGACCTACATTTTTTCATCTTGTATTATAATTATCATGACAATGCAACTTGACATGAACTGAAGTTGGTCAAACAAACATTAATGTCATCATGGCCAGAAAAATATAAACACTATCTTGAGAAGAATGATTCTACAAACACCTGTTGCCAGATGAGCTTGAGTAAGCTCAAAGCATCTTTCTTGATGGGGCTTCAAACATCACAAGAGAATGATAAAATCCAAGTTCTATCTGAAGCTTTGTCTCTGTATGTATTTAGCAAAACTAAACACTTTGGAAACCTCTCCTTTTATAAAGATGCAACTGAGTACAAAGGTCACAATCTGTAGCAGTACAAGCTGCCACCATTTACATTAACAAACAAATACAGGTGGCAACTTCAAATCTCCACAGGCCAACAAGTTTAGAAAAACAGATTTCATGCAAACATTAAAATGTGTAATAATAGTGTGAGAACCTCTACCACGAAAAAAATTATTTAAAGTGTAATTACATTGAAATCTTAGGCAAAAACTTGTGGGACGTTTATTCAAAAGAAACAAAATAAGCAATGAGGACAATTTAAGACTAAAATCTCCTCAATGAGAGCTTTCAGATGATGTATTGCACATGCCAATAGTGCATGTGCTCGTCGAGTTATCACCATTCAAAATTTATGTCACGCATTAGTGATTTGAAGAATAACACCATTATATATGTAGCACGAGCAAGCAATAGTAAGAGAGATTGCGACGTGGTAGCTCTGCCAATATTAACGTGTGAACGACTGAACATGATGACTAGCGTACGCGAAGAGAGATTGCGAGCATGATCTCCATTGTTGCTTGCTGCCACAGTGGGAAGCCTTGCACACATGCTGCTCGGGATTTTCGATCGCAACAGTACTCATTTTATCCTCTAAACATTTCTGACATCAATGTTATCAGCTTTTATGTAGAGCAGTAGTGCACAACCTGCGGCATTCGATAATGAAATTTGCGGCTGTCCACATGTAACTTAACACTTTGAGAGCCGGCGTACGATATATTCATACTTCAATTTCGGCTTAAAAAACTGTAGTTTTTGGTTGCCTTACCAACGCCCTAGCTCCTCCGCCAATTGCGCTAGAGAGCTGTTCATGGGCTGAAACGGATCGACCAGTCTAGTAGATTGCACTTGAAAAAAATTTTTGGGATGGGGGATGCGGATTTTTTATGAGTGACGTCATAAGTGAAGTAGTTTTGGGGTCATTTTGGCTCATGTTGCCTGGCCTAGGGCCCAACTGCTAGGCCAAAGTGTTTCACTGAAGTTTTCATTGGAAACTAGGCTCGGCTCGAGTCCGAGTCTTTTCAGCCTTTGATGATCGACTTTCTAGTGTTTCTGGTTCAAAAGTTATGATTTAAAATAAACAAATTAATTAATTAGCTAATTAGTCAAATATTTTTACTAACTTACATCATAATTTTACAACCCGAAACCTTAGCAGGTCATCCAAAGTATCAAAAGACTCGGATTGTAGCCTAGTTTCCAGTAAAAACTTCAGCAAAATGCTGCCACCTAATGGTTGGCGCCCAGGGCCAGGCAAAGTAGGCCAAGGTGGCCTAAAAGTCTTCCACTTATGACGTCACTCACAAAAAAACCTGCACCCCCTAAGCAAAAATGTTTTTTCGAGTGCAGGCTAGAAGACTTGTCCCGTCTTATGACACTTCGGCCAGGTCCTGGGTCTGGCTCAACTGCCTTCACACCAGTGTCGGACGTTTCCGCTCTTTCCTGTACAAACGGGGTATGGTCTCCTCTGCGGCCTTTGAGTGTGGCGCAGAACAAACCGTCGACCATGTCATCCTCCACTGTCCAATCCATCAACCCCCACAGACTACACGGCCTGACGGTTATGGACGATGAGACAACTGAATGGCTGCTCAACACCTGCCCCGATATCTAGGCGGGCTAGCAGTGGATAAAAGAAGAACTCGCTCAAACGAAAGAAGAAGAATCCATAGTCGAGAAAAGTATGGTTATATTTTCTCTTAGCTTTAGCTATTCTTTTCTCTGCAACTGAAAATTTAACTTGACAAAATATAGCACTATCTGCTCAACTCTAACAACTAAAGTAACTGTGCACTCACCTATATTACAACATGAGACAATATAATCACTATGTGGAAACAAGCCTAAAAACACTAAATTGCTAGAAGGCATCGTAAAATGCTAAAATGAAAGCGAATTACCATTATTCAGCTTGAAAAAGAGAAGAGCACCTGAAACATTGTTAATTATACCTATAATTCAAAATATTTAGATTGAGCTAATTACCCACCAGCTGCCTTGCCATTACCCACATGTGGGTAATTACCCATAGGTTAAGAACCAATGCATTGGACAAACTGACTGACATCAGTGATAACCATTTTGCCTATGGAACAGCTGAAGTGGATTACACAAAAGGCATAACAGCTGGAAGGCCATGTGGTGGGAGAACAATTTTGTGGAACAAAAAGCTAATTGCGAAGACATTTATGAACCAAGACCAAAGTATCATTGGACTGGAGGTATGTTTAGACTCAATCTCTATGAACTTCTTGAATGTTTACATACCATATTGCTGTGATTTAAACTGTGATGAGTACATAAACTCTCTGAGTAAAGCTTCATCACTATGTGTTGAAATTGACAGTCCAAATGTATTCATATTGGGGACTTCAATGCTTGCTCAAAAAACAATTATAGTCAATTGCTATCCCAATTCTGCTTGGAACATGAATTGAAAATATCATATAAAATCATGCTTGCAGTGGATCCATTCTTACTTATACTCAATGATCCCTCTTAAGCTGCGCACCCACGCGGCCGCACAGCTGCTAAGATCCCTCTGCACAGTTGCAACAATACTTAGCGCAGTCTCCACCACTTGCTAACCACCCACTGTAATAGATTGAATAACTTCCGCTCAGTACAATTGTGATTCAGCGCACCCGCTTGTTTTTTCACGCAGCATTATTAAAAATTGGAGGGAGCATTGGTGATACTCGGGAACATGCAGCTGGATGGACCTTTCAGTCTCATCAAAATCTGCTCACAACTCTATCCCAAACATTGAAATATTACACCAATTCATTCTCTCTGATCGCAGGCCAGTAGCTGCAACCACCAAAACCACAGCACTACCTCAAAACATACTCTGTGATAACAAGACGCAGCATGATAAAAATACGAACTGGAACAAAGCCACACAGCTACAAAAACTGCAACATCAACAGGCTAGCAAAATCTGGCTCTCAAAAATGCCCTTATTTGAATAACTTACCTCATGTGACAATCCTAGATGTGCAAATACTAACACATTCAAATGCTAGAACATTTTCACACTAACATAGTAGTGGCACTCAAAAGAGCAGCAAGTGAAGTCTTAACTAACAGCACACAACAAAAGCATGATGTTCCCAGGTGGACTAAGGATGTAAGAAAAAAGCACAAGGCTGCCCAACAAGCATACTTATCCTGGATTGATTATCATAAACCCAAAAGTGGACCTCCATTTGACAACATATGAAAGGAAGTAAAAAAGAATTCAAATATGCATTAAGAGCTTGTCGGAAGTCCAAATAAAAATACAAAGCACATGACATGGCTAAAGCTTTATGGAACAGATCTCCCAAAATATTCTGGAAGAACATCAGAAAAATCAAGAAATCATGGTTTCCATCTACATTGAGAGGTGAAACAAGAAATGAAGCAGTCACAGTCACTTGGAGAAAACACTTTGCGACATGGCTGAACTGATCAAAAAACTGTGAAATTGGCAATTTTGTGAAACAAAAATCTCACATGGTATTTTTGAAGGGATTGATGAGTTGGTGTGCAACAGCTTTAAGATTAAATCTCTGCTGCACAAACTACCACTGGATCATGCAGCTGGCACAGATGGCATCTTTGCTAAACACAGTTTCTATGCTGATTCAAGTGTGTGCAACCATTTGAGTAGTCTATTCAATGTGTGTTACTGTTTAATGCATGAAAAAATTCTGTAGGAATGCATGCAAACTGTCATTGCACCTATTTGTAAAAACAGGAATGGTGACATAAGTGATGCTGAGAACTATAGGCCTGTTTCCCTTGCAACTATCATCTCCAAGTTGTTTGAGCACTATATTTTGTCCTGCATCTCACCACTTTTGGCCACAACAGACAATCAGTTTGGCTTCAAGCCAAAACATGGTACTGACATGTATATTTTTACTTATACAGACTGTGTCTTATTGTGTAAGCAAAGATACCCCAGTGTTTTTTGCTTTTTAGATGCATCTGAAGCATTTGATAAAACTAATCACAACCTGTTGTTTGCCAGATTAATTAAGCACAATGTACTTATGTGCATAATTGTTGGGTTGGTACAAGTAACAGACCAATGCAAATAAAATGGGGTACCAACTACTCAGTGCCCATCCTCCTTTACTGTAACCAATGGGGTAAGGCAAGGGGAAGTCCTGAGCCCATACTTATTTCCTGTTTACCTGGATGACCTCTCAATCCAGCAGAGCTCAGCCAAGGTGGGATGCACTGTGGGAACTTTGGTTGTAAATAATCCAATGTTTGCTGATGGTATATGTGTATTCATCCCCAGTATTAGTGGGCTGCAATGTCTTCTGAATATTTGTGATGACTAAGATGCTGCTGAAGACGAAATCACTTTTAATTGCAACAAAACAATTGGTGTTCTTTTTTGCCCAAAAAAGTGTAAACAACCAGCTCCATCAAATGTATTTCTATACGGTGCATGTGTACAATTTTTTGACCAAGTGAAATACCTTGGTGTGTGGATAAATGCATCACTGAAGGATGATGATGATATTCAGAGACGAGTGAAATCACTATACTGTATAGCAAACAAACTCAGAGACACTTTTGAACAGTGCTCACCTGCAGTAAAAACACTCTTTTTTGTGTCTATTGCATGCTTGCCAGTTGTAGAGCAAATGCACAAAGACCCGTATGAAGTACATACTTGTTGCATATAACAATGCCTACCGAATTATGTATTACATACGCAGAAATATAAGTGTTCACGCCACCCAGATAATCATTATGTCAGGACCTTTGATGCCCTGCTGAAAAACAATTCATATCAAAATTTTATACGATGCACATCTTCATCCAACTTTTTTATTCGTTTACTTGAAATGTCTGATGCTTCTTACAAACCTTCATTTTTCCTCAATTATTCAACCCGCCTATATGATGAAGACCAAACACAGAAGTTGTTGGTGAATTGTTTTGGTTTTCACGTCTTATCAGTATTGCTTTTGCATAGTAAAAATGTGTGGGCAATGTGTACACACTAAGCATACAAACAGTAAGAAATGCTGTTAAAGTGTTTTGTTCCTGTCAATGTTGGTCATGTGCAAACACTGATTCCGTAATGCGCTATTGTATGACTAACATTTTTTGTGCTCTTGTTTCTATGATCACGTCTGTACGGACCACGAGTCTGCAGTATTATTTCCAGTGTCACAAAATCAATTTGCATTGCCAAATTTCCAATTATTTCCTGCTCTTTCGCTTTGACAAATGTTCCCACTTTTGATTGATAGTTTGACAGTTTTGACAGTTTTGACAGTTTCATTGATTTCGGCTGCAAAGCCCACAAGACGTGGACAGCGCACATATAAAACAAAGTAAGACACCTGCGAACTTATCATACTCGAGGCAATTATATGCGCCCCAACATACATGAGAAGAAGCTATCGGCGACACGGACAGAAACAAGCATTTTAACGATCCAGAATTGCACTCATTCATAAAACAAAAAAAAAAGAAAACAAGCAAAACCTTGTAGCCGGGACACCGAAAAACCTTGCGGTTATAGAGTCGAAGTGTCCCAGCACCAAGAAAAATCTCAGCGATTGGGCAAAAGTGTTTACGAAGACACAATTGTGTAAAACAGTGAAACAGACCTGAGATAAGGATCATGAAAATATTTCAGTTGCCTACCACAAAATGACAAGTGCCACATTATAAATCATACGAGCAATCCAAAACGCATGCCAAACGTATGCGTAAACAACATATCCAGTTAGTAATGAATCACACATTCAACGCAACGCCACTGCAGAAGTTACAACAGTAGCTAAAATAGACACTTCCAACTTAACCAGGTTCAACGTACAGATAGTGTCGCAAACTCAGCATTATATGTGGACAAAGCTGTATACACTTCAAATGATAAAATAGCCCTGGGAGCAATTTTGGTTCAGGCAGCAAATCAGACCCTACCTTTCTGTTTTTTGTGTTTTATTTGAAGTGTGAGTACAAAGCATTGGGATGGTACAGCACAGTTATGGACTGGGTTGCAAAATGACAGTGTTTAAATTTAGTTTTGTATTGAGCCAGTGCCATATTCAGGTACGGATGGATATCAGATACTAAATTTCTGAAATTTTTAGATAAAGATTAGATATGCAAAAATTTTTCAGATGTGGATCAGAAATTAAAAAATTAATATCCGCTCGGCACTCACCTGCTATGCAGGCTCAACGCTTGCAGACAGGTCTCTGTCCCTGCAGTATAAATGTGATAATGATGTTGAATAAGTGGAAACGCTCTTATGATTCTGGTCATACTCATAAGTGTACAGGAATGAATGTGAGATGACTTTTGTATGGGTACAGGAAGCTACTGATGGATTAGTATGCAAATTGTGGAACCACTGCACCCAATGTGTAATTAAATAAATACTGTATATGTCTTTGTAATGAAGCAATTGAAGCATCAGGAATGAGTTCCAATACAAGGAAGACTTAATTTAAATTTAAGAAAGTTTCTCATGATGTACTTGCAATTTAGGTACATTTCTGTTGCAAAGGAATAGCAATACTTACACCACAAACAAAATCTGGCTGTTTTGCTGGCCTTTGAATAACTGGTTTGGCCTTTTTCAGCATTTTTCTTTAAACACTATTACTTAGTGTTTGGCTTTTTATTGAACATTTTGTCTGGCACCCCTACAATGCATACTTAGTGCAGTGAAGCATTATACAGGCGAGTTTTAGTTTGATTGTTACATCCCCAGTCCTATATCTTGTGTTTTATAGGCTAACCTTTGTTACAAAACAAGGGCCGGGGTCGAAAGTGCTGTGCATCAAATGATTTGGTTCTAAGGTAGCATATATAGATTTTGTTTTTGTAATCATTTTTTAATTTTAGTATTTAATTCTAACCTGCAGAAATCGTCCCTTGGAAACTGAAATCGTCTACCAAAACTGATAATCACAAAATTGGCCCCATAATCAATGCATAAAATTTCCTTCTGCACCCCTGAATACATTGTCCTACACTGTAATCTAATAGTGGTCACTTAAAGGGGTACAATGTAAAAAACAGATGTCTGTCAGCATTGACTAGTCTAGTGATAACGGATGTGTGACGACATAACCGGAGTAGAAAAATATTCCGTTACACAATCAACAAAAGTAAAGATACAACAGAAAATATAATTTCATTTGTCATTGCAATTTTATATAACTATACCCCAAACACATGATAGTGAAAAGTTACAATGCTTAATATTTTTATATTTTCACAGTTGCTCAAATGAAAATTTGGGTCCCATTCCACTGGAGCTTGTTATCAAGAATGGAATAATCTTGTTTCGGGGTAACAATGTTAATGATGATGGTTGTTACAATTAGGCTTAGGCTAACAACAAAAAATCATTTTTAGTATCGTTGTGATATCATTGCAGCTTGCTCACCGACCATAAAATATCGGTTTTCGCAACTCCCGTTACATAATTTCACATCTGCAACCAAGATCTACTACTGACTGTGACAGATATCCGTCTTTTAATTACAGGACACCCTTATAAAACGCATTTAAGATATAAGCGTTATTAGCATCGAATGCAATGAGAAGTTCAGTTATTAAAGTGTACTATATAAAACCAGAAAAATTACCAGATACAGTATTGAGTATTAGTATACAGCAGTGGTGCCAGTGGCCAACAGGTGAACACGGTCGACCGGTCAATTGCCGCGTCGAGTGTCGGGTGTGGTCCATCGCACCTGATTTTGCACTGAATTTACAAGATACCTAAAGAGAACATTTTTTAATCAATATTCTTCTTTATTGCATTTTATGAGGTTTCCTACTTGGGACTTTATTACCGACCGGTCGATCGCGAGTTATCATGAAATTTTCTAGTCGATCCCAGGCGAAGACTTGGCCGCCCCTGGTCACTGGTGGTACAAAGCACAAGTGAATCATTAGAACTAGGCTGCACATATGATATATAAATCATAAACGAATCAATGAAAGCCACCGAATTCTTTAACTTTGACGACACGAAAGACTACATAGAGTGCAAGCTTGTGTCTTGCCGAAGGTTTGCATCACTGGATAGGCTAGTACAGAATAGCCAATGCTCCAAATTTAAACAAAAGTGATGGACAATTTCGACGGATGTGAGAAACACCACTGTCACAGTCAGGGTTGCCAGGTCCAAGCAAACAAAAAATGCCAAACCACTTGTAAAAAAATGCCAAATCGCTCCAAAAAATCCCAAACAAGCTGAAACAGGCCTAATGCTGTTGGTTTTGACATTTATAGATGAATAATTTGGAAAAACTTGTGAACAAGGCACTAATTATAGCATACAAAGCAACAAACAACTTTTGTACTTTAGAAAGAACAAACAGAATCAAACTAGAAACACTCTTTCGCATTTTTCACCCTTTGATATACAGTGGAAACCACTTATTTATTGTATTGTTTATTGTTTACTGCAAAAACCAGGTGCGATGCAATAAACAAATGCCATTTGTAAACACTTGAAAGCATTCCCAAGCTTGCAGTTGGGAGACCGAAAAAACCCTCAGGTTATCTAGTCGATACTCCCAGAAGCTCGCAGGATAACAAAAAACAGAGGCAACGCATAAAACAAGAACACCAAAAAATAAGGACAAAAGTTCACCAATATTGATTTAATAGATGCTCCAATGTATATACAAAACAATATTCTGTTGAATAAGTTTTCGCAATTTGACAGGCACTTTTGAAAATGTAACCATAATTGCACATAGTTTTTTTAAAGTGGTGAAAAGGTAGATTTTTATATTCCGCATAAATTTCTCTCCATATCACCGCTCCTTTATAAGATATTAGCTTTTTGCCAATATTGCTATGGACACTGGGAATGAAATAGTTTCGATTGCTAGCATATCTTGAATTAAAGTCATGTAAATCCGAAGATCTCTGGAACAGACCATTATAAATACTGGGCAATAATCCATCATGAAATTTGTGCATTAATTTGGCCAATTCCAGTTTAAATATATCCTGCGCTTTAAAAAAATTCAATCTCTTATAAATGGGGCTTACCTGTGCATCATAATTACTGAACGTCATGTTGCGCAAAATGTTATTTTGTTTCACATAGATTGACCTTAAATGTGACGTGGTTGCAGACCCCGAAGCTGTAACGAGGTAACTTAAATAGAGCACCCTCGAGAATAGAAAAACCTACTCTAATAAACGGTGGCTCTTTTATCCGATGAGAACGTTTTGCAATAAAAATAGGGTGTCATTCACACTAGGGCAAGGGTTTTCACTTCTCAACTCTACGTCTCAAGACTATTTATAGGTTAATTTCTATGAAGTTTTGCAAGAAGAAGTTCCTTAAAAAATGGTTTTAAAGAATGATTGTTCAAAATTTAACCGTTCATGGGGGCAGTGGCTATGTTTTCTTTGTTGTAAACGTTGTTTGCGAGTTCGAGAAAACAATTTGCCTTCTACCACAATTTATACCGAATTCAATAAAAGATGTGCATGTACCAATAAAACTGCAACGCGTAATCTCTGCAACGAGAGGTTGGGAGTACTTTGCTAAGGACTATCTTTGACCTGTTTTTCCAGAGTTTTGTTATGAAACCCGTAGGCTTATTCAAAAGAGGTGGAAGAGTGCCAAAAAGTTTCTTTTTTGAGAAGCCAAATAAAACCATGTCTTTTTTTCGAAGTGCTTTTCAAACTACTCTGTTAAGACACGCTGGTGAAGTTTTTCTTGTTCTGCGTAATGCAGACTTAAATTTTAAGTTCAAAAATGCCTCGGAACTCTCTTGAGGAAAAGTTTTGCTCATAAGAGTTTGATAAAGAGAGCAAATAATGCGTCATGGCAGATCAGTTACCTTGACGTACTGCTACAGGCTTTAGGGTCTTTCTGCGTTTTCTAACCGACATGCGGTGTTGCAAAAACTAAGTGTGTTAGCAAAAACGGAAATTTGGAACAGTTATTAATATCAGTTTAACGCAAAAATATGGAAATTATAAAAAACTTGAAAATATAAAAACACGACAATAAAAAATAGCAAATCTAGGAATTATGCATAGAGCCACAAAGTCAGCGGGAAGGCGTTTCACGATTTCACTGCTAGTCAACTACACCGGTAATCCCGAACATCGCTCATTCTGCTGCAGCATGCTGGATCTCAACAATGCCTGTCGAAATCATCTAATACTTTCTTTTTATCAGAGAAAGAAAAAATCATTAAATACCATGTCAATGGTTACCTGCAAAAGATCTGCCGCAGTTGTAAACAAACTGACAAACTACGAGTACCTTGCTCTAAGTAAGAAAAAAAGCAAACCCAAGTTGTTTCAGGGCTTCATTAGCCCTGTGCACTTTGTTGTTGACATGGAAAACACATCGAATCCACGGTGCCAGCTGATGCGCAAGTAATGACAAAAAATAAAACTTTCCCGTTGAACTCCAGCCTAGCATGTGCCACCTATGCTATTTATTCAGCCATACATACATGCATATGCAAAGAAGGCAGAAAAATTAGGAAAAGTAATGACGAGAAGGGTGGCTAACAAGCAGAGAAAGCACGATCCATTATCGAGAATTAAAAACACGACCCCTTTCAGTTTGTGAGTATTTGATTGTGATGTTCAAGATGTTTATTATTCCTTATTGTTATAATAAGCATGATACATGATTTTTTTCTCATTTTATGTTGTTGTAAGCAAATGTGAGGAGTGGAAAGAGAAAGCATTTTTATGATCGGCCCCGGGCGACGTTAACATCGCTACACCACTGCAGTAGATCCAGTGGCGTAACTGACGGGGGGCAGGGGTGCGCGCCGC
>Ga0210059_1000846_pt1 | contig 42925 bp, 26 predicted proteins | sample Ectturendosymbi2_FD_188042 | JGI IMG/M metagenome (GOLD analysis project Ga0210059, IMG submission 188042) | Ecteinascidia turbinata endosymbiont from Florida, USA - Sample 2 (SPAdes) (version 2) | ecosystem: Host-associated > Tunicates > Ascidians > Unclassified | place: Key West, Florida... | reverse complement strand
ACCAAAATCCTTCACTTAAATTTGATCCACTCATCTGTGTACATAGGCATGCGGTTTCACCTGTACATTTTCTTCACCATGTTCTGCGTTCATTCGTTTTTTTTGTTTTTCTTTTCATTATGCTTATATGATGTCCAACTGTCGTTTCTTAACACTTATCAAAAAATGATAAACGGGTTTGGTTGACTAGATGACCGCCACGGTCGTTCGCCAATCCTATATGACACAGCGCCCCTCTTTGTTTACACTGATCAACTATTGTGCGATTGTGTTTTCATTTGCTCTAATGTTCGCTAATGGTTGGCTTACTGCATGCGATGGCTTTTATGTTGCTTCTGCTTGTTGGCTGAGTCATATGAAACAATAAACCATTCATAGAAATTATCCATCAATTGGTTGATCACGTATATTCTTTGGTGCCTCTTTTGATGGCTGACCATAGGCTAGCTCGGCAGATGCCGCGAAATTACTGTAATGCGTTTTTCTATTATTGCCTGGCAATCACGATTTAGGTGTGACAGACACTTTGCCTTCTGTCTGTGCATCACTTACTAAGGCGATGGTACACTGCACATGTGATCTCAAATTTGGCATTTTGTGTTTGTGACTATATTACCAACTGGTCGATCGCGAGTTATCAAGAAATTTTGTAGTCAACTCTGTCGAAGACAAGTTGGCCACCCATGAAATAGACTATATTAGCCTCCACAACACACACATACGGCACCCAGCACAGCAAAACAAAAGCAGCATATCAGCAATATAAGAGCAGCTTACTACTTCCACTTCACCGGAAAATATTTACAATGAAGTAACACAAATTAATTATCATCAATTGTGATCAGTGCAGCACACCTACCGACAAAATCACTTTGATTTTTTGTGAATATAAAAATCATAGTAAAGAAAACAACAGCACCATCGTTTGTGACATCTTGAATCACTCTCAGGGTTACCAGGTCCAAGTGAACAAAAAATGCCAAACCACTTGTAAGAAAATGCCTAATCGCTTCAAAAAATGTCAAACAAGCTGAAACAGACCAAACGCTGTTGGTTTTGACATTTCCAGATGAATAATTTGGAAAAAACACAGTGGTACTCGGGGGAATATGGGGGAAGCAAACAAAATAGGAGGGGGGGCAACAAAATATATTGGTGATTGATTTCAGGAAAATGTTTGCAAGACAAATATCAAAAGTACAACTTCATCGGCGAAGATTGCAAAGCAAAGTGCGCAAAAACCTCAACGTTGGTGCACAACGTTAAAAGCATGACAACTTCAACATTTGAATGTAAATTTGTTCTGCGCATTGGATTGATTGTAAAAGCTTACTGCTCGATGTCCAGTGTTGGTTTGGTACACTATAATTAACATGACGAGATGTTTCGGTACAAAAAAGAACCGCAACCATTTAGTAGGTTTGCTTACAAGCAGTGCAACCTGGAATACAAAGAAGCTTTGTTTTCTATGCGCGTTAATGTTAAGCCAGGGTTATTTAAGATGTTTTAGGGACCCGATTCGGGTCCCTAGAATTGAAAATCAGGTCCCTAGAATCAGAAAAAATCATCATCGGGTCACTAGAATCAAAGAAAATCGGGCCCCTAGAATCAGAGAAATCAGGTCTCTACAGGTTCATATCGGGTACCTCACATTTTGCTAAAAAAACTGTGTTAAGCCGTAAAAATTGCATTTTCAACTTGGTCGGTTTTGAAGAGTGTTTTCGAAGGTGCTTAGGTATATAACAGCTTCGTTGCAAGTAGGAGGATAGCCCAGCGAGACCGTTGAATTGTAACAACAACATTTCGATTTGGGCAAAACATGCAGCGCAACAACTGACTATGTTACTTGAAAAGCAACAGTGGATGTCTATGGGGCGCCGTTTGTAAAAATATTATATCTGACAGATTTAGCACAAAAACTGCTATCTCTGGCAGAGATAGCTATCTCTGCATGCAGAGATGTTATCTTTGGCAGAGATAGCTATCTCTGCATGCAGAGATAGCGCTGAAGCGTGTCGAAAGCCTCGCTTTCAGCGCGCTCTTTCTGTGAGAGCATTCTCTTTTTGCACCTGGAGGTGCAAAAAGAGGCGCAGCTCACCACCTCTGAGCGCCTTCAGGTGCAAAAATGCAGAGATAGCTATCTCTGCCAGAGATAGCAGTTTTTGTGCACTTCTGCATGCAGAGATAGCTATCTCTGCCAGAGATAGCAGTTTTTGTGCTAAATCTGTCAGATATAATATTTTTACAAACGGCGCCCCATAGATGTCTGTAATCGCATAGATTATGTTGCTCACGACTGACGTCGCTTAGTAGACAAACTGGCGATTTTTTTTCAACGTTGATGTGCATTGTTTTTGTTCAGCGAAAAGTTTGGTTTTTCAGGGGTGCAAAATTTTTGCAGCTGCGCTTGTGAACGTTGTAAGCATTTAAAAAAGTGCAAATGGTAATGAATACAAAAACAGACAATACTATTATTGCGGTGGAATAATAACAATGTCATTCACGGTTCTCAAAGACGATATTTTTTCATAAGACTAAAGTCGTCAGATTAGAAAAAAGGGAATTATGTAGTTGTTGAGTTTAGTTATCACAATCCGAGGCACGAAGCTCAAAGTGAAGTCCCCTGCCACGACACTTACAAAAATAGCGTTTCCTCATATTAACTGCAATGTGAAAGAAACGCTGTGACGCCTGCAAGAAAAAGAACTTGCGATGTAACAGAAAAGCGACATTTCATTACAAAGGTAAGTTACAAGAAGTTTTTCGTGCTGGTTTGAACGAAATTAAATACGACTACGTAGATTCCAAACAACATTTTATCTACAGTATCATGTTGCAGCAACAGACATGAAAGCACTTTGTTAAAAACAAACGACACTTCAAGCAGTGGTGTACCTCGGGTTTACCGCGCGTGAGGACAAACTCAGTTTAAGTGTGCCCCAGCCAGTTCGTGGCAGCATAAAATAAAAGAAACATTGCAATCTGATGCTTTACTTGCAAGTATCTAATTCCAAGGACAAAGTTTTCTTGCTTTTGCTGCTGAAAATTTATCAATTGTTTTGTCAAAAAGCTGAAAAGATTTAAATGTGTCACATATTTTAATCCAGAAAATATCTAACGCCAGTGACTCTCTGTAGGAAGTTTTGCTATCAAATTTGTGATCTGAATTTCGATAATCATGTCTGTGGAGATGCTCAGTGTATAGGTGAAATTACATAAAACACAGGTCGCAGCCGAAGCACCGGTAGGGCAGGGTTCAGTAAAAGTACTGAGGGAAATGCAAACTTACAAAAAACATAAAATTCTTCACCAATATGTTTGTTTTCTGTTCAGTGACAATGTTGACCTCAAAAATAATAACAGAGAGTGTGGAAAACCATTCTGAATGTTGTGGGTGCGTGAAAAGCTGCAATAAATTTGTTTCAACTAGATCTTATTAACCACGAAATTCCCTATGATACTGTGATGAAAAGTTAGCTCCGCCCCCTTTGCCTCCCTTTTGAAAGAACAAGGGAAGCAATGGCCCCGATCTCCGCACTTCCCTGAGAGTAACTGAAAAGTACATAATTATAACTAATATACTCAACGCTGTTGCCCATTTGCAATTAGAAGTTTGCAAAAGCAATCAGGATTTATTTAAACATCCCACAAATAAAAATCATCACAATTACCTTCAGAACACATCAAATCCATTTCAACATGAAGTTTGTCAAACGATCAAAGATCAAATAATTTCCTAAAACATCAGATATGTTGTCGTAACAACATACTATGAAGGTTTATCTCTCCTCTAAAAGCATGCGCAGTTGCATGCATTGTAAATGCTGGATTCCCGTCCATTGTGACGCAACTATAGAACGAGAACGAAGTGGGAAAGTCCGCAAGCCTGGCTGTCTGAACGCATTTTGACGCAACCGTGAGTCAAACCATACGCCGGCGCTGGTTGCTGGAGACACAAGCGACGCCTTAAAACGTCACTAAGGTTTGTAATTGCTCTCTTTGCGAACTTTGGTGATCTTGATGAGATTTTGCAACTGGGTGTCAGCGACTGGCATTCGACATTTCGTAAATCGTAATTACTAGCATCCGCTGACATTTGACATTTCGTAATTGTTACGTGACATTCCAACCTCAATTTACGCCCTCAAAATGCTGCGCTGGGGGACAGATGTCTTCCCTTTCCCCCTGGCTACGCCACTGTCTTCAAGACAGAATTATAAGTTTTCTTCAAATTATGTATACAGCCAAATATTCTGAAGTCGAAGCAAGCTACAAAAACTGTCATACTGACATATACTTCAAAACAAAAATCGTAGTTGCACATTGTGGTGAATGTATGATTTGATTACCTTGTCCTTGCCACGTAGTGGCGCCTGCAATCTTGCAATCCTTAATTGTGCCTCTGTGTTCGTCCCGCGGCTGTTGCGTTGTGCTTGCGGTCTCGTGATGCAATACTGCAAAGTGTTCTTTTAGAGCAGTTTGCCCGCCGTGGGAAGCATTTGATCAGTTACGCTGTTGTGTTTGTTTCAGAGTTTCATTGCTCGCTTGTTCAGCTCCATGATCGAGCGGTGTCCTTAGTGAATTAAAGCCTGGCTTTCTGCAGATAGTGTTTAGTAGAATTTGCAGGCGAGTGCACGACACACATGCAGCGAAATGTTAAACCCAGTGCCATATTTTTCCAAGCATTCAGTTCAGTCATACGCAGTACCGTGGAACCTATCGATCAGGTCAAAAGCAACCTGAGTCAAATCATTCCTAATGCTGCTGGCTTACCGCAAACAGATCATCCAAAATCATCACAAAACAGTGAGAAGAGTAGTTACTATCAACGTGTGCTGACGGAAGAGCTCTTGCGAACTTTTTCCTTTGGCGACCGCTCACGCCACAAGCAGCGAATAGCGGTAGCGGTAAAATGGTAATAGCTCGCTACCGCATCCGGTATTTTTTTCAAAAAAGAGCGTCGCTCCCGCTATCGCTACTGGAAAATTAGCTCGCTATTTTAGTAGCTCGCTACTGCCCAGCTCTGGGTCCCTGGTATTGAACAATGTGAGAATCACTGGCATTTCATAGCGTAAAAACTAGTGTTTCAAAAAGAAAACAAGTTTCGAAAAGTTAAATCCATGCAGCGTGTGTCATTTGCCTTACAATAAGCAAAAAGAAAGAATATGTGTTGGAGGCGAATTATAGTGCAATCTGTCCGGTATGCGGATGATCAAGCTATGACGGCTAACCCGGAAAAAGAGGTTTACAAAAAATTTTGGATGAAACAAACAAAGTAGTAAAGAAACATAGCATAAAAATAAACATCAAAAAGACAAAAGTCATGAAGATTGGAAGACAACCCAGTACTATAAAGATAACTGTGGACGGAGAAATACTGCAACAGGTGGAAGAATTCAAATATCTGGATACTCAGAAAAGGATATCCGTGTTAGGATAGGAATGGCAAAGAGTGATTTTAATAAACTAAAAAAACACTCATAGGGGATTAAAACTGAGTTAAAGAAAAGATTGGTTAAGACCTTGGTTTGGAGTTGGAGTGTGGCCATGTATGGATCAGAAACTTGGACCATAAAAACCGCTGATGCTACAAGGCCGGAGGCATTTGAAATGTGGGTCTGGAGAAGATTGGTGAAGGTGAAATACAGGGGCGGCTCCTCTAGACGGGCTGCCGGGCTAAAGCCCTCCCTGAAAAATGTCAGGCAAAAGATTCCGCCAAACGGCCAAACTCGCCTTAAGTTTGGATTTCGTTACGAAAATTTCACAACACAATCATTTTCGGTACTTCCGACCATTTCGGCTCAACGTTTCCTGGGAATCCAATAAAACCAATGTTTCGCTGCTTGCCAACGACACCACTTATCCAATGACGTTTTCAGCACACTTGCCGATGAATTTGGCGATTTCGGGACTGTCATCCGCACAGCTCTACAGGAAAGAAACCAAACAATTGCTTACAAAAAACAAGGTGGTATATCCGCCTATCGCAAAGCGTTTTTGATATTTTGACGATGAATTTTTAAAGAAAAAACGGAGGAAATATGATCTTGACTGTTTTTTACTACCTGAATTTCTTGGATATTGAATTTTATAATTGAGTTTAACAATGCTTTTACTACGTGCTTTGGCGATATTCGCGGCATTTGATTCAAATCTGGTCGCCAATCTCGGGCTGTGAAAATACAGCCCTTCGTTTATCTGCACCAGTGCAGCTTGCAACTGTAGGCTAAGCTGATGAGCTTTCTAGGGTTGGCGTTTAGCGCCTCATTAGTCGAGCGGAATGTTCCATGCTTATTGTGCAAGTGGTGCTGGGTTCGACTTTTGCCTTTGCAGCTTTATGGCAGTGGTTTGGTTATGCGTCATACTTTTGATGGGACCGGTTTAATTCTTTTGTGTTCGTGTTTACGCTTTAGGGTTTGGCTTCATTAAACTGAACTGAATTTTTTCAATGTATCAATAAGGACAACTGAAAATTACGAGTTTGATAAGATTAGGACTGCTGGAGTGACTTGAAACGCCACTATATTATAAAAATAGCCAGGGCGACAATCCCGTATGTTCAACCAGAGATGAAATTTCGCAGCCTTCCCGGCCAATTTCACCACGAGCCGTCACTGGTGAAATGGAAACATAAGAAAACCAATGCAGAGGTCCTTAATCTTGTAAAGGAAAAAAAGAGTTTGTTATCGGATATTAGGAAAAGAAAAAGGAACTGGATTGGTCATATTCTGAGACATGAGAATATGCTGCGCACTGTGCTGGAAGGTAGAATGAAGGGAAAACGCCCAAGAGGAAGGAAAAGAATTAACACTAGAATCCCTGAAAAAGTTCTCTTCTTACAAGGACGAGTGCGCTCATTTTTGACCTTTCATTTGTAAAACCGTTTATCAACGTTTTCTTTCAAATTGCTTCGAATGTTGGATTGAAAAAAGCCAGTCAATCATACTTGCATGTTTTTGTAAGATGAAAAAACAGCCAGGTGAAAAATAGCTTACACATAAAATGAAAATTATTATCCAAATATTTTAATAGACCTCAATCAGCACAATATTTGGATGTCGCAACAGTTGCTATTTTTCCACAGCGTGTTTTCCACAACACACCTTGCAGTTTTGGCAGAAGCTAGATTTATTTTTGCATGACAAAAACTGGTGATTTTTTTCCCCAGCTCAGGTGTGATTCAACACTGATTGCAGTCAATGCAGTGCTAAATGTCTTGGGCCACTAACGTGGGTAGGACGTTACACAGCCCAGTGCATCTTTTGGCTTGCAAAGCTCTTTCATAAGCCCAGGTAGAAACTGTGTCCTTGACAGTTTCAATTTCGTTGTTAGACAGTAAATGATGTAAGCATTTATGCACTACAGTCGATAATGCGAAAAACGCAGCATCTGGCAACCGCCTAGCCTAGATGCACTTTTATTAGTATGGTATCTAGCCATCTGGTCCAATGCATCCACGCACGCTAACCAAATTAGTTTAGGTACTCTACCATTTCTGGAAGAATTTTTGTGGCATTTATGATTTTCACGTTTTTGTGCATTGATATAAAAATGCCCACAACCTATTTTCCTTAGCTTTGCAGGCTATGTGAAGGAAAAATTTCAGAGCATGCAATGGTGCCACTCGTAGTGTTTTTCCACTAGATCTAGTGTTTTTTCATTTCATCTAGTGCTCTAGTGTTTTTTATGGCTATCTAGTGTTTGTTATGAGTGAGCTGAATGTAATTAATTTCACAATATGGTGCCCTGTAAAAGGCGGAGCTCCGTAAATAGCGGAGCTTGGTTGCGGAGGTTTGTTGACGTAACCGGAGTCGCTAAAACCGTTATTTTGCGTTGAGCAATGAGAACTACACGGTAGTAAAAATTATTTTACTGCAAAAGGTGATATTACACTACGGTTAAAAAAGTCTATTTTCAAGTTTGCTCAGTTTTGGTTATCTGAGTTTCACAACGGTTCGGGGACAAAAAAAGGTTTCAACTGTTGTGAATGCATAAAATTTTTAAACATCGCAAACTTCCATGCATTCCATGTTTGGGGGAAACGCATATTAAGTTGCAATGATACAACATTTTCCTTCACTTTTTTTCCTTTTTTTGCTTTTGCAACGCAACTTTTTGCACTCCGGTTACGTCATCACACCTCCGCAACCAAGCTCCGCTATTTACGGAGCTCCGCCTTTTGTACACCCACAATTTTTTGTAATTGTAACTGTAACAGATCTTTTGACGTAGTGCCATTGTAATTTGCTAAAGATTCTACCTAATTAAATCTTATCCTACACAAAACAATATAATATGTTTTGAGTTAAACCGCTGCGAAGTCACTTGGTCATCTGTTAAAAGTTTCAGTGACCTGTACAAACAAGCACAAGCGTTGCTGCAATCTCCCGTTTGCTTTGTTTCCGGTTTACAATGAGTTGCACATGGTCTATGGATGGTTGACACTGCAACGCATTTTCTGGGCATTTTCACTGTGTGTAAGTTTGATTTTGTAATCTCGTGTTTTTTTTGTGAATCTAGCGTTTTTTGTCATGAAACCTGTACTTTTCCGTAACAACAGAGTGGCAACACTAATGCAGTGACTTGCCTTTCATTACCAGCTCTGCGTCTGGCCCCTGTCGTTGTTGTTTTCACACAATGCCCACAATTGTTTTTTTTCTGCTTGAGATCTTCCGCTAGCTTTAGAACATGGTGAAGTAGCTGTCGTTTATGACAATATAACCGTTATAGTGACAAGGCTACTAAAAGAGATATTACAACAACCAACTGTCAGTAACTATTTGACAAAGCTAGCAAACAAACCTATAGGACTACTAAATATCAGTCTAGCTCCTGGTTCTCAAAAGAAAATCATTCAATTGTTCACCATTGTTGCGTAAATACATTCACAGTTACGAAAGAAACTCTACTAAAGCTTCTTACCACCTTTTTGAAGAAACATAATCTCCTGATCACGCGCAGGTCATTTTTAACCGCTCAGGGCTTCTAGGTAGATGTGTGAAATACTCTGTTTCCAAAAGCTCTAATAAAAAATTTCCAATAGCTGCAAAAACTTTATCATAATTTAGGAAAAGTCAAGGAGTATGACGAAGCAAATAGCTACATTAACGAATATACGAAATGCTAAAGTTCAAAAACGGTCAAAAATGACCGCACCGCGCTTCTAGTGTTAAAATGGTAGATGATATCATGACTGGCACTTGTGCACAAATGAAAAGAAGAGCTGAGGATAGAGAAGAATGGCGGAGGGATGTCATGAGAGACCTGCCGTAAGGCAGATTACCTTGATGATGATGAAGCAAAATCATCTAGTTACAGCATTTCAATTTTTGTAATTTCACTCTTTGGATGCCCCCCTGCCTTGGATGCCCGGGACCATCGATTCCTTCGTCCCCCCTCTACACACCACTGCTGTGAACCTAACGCAGGTAGCCCAGGCTGAAATTCACTCACGCTTTTACATGATAAAGCCGCTCAACAAACTTTTGGTATCACTGAAAGATATAACTGCTGCAGCTCATTATTTTTTTGCTAGACAAATTGCATTATTAATGTGTTCTGTATTAAAAGCAGTAAATTGATAGTAAAGGTTTGTTAGCATTTGCAAACTATATGAAACGTTTTTCTACTGTTGTATTTGCGTTTCCGATGTGCTGTTGATTTTTGCTATTCAGTAATATCGCACAAATGTTACTTTAGACTTCAGAAAAATCTTTCGGAGATAATCTTTTAGGCTTTTGCTCTCCAGGTGCTGCCATTGGAGCTAGATTTGGAATTTGTGTTCTCAATGTATGATTGAAGGAATAAACTTCGTTAACTTAGTAACAAAGTCGCCACGCTAATTTGCAACTTTCGTCATTTTGAAGAAATATGATGTTGCTCTTGTCCACTTTTTTACATCCTCGACAAATACAATCTGTAGGCTAAAAGTTTGTTGTAGATGGTAGGTTTTGACAAAGATTGCACATTAAGTTTTTGCTTATCAGATGTGCAAAACCCTATAGTTTTTTCAGATATTTATGCATTGAAGTTTAATCAAGTTGCAGTAGTTGCTTTGCATCGAACTTGTTGACAGACGTTTACCTGTTGCAGTGATCGCGACTTCCCCACTTAACTGTTTCCAGATACCTATTATTACTAACCTGATACCTTACATCCAAGTATTTACAAGCTCTTGCTATTAATTAATAAATTTTCAATTTGGTTGCAGTTTTGATTTTGTCCGTCAAGGTCTTGTCATCTTCAATATTTTTGGTTGGCTAAACTTTCAGAAGGTTTTGAACTGATGAACTTGCATCGTATTCACCTGAAAGTTGTGTAACAACTAAAAAGACTTGTGCTGTTTTTTGAAAAGAACTATTCGAGTAAGATCTGAAGACATGTCTAGCTTGATCAGTTGGCGAAGTATACTATGTTAAAATTCCTTTCGACAGACAGTGGCTGTTTGTTGAAACGTTATTTTGTAACGGTACCCTGTTATGAATGTCAGTGGCCGCAAAAGGCGCTAGAGCACTAATCGGTTTCTTTTTCGAAAAGCTCGAAGTTCGCCATCAACAGTTACGGCATTAGTTTTGCGCTAAACCTAGATTTTAAACTAAAATGCCGCTGAGCAACAGATTGCTTAGTATTTCAAAACTTTCACACTGAATTAAGAATAAAAATTGCATTGTTAATATTTTCAACGTATACAAAAACAATCACAACCTGATACCAAGGCCATACGCCATCTGGCCTAATTGTGAACCTATCCCGTTTTTAGCTATGCTTGGCAGACCCTTATAAAAACTTCAATCTCATCTCAAAAAGCTGATTTAAACATTTCTATTGATAAAACTTTCCACATTTGTTCCAGAAAATATTTTCAAATTTCCAAGGTACTGTGATAAAATTAACATAAAGTTCTATTCTGCCTCGTCTCTCCAAAAATTATTTTTATCATGGCCCGTTATGGACTGGTGTCTGCAAAACATATCTACACATGACCAAACTGCATATTAACGGGACTGAAACATACCGCTTTGAAGAATCTCGCCCATAGTACGCACTTTGTGAACCGCACTATTTACCGTATTTGATACATATTCTGCATCACCATACGAAACGCAAAGTTTCCTAAATTCAATGAGAGGTGACTTTGGGAAAACGTTATCGGTAGATCTCGATGAGTAAGATTTGAAGGCAACAAAATCGTGATAAGCAATAATAGTTAAGTCACAGCAGTGACCCACACCAAGCGGATCAATCGCAATTTATTTGCACAAGGAAAAATTGTGATCAACAATGCATTTTTACCGGGAATTAAACAATATATCAATTCATTCGCTAATAACTTCTGCAAACTATAAAAAACCTCTTCAAAAAGCAACGTAATTTTTTACTATTGTAACATCGTACTCTTTCTCTAAACTTTGAAAGCCTACGTGCGAAGAAAACCTATGAGTTACTATCTAAACGTGCCTGAAGTGAATGTTGCGAGTTATCAGATACGGTAGCAACCATGTGAAATTTGCATTTGCGATGTTAAGAACGAACACGTGTTTCACATAACACTGTTGTGAAGAAATCAAGTGGCAATGTAAAACAAAAAGTGATCCACAACTTTTCTAAAGGAGCATAAAATAAAAAAATGGATAGAGCAGCCAATGTACAGTGTTGCTGATTGCTAACAACAGCATCAAATTTCAAAATTATCGAAAGCACAAATATTCGTGTAAATATTGCGTAACAGACTGCAAGTTAAATATTGCCTGACAGGTTATTTGGAAAGCACGGTCTTGTACCGTATATGGAATTCATGGGCTGTTTCAGAACCAGGTAAACCAGGTCAAGTCTGAGCATAATTCCATATTTCCAGATAAAACTATTGAGAAAAACTTTGACGTGGTTCAATAGTAAAAGTTTGCGTGTTTCATGTGATTTTGATAAATCTGACAACTGTTTAATTTTCATTTGACGAATACAGACTTTTACCTAAAGCAGAAAGAAACAGTTTCTACCGAGAGAAGGACTCGAATAGGCTCATGGAAAATTTTTACTGGGCACATTTGGGGTCTTTATCTTGTTAGGCGATTAAGCCTGGCAAGAGAAAAAATTCGACCACAGGACATGTGATAACATGTAGCGAACCTTTTTCAAGTCTGTGACTCACCCATCATAATTTTCAAAAGTCCGTCGGAGGCAACGCACAATCTACGGTTCTCTTCTACAGTCATTTATTTGTGTTCAAAGGTTGAAAGCAGACTCAGCCACAGCCTACGTGTCTTAAGCAAGCTTAGCATGACATGCCAAGCCATCTTCATTTTGACGGTACGCATAACCTTCAATAAACGATGGGCAACTTCATCCAACTTTTTATCCGCTTGCTTCAACTGTCTATTGCTTTTTGCAAATCTCCGTTTTTCTCCCATTTATGTAACGCTTCATATGAGAAGATGACTGAATGCAGTAGTTACTGGCACCTTGTTTCAGTGTCCACTCTTCGGTATCGACGACGTTTACCAACTAACTCTTACCCCGTGAAGGGTAATATATAAGTATTGCTGCATCTTTGTGTTCTTTTAACTAATGTGATATGGCATTTGTGTCTGACAAACACGCAAATAACTATGCGTATATAAATATTAAAATATATTATAGATATTATATGCCTCTGTAAAATTGTAGGATTTCTGTTTAACTTCATGATTGTATACTCTTGGTTTTTACCCCTGACTATACACATCACGGATAGCAGCTCAGTTACGCTTGATATGTGGTAACAATTCTGTTTGAGTGCATGTACAGTATTTGTTTTGTTTCCACAATAGAAAATTTTGCTGATGGCCGTACGGCTCGGAGATGCGTTTGGCAATATTTGTGATCAGTGCAGTGAAAGCTCGTTACGTTCTGTAGTCGTTTGGACATTGACTGCATAAGCTTTCTGTCAAGCGCAAAACTGCGTGCGAAGTGGCGGTGAACCGTTACGTTGGTACTTGCTACTGTTTTTTTTTCTCCTCCCCCTGATATCTGATTTTTTCAGATGTTAAATAAAATTGTCTGTCTGTCTGTCTGTCTCGAAGCCTGGTTCATGAGATTTGACGAAAGGGCGACGAAGAGTGAACAACTGAATGACACTGTCTGGCGCATTGCTTCCACAGCAAAAGTGAGTGAAGGTGCTGGCGGCGTGCCAGTTAATGCTTTTTTGGCTCTTTGAATGCGCTTTCTTCCCATGTTGAACAGAATCAAAATTCTCCTTCAATTGACGTACACCAAAGAGCGAATCACCACAACATTGAAGATTTCTTGATTAAGTATGTAGAACATGATCGCAATGCGATGCCGCACACAAGAAAAACGTGAACTGAGGTAAATGCTAGAAATTCATCGGAGGGGAAAAGTCTATTGGATAACCTGTTTTGACAGGGTTTTTCACTCACTGGAGTTGCAAGAAATCACGTAAATATACAGCAACAGCGACGGAGTTAGCCTGTTTTATGATCTTTTTCGTTTTCAGAATTTTTAGTAAAAATGGATATCGCACGACTGACAAACCGCAAACGCTGCAGCTGTAGTTTTTTCGCATTTACACCAGAGTGCAAAAAAACAATGCTTATTAATCATTAGGGAAGCGGCTAATAGCGAGAGATTCCATTTGTTCAGAGCTGCGTGACTTGCGAGTGAACAAAAACCACTTACGCGTCAGAAAAAAATGCTAGGCTCTTTTGCTGCTCAGCGCTGCAAAGTTAAAATAAGACATTTAAATGAAATGTCAAGCTAGCCTTGGTATGTGGTAACAATGAAATCACAACTGCCGGTGAATGAGTCGGAGGCCAAACGTCGGTCATGCTTGATCGAATGAATGAACACGAGCTGAACTCGACACGCTCTTGAGTGCAGCAAGCGCGCACAGGCGACGCCAGCAACGACCATTGTGCTTTGTCTGCAACAAGTTCTTGAACGTGGAAGCTAATGTACGGTACTGGCGACATCTTGGATTTGAGATCATAGGTGAAAATATTCGAGCATTAATTGTACATGGGATTGCTTTGGCAAACGTTGAACCATTTTTTACGTCACAGCTCGCTTGACAATTTAAATCTGAACTTTTTCAAGGTATCAGAGGGCAGAAAACTTCCCTTTTTTTAAATATGTCGTTAACTGAGTAAGAAACGCTCTTATGTGAAGTACGCCTAATATTTATTACGTGGTGCTCAAAGCGGGAAAACTCTTTGCGTTTGAATCTAGCTTTTACGCTTCTACGAATATGTTGTTAGTAAAATTGAATTCTACGTTTTGACACAGCGTCTGATAATCTCTGATAAGGTTTTCCGGGATAAAATGCCTGTCAAGACTTGGCAACCAGTTAAAGCATTGAGGTTAGCGAAATTCAAGGTAGCTGAAGAGCCAGGTAATTAAAAATGTTGTGATGTTCCACAGTAAAGCAACTGCTTACTTCAAACCGTTCTGTTGCAGGTACAGCAACACCAGCAGTGGAAATCAGTGTTGGGTTTCAAAGAAAAAGACGTTTTTTTGCAAAATACTGACAAAACAGCCAAAACAAGAGACATTTCCTTTTATTATTTGAAAGCAGCAGCTAGCTTTAATGCACGTACAGTAGTTGTTGTGTCGACTTAAGGCAGAGCAAAATTTTAAAATTCCAAGGTGCATCTGACAATAAGCTTTTTTTAAGACAAAAGAAAACTTGTTTATACCTTAGTTTGCATTTATAAATTTTCAAACAAAAAGTTTTACATCTTGGAGAATTGCGCAGCAGATGATGTGTTTAAGGTCAATCACAGTTTTTACGCAGATTCTAACTTCATTACTTTATTTTGTAGAAAAAAATAGGCACTGATTCTGGTTGGAATTGGCTGTGTGCAAGTCGAGAAGCATCTTTTCAATAAACCAAGTTGTTTCTGAACAATATACAAGGCCATTGGGGTTACGTTCATTTTCTCAATCTTTCCTGGCAGAAAGTTGTTAAAATACATCAGCTCAATGAAACACGTTTTTCTATTTGTATTTTGCCTCATTCTTTATTTTCCGAAATGTGAAGGCAACGAAAGCCCAGGTAATATGACATAATTTGAAGAAATTTTTGTTCATTTAATACTACCTAAGAGAGTGCGAAACTGTCAAAAAATATTCGGACATGGCTGTCCAAGTTTAGTTAATAGTTTTTCGCCTATTTTTTTAACGTATTCGTGACTCAGATATTAAGTGTTCCAAAGGTTTTTAAAAAACATAACAGAGGCAAGCGAAAAATGTCCGTAAAGGAAACATAAATTTTGTGACGCTGGTTCAAACTAAAGACTTCAAGGTCTACTACATGCCTAGCAGATATTGTCTGTTTAAAATTATTACGCTGTAGAAAATAAGAAAAAATAAAGACGCAAGTCAAAACCAAGGACGTTTCAAAGAAGTAAAGACAACAATATTTGCTAAGATTTAGTCCATCAAAATGAGGACAAATCGTATACATCGGGACGGTATGTTAGCTTTGTTTATAAAGCTGCTCTATCCAAGCCACAGCGCTTTCCTTTCGCTACTTAACACAACAGCAGTTGTCAATGCCCATGACCACGAACATGACCACGATGAAGAAGATAGCTTTACTCACCTCGCCACGATTCTTGGATCTTCATCAGAAGACAAATTGGATGAGAATGCAGTCATGAATCTAGTCAATAAACTTCAAACAAGATTTATGTGCAACGAAACGTGTGCTTCGGTAAGCTTTCACATTGTTTGGGAGTTTCAAGTGCCTGGAATTTTGTTGCGTTTGCAAAGTGTTACTTTGTTATATTGCATAAACTTCTAAATTGAAGGCTTTGTTTCTAGCAAAAATGTTGTTCATATCTCATACCAGATACTGTTTTCCACCCGTTAACAAATTGCTATTTTGTAAATAAAATTAGCAACGATTTTCTACAAAAGTAGATTTCAGATGTTTTAGGTAAAATAAACTGTGTTTACATGATTGAAATGAACTATCATTCGCTTTATGTGTTTGTCTCAATCTTGATGTCTGAAAGATTCCTACAAATGTAATGTTCAAAATATTTTTAAACTGTTTGCACATAAACTAAAATTTATTGCCTACTGCAAACCGTGCAGTAAAGCTTCACACTAAAAATAAATTTTTATTGAGTTGACGTAAAACTTTGGTCTGTTGTTATGCAATAAGTCATAACCTTCAATGACTCAGCAAACCTGTCTCAGCTGCGTTTTTTTTTTTTTTTTTGACACGCATGAGGTTGAAAAATCAGTCATAACGACCTGACTTCGCAAACAAATGTAGCAAAGTAGTTGAAAGCCGCGACCGAAGTAATGGTAACCTCTGCCAAACTTCTATTGTTTGCATAAAGTTAAAGTCCCAGTTGTTAATTAATCGCTACGATGGATTGCACTTTTGTAAAAGTTTGCACTGCTGAATGCTACAGGTACAATACCTCTCGACCAACGGTGCACAACCTACGGCCGCATGCGGCCTTCGATAATGAAATTTGCGGCCGTCCACATGTAATATTTAAAATATAAGATTTGGCGGCCGTGCTGGCGTGTATTGAAGCGAAACAAACGCAAGGCAAGAAAATCAGTCGACACGAATCAGTCGACCAAACTTTTCTTTTAATAAATTCGTTAAAATATTTGACATTTTATTATGCTTTTTGGCACAAGTAAATGACATACGCCGGATAAAACCTATTCTTTAATTAAACGTATCTCATAAATATAACTCGAAGTCATTGGCGGCCGTACTTCATACAGATAAAAGTAATGCGGCTGGCAATAGCAAAAGGTTGTACACCCCTGCTCGACTCTTATCTAAAACAATACTTTATTTGCATTCAGTGCCTGGAGAAATCAAAATTGGAAAATATTACTCAAAATAGCGAAGCAGTTGCTTTGGAATTTACTGAAGAAACATTTCCAAACCTGGCAAACATTGTTTTGGAAATATTTTTAACAGGACACTGCCACGACATTGGTGAGTGACAACTAAAGGCATGACAAAGGTTTTGAAATTTCCTGACAGAAACGCAAATTTGTTGCGTTTGTTATAGAATTTCGATTTTTGTCAGATCAAGTTTCTTATTTTTCAGGTCGCACTTGCTGCTTGTTCTGTGTGAGCATTAGTACGCAAAAACGAAAAGCTCAGTTTAAATCGCGCATGACGAACATTCGTTTATAGCATTGAAATCCTGGTAGGGCGATAAAATGAACTTGAGAAACTTAACTTGCTTGGTTTGGATGCAGTAACGCGAAGTAAGCTTCTCTCGTGAAATTGCAAATGGGTCTGCATTTACGAAACAAGGCGCAGAAAAAGTGAAAAGCAGTGGTGACAAATGACTGACACACAAAAAGCATCTTGCAACATTTTTTGTTCCTTGAATCCCACGTGTTATCAATCATTTTACTCAAGACAATGTTTTCTTACCTTTTACTTCTTCTAGTATGCTCTCTGAGTCACTTTTTCACAAAAGGTGTTATCAGTAATAAGAAAAAAATTCCAACCAGCGCGTATATTCCGAGGGCAGTGGCAGAGGCTCTTTTACGTCATGGGTTTTTCCGAGATCTCACCATACGCCTGTCTGATAAATAGTTTGTGACCATTTACGGATACTAAAAGCCCTTTCGTTTATAAAAAGCATACGCTCAGATGACGGGTCTTTCAAAGTGCACAGAATCAGTAAAACCCATTTCAACGAAACTTCATTTCTATTTGAATTTTCAACCCCTTGAAGGGTGTAAAATCCCTTGAAGGTCGTGAAGAAGAAAAAAGAAGCATGAATGTTGTCCTCCTAGCAGTGGTATCTTTCTTTTTGCCACTCTGTTTGCCATATTCATGCAAACCAAGGTGAATACTATGCGATAATTGCGCGTGTCAAACTTTAAGCCCAACACAGCTTGTAACTTGTGCAGTAAGCAATATCAACACGGCGAAAGCACGCAACAAACTTTGGTATGTTTCTTGAACAAAACCTATTCAGTACCTGTTGCTTTGCATAAGCACAGCAGTCAGAAAACATGCGTGGTCTTTACTGGCAATTAACACCGATCTGGAGACCATGTTTAATAAATATTATTTGTATTAATCTATGACGAAAACATTCCCTTACCACCTCTGCTTCAACTCCAAATTCTACAGTAGTAGGATTAAAAAATTCAAACTTCGTCAGCGTAAATTTTCTGTTGTCAACTCAAACTGGACACTTTTTACAAGTTAGCTCTCTACGAAAACCATTCATGACCTACTTTGTTTTGAAGCAGAACGTAAGCAATAAACATTGCGAAAACTAAACGTATTAGTCAGACATATGTTTCTGAACAAAAATATGAACAGCAGAAGCCAAGTGTGACCATGATCTAAAATTCTGTGTGATGACACCAAACATTTTTGGTCATGAGGTTATACCTAATTTCTATATTACTTTGAAATTTTATTTGTTCTGGTGAAATTTACTAGTCATTCAACATTGTCTGAAATTAAATGTGTTTGCGTGTTCACTCAGCACGGAGTTCGACTGAACAATAACTCTGAAGCAAAACACATTTGTTTATTGCATGACTCATGACTAATCCCTTTGTCACCTGCCTCAGAACTCTACAAATGTAGACCTAAATTGCCTTGAAGTATGCTGTCGATGATGACGGCTGACAAAAATGTGCTGGAAAACAGTTTTGTTAGGAAAGAAAATTAGAAAAGTGACAGACTATGGAAAATTTACAATAAAGTTCATCGTAAAGTGAAACATATCATTTTTTTGCAATTTGAAAATAGAATATTGTGACAATGTTGCTTATTCTGACCACTGTTGTTTGTGGAGCAGAGCGGAAACCTTTAAAATTTGAGATCGGTAATCTCTTGGATTTTTTAATCGTCTTCTACAAGAGGCTGGCATTTAGTTATGCGTGCAAGGAAGCACGATTGAACTTTGTCCACACTAACGCTTCGCTCACACCACGCGAAGTCATTGCATGCGTTAAAGCTGATTTCCACTGGGGTACAGCACCGTACAGCCGCTTGGCTAACAGGCGCGACCACTGTGCCAGGCTCCAGCTAGACCACTTTGTTTGTGGAGAGAAAAGAATGCAGACAGTTCACGGTCGGTTTAGCTTCAAAATTACGAAGCCATCTGCTTTGGTGAAACACCCGACTGTGACTCAGGTCAGGCGCAGACGTTCTCTGTGTAAACAAGTACTCCAAAACGCAAAGCCCTCCTCAAGCAAGTCCATTTGGGGTATAAGTCAGTTGCCTGTTTACCAGCAACGTTCCAGGCAATGCGAACATAAAATTGGGGTAAAAGAAACTGATAACGTAGTTTTTCCTTCGTTTTTTTTCCACTTTTTTGATCACTTACTTGTTCAAAATGAACGCTATCTTTGGAAAAATAATTTCTTTTGTGCAAAAGGTTTAATAAAAACTTTTTCTGACCAACAGAGTAATTTTTAGTAATTTATCTTTTTTCATTTTGTTAATGAGAGCGTTGTTTTTGGAAAATTTAACAGAAAATTGTGTAGTTGCTCAAAACAACCTCGGGCGATTGTAAAGCACTATACTCTAGAATCTGATCATGATAGCCTATGTTAAAACCCATTACATTTTATATTTGTACTCTTGCAAGTTAGAAACTTAAGAAGAAAACTTAAGAAAACTTAAGTTATCCAATAGTTGAAGTCAAGAAAGAACTAAGTGCTGTTTAGCTGCCTAAATGATTAAACTTAATTTTAAAATAAAGGCCCAAAGACTTAGGTCGACCTTTACAAAATGCACTTTGGGTAGGTGTTTACACGACAAAGACACAATCTGAAAACGGCGTAGTTATGGTGTGCATCGATTCCGTTTCGTGCGAGGCTGAGTTGAAGCTAAACAAAGCTTCGATCTTTTATTTCAAACAGTTTATAGAGCGTGAATGCGCGCCTAGAAGTTAATCATGCGGGTTACTGGGACAGCGAATCAGAAGACAGACTCACGTGAAAAATATTTTGTGAAAAATAAATGTGAAAAATATTTAACATTTGAGAGATATCTATAGAGTTTTTGTTTAAAGTTTAACCAACCTGCGGTTTGTTCGAATGGTCCTGGAGTTTTGACGCACCTTAAACCAGTTTTTCCAAAAGAGTTGGTTCCACCACATTGTTTTGAAAATTTCTGTTTTGTTCAGACACTGTGCTATCCACCTTGAAAACATTTTTGGAAGCACACTTGTTTGCGTTTCAGCGTTGTGACAACAATCTTCACGAACTACGTCAGGGTCGGCTTCGTTATTGAGAAAAACAAAAAAACTGCCGAGAGCTATTTAAAAACATGCTCCACGTTGGTGCGCAAGTTGTCTACTTCAAAAGAATTCTAATCACACTGATAGTTCTAAAGTTATCTAAACAAGTAATATCGAATGATTCGAAGTGTTTTCTGAAATTTTTAAAACTTTGGACGCGCCACTGAAGGATCACATTAACTTAATTTACCGAAAAATGAGACTTCTAAGTCTAGTGCTAAAGGGCACTTAGCTAGTCGAAAAGTGTTTCTGCTGCAAAAATAATTGAAACGGAATGTTTTGAAGCTAAATATTACGATTCTGTTTCAGATTCCCTGAACACAACTGTCTCTTTCAGTGTTGCAAACGAAAGCGAAACTGACAGTCTGCTGAGGCGGATTAATCCCATTTACGAACATGAAGATGCAATCTCTACAGTGAGTGATACTTTATATCTAGCTTCCTTGTTACCAGCCGGTAGTGAACAAAAAATGTCGCAGCATTGTCAGCAACTAGCAATGCTGTGACATCTTTTTTGTGCAGCAGCAGCATGGACTTGTCCGTAATATCGGATGTTGTTGAAAGTGAAAATATGTGTAAAGTGGTAATAGATAGTTCTGATTGTAAGTGTGTCGGATCTATAACAACCTACTATCTTCGATTCCGCTTTAATTAACTGGCTTGGACTTGTTTTTTTTCTACACGAGAATTAGTAATTTATGTTCCACAAGACAGAAAACAGTTTTTTTTCTTCAAGGCAGAGATACGTTAGTCGCTTAAACGACAACCAAGCTTAGGGTTACTGACTTCAAAAGTCACTTTTCTTGAAGAAGGAACGCAAACAGACAGATTTACGCAGATCAGTCAAAAGTGTGGCATACCAATATTAATGTGGCTTGTTGTCAGGCGCCGTCCCTGGAGTGAGATTTCATAATACACTTTTTATCCATGCGTGAAACCCTGTATGTTGAGCTGCTTCTCTTCCGAACAAATAGATCTAAGCTATGTTGGTTCGGCCATATGACTAGAATGTCCCAGGAAGGATCCGTGAAAATGAATGAATCTTTTCATCCAAGAATGGGCCTTTTCTGTAGTACCCACAATGCCGCGTCAGATAACTTGAATAACTTGACAAAACACTGGCAAACAATGTGGAAAAGCACGATAAGCTTGAGATTTAAAGTTGTCCATGGCTTCTGTTGGCAGCCCGTTTTTCTGTGAGAGAAAGCCGTTTCAGTGCTTTGAAAGAACATAGTGTGTTTGCGAAAAAGGTGGGCAAATTTACTAACGCCAATAAAAACACGGTTTGTATGGCAAACCTTACTTTACGAGTTTGCGTCCTGCGTTACAAATATGGGTGCCGATAGTCCAAGGGTGCAGCGTGTTCCCTGTTCTAGCAACAAAAACTGTAAAGTTAAAACTTCTTAGTTTGCAACGGCATAGCTTCTTTCGCATAAATGTTAGAATTCCATTTTGATTTTCGTTAACAAAAAATTAGCAACATACCAAACCAATTAGCATTTAGATGTAAACGAAGATCACAACAGTATTGTTACCTAGTGTCGCAATAGCGAGAGGATCTTACCATAAAACTGTTAATAATTAAACAACAGTCACACAACGAACAACTTGCCGTGGCATGAGTGTCTTCCTAAAAAAATTCAGCATCATGATTGTCAGCATCAGGGTTGCCAAGAAACAGCATCAGCTTGTACATCTTTTGTGTAAATGGCTTTCGTCACGGGAGATTTCAACGTCTACCTTTTCTAAAACTCTGTTAATCTTTTTTGTTTTGCAAGTTAGCTGTGACTGCTTGCTTGCTATGGTAGATAATACGGAGACAGCTTGCTTCCACCGACAGATAAAGTCGTGTGATAGCGGCCATTTTGATGCTCATGGTATTGACTAACCCCCAGCATCTACTGTACGTGACTTGTCACCGTATGCCGAGAAGTGGGTGCTTCTGCTTGATAAGCTTTGCGACAGAACTTACGTTGCTAATAAGTATTGTAAATGCTCGTCTTTCGCGTGTTTCTTCGAGCTCAAACGTTGTACACTGCGTCACTGCTATAGGAGACCCAATTTAGTTGAATGTAGAATAGAATCACGTAACGCTTTCCTTTGCATTTAAATGAAATAGAATCAAGGATATTCTTTATAAACGTATTTGAAAATAGAAATACAAAAATATCTTTAACAATTTCTTTTGAATATTTTTTTATCATTGTGCAAAATATCTCCCAATTGTTCAACCGAACTACTACTTAAAGCAAACAAGGCTGAGCAGAAATTAACCAATCAGCATCGTTGAAATTAAGAAAGCAACTGCGTCCATTGTGGCATACTTGACTGTTGATGTTATTCGATTGCAGTTTGTATGCTAGAACTTATGCATACGATGTGTGCGTAAATCAGAAGTGACACCAAACTTATTTGCTGAAAACCAGAATAGTTAACATCACACCAGTACATATCGGGCAGTTTATGCAGAAGTGGGATCATCAGTTACTGCAGTAACTGCTGGCCACGACTATAGCCTTAAAATTTCATACTGATGTTATCAGACGCGCCAAGTTGCATCTCGTCGTTAACATTGAAGAGTACAGTATATACCTGCCGGAATAATTCTTTGAATTAGAGATAACACGGTCCAAGATTTTTTGAGCCCGGACCGCCCATAGCCCGCAAAATCCAGCCTAATGACGGTCAGTGGACAGAGGACGCTTTTCATAGTTAATGCGGTCCGCTCACGGTCCGCTAAACAATTACACGGTTTATTTAGTAATATCAATTAAAAACAAATTTACTGCTGTAGCGATAATGGTTTGGTACATATAAAAAAACACCTATAAATTTTCAAATAGCTGGTTTCCACAAAACCATGTGGTTCCACTTCTCAAGCCTCCAACTGGTTCTCCTAACTCACAAAAATATATTGAAAGTTTTTTCGTCATTAGCAGGCGGTAGCGGCCCGGTGAAATCTGACCGCTAAAAATATTGTCAGCGGCCCGCTGGTTCAATCAAGGCGGGTCACCTGAGGGGCCTGCCCAAAAACGGGACCATTAGCGGCCGGTTCCATCTCTACTTTTAATGCACCCATTGCTGTGGTTGCCTCAAGTACAGTTTGCATTTGCTGCAGTGCTTCAATTCTCATGTTCTCTTCCACGAACACGAACATCACGAAGAGAATGTCATGATAAAGCTCATGACTAATTTGTATGAAGGATGGTGCATTTTTCCAAGCCCGGAAAATCTCGAGGAAATGCTCTTTGAAGCTATTGGTGTTGAAGGTGCAACCATTTCCGACGAGGGTGAGAGTTTCTTTAATTTCAGTTTATACAATGTCGTAAAGCAGCTGCAGTCTAATCGTGTAGAAGCGCGTGCAACGCATTAGATAACGTCCTTTCTTTATTGGGCCAATTTTAAAAAACTACTTATAAGATGCCAATTTTTTCACGTTTCAGGTAAACCACGGTTCGTTGCAAAACACAGTTTCCACAATACAACTGTTTAAATGCATTTTTTTGCCCATTTTTTCGAAACCAGCTAGCCGTTGCTCGTTTCACTCATTTTTTGATTTTTGAAAAAAAACGAAGTTCAAATTTGATGGTGCCGCAAGGTGATGTCCCCTGGTTTAATGTTGTTGAAACTCGCAATGGTGAGTTTGGACGTTTTTAGCATAATTTGTGGCTCAACTTTACTGAGCTTTGTATTTACGTGCTGTTGATGCAAAAATTTAACTTTTCATAAAAACATATAGCGCTGATGTATGTGTTCCTGACGGAACAATTAGACGTCATGCAACTTTTAATTGGACATATTTTAAAAACGCGATGTTGTAGCTGCTGTTTTTTCTGTTATATTAAGCATTTTCAAATGATCGTTACATGTTTCAATATATCAGTTTTGACTGCAAAATATGTGATTATCAACATATATAACTTTACAAAAGATGTGCTTGTAACACGTTGATAATAATTTGGCAACAAACGTGGTTTCAAATTGTTTTTACAGACTCACGGGCGTCGGATGGGGGGTGCAGCGGGCCATGGTCCCCCTGGCATTTAAAATGTGACATTTTTCCATCTACATTTTGGAAAAAAGGTTGTTTTTTTAGTTTCATGAGGTTAAAATGAAAATATGCCACTTTTGCCCCTCCTGCAAAAATCTTTTAGGCTATCCCTGGAAAATCCACTATTGGCCCCTCCCAGGAAAAAATCCTTCCGATGCTCATGTTTGCAGTGTTTCTCAAAAACCGTTGACCTCTTTTAGTGACAAATATATATAAACAATTGTTAGTTTTACCGTTATTGGAATGACACGACTTGGTCGTTTATTTACAATAGTTGGCAGCGGGTAAGCTTTCCGGTTAAAGATGCTTTGGCAAAGGGACTTAAGGTGATGATTTTAATTACAGTTCAAAATGAAAGAACCTTGGGGAAAGTTTTTCTGAATGGAACTAATTGAAACCTTTTTGCAGTGTCTATAAACACTTTTTACACTTAAACTATAACTTACCGATGCTATCTCATCGCAGTACCTAAATGTAAAGTTTCAAATGCACTATATGGTGGAAAGATAGGTCTTCCTTCCAATTACTGGCAGTTCTTTGCTAAAACACCTCAACCAAACAAATGAAGTTCGACACAAAGCCTCTGACAACAATGGCTAGACACAGACACCTAAATCGTTTCAAGTCCTTGATTGTGGTCAGAAAACATCTTTCGCTTTATTTTATCGACAACAACATTATTAGCTGGTGAAGGATACTTTCATTTGTTGCAGCATTTTCCGATCTTTTGTCTGATCTTGGCATTGGCCAGCTGCAAAATGGAACTGCTGCTCCGGCAGACGACTCCCATGCAGGACATGATCACGAACGAAAGAAAAGACAAGCTGATGATCACGACCATGATCACGACCATGATCATGACCATGATCATGACCATGATCATGACCATGATCATGAACATGAAGATGTGATGGTAAGGTTCCTATAGAAGGCGTGCTGTGGAGGTAGAGGTTACTATGAGGTTAATGGTCAAGTCAGGGGCGACTGCAGGTCAACAGCGTCACTCGGGGCTCATCACATATTTCGCATACAGCGCACATAAAATAAAATTTATAAAAATGCATGAAACCTAATGCACGAAGAAAATTTATAAATCCAATGCTGAATATGCAAGATTATACTATACGCACAAAATTTTAGCAACAAGTTATGGTGTTTATTTATTTATAAATGAACTCTGCTCGTCTTCTTTTGATAGTGAACTCGTGTAAAATCTTGTCGTGCAGCTCCTTGCTATGTCGGTAAAGACGCTTTCCTGCTCTCATTCTGACCGGCAAAATCGTTGCTCTGTGCTTGTATTACGTAACAATGAATGAGACGTTCTCGTCACAATTCGTTCATCGTTGCGTAACGTGCGACACAGAACAATGATAACACTAAGTGGTCATCTTCCTTCTAGGCTCATTTATGTTAGCCCGAGTTACTGGACAATTTATCGTTCGTATGAAATTATTCTCGAAAGGGAATTGTCCATAGATTGGAATTCAAATCCAATGCTGTATAAAATTTTTTGCTTTAAAATGATCTTCACTCACATATGAATTATATCGTATAAAATACTTAATTGCAGTCTGATGTCAACTCGGGCTCTAACGGATGAGCCCGAGTGAAGCGGGGGGGACACGAAGTCGAGAGAACACCTACTACAAACGATATTTTTTGATTTAGGTCACGTGCAACATGAACGTGAAAGGCCAGACATGGAACGAAAATATATGAACATTAACAAGGCTCAGTCAAAAAAGCTCGAGTTAACAAACTTAATTAATGAAGTGGGTGGTAGCACAAATATACTATACAAAGCAAGCAAGCTCGCTCTCTACATTGTAAACCGTAATCGGAGACTCGGGGTGAGTCCGAGGAGCCCGGAATCGCCATTGGGTGAAATTGAGACGCTTCTTTGACGATTAAGGCTGTGGGTGACCGGTGTCACGAAAGTGTTATCAAAGTGACGCGAAGTTTTAATAAATAGCATAACCAATTTGTTGGTATGAGCAGATAAAATCAGAGTATAAGAAAAGCCACGCCGTAAGCACCTGGGGAAGCTCACGTAACGCTTCGGTAACTTCTAAGTTTTCCTGAAACGTAACCTAAATCTAAGATGGGAGCATTTACTCTTATTGGGAACTTCCGTCATACTGTCAACCATCTGATCCCTGGCAAGTTTATCATCTTGATGATTATTAGTAAAATATAAGCAAGGTTATTCTACTTCAGCTATGTCCAACGGAAATTGCTTACCGAGCCAAAAATTATTTCTCCAAACCAGGGCCGAACATTGAATGACTTACTTTGATCTCAGCAAAGTAAGTTAGTTTAAGCTAACGTACTGAAAGCGTTCGTATCTTAATTGGAATAGTCTGGAACCTTTAACCACTCCGTAAGTGCGATTTCATAGGCAAGTTAAGCGCCGATGGAACAAGGGTTGAAATCAGAAAACTGGTAAAAAATTTTGGACCAGAGTGTCAGTGGACACATGGAATTCTCTCAACACGCGGTACAGACGCGCTACTGAGGAGCGCGACGTCAAAATATAGACAGCTTGCCAGCATGTAGGCACCCTGTACCACGGCGAAAAATTAACTGGGCCGCGGGTCGGACATAACTGATGTAATTTCTTCGGTTGTCACAGATGTGTTTGCTTTTTTCGTTTCGGGTTAATAGTGTTTCATCTTTTAACCTATTTCGTAACTCGCGCACTAATCCCTTGCGCCACCGATGATGCTGTGGCCTTTGCAAAACGGACTCATGCCATTATGCTCTTTTCTTTTCAAGCCAAATGTGTCTCATCATTTTTGTGTTATTTTTTTAAAACTCGCAACGATTCTATGCAGTGTTACACTGCTAGCGACTTGAAAAATATTTACGGCGTTGAGGGCAACATCAGCAGAGAACAACTTATCCAAATGTGCCCAGCTTTGGTGCAGCAAATTATATCTGGGTCATGCAATCAGACGTCTAACGAAACAGTTACTGCTGCGCCAACAGATCCGTCATACACCGATGCCATGAGTAAGTTTGTGTTTTTGTAAACCGTAAAGTTTTGCAGCAAAAGTACATTTTGTTTTTTGAGTGACATTTCTACTACTGAGCAACTGTTGCAAGTTAAACTTTGAAATATTACAAGTTAAACACAGATAAAACTGTGTGACACCTTTCTAGTTGTTGACATCACCCACGAAAATACTGTAATGAGCTGCAAGTTTTAAAATAAAAAAAACAAACAAAAAACGAATGCATTGAAATGAAGAAAACTGCAAAAACCTGCTAGACACAAACATTCATCAGAAAAAAATTATTTCACACATTAGTTCAGTGGTTCCCAACTTTTTTGGTGCATTCCTCCCTTTTCTCATTTTGAAACTTCTCATTCCTCCCCTATGGAACTTTCTTTCCTCCCCTGTTCGGGTTCGTAGCCTATTATTAACTACAATTGGAACAATAGTCTATATTGACGACAATAACTTGATTAATATAAGTGGGACAAAAACTATTTATTGGCAAAATATGGCACTCAAATTTGTCAACAAAAACGTGTGACAGTTCACAAAATAACTTACGAATACAAAGTGATATAACTAATTGAAAAAGCCAATGTCAACTTAAAAAAATCCGACACTTACGATGAATAGGTAACTTAACTATAAAGTGGAAATTCCTCCCCTGAATTCACGAAATTCCTCCCTGTGGAGGAATACCTCCCCGGTTGGGAACCACTGCATTAGTGTTTCATTCTATTCTAATCCGTTGACTTTGCACAAAAGTACCAAAATTTTCCCAAGATCTGCACAAACGAATAAATCAATCAGAATAGAACGTAGTTTACATTTTCAAAATTTAGATAATATGACGTTTCTAATTTTTCCAAAGCTTCACTTATCCAAATTGAGTGCACCCTTTCAGATATTTGCACCTTTTCAAAACCTGCTTGCTTCCATAGGTGAAGATTAAAAACTACAGTTTACAATGCAACGAATTTCAGCAAATATCCAAAATTCCAGATATCAATTCAATTGCGTCGCGCTATCATGCAAATTATGCCCAGTTTTCAACAAACCTAAACGTTTCTCTGCAGAATAAAGATAACCCGTTTTCATGCGAGAACTTTGCCAAGGTCGGACAACACGGTACAGTTGTATTGAACCATCATACAGGGCAACAGCATATAAGTTCAAATAACTTAATTTTCAGAGATTATGTTTAAATGAACCCGGAAAATTCGCGCCATAAAACTTATTTCACAATTAAAGAAATCAACATCATTTGGACTCTGTTTCCTCTCAAAGGTTACCACATAAATGCAGCCTATAGTGCACTTTGTTGCAGCGTCGGCGTTGACATTTTGGATGAAAGCTTTTTCTTAGTAAAAAAATGCATTTTGCGATTTGTAAACGGCGATGCTGACCAAAAGGTTCTCTTATGTGGAGCCTCCACCCTGCAGTATGCGAAACCATTTCTCTTGTTTGATTGGAATGCAGTGTAAAAAAACCTTGCTGGACCTTTATGAAAAGTTTGCCATGCACTACCGAACTTATCTGACAACATTTATTTTCTTTCCTGACAAACCAGTTAAAACGCATATGAAATTTTTCTGCAGAATATGGCTATGGAACTCTAGCAGTATTGCTGATCAGTCTGCTAGCGTTTGTTGGACTGCTGTTTTTTCCCATTCTTAACTCACAAGCCTTTAAACTGGCCATGCAGTTTTTCATTGCTCTTGGCGTTGGTACGTTGTCAGGAGATGCAATTTTGCATATTTTTCCCGAGGTACGTGGTCAGATGTGGCATATGCAATACTCTTTGTAAGCTGTGTTTGTGGTCTTAGGACTTCACGAACAGTTTCTGTTGGTGTATTCCTGTGTTAGTTTCTTGAAAATGTTGCTTGTAAACCCTAGGAGGTAATTTTGCTGCCGCAATAAATTATTACTGCACTCTAATGTTTCTTCGCTATTGCTCACTAATGTGTAACAAGTTGTCTTGCCGTTACACAGCAAGTTTCCCCAGGAGAAGTTTACTTTCAATATTTTTCTCTCTTGCTAGGGTTTTTGAATGCAACAAAATGTAGCTTTTTTGCTTCCTTCAAAATGTAATACTACTTGAGTGAATGCATTGATGAATTTGAACTTATTTTAATGGAAACTAAACAGGCTTATGACACTAATCTTGTAACATACTAAGCAGATATTTCAGGAAGGGGTTATTACTCAGTTAATCTGTATAAAGGTAAGCTGTCTTAGAATGAATTGTAGGATATTAAAAAGCCCCCTCTTGATGCGTGTGAAGATGAAGTTTTGGGTATTTTTTATTTGTTTGTTTGAGGATGAGCAATTTTGAGTTGCACCATCTGCAAATGAGTTGTGTGGCGTGAATCACGTTGGGTTGAGTGCTGATTGCGCTGAATTTAAATCTACGGGATCTGTAGAGTTACACTATGTTACTTGTGTGAAACTCAGGTAAGCATTTTAACTGTGACTCGAAAATGACGTCATAGAGAATAAAAGATGCAGGGTTGGGTCTTTTTAGTGTAAAAAAATTTTAAAGTTTACTGCGGAACATTCAGAACAAATTGGTGGAAAAATAGATAAAATATACTTTTAGTAACACTTACAGCAAAAAATTGTGTGAGGAAGTCACGTCTTTCACGAACAATTTAACATTTCAGAAAAGAGCTTGAAACCTTGGCGTAGAGCAAAAAAGTTACAATCTTTTTAAGGTTATGAATCCAAACCTTGTTTATATCGTTGTAATGTTTAAGACTTAATTCTAATTAACTATCATAGTTTTGTTTAGATATATTTTGGAAGTTTGCAAATCAGAAAAACCATAGTATTTGTTCTGAAACATGCTCCGCTCTCTTCCCAAAACTAGCATGCGAAAGAAGAACCTGTGAATGCATTACCTGTGAGTGCATTACTGCATTACTGCTGATAACTGAGGCAGTGGCAGCAACATGGCGAAAAAATGTCATAAATCATAATCTTAAAAAATCGAAAAACTTGCCGACCTTTTGTAACTGTTGATCGCATCTGCTTGGTTTAGTTTCACCTACGGTTTAAGTCTGGGCGTAGAATTGTCACCAAAAAGCTGCTGCTGAAAATATAGTGCATTGGTGTGCAGGTCAGCCCATATTTGTCAAAACCATCAAGTTAAAATGTTGTTTACAATTTTTCCCAAGTTCGCACCAGCAACGTGACAAGTTTGCTGGTGAAGAAAATATGGTGAAGTTCTGGTTGTTTGAGTCAACAAGCAAACACTTCTTGTTTTCAAGGTTGTTGGTCTTCACAGTCATTCTGGTGATGGACACGATCACGAAAACGAAGATAAGACCTACATTTGGAAGTTGCTTATAATTATTGTCGGAATATGGGTGTTATTTATCTTTGAAAATAGCATCAAAATCTTGGTTCGGAAACGAGTGAGTAAGATTCATAAAAATTCAGTTTTATCTGCTGTGAGTATCAGTTCTGATGGCAGGATACAGAAAAGAGAACGAATTGAGTTAATCGTATACTCACAGCCACTAATCGTACGGGCTTCAGTTAGGTCGCTTCTATCAACGTCAAAAAATTGCCTCTATCAAATTTGGGAACCTACGCGTTTCTTTTAATAGATTGTTTTGCGACCCATGCTGGCTTTGGGTGAAAAAGGAAAAGTTTTTCAGTAGACTGTGCTCAAAATTCATTTTCAGTTTGAAGTTGTCTCTACAAGTTACCCCAAAAGCCATCCAGCGTGACGTTCGTTGCCATGGGAACTCGAATGTGCTTAAAGCACGAAATCACCAAAAAAATGTATCTCCGCAGAACATGGCAGAAACTGCACTGTAAGCAGGGACGGATTTAGGGAGTGCGGGGTCCTAGGCCATCTTAGCTTTTGGGGGCCCACGCAGGTGTGACCTATTTTGCCGTTTTTCTGAAAAGCGTGAACGCATGCCCCTCTTATGTGCAGGCCTCCTCAAAAATCTATCGGGGAATTTACAACTCTTTTGTGCAGTTCAGAAGTTCTCTCCGTTAAATTTCCGTGATTTCCAGCGTTTTTAGTAGGTTTGTTTTTCGGATGTGTACATTTCCATGCAGGACCGTGTTCAGGGCCGGATTAAGGTGGCGCGAGGGTCCGTAGCACATCAACAGTGCGGGGCCTTAATGTTCAAGTTTCAATCGAACAAGTGAACAGCTGTTAAATCATGAATTCTGTGGACGCACATGTGACTACTATTAGGCATACTGAATTTCGTGTGTACAGAAACCTGGCCCTAAACAGCAACTGGTGGACTTTATGAGCTACATATCTTTTTTTCAAAAACCTATATACGTGTTTTGTTACCAAGAACAAATTCATTACTGCTCACAAGCACAGTACGGAACCAGTAATTAATGCTTCCAGACTCATCAACAAATTCGATCATTGCTATATTTAGACCTTGTAGTCGCACTATAAGTGTCGAGGTCGATTGTCAAAAGCAGCAAACCTACTGGTTAAGATTGCATTTCTAGACTTTGCCATAGCGAATTTGTTTCTGATACTGGTAGTATCTATTTCACATAGAAGTTCATGCTCTATACCAGGCCTGCACAACTCAGAATGCTCGAAAGGCCAAATTATTAACATAAAATTGCCGCGGACCGCAAATGTCTATTTCATTTCGATGTGGAGATTTCGATGTAGTATGGAAGATATTCTGGAACAACAATTACTTATTTGAGGACAAGCTTTTGCAACATTTTCTAAAATTAAGAAAGCCCTCGCGGGCCACCAAAAAGCTTTCGCGATCCGTATATTGTGCAGGCCTGCTCTACTCTTTAGAATCAGGCTGTTTAGCTTGTTTTGTCAAAGTGCTCCTTTGTTCATTTTGACATATTAAGTTTAGAAATTGACCATTTCCAACTGCAGTTGGTCACCATGATAGTTAAATAAATGAGTAAATAATTTCCCACATTGGCAAAAGAAAACACCAAGTACACTACCCAATTGCTAGTGAATAGATACCAACTTCAGGGCTGCCAATGAGATTTTTTGAAAAAGAACATAAAAACTCACCAAAAAACAGATTTGAACATAATATCCGTGGTAGTCACAAAATTTGGTGAATTTTTTTCCTATCTAACATATCTAGGCATCTGTAAGTCGCAAAACGTGTTAGTGAACAGCAACATAGCCAGCCCAAAAAAGCGAGCAACAGTATTTTGTTTGGGTCACCCCCTCTCAAAGCACAGAACGACAAGATATGCTTACCGCCCTTCCGGCAAGAGCCCCTGTGGTAGCAGGGGTATACCCCTGTGCAAGTGAATATTTACTGTAACTTTTCTAATGAACTTTTGTGTCTGCCAGAATTATTATATCGCAGTAACAGGGACTTGTCTGCATTTCTGGCGGTCACCTGGCAGCATTTGCAATACTTAAATCTTCATTCCCAGTGTCCGTCTGTAGCTAACCTTTGGGATCTGTGTCTTTGAACCACTCTACCTTGGAAGTGCTGTGTGCATGCTTAATCTTTTTCTTTAGGCTTGCTTCATTAGTATAGTATCTCTGTCACTTGAACTCACTGCGCCTAGCCTATATTTACAGCTTATACAATGTCAGTTGCTTGTTCATCAGCTATGCTGAAGATTAAGGTGCGTTGATAAAACAAGGTAAAGAAAGATGCTACTAGAAATAAGAAGTACAAGTAAAGCATACCCTATCTTAAATCACCGCTACGCATTAAATTTTCAAAACTCCAGATCTTCAAAAAGAAAACACAGAAACACAGAAAGACTTTCGAAAATCCAGGTCTGGGGCAGTGGCGTGCCTAGGGCTTCCCGCGCCCGAGGGCAAAGCCAGTTTTGGCGCCCCCACCCAGACCTTCCGTGGCAGCTCAGATGCGAAAAATGAGTTGGGACTTAGCGGCGTCGAAAGCTGAAACCCGCATATAGTTGTTTATAGACCCGCCTGAAAAGTTGTTTGTAGACCAGCCTGAAAAGTGACGTCACGCATTTGACGTCAAGACCTTTGAATCTTGGAAACCATTGACTGTCGTAGAGTTAAGAATCTAATCGTTTCGCGTGATGCTATCCCCACTTTGAATTTTCGGTCACGATTGAACACTCAAACTGTTGTATAGCGACATTCCCTACTGCAGTAATACAATCGAATTTTAGCAATTAGTGAAAAAAAAGCAAAACTAGGCAAAAAGCTTTCATCTGCAAAAATCCTCAAGAATCTTAATGACAGAATTTTAATGGGACAGAAATCGTCTGACAAACACAAAATATAAGTGACCAGAGTTGCACTGTTGTTTTTAAAGCACGATTTGTCGGAGCCTCGATCTCAAATGCAGCGTACTCGCTTGTTCCTATTTCTCTCGTCAGGTCTTGTCACAATCACCGCTCATGACAGCTATAGGGCAGGATGGCCAACATGTGGCGCATGCGCCAAGTTTTGTGCATTGGATGGTTCAAGTGGCGCATCTTCGTGATCGTAATAAAGCAAGGAAGCAAACCTCAATATTTTATCTGCATTTTGTTTCGTACAAATACTTTGTGAGTTGTCTGTTAGCATTTTGAAACAAGCTGGTCATGATGTTCCGGAAGAAAAAAATGAGCCACATGAGGAAAGAGCTCTTTTTTGTGATAGCAACTGGCTTTTTGATCTGGAATTTTTAGTCAATGTTAATGACCATCTCAAATCATCTGAATATCAAACTGCAGAGCAAGAATAAATTGTTTCCTAACTTAATAAATCTTATCAGTGCATTCAAGATGAAGTTAAACGTGTTCATTTCGCAGTTAGAAAATGAGGATGTGAGCCAGTTTTCCGTATACAAAGTAGCAGATTGAAGGTGCTGTTGATATTTGCAATTGAGAAAATCCGCTGAAAAGATTAAGTTATTGCAAGGCAGTTTTGATATTGCTGTAGAAGAAGACTGAATCTTTGCATTTGTAACCCCATTCTTACTTAGTGAGCAACTGAATATGAAAATACCAATAACACACGAGGGGGAAATCATTCACTTCAAAACAAATTCAACATTTAAAACGTAAGTTGAAGGACTTTCCTTCAGTCCAGTCCCTGGTGTTTCTGATGTGATTCATTTCTGGCGATCCTTACCACGTCAAAATTTCCCAGAACTACGAAAATGTGCTCGAGTTATATTTCGTTTTAAAATAACGTTCACATGCAAAAAACATTTTTGTCCACGAAATTGATTAAAAGCAAAGCGAAGTCGCGCCTTGCCTGTTCAAATTTGAAAAATTATCTGCTGCTCAGTGCTCTCAGTAAACAATTTACCACCATTACATGAAATAACTGGTGAAATCGAAGCCAGCTCAGAAAGAAACTCATTAAAAAGTAAGTAAATGTGAAGTTTATTTGCTGATTTACCAGATATTCCGATTGCATTTAACATCATTACCTGGAAAATCACTAACGATGTGATATTGCTGGAGACAGTAGCTCAGAGGCGTAGCTAAGGGGAGGCGGGGGGGGGCGGTCCGCTCCTGGCGGCACTTTTATGGGGGCGGCACTATGGGCCAGAGATGAGCACGGATCAGGACTGGATCGGACTGGATCAGTACTGAAGCCAATTTTGGCCGGATCAGGACAGGATCGGACTGCAATTTTTTTGAAAATTGTTGGATCAGGACTGGATCGGACTGAGAAAATTTTTATTGTTTCGATGTGATTATTCTGAACTTATAAAAAATTTTAGTTGTGATCCGATTTTACACATTTGTTACGTGGTAGTGTATATTTTGCCATCAATGGCAAAAGCTCTGCTGAGACTACTTTGCAATTCGAACTGTATCCACCTTAGCCCACATGTAACGTAGAGTTCTAGTAGCAACGTGAACATAGTTAGGTGGTTAGGTTCATAGGCGTACGGGAAAGCATTTTACTGGGAGGGCGGAAAAAATTTGCCCTGGAAATAGCAATTTGCCCTGAAAATAACAATTTGCCCAAAAAATAAGCAGTTAGCTCTGAAACTAACTTTTTAGTTTAATCAGAATCAGGCCTGAAACCTTATGTAAATCTGTTCTATACAGTTGAATGCGTTTATAACAGCTTCCTCTGTAACGTCAATTCGCACATAACGTTACATTTTGTTTGGTCTCGATGGCATCTTTTATATGCATTTCAATTCGCTTATAATGTCAATTCGGCAATAACGTTCTTTATGCAATCCCCTAGAGGTGCCGTTATGGGCAAATTCTCAAAGGGGTGAAGTTCTTTGCGTGTTGTGTTCTTCCAGACAAGTAGTTTTACGGTAGTTTCCTTTACTGATGCAAATATCTACGCGACTTCGATGAAGCAACGCAATGTTTTAAAAGCGACGGTTCCGGATCGTATTGTCTGACTCCCTAAACCTGCCTGTGTTATCGCTGCTGTGCGCTTGAGCAAGGCACTTGAAGACGCGCACCCAAAAGAGTCAGGCAATCTGCACGTCCGTGCTGCCCGCTTCTAAAACTCCTGTTAATCTAAAAAATCTATCATCTTAAAACCCTGCAGCTCTACCCAGCGAAAACGAACAAAGAAAGAGTTACCGAATTCTTATATCAAGCTGTTGAACTATCGACATCCGATTACTCGATTTTTACAGAAAATGAGGGCTTGGTCCAGATCAAAGTCACTATAACCAATCACGACGTTGGTCCAGATTACAAACTACACTAGCCCAAATTACACGGATCGTCCCCAAGTGAATACACACTGTATTGAACATTTTTTCACAGTTCACGATTTTTGAGCAACTTACGCTTGCCCTGAAAATTATCACTGTAGTGAATATACTTTTCACATTCAGAATTTTTAACAACTTGCGCTTGCCCTGAAAACAGAGTTTCCTCTGAAAATTTTCACTGCATTGAATGTATTTTTTACTATTCAGGATTTTTGAGCAACTCGCGCTTGCCCTGAAAACAAAGTTGCCCAGAAAATTTTCACTGCATTGAATATACTTCTTAGATTCAAGATTTTTGAGCAACTTGAGCTTGCCCTGAAAAACAGAGTTACCCTGGAATTTTTCATTGTATTGAATATACTTTTTACATTCAGGATTTTAGAGCAACTTGCGCTTGCCCTGAAAAACAGAGTTACCCTGGAATTTTTCACTGTATTGAATATACTTTTTACATTCAGCATTTTTGAGCAACTTGCGGTTGCCCTGAAAAACAGAGTTGCCCTGAAATTTTTCACTGTATTGAATACACTTTTTACATTCAGGATTTTTGAGCAACTCGCGCTTGCCCTGGAAAACAGAGTTGCCCTGAAAATTTTCACTGTATTGAATATACTTTTTACATTCAGGAATTTTGAGCAACTTGCGCTTGCCCTGAAAAACAGAGTTGCCCTGAAAATTTTCACTGTATTGAATATACTTTTTACATTCAGGATTTTTGAGCAACTCGCGCTTGCCCTGAAAACAAAGTTGCCCAGAAAATTTTCACTGCATTGAATATACTTTTTAGATTCAAGATTTTTGAGCAACTTGAGCTTGCCCTGAAAAACAGAGTTACCCTGGAATTTTTCATTGTATTGAATATACTTTTTACATTCAGGATTTTAGAGCAACTTGCGCTTGCCCTGAAAAACAGAGTAACCCTGGAATTTTTCACTGTATTGAATATACTTTTTACATTCAGAATTTTTGAGCAACTTGCGGTTGCCCTGGAAAACAGAGTTGCCCTGGAATTTTTCACTGTATTGGAATATATTTTATCATTCAGGATTTTTGAGCAACTCGCGCTTGCCCTGAAAAACAGAGTTGCCCTAGAATTTTTCACTGTATTGAATGTACTTTTTACATTCAGGAATTTTGAGCAACTAGCGCATGCCCTGAAAAACAGAGTTGCCCTGAAATTTTTCACTGTATTGAATATACTTTTTACTATTCAGGATTTTTGAGCAACTCGCGCTTGCCCTGAAAAACAGAGTTGCCCTGAAATTTTTCACTGTATTGAATACACTTTTTACATTCAGGATTTTTGAGCAACTCGCGCTTGTCCTGGAAAACAGAGTTGCCCTGAAAATTTTCACTGTATTGAATATACTTTTTACATTCAGGAATTTTGAGCAACTTGCGCTTGCCCTGAAAAACAGAGTTGCCCTGAAAATTTTCACTGTATTGAATATACTTTTTACATTCAGGATTTTTGAGCAACTCGCGCTTGCCCTGAAAAACAGAGTTGCCCTAGAATTTTTCACTGTATCAAAATACACTTTTTCATTCAGGATTTTTAACAACTCGCGCTTGCCCTGAAAAGCAGAGTTGCCCTGGAATTTTTCACTGTATTGAATATACTTTTTAAATTCAGGATTTTTGAGCAACTTGCCCTTCCCTGTTAAACAGAGTTTGCCCTGAAATTTTTCACTGTATTGAATATACTTTTTACATTCAGGAATTTTAGCAACTTGCACTTCCCTGAAAAACAGAGTTGCCCTGGAATTTTTCACTGTATTCAATATACTTTTTACATTCAGGATTTTTGAGCAACTCGCGCTTGCCCTGAAAAACAGAGTTGCCCTAGAATATTTCACTGTATTGAAATATTTCTTTACCATCCAGGATTTTTGAGCAACTTGCGCTTTCCCTGAAAACAGAGTTTACCCTGAAACTTTTCAAGCCCGTGGGGGCGGCCGCCCCCCTGCCCCCCCGCCCCCCCGCCTCGTACGCTTATGCTTAGGTTGGTGTCTATGCCTGCTGTGCGAGTGTTCGCTGGTTCTGTCACAAATTCTTTTGGTTTAACTTGCAAAGATCGCACTTTTGATAAGAATGCTTTTATGTAGGTTACTTTTTCAAAAAGTTTAAGGTTTTGGTTTAGGGCAGTGATTTTCAACCTGCGGGTCGTTTTCCTTTTTTCTAGGGTCGCGAGAAGCTTCTGTTGCGATCGGAAAAGACCGAGTGGCATGTGCGCAAAGCTTCGCAATGTAGCAGCAAGCAGTGAATTAGATCGCCCGACGAGGTCACTCTATTATTGCTTGTTCGCGCCACATATACGTAGTATTTTTCTTCGCGCATTCCGTTCGTGGTGAATCGCGCATTTCAGCGCAAAGCCAGCAGAGTGGTTGCAACGCTTCTGATAAACATATTCACAATTACTTTCATATTTTATATTTCGTATATGGAACCACTTTTTGTCGTAGCCGAAATAATAGGCTTACCTGGCAGTGGCGCAATTAATAATTTTGTTCGGAAGGTGCCAGTCAATGACGTCGCCAGTCACTGACATCGTCTTGAGACTGAGTCTGACTGTTGCTTCCGTTTGTTTTCTAAACCAGACGAAAATTGATACAAAGCACCAGCAAAAATCTGAACGAGTTTCTTTCGGGCAAAGGGAAGACCATGGCTTTTTCGGTCTCATTCTGGCTGCGCTGCTGTTACCTGGCAAAAATGATAACCTACTTTTTCATCCAAAATTGTTTTTAGTGTGATTACAAGCATTACAGTACTGTTGCGTTCGGCAACGCAGGAATAACTTTTTGACCTAAGAATGTGCTGCGCTTGTAAATTAAATATCTGATTGCGGTAGCCAACTTGGGATTTTTCTAGTTTTGAATGAGTCGTGCTGTGGAGTTATTTGTATAAGGCACGGGTGGGTCTCCCTCACTGATGCTGTCATGTGTATGAATTTAATAAATGAGTTTTTGTTAGGCATAGTGATATCGTACGTTATTTTGTAGTCATTGTGATTTTCGATTGTGCAAACACAACTGCATTTCGTAGGTCCGACTGGAAATTTTTGGAAGGGGGTCGATAGGTTAAATTGAGTTTCAAAATGGGTCGCTGCTTGAAAAATGTTGAAAACCACTGGTTTTGGCTTAAATATTTAGGAGCTAGGTTTAGGGATTAGGTTTCAAGTTTAGGTTTTTGAGTGTACGTTTAATTTTGGGTTTAGGTTCGGATTTAGGTTTTGGATTTATATTTTGGGTTTGGTTGTTGGTTAGAGTTTTAGGTCATGTTACAAGAACCTTACGCAAATCCAAGAGTATCGTCCTTGTCATTTGACCAATCCAACCAATCGGATTATCCCTACTAGCAAAATAACTCCAGCAGTGCTTTTGTCTCTGATGGCAAAATAGACACTGCCTTGTTACGTTTTGGAAATGCCAAAAGGCTGTGTCTATTTTGTCTCATGATGCAGAAGCACTTCTGGAACTATTTTGCCTTCAACCAATCATGCTGAAGGCAAAATAGCTCAAGTAATGGTTTTGCCTCATGAGGCAAAATAAAAACACATAATTTTACATGGGCGGATCAGGACTGGATCGGACTGATGATTTTCAAAAATTTTGCAGATCAGGACTGGATCGGATTCAATTTTATCGGATCAGGACTGGACTCGGACCGAAAAATTTCACAGTCCGCTCATCTATGCTATGGGCTATGTTGTAGGCTAACAACCTGTACAGGCTGTATTGAATGAAAGCGGTTTTAATGGCGGACACTGCTCGCAACTGAAGGGCGTTTTTTATCTTCTTAGCCAAACAATAAACAGCCGTGTATCAGGGATGTTTTATCAATAGGCTTTTCTACATGACGCTGCAAGATGGTTCTCAAGACGCTTATTAACTCACTTGATGTCAAATTTTACTGATTCACTACACGGTTCATTGATCGAGTGTTGGGTCGTTGTTGACGTTTGATCGTAGTCCTAATATGACGTCGTAGAACGTAGGAGTATGGTGGATGACTGTGGGCAAACATGTAGCTGTGGTGAGCTATAAGCTTTTGTGAGTGCTCTCAATTTCCTGCCTGGGAGTAAAAGCGCTTTGTTGAGTCTAAAAACCACTTCTGTGTAAATCTAATAAATGTGTAATTGGATTTGTACTCGTCAAAATGGATTTCCGTGTGTGGGGAGAAATATCATCTAGCTCAGTATTCTTCAATAGGCAGGGCCGGCCCTAGCGGTGCCCAATGCAAGACCTGAGCGCGGGGCCCACTGCAAGACCTAGGCGCGGGGCCCCTCTGAGCAGTGATTTTATGACGTCATCGTGTTCAGTCAACCGTCTTAAGATCGTGGTAGAGGGCAGATATACAGCACAGCACCAACACGAGAATTGAGCACGTTTGCTAACGTTCGAGAGGAAACTTGCTAGTTCTAACGAGAGCGTTCTTTGTTAACAATGGAATTTTATGGCGTTTCTACTGAATTCTCAAGCGCAGGATGTATCTGGAAAATATGAATAATCTACCCAAACAACATGGCGCAGGGCCCCCAGAGGCGCGGGGCCCCCAGAGGCGCGGGGCCCAATGCAGCTGCATCGATTGCATCGGCTTCAGGCCGGCCCTGTCAACAGTGGCTCCGCGGAACCGTAGTGTTCCACAAAACATGTAGTGAGTTTACATGAGTTTTAAGGGTTCCTCGTTTTTTCTAGAGGAAATGATTTCTTGCTTCAGTACGTTGATGCGTCATTATGAAATTTTTTAGATCACGTGCTGCATTCAAATTCCAAGTAGGCCAGTTGGTTGTACAGGAGGTTGAGTTCAGTTAATAGTCGAAAAAGAAATACACATAGTTGTTGCGTCGCTTGTCGTTCATTGCTGTGTAAATAAGAAGAACGTTATTGTTGCATCACAGCTATACGATGTTGCCGATGAAAGTTCACAATAAAGAAGTCTCCATTGAACTTTTGCAGTTTATTCAAAACTACAACCTTGGGAGCTCTGTTCCAAATATAGTAATAACGCTGCAAAATTTACTCACAATTTCCGTTAGCGTTGCTACGTGTGAGAGGAGTTTTTCGAAACTAAAACTGATCAAGAATTACTCAAGATCTAGTATGAGCACCTTGCGGTTGAGAAATCTTGCCATACACTTACAATGTTTGAGTTTTTTGGTGCGTATTTAAAGCATACCAATTTGATCATGTGACAGTACTGTAATATTATAATGGTGCATAAACTAGTTAAATATATTTACCAAGCTTTAAGAGCCAGTAACTGTGCAATACGTATTGTTATGGGTTTCGGGGGCGCCAAACTGAAGGGCCATCCCGGGCAGCTCACACTCCAGTTACGCCACTGCAGTAGTTCCACCTCAAAACGTCACCAGGGTTCATAAATATTCGCTTTTGGAACCATTGCGATCTTGATGAGATTTTGCAAGTGAGTAGCTGTCGTTAGCATTCGACATTTTCTTTAATCGTAATTAATTGCATCCATTCACATTAGACATTTCGTAATTATTACTTGACATGCTGACCTCAATTTGGCGCCCCCAAAACGCTGCGCCTGGGGGCAGATGTCCCCCCTTGCCCCCCTTCCTTGTTACGCCACTGGTCTGGGGCAAAACCCCAGGTTTGGCATCACTACCCAAAACATTTCAAAAGTGGGAAAAAGGTAACACAATTTTTAGAAGAGGTCAATATGCAGCAATAATATTTTTTAAATTTCCTTTCATAACAGTACAATCAAGCAATATATGGAAATTCAGCATGAAGACAAGTTTTGCACAGCAGCAGAGTTTTGTCGCAACACCCTCAGTTAACCATATGAAGCAAGCCCAATGTAGATACATTTTTTTCAGTAAAGCTCTCGAGAAACTGTTCTAGCGGATTTAACTAACATATAGAGCTTCAACAAGCAATCTCTGTTTGCGGGAAATCTAGTAAAAACAACCAAACGTTGGATCCAATACTGACAATATTGCTTCTCATCGGAGTTTTGCAGTGTCTGGCGGTCTTGCGTTGTTGCGAGCTTTTTATCAGTGGAAAATTGAGCATCAATTAAGTACCGCTTTTTTTCTTTTTCATTCTTTTGTAACCGTTTTCATACAGACGGCCTGCATCCATGGGCGTCGGAAGGAATTTTTCCAGGGGAGGGGCAGTAGGGGATCTTCCCAAAAATTTTTCCAGGGGAGGGCCAAAAGTGGTGAAATTTGTTTTTTATCCCTCGAAATTGAAAAAACAACCTTTTTTTGCCAATAATTTCAAAATCCAGGGGGCAAAGCTCCCCCCTGCCCTCCCTTCCGACGCCCATGCTTGCATCTCTCTCTTGCCCAGATACGCAATACTGTTGTGTTGTTACTACACTGATAAGGGTCTAGGGCAGACATTTGCATTTCCGCCCGTTTCATGGTAAAGTGTGAAGTTATGCCTCTGCGCAGTTTCGCAAATTTTTAGTTAATATTGAGTCGTCATAGGAAGAGTTGCGCGGGGCCCCCAAAAGTGAGGGACTCTAGGACATGGCCTATTTGGCCTATGCGTAAATCCGTCACTGACTGTAAGCATGATTTTCTGAGTTGATACAAATAACCCGAGAGAACTTTTCAGGCACAAACAACTTTGCTTGGCAGTGAAACAAGATCGACATACGTTGCATTTCTGCATTGAATACGTTTGATTTCGTTAAGGTTGCATTCTAAACTTCAAAATTCGAAGCGGTAAAACCTCGTCTGTATAATACTACTCTCAACTGAAGTGAAGTCTTCATGATTTACTGTATATACGATTTCACAGAGCAATCAAACTTTAGATATGTGCAATTGAGAAATGCTTCTGAATGTGTCTGGAACTGATAAGAAGGGTATTGGGCAATCAGGGTCGTGGGAACCGCCCCCCGCACCCCCCGGCCGGGGGGGGCCCCAGCCATGTCTAGGGGCCCCGCCTCAGTTGCAATACTTTTACTGTTTTACTTTTTTAA
>Ga0210059_1000845_pt1 | contig 42943 bp, 24 predicted proteins | sample Ectturendosymbi2_FD_188042 | JGI IMG/M metagenome (GOLD analysis project Ga0210059, IMG submission 188042) | Ecteinascidia turbinata endosymbiont from Florida, USA - Sample 2 (SPAdes) (version 2) | ecosystem: Host-associated > Tunicates > Ascidians > Unclassified | place: Key West, Florida... | reverse complement strand
TCTGAATAGCCATGATCATCTCTTGTTGAAGCGTCAAGCTGCTTAAATTGCCAAGTGTGACGCTTACGCACGTTTGTGGCACAAACAATCACAATTGGTGAGCAAAAGGTCTGCCCGGAGTCGGAGTCGTTAAAATTTTCTGCGACTCCGACTCCTTAGGTTGAAAATCCTTCCGACTCCGACTCCTCGACTCCGACTCCACAGCCCTGATAGAAGCAGCAAAAAAACTGTACGGACGGTATTGCAAGGTTCTTCAAAATTCTGGGGTTTGGCAACCGGGTTATAAACGTTGCTGCTTGAAAGTATTGCTGGAAAAAAACGATTCAGTGGCGGGTTTTACCTAACACTGCCAGATTCTTGCACTTTGCCTCCTTAGAAACTTTGCGCTTTTTAGCTCCTGAAGGCATTACAAATTTCGGCATCACGCTAGCTAAACGCTGCAATCTCGTTTTCTGCTCTTTCGTTCTACAAATCGTTAATCGACTGATTAAAACCTTTTCTGGCAGAACACCAATAGCATATGGTATAAATGGCTTGGCTAGCTTCTGTGTTTATGATGTAACACAACGATAGTAGCCATAGGAAGAAAAGTGTATCTCCACCATAAGTCACCCTTTATGACAAAATAAAGGGTCGTAGTTCGTCTGGGCTATCTGTAGATGGCACAAGAAGTTACGGGTCATTGATGCAATACACCAGGTGCCTCCAAACTGCGGCCCGTGAGCCAAATCCGGCCCGCGAAGCCATTCCATTCGGCCCGCGAAGTCATTTCATTCGGCTGCACAGACATTTTGTCAATAATGAAAAAACAATGTGTTTACGAAGCATTTGTTGACTTGGTAGAACGTAACTTATTTCGAAACAATCAACATTACGTATGTGTCCCTCTGACAAAAAGTTTGGAGACTCCTGCAATACACCAATGGTTCTTAACCGGGGAGGGAGCGCCACTCCAGGGGGTAGGCGCGTGGTCACCCGCAGGTAAAATTTCGCTCAAAGGCTCTGCCGCTACGTGAGATTTAAGCTCCGTGTGGAAGTTGGTGATAATGAAAAACAAACTTGTGTATACGCGCACGTAATCATTCACCGAAAGTAAAACAAGCAGCAACGCTTTTCGTAGCTGTTTCTGGCGCACCAGCTTGCTGTATCCCACCTAATAACTCTGGCACGCGGCAAATACTGCATATTTTGCCATTGACTGCAGCATCAGTCGTAGCTTTGAATGAACATGGTCGATTCTTGTTTTTGCACAGTTTTGCAATTAAATGCGTGAATACGAGTATGACGGTGATATGCATTCAGGCCCGTAGCCAGCTTGGAACACTAAGCGGGGCGAAGAGTTTTCTGAGAGGGGCCCAAATTTTAAAACTATGTCCAATAGTTTCAAACTATGTCCAACACTTTTGTCCAGGGGAGGCGAAAAACTTGCAGGGGCTCTTCGCCCCTTAACTTATTGCAGAGCCGTGGTTAGAATTGATTGTGGCTTCGTTTTCGCAAATATACAACCGTTTTCACACGTTGTGTAGACTGGTCAAACATATGCAGCTTTCTTTAGGAGGCATGTTTAACTTCCCCAATTTAAAACAATGTGTTAATAATATTTGTGAATTTTATTGTTTACTCTGAAACGCTAGATAGATAAATGCCTAATCGTTCATGGGAAGCAGGCTTAGTGAAGTCGCGTACAAAAATGCTACCGCAGTCGCATTTCATAGAGTTTAGCGACATAAAATCCAAACACTTTTCAAACGTGTTGTGGGACCCTAGCGTTTACATTATCGATTGCATACATCAACCAGTCGCTCAAGAACCGGACAAGATCCTTGTCTTAGTCTGCTGTACATGTGCGCAAGTTTTATAAACCTACTTCGGGAGTCGGTATCTTAGAGCAAAGTTGTCAATCGGCTACGATTGAACGTGTGTTGGTGTATCAAAAGCGTATAAACATAAAAAGCGCAATCACAATGACAGCAGTGTCCTTGCTCAACTGCAATACTGGCTGAAAAAAGCATGCTGCAGATCTTGCACTCATAGCATCAATATTCACACAAACGCTTTTGCAAGAAAGTTTTACGAGCAATTGGTGGCTTTCATTCAAGGTAGAAGCTTGAAAAACTAGTAAAAACAAACTTTTAAAACTTGTCAATTCAATGAAAGCAGATTTTCTATTTGCCGGCTTAATTGCCCCCGTTGGCCCTCCCCTTAATCTGACCCTGGTTGTAACGCTGATTGTGCTTCATTCAGGGGTCGTAACTCGCAGTTAGATATTTTTGCAGATGTGAACTACGCTGTCCTAACGCTGAGTGTGTTCTGCTCCGGTCTCATAACTTGGAGCATAATGCAGAAAATTGTACAATCTAAGGAGAGTGCGTGTAGAATAATAAGCATATTGTGTCATGAAACTTCGCCAAACCGTTGGTTTCGAAAACGTGAATATGACGTGATATTGTGACGTCACAAACAGCGCACACTCAATAACAATGACCACCATACGTCACTGACAATGACCAACATATCTTTGTCCCTAAGCAGACGATGCCGTTACACCCGAAAAAAGCGTCCAAAAGACTGCTCTGTGAAAAACATATCTTAATCCGTTTGTACCAAACATACAGGCTTTTCCTTCTGGAAATCCACCAAGGCGACTGAAGCTTTGGATCCGATGTGCGGCAAACGTAGGCAAAAAGATAAATTCACTATTTAAAGGACTTGTAATAGATATTTTGGAACTTATCAGGTGTGAAAAAGTATACAGCAGTTTTGAAACAAGCACATCAAATCATTACGAAAAGTAACCACGTTTAGTTTTATCAGACTCAGTAACATTCCATGTTATGAAGTCTGAGTTTTAACTACCCTGCAAAGAACTTGTTTTCCGCAAAATACACAGCAGCGGCTATAACCAGGAAAATAGTAAATTGCCTTTACTCTAGCAGCGTGTATCACAGTATTCGCTTCACACTGGAATTAGAAACTAACGGTCGCATGCCCCCTTTCTTGATTTGCTTGTTGCACGTTGCCAATCTGGTATTGTTATTGGAACATATCGAAAGCCCACGGATCCAGGGACAGCACCGAATTTAGGGGGGCAGGGGGCCCAGGCCCCCCACTGAAAAGGGCCCCTCCACCATGTTCTTGTGTTTAGCCATATGTACGACATGTGCGTGTCACTTAGTCGTTTTTATTAGAGAGGAAAATTTGTTTGCAAAAAAATATCGGTCGTCCAGACAGCAGTATTTCACTTGTACATTATATTGATGCTGTGACGAAACAACTATCGGTCAGATATCTGAATATAGTGAATGCTAGGCCAAGCCACGCAAAACGCATTAGCTTACGTCTCCACGCGTTACTGGTAGATTTTGCGTCTGCCTTACTCAAATTTGCACAGGTCGCATATTCAAAAATGCCAAAATATCCTCCTTTTCACATTTCTTATTTTACATAACTGTAATCACTGGCGTAACTAAATATTTGAGCCAGGGTGATAAACTTAGATAAAAGGGGCCCACTGGCCACTGTACGGTGTCCACTGGCCAAAAGTCAGAAAAAAACTTGAGAAATGATGGTGAATACGGATGTGGATGGCTAAACTAAAACCCTGAATCACCGGAAAATAATCCGAAAAATAGACAAAAACAACAACCTACTGAAAACCAAAACAATGCTAAAACCGAAATATAAGTGGGAGACCGGTTTGCATTTAACTTGCCAGGGGGAAATTCGTCCCTCTGCCCCCCGTCAGTTACGCCAATGGCTATGATATATTGTATTTACATACAGTAAGCTGTGCCTACGAGCAGGTGGTGTGCCTTGGTTTAAGGGGAGGCCTGCAAGTTGCCTAATTAATCTGTTTTGGTTGAGTTAATTCTCAGCTGGAAAACGGGAATTCTTTCACATTAATCATCACATAACAGTGGCAAATCTTTTTTCAGTATCTCAATGACTTTGGCATGAGAGCACGGACTTCCGATTCGATTATTGGTATTGTACTAGCTTTGCTGATGAAACCGTGATACGATGGTCAGTGTATTGTACATAGCTTAGTGTAGTACTTTCTGGTAATTATAACTAATCAGTAACGCTAAAAATGAATAAATTCGTCAGGATTGTCCGTTTTTCAGAAAAGGGCTAAATGATTTTAAAGTTGAGTGAATTACGTAAGGTTGCATTTACAAAGTTCACAAAAGAGAGTGAAAAGACTATTGTGGCGTACCAAAAACTTATTTCTCACAGTGTAATCAATTTGTTATCACTTTATCCTAGCTTGCCAATGCAAAGGATGCTTCAAATGTACCCAGCTTCACATTCATACTTTATGTCGATCGACAGGCCAACTGTTGTCCTGAAGCGTTTCTTTTGGAAATTCTTTCAACGAACTCTGTTTAAGAGATTAAGATATTTGCAATCATTTCTGGTTGCTTTTAATGAGAAAGTTCAGAATATTGAGATGTCCAAAGCATCATTTGTTGAGGTTGTATCATGTTTCGCCACTGCGAAGGCAAGGATTCAAAGAGACCATCAGATGAAAATATCAAGCCAACTTAAATCAGCACTAAGAAAACTCAGAGACCGAGAGAAGGCAAGGATCGTGACTGTGTATTAATCATGTCAGATGTATCTGTATTGTACAAGTCTTGTGTTGCACATCTGGCTGAACGGACCACTTTATTTGCTGAATTTAAATGATTTAACTAGATTCCTCCGTTTGCAAACAACTGAATGGGAAAATGTTGAAACATGTGAGTAGTAGCTTGAGAGAAACGTTTCTTGAAGTATCTCCTTGAGAGAAACGTTTCTGTTGGTGAATCTAAACTGTTTGACCAATACCAAAACTTGTTCGAGTTCGTGCAAAAAGAGCATCAACCAAATGCAATTTGTTGTAAAATGATGGAACATGAAAGATATGCAAATTATTTTGCAGCTTACAATACCATTGAATGCTTCAGCGAACTGATAAAGATTGCACAGTGTTACTTCAGCGTTATGGCTCATTACGCTAATGTGGAACTATTTTTTCCTTGATGCAGCCACAAACCCAAAAGAAAGATGAACAAAATCCTAAAAAATCGAATGAACAAAATCCTAAAAAATCGAACCACCAAGCTACCGATGTAATCAAACATTTATACACATATCCAGATAATTTCATGGACTTTAAAAATCCTGAAATCTTGGCATTTGCTTTTAACTACCGCGAATTATTAATTAAAGAGACACTTCTGATACAGGAACAGAAACCCGAGATTAATGTAGATAACTTTTCCACCTCTTTATACCTCTTCAATACGTAGATTTTATGTCAAATAATTGGTTGATGATCAGTTCTTATGTTAATACATATTGCGTGCATTGCTGTTGGTGCTGACGTAGACATATCATGCTGATTGTTGAACTTGAAAATGTTAAACAAAATTTTTGCATCCTTCGTTTGCAGTGCTCTGTGAATAGTCTGTTGCTGCTGGTCTTGGCTTATTTACGTAAATTACGATCTTTTGTAGGTTTTGTTTTAGTATTTTCTGCATACCTGTTGGTCCTGCTTCCAATGTTAGCGAATTTGACAGGGTTGGCGGTACTGGTTTTGCTTTTGACGTCTTTTGCGTCACACTGTTTTTCTTGCGTCACAGGGTCTGTTGGTTTTGAATTGCTAGTATTGCCAAGTGTTGCTTTATTTTTTGACTGAAGATGGATTAAGAATAATCCGAAACGTCTCAAAATAAAAATGTATAGTTTTTTGAAGACTTTTTTAGTGTTGATGAAACTGTTAAGTCAATCCCAATTTTATGCTCCAAAGTCAAGAAATATAAAGTGACTATTTTGCAGTGACAGTGAAGTCCAGCGGAGACATTTCTGCGAAACATGTAAGGGAACAGAAAATCGAAAACATGTTGTGACAGAATTAGGTCTACGTAACGATAAAAATAGACCTAGTTTAACCAGCAGTGTAGTAGCATAAGAACGTCAAGATGTATCATTGAAAAACAAGATAGATGAGATGGCTGATGCTATCACTGCAGGTGTCTCTGGGCCCTCTGGCCAGCCAATATACTGGAAAAATGTGGGAATATTCGTTGACATGTGAAACAGGTTCTTTTTGGCATTGTGATAAAAAGTCATTTTTAAATAAGCCAGAAATTTGTCACGGAAATGTATCACAAGTCAGGGGCGGATCCACTGGGGGGCAATTGGGGCGATCGCTCCCTTAAAGCTTAAAAAAGTAACTTTATTCAGCATGATTTTGTACAATTCGGAAAACAACGTTCGCAATGTAAGGCCATTTTGTCGTCCACAGTTTTGTCACAGCAGTGTTGTAAAGTATACTTCATCTCTCGCACAGAAGCAAAGCTGTTATAAGGCTTGACGACCAAATATTACTGAAATCACCCCCCTAAACTTACTGGCTGTATGCACCCCTGCCACAAGTCTTATTCGTCGCCAGAACCACAATGGCGAAGTACTTGACAGAAGCTGGCTTTGTTTTTATCCTTCACAAACTTGTGGTAAATATTTCATTTGTAGACTGATGTGCGCGGATACGACTAAAAGACGAAATGTGCGCATTTCCTTATTGGAAAAGGCACCTTCGACTGGAAGCACACTCTTAAAAGCCTGAGGAGCCACGAGCATTCAGTGGAACATACAGATGCCACGATTAGAGTTAGTCGCAGATGTAATTAATCACTATGACGAATTGATACAGAACTAGCCAGTCAGGTCAATAAATGCCAACGATATTGGAAATCGCTTCTGCAATGTTTGGTTTCTGTTGTAAAATTCATTGCTGAGCGAGGACTGGCGTTTAGAAATGATGGAAACGTTGGATCGGCCAGAAGGTTTTGTCAAAAAATTTTTCCCAGCTTTCTTCAAGCAAATATTTAAAAAAGGAAGATGCGATGCTTCTAGTGACTGCTTTTCCAAGAGTTTCACAAATCTTTAATCATTTCCAAATAACATGTTGCATCATAAAGTTTTGTTACAGTTGAGTTAACAAATGTGACGTCACAAGATTACGTCATAAAAATTAATGATATGTGGAAATACTAGTGACTTCATCGATCACCCCCTACCCGAACATTTTGCATCCGCATATGGGGTCTCCCGCCACGCCTGGGACCCAGCCCCCCACCAACTAAACCCGGCGCTGTCCAGGGATGTATAGCAATTAGCAACTGGACCAGTTTTGTTCCTCGGTTATATGAAAGAAAATTTTGTAAATTCTCTTTTGCAAGGGCCTATTCAATAGCCAGCTCTCACATAATTATGCACGGAGATTGACAAACTGCCCCAGAACGTTTTTATTTGGGGGTGTTTTACTACTTCATTTAAATGGGCAGCACTTCACTGCTCACCCTTCGTGATCCTGACAAATCTGCTGTGCTTCCCTTGATCCAAAAATGGTTTTCATTGGAAAACGGTACTTAGTCTTCCACAATCCAATATTTATGTTTTTTACCCGTTATGATCATTTCTTCATTTTTGAGTAAGAATATGCTTTTTAGCGGTTTCTTGGCCTTTCTGCCAGCTTTAGCAGGCGGCGTCGCATTTGTACTTGAGCTTTTGTGAACTCCAACATGCATCAGTTCCTTCTGTAAATCAAAACTCGTCTTCCTTGCATACATTTTGCAAATTGCAATGACTTGGACGTAGTTTCAGTGTTCCGAAAGTGTAACAATGCGACCCGCTTCTTCGGTGTGAAATCTTCCATTAAAATTCACAGAAATTCCAACATGTATGACTGTCAACTATTCACACCAAACAGATATATCTGGCTTCATTCCATGACTCTATTTAGTTGATTAAAATTCTATGTGACGGCATACAATATGTTTTTCGACTGTTCAGACAAGTCATGCAGTAGCCTACTTATGGTGCATTGGGAAAATGAAACAGCATAAATTGAAATATTCCCTAACGCACACCAAAGAAATGGCGATACTTTGCATACCGACGGAAACAAAAACTTTATTTAATTAATTTGCAGAAGACTATACAAATAAATATATAACGATAAAAACTGTATGCATAATCGCCCACTTCAATTTTGAACCTTGAGGTTCATGGACCCCGGTGGGGCGCACCGGCTGCATATTGCTACACTATCTATCCACAGCATTTGTTACATTATCTATCAACAACATAACGAATAGATGCCAGTAACTGAGGTTGGCCGCTGATGTCGGTGGATTCATCTACTTACATTGCAAACATTTTACTCTTCTTCACAGAATCATTTAAACCGTTTTGTTTATCTGCATACATGCCACAAATGCGCCTATATAAAAGCCATTGCTTGACAAGCGAACCTTTTATCTCCTCAGCTTCAGTACCAAACATTGTTTTCACCACTGCATTGCCAGCTGGAAGAACATTAGTTTCTGCTTCTGTGTGAAACGTTCAGTTTTTAGCTGTTAACTTAACTGTGCTACCTCTTAAACCTTCGCATAAACTTTGAAAAGTTTTGTCATTCCCTGACTATGACTCTGTTGTTTCCTCTTATTGGAAATTATCGTGAGGTTTGTAAGAGAGGTGAACACATCTGTTTGTAAGGGGCCTGTTTAGTTAAATTGTGTCGTTGTTTCGTTTTAGACAACAATACATTACAAACAAGACATTGGAGTTTACGTTCTTTGTCACCGCACATCCCTATGTCCAATCCATATAACTGTCGTATTAAGGACTGTTTCTTGATACCTGTTCTGTTCTTATGACTTTCGTCTCTAGTTTCAACAATATCTTCTACACTGCTTGCATGCTTTCTTTTCTTCGTTCTAAACTTGTCCATCTTGAATATGATGTCGGTTTTACTATACTGCAAACTGCAAATAAAATAGATGCGTAAGTAGACAAGTACTGCAGCAAACACAGGCTTCACTGCAAAGATACGTAACAAAGGTAAATCTGCATGAAGATATACAGTAGGCTATACAACAACCACAGTCATGCCTTTTTAAACTGGACTTTTCTGCAAAGAGATTTGCATTTTATGACGTAAAAGGAAATGGAAGAAATATAGCGTTTCTCTCAGCCTTGTAATGTTTCCTGAATTTTTTGCTAAAACGAACGTTTGGCTCAACAAATAGACAAAAATCCACGTGAAACATTCCCATAATGCCATGAGTATGACAACTCGTTATCGCACGGCAACTCGTAAAAGGAAACGGAAGATACATAACGGAAAAATTTGCAGCGACCCGGCGTTATGCAAATAGCACCCCAGGTGCCCAGGTATCCGGTACCCCGGGTGGAAACCACTACACTAACCCTGAAGTTGTATCAACGGGTCACGTACTGTGAAGAAATGCTTTGCTCAAGGTTTGAAGCAGCTATCCCCAACCCACTGCCCAGGAAAAAATATATGCGCTGTTGTGTGTCGTACTCATGGCATTATGGGAATGTTTCACATGGATTTTTGTCTATTTGTTGAGACAACGTTCGTTTTAGCAAAAAATTCAGGAAACATTACAACCTTTGACCAACTATTCCTTAGGTCGATGCAGTTATTTTTTTGCATTTTAAAATCGATCTTTTTGAGATTTTAGGCTAGAAATGTATCACTAGCAATAGCGAAGAATAACCTCTGGATATACGTGACACTAACCATGAATGTTTAGTTTGTAAAAATGCACTGTGTTTTGTAAAAATACACTGCGCAATATGCTTTGCGCAAATGATGTTGCGGAAGATATTCGTTTCTCTATTCGACCAACGCTACTCATTTCGTGGCTACAGGTATGAACTCGCGCTTGACAACGTGAAGCAGAAATATTAAACACTTCACGGTGTATAAGACGCTCGTTGTTGTCTACATAAGTGCCAAGCAGCAGCGCAGAAACAATAAAAAACGCCGTTTCATGATCATCACGTGCTGTTGTTCCCCACGTTTACTGCTACTTTTGTGCCGCTGAGCACAAGGGCACGAATGTAGAAATTCCTTTTTGCGGCTTCCCAACCCTAAATTTTTTAGTTTAAATAAACTTCAATATCTTGAAAATTTGACACGAGAGGGAAAGTCTGATTTTGGACTGGGAATGAGCAAACTGAATATTAGAGTGTAAATGCTACCTGCGATTATCACGAAAAAGAAGACTTTAATCCCCACACCCCCTAGTTCACCTCAGCGGACCTCTAAGGGTACTCAGACTCTATTTTGAGAACAACTACCCTAATGAATTAATTCTGACGCATTCTCGGTTTAAAAGAAGTTAGTTCATGAAAGGTATGGAGTGAAATTTTATGTCCTGGTAAAAGAATATGAATTTAGACGTAATGAAGGCCTATGAAAGCTAGCTATGTCGTCATGAACTTGTGGTATTAGACACGCTAATACCGCATGTTCGTGTCAACATGGCCAGCATGTTCGACATACTTCACGACGACATCTTTCGCAGACTAATCGCCACATTGCTTGAAAATTTGACGTTTTGTTCACTGGAATAACGACCCAGTTAGGAAATAATATAATTGACGATCGGCACAATTTTAAAAATCACCGCGCTATTTTATTTGTGACAAAACATTTACTAAAAAAGTTTCCAATACCTTTGCAAACATCGTTGTGCTCCTACCTTATCGAGACAACACATTCTCTCGTGACAAACAAAAATCTCTCACACATTAAAACAAATCAATTTGCCATTTTCCTGTTTTCTTAACATGAAGTTGAAATAACGCAGTGAATGCTATTTCAGTGTCCCGCAGTTGATATTTGTATTGCGCGCCAAATCGATACACAGCGCAACTTAGCCTGGTGCATGGCACTGAATCCACCACCTTTGCAATCTTTTCCTGTGTTTTTTGTAAAATATGAACTGCTTCACAAACTGTCGCACGACAACTCGTTATGATTTGGAATGCAATTCTACACATGCTAACAAAACGTTCTTTGCCACCGAAAGCATTTGACAATATTTTCAAAATGTTTTTGCGTCGCGCAAATATTTTCATGCGCGAATCAGCACCGGATTTAGATGGTGGGGTGCCTGGGGCCCAAGCGTGGTGGGAGGCCCTATGTGCGGATACAAAATGTTTAGGTAGGGGATGATCGATGCAGTCAATAGTATTTCCACACATCATTAATATTTACGACGTAATCTTGTCACGTCACATTTGCTACCTCAGCTGTAACAAAACTTTATGATAGAACATGGCATTTGACAATGATTAGCGATTTGTGAAACTGTTGCAAAACCAGCCGCTAGAAGCATCGCATCTTCTTGTTTTTTAATATTTGCTTGAAAAAAGTTGGTAAAAAATTTTTGGAAAAAGTTTCTGGGCGATTCAACGTTTTCATCATTTCTAAACACCAGTCCTCGCTCAGCAATAAGTTTTACGACAGAAACTAAACGTTGCAGGCAGAGGCGATTTCCGATATTGTTCACATTGACTGACCTGACTGGCTAGTTCTGTATCAATTCTTCATAGTGATTCTGCAACTAAATGTAATCGTGACATCTGTACGTTCGTTCCATTCGATGCTCGTGGATCCTCAGGCGCTCAAGAGCGTGCTTCCAGTCGAAGATTCCTTTTCTAATACGGAAATGCGCACATTTAGTCGTATCCGCGCACATCAGTCTACAAGTGAAACATTTTACAATTTTGTGGAGAAAAACAACGCCAGCAACTACTTCGCCGTTAATAGTGGTTCTGGCGACGAATAAGACTTGTGGTACATTTCCGTGAAAAGTTTCTGTTTTTTCTGTGTTATGGAACATCATGTTTTAAAAATGACTTTCATCACAATCTCAAAAAGAACCTGTTTCATATTGCAACCAATATTCCCACATTTTGTTCCGGTATATTGGCTGGCCAGAGGGCGCAGAGACAGATAACCTTGCCTCCAGTGGTAGCGTCAGCCATCTCATCAATTGTGTTTTTCAATGATACATCTTGATGTTCTTCTACTACTACACTGCTGGTTAAACTAGGTCTATTTCATCTTAACGTAGATCTTGGTCTGTCACAATATGTTCTTCAATTTTCTGTCCTCTTACAGGTTCCACAGAAATGTTTCCGCTGGACTTCACTGCCACTGTAAAATACTCACTTGAATGTTTCTTGTCTTGGCTGCAACTTATTCCTCTCTCATTTTGCCTCTTTTGCTTTTTTACGTCTTTTACAACCACTTGCATAAACTCTACATGTGTTAAGATGACGATCCCCCTTATGTCCATGTAAATTTACTAAAAAGTTCAGTAAAGCTACCACATTTTCATCGCAAAAAGGGAGGACAATTTACGACTGTCACTTACTTGAGTGTATTACCTACACATAACAAGTCAAATAACAATTAGGCCTATTGATAAGTTTGAAGCATTGAATTGAGACGTCCAGTGTAGACGATGTTTCAGTCAAAACACACAAAACAAAATCCCTATTTACTTGTTCTATTTAGCTCATTAATATTTTGAAGTTTCCTTAATTTTTTTTAATTGCGCCTATGAAACTAGTTGCAATATTATGAAACTAATTGCATGAAAGATGTTTTAAATTGCACACCAGCTTTAATAGAGTAGAAACTGGTTCAGTTAGAAACATTTCTCTTTCTTTTAGGTTTGTGGCTGCATCAAGGAAAAAAATCGTTCCATATTAGCGTAATGAGTCATAACGCTAAAGTAAAACTGTGCAATCTTTATCAGTTTGCTGTTTTGCAAGTTGCCTAATATTTTGCCCAGCTTTCATGTTCATCATTTTACAACAAATTGCTATTGGTTGATGCTGTTTTTGCACGAACTCAAACAAGTTTTGGTATTGGTCAAACAGTTTAGCTTCATCAATAGAAACGTTTCTCTCAAGCAGGTACTACTCACATGGTTCAACATTTTCCCATTCAGTTGTTTTCAAGTGGCGGAATCTAGTCAAAGCATTTAAATTCAGCAAATAAAGTGGTCCATTTAGCGAGATGTGCAACATAAGACTTGTACAGTACATATCCATCTGACATGAATAATACGCAGTCACGATCCTTGCCTTCTCTCGGTCTCTGAGTTTTTCTTAGTGCTGATTTAACTTGACTAGATATATACATCTGATTGTCTCTGTTGAATACTTGCCTTCACAGTGACGAAACACGATACAACCTCAAGAAATGATGTTTTGTACTTCTCAATATTCTGAACCTGCATATTTTAAAGCAATCAGAAATGATGGTAAACGTCTTAAACAGAGTTCGGTGAAAGAATTTCAAAAAAAAAAAAAACGTTTAGAGAACAACAGTTGGCTTGTCGCTGGACATGAAGTATGAATGTGAAGCTGGGTGCATTTGAAGCATCTTTGGCAAGCTAGGATATAGTGATAGCTACCTGGTTACAGTGTGAGAAATACGTTTGTGGTATTCATTATCCACAAAGTCACAATAGTTTTTTCACTCACTTTTGGAAACTTTGTAAATGCAACCACACGTAGGCCTAATTAACTCAGCTTCAAAATCAATTAGTCATTTTTTGAAAAAGGGATACCTCTGACGAATTTCTTCATTTTTAGCATTATTGATTAGTTTTAATTACTACAAAGTAATACACTAAGTAAGCTATGTACAGTACACATCGTATGTACAATACACATCGAACATCGTATCACGGTCCATTACCAAAGCTAGTACAGTATCTATAATGGTGTCAGAAGTCTGCGCTCTAATGCCAAAGTCATTAAGATATTGACAAAAAATTTACCACTGTTATGTAACGATTAATGTGAAAACATTCCCGCCTTTCCAGCCGAGAATTAACTCAACCAAAACGTTGCAGACCCTCCCATGAACTAAGCTATACGCCACCAGCTTGTATCTTGTTGTAGATGAGTAGGGGCAGCTTACTCTATGTATATACAATATATCGTAGACAGTGGCGTAACTGACAGGTGTCAGAGGAGCGAATTGCCCCCCTGGCAAGCTAAATGTAAAAACCGGTCTCCCATTTAACTTATATTTCGGTTTTTGTATTGTTTTGGTTTTCAGTAGGTTGTTGTTTTTGTGTGTTTTTCGGATTATTTTCTGGTGATGTAGGGTTTTAGTTTAGCCATCCACATTCGCATTCACTATCGCTTATCAAGTGTTTTTTCTGTGTGTGGGCTAGTGGTCCCTTTACTGTGGCCAGTGGGCCCCTTTTATCTAAGTTTACCACCCTGGCTCAAACCCTCAGTTGCGCCACTGATTATATAGTTATGTAAATAAAAAATGTAAAAGGGAGGATATTTTGACATGTTTGAATGTCCTCGGAGAATATTTCATTTCTCATGAAAAAAGTGGACATGTACTTCAAAGAGAGGGCGTATGGGAGCCATACCTAGCAATGTTACCCATATGCGACCTGTGCAAATCTGAGTAAAGCAGAGGCAAAATCTACCAGTAACGAGTAGAGTCGTAAACCCATACGTTCTACGTGGCTTGACCTTGGAAACACTAGATTCAGATACCTGACCGACTTTCAGGAAAACAATAAATGCAGTAGTTGTTTCTTCACAATATCAAGTAATGTACAAGTGAAATACTGTCTGGACGACCGATAATTTCATAGCGTCTACAAATAAACTTTCCTCGCTAATAAAAATGACTAAGTGGCAAGCACATGTCGTACATATGGCTAAACACATGAACATGGCGGGGGTCCCTTTTTGATGGGGGGCCCTGATCCCGGGCCCCTTTGCCCCCCCCCTAAATCCAGCGCTGGGCTGAATAGTGATCTTGAATTATGCACTTTACGTGCATCGGTCGTAAAGTGCAAATTTGTCATCAGTCGTGCAATTTGTCGTCAGTCCAACGCTGGTTCAACTAATATCTCTTTCGAGGCATACACATGCACAAACTCAGCGACTGTTTTTGCAGAACCAAGTCGGAAATGTGCCTGCGAACGTCTTTTCAACAGGAGCGATTCTGCGTTCTAGGATCGTTGCGAAGGGTTTTTAGGTCTGTCGCTATCATGTTGGACAAAACTGCTATCTCACATCAACATAATTTGTTGAAACCAATAGGAAAAACTTCTTGTATCACATATCTTGACAATCAAATGTTGCTTTTTTTCTGCATCGTTCGTTCGTTTTTTAGGCGTTGCACAGCGCGTCTTCCACATACGCTGTTAGTTAATGGAAACTTTCTCTTTGTAAGCGCAATCGTGACCTCACACGTTCATCTTCGTGGCTCGGTTCACATCAACGATTGAAAACAAATAAAACATTTTCCTTTTTTTCAATCAAACGATTTTAGTCAAACGAAACTGAACGATTAAAACCATCGCGTTTAAAAACTGTTGATTACAATATTTTTAACTACAATCATCAATAGCGTTGTCTGTTTTCATTACCACTTGTTTTTTGTAGGCACTGACAAAAAAGCGGTCACAAATCCGGCGAAAAAATGTACTGTGTGTTAAAGCAAAGTTTGTGCATAGTAAAAAGCTATATGCAGAGCACCGTTGAATTAAAAACGCAAGTTTCCATATGCGATAATTTCCATGTTGCGAGTAACGTAACCTTTACCATTGCAGGTACCCACTGGTGTTTCTCAACTGTTTCTCGACAAGAACATAATCAGTTGTTGCGGTCGGAGTTTTGCACAAATTGAACTGTTTTGATCCCCAAGGTTGCACTTCAGTTGACGCGTGGAATGTTACTCGCTCAGCAACTTAAAACTACCGCCAAGTCGATAATCGGTAAACAAAGACCTCTTTCACGCTTTCGAAACACAGCGTTTCCGCTTAACGGAACGAGGTGTGCCAAGTAGCTCTCTCGACGGGAGTAAGCAAATGCCAATGCAGGAATGTACGACAAAGTGGGGCAAATTTAGTTGAAAAGGCTCACAGAAACTTCAAAACAGTGTAACTACTCATCTGCTAAAGCAGTGTGATCATCTAACCAACTTGTCGTGACAGCTTGTCGATGCCGACCACGCCACACGAACATGTGCAGTTTGCATCAAGCGTATCTCTACATTTTCCACATTGACTCGGGGCACTAAGGGAAAATGCCTAGTCTAGGTCTAGTATTTTTGCAAATATGCAGTGAAGGGACTGGCCTGCGGTCCCTTCTTTATCAGAATAAAAAAATCAAACATTCACTTCACCATAGGCGCAGGCAGTTTTATCTGCCGAGGTCCAATCGTGGGAACCCCATACTCGATGGCATTGTGTTGCTTTGCTATTAACATTTTCCAACATGACACCTGTACAACCAGGGATGTAGTGCTAACACAAAAGTGTGGGAACGCATCTAAAAAATAGCCATTTTGAAACAGCGTCAAAGCCATTTTAAGCCAAAACGTGAAAAAAGTGTGGGAACGCCGTTCCCACTCGTTCCCGGCCCACTACAGCCCTGGGTACAACTGAAGTGGATGAATTGCTGTTTCATGGTAGCCAGGGTTGCGGATTCGGAGGTTTTTGGGTGGAGTCGGATTCCTAACAATACTGGGAGACGGAGTCGGATTTTTTGTCCGACTCTGGAAGTCCAATGGATCATTTTTTACATCACACTCCTAAATTGGGAATTCCTGTTGAAATGGTACAATTTCTTTTGAACCTTTTTTAGAAGCATATGTTTTTTTGCTGTGCACCACAATTTCCATTTATTTTCAGCCAAATTTCATATCCTTAATGTCAAGAAGTCGGAGTCGGGAGTCGGAAATTTTGGAAAGGTCGGAGCCGGAAATTTTGGAAAGTCGGACTCGGAGTCGCCAGTCGGAGTTGGAAATTTTGGTAGGGTCGGTGTTGGAGTCGGCTATTTAGTTATCCCATCTTTCTTTGTCCTGCGACCCTATTTAGGTTGCAGACCTCAGGTGCTAGGGCTTGAACATTTAAACGAGGAAAATTGTTCTTATTTTTGAGCTTGCATTTGCAAAATTAACCTCTTGCAGAAACAATTTCACTTGCACCAAGGATATATTTTACCTATCCAAGGGCAGCAACCAACATTTGTTTCAACTTGTACGTATGCCAAATGCGTAAAACGACCGGTTTATCGTCGAGTTTGACCCACATTGCACATTTGCAGTGCTGCTATATGAAATTCCTGCCATTTGGCGTGTTGCAGTTTCGCGATTTTTACTGTTTTTATAATATTTCCTACACCTCTCCTAACAAACACTTTTCTGATGAGAAGCAACAGTTTTTTGAACAATTGCAGCTAGCTTAATCGGGTTACGTAGAGGCGCTGTGCCAATGTTGCCCAAGGAGCCTGCCCCTAATATGTTTAAGTGCATTGAATATTTTCACATGCAATAAACTTCTTCAAATTATTTCAATGTTCACATTCATGGCCGGACGAGACGGGAAGTCCGTGGTGGACGACTATTTGGTAGTTACACTGCGCAAAAAGCCGATGACCCTGTCTACTCTGCACTTTGAAAAATGCACTTGGGCCCCCGAAAATATTTGTTGGCATGACGCACCTGGACATCTGCCGACTTTGTACATTTCATATGTCCTTATGTCTTCTCTTGAGCTGTCGCTTTTCGGTCAATATTTTCCTTAGACGATTTCTTTATCTCGTGTACCAATAACGTAAAGTCCCTTCCATATCCTCTAGCTCTAGCAAACCACACTTGGTGCAGACGATGCTGACGTTCGCCACGTGGTAACTTACGCATTTTTTTAATAAAGCGCTGTAGGCACTACCGGACTGTATACTTTACGACGTCGCATCGTTCTATTGTCTTTTTGCAATCGAAAGCTATCTGCATTTCGTCACGTTTTTACATCTTGTTACTTTTTGTCTATCCGCATCTTGTCATTGGTGCATCCTATATGGCCTTTTTTCTCGGGTCAGTCGCAGCGATAGACGCTTTTCTGCAGTCTGCCTGCCTAGAAAGAAGCACGGCATCCTATTCTGCCCGGAAGAGAAAAACAAACTTTGAAAAAGTAGCTTCCGGTTCCAACTCGCTGATGGGTTGGCTTTCTTCTGTTCCACGACAGGCTTGTTACGTTTACAGGCCATAATTTTTCCGTCGCTCATGCCATGTGCTCGATGCACAGCACACAGACTGAATTTCATGTTCAATCAGTATTCCCTTCATACCTTGGTCTGCGCCCACGTATACGCTTTCTTTCCTGACGACTGGTTTGTTCGTGCGGCTTTCAACAGTCAAATGTCTTTCGATACCTTTACCTTTTTATTCTCCAACGGCGCGTCAAACCTTCGAGCGACACCCAGTTTCTCGCCTAGAGAATAAGCACTTTACCTTTAACACCATTCCCAACCATTTGCCTATTTCTCTAGCATATGCGGATCTAGGGGGCTGAAGCCCCCCTAAGTTTTATCAGATACGTTTTTTGATCAATTGTTCCAGACACAGAAACGTCCATTGGGGTGATTTTTTGGATAGCTTTCAAATAAACCATTTTTTCCACAGAGATAGGGACGAAAATATTAAATGCAAAGCGTATTTTGCTGAATTTGGACAGTCCAAATGCGTTTACTGTATTTCACAAAAAATGAAACTTGTAATAAGTTTTTATACAAAAAATATGGTCCCAATGTCACATAAACTGCACGTAAGTAAACTCTTATTTCATTTGGGTAAGATCGGGCTTCTTGAGGACAAAGGTTGAATAAGCAGTAGACTATAATATTTTTTCCTACAAACGTTCCTGAATGAGCAGAACCGTCGCGAGAAAGTCGTCAATAGGGAAGGCTTTACGTTGCGGGAGGATTGACGTTTCTATAGGGGGGGCTTGCCATTCAAAATTAACAAAAATTCCATTGATTTATAATGTTACATATTTTAATTTGGGGGGCTTGGAGGTTTGTTTGGAAGGGCTAAGCCCACCAAAGTCCCCCCGTGGCAACGGGACTGTGAATGAGTGCAGCTCATTTTATTAGTTAAACCAGCGTGGTCCAAACACTGCCACGCGGGCCGCATACGGAAATTACAGCGGACATCAACTTCATAGCCAAAACCAAGAAAAAAAATTCTTTTGCTATTTTGTTGGTGTGTTGTGCATCTTTTTTCTAGCAGAAAATCTCTACTTTGAGTCGCAAACAAACAAACAGAAAATTCAAAAATTGCCCTAGAATCAAAACTTGCGTTAGGCGAGCAGCAAAAATTAGGTCTATTTGAACAGCAGACGATTTTTTTATTGCAGAGGAATTCTTCTTTTGCGGCCCGCAAAGTTTTCCTCAAACCGTAATGTGGCCCTTCATGCTCGCAGTCTTGAACCACCCTGAGTTAAGCGAAGACATCAAAATTACGCTACAACAAATTTACAATGCAATTAACTACAGGCTAGGTTAGAGCGCTCAGTGACAGCATAAATACCATAACAGCAAACTTAACCGTAAAATGTAGCGTACATGTCAGGTAGGCTAAAAATGAAGCGCGCTAGATCACCTGTTGGCTATGCTGAAGGTGAGTACTGATTAGCATCAGACCTGCCAGCAACAATTTTTAGACAAAAGTTCAGCTCAGCACGAAATCAGATGCTATTTTATCGACCCATATTCTGCTATCTCTAAAAAATTGTATCAATTTACTGTACAGGATTTTCTAAAGTTGCGTTACCGTGATATAGTCGCGTTTCGTACAAAAAATTGAATAGATGAGCAGTAGAAGTTGGTCATTATTGAGTCGCTGCAAACTCAGGGCTCCCATTCTGTAATTTCTAATAAACCCAGATTGCTCAAGAAAAAAAAACATTTATCTACCAAAAAAAAACAGAAATGCAAAAAGACATATGAATGCAAATATATGAGATAAAACGCTAGTTAAAATACTGATTTACTTTAGTTCCTTTTTTAAACTGTGTGTCTTCAGCGTTAAAATCAACATTTGGATCACTTTTCTGTGACTCAAGACATTTGATATTAAGTAATAAGCTAGTAACATACTCTGTTATTGACAATCAACATGTCTCATTTTTCAGGCTTAGGTATAAAGTAGCTGTTTTGCTGGCTTCTTGACAATGCTTGTTTTGCATTTTTCTTAACAGTCTTGGTTTTAGCAAGTTTGTTTTTGTTTTAACACAATTAACAAGTAAAAATATTTTTTATAGTGATGCCGTAATTGTGACAAACTGCAAATATGGCCATTAAATCATGAAGTTTTGCAAACAGAGTTATCTAAGCCATTTTGATGTTACGCCGCTACCACCAGAAATCAAGGATATGTACTGGACAAGGACACACGTTTAAACTATTGATGTGGCCTCCAGCTTGTTTTTTTGCTGAGACGTTTTGGTCATTTGTCTCATATTAATATTAAAATTAGCCATAGCAGCATTCACTAGTTTATATTTTCGAACATTATGACCGAATTAACTTAATTTTTTTTGTCATTTAAAAAAACTTTGGTCTACGACAGGAAAACGACTGAAAATAACCTAGCTTCAAGCTTATCTTCAGGCACAAGATGGGCAAAATGTAGGGCCACATTTGCCGTTGAACTTGGATCTTTTGTGAGATCTTGAGCTGCAAAGGAATCTAAAATTCCTAAGCTTCAAATACTCCAATGAAAAATTGTTTTATAATTTGCATGAATGGGGCACCCAAAGAATTGAACATTCGATTCTGTTGTAAACTTTGTTTCATCTAATTCTTCAACTGGCGTCTGTGATAACAACCATTCTCCCAAATGCAAATCTTTCACTTGTTTATACAAGCGTATGTTATTCATTGATGTTACTTGTGCTGTACACGCAACTGCATGGCTGTCTCTACTGGATGGCAAGCAACCTACAGTATTTGATAATGATATTGATACGGGCACAAAACCGACAGAAGACGTTTTGTTTCACCTATTTAAGTACTTTTTTCACCTGATGATTGTAGTATGTGAACAATGCAATGACCAGAAAATATGTTTATTTTTTTGTTTATTTTACTATCGTATTTACTATGGCTCGTTGCCAAATTTTATCTTTAAAAAAAACCAGATTTGATAGGATTTTTCAAAATTAAACCTAGACACCCAGATGGGCTAAAAAAACAGATCTGGGTGGAAAAACCCAGCGATGGGAACCCTGTGCAAACTACAAACTTCACATTTCCCGCTGTGAAGTGCTGGATAAACAATTGCCTGATCATTTTCAATGCCCCTGTGATGCAATAAACACCTTCCAGGGCCAAGTGCCAGCATTTATTGCAGCTATGTCAAACCCAAATGGCTTACTGAGCCAAAAATTATGTCAACATATTAACAAGTGCCGCACACTGAATGACATATTATTGAAGGTCGCACATTGAATGGCTTACTTTGATCTCAGCAAACCAAATTTAGTTTAATTAATGTACCGAAAGCGTTCGAATCCTAACTGCAATGGTAACAGACATGATAAAGTGGCAGTGAGAACTACCTGTAACAAAAATGTCAAATTCAAGATTATCAAAATAAGAACAGTTTGTCGGTATGTAGGCTACGTTTACTACAGCGAAACCCTAAACTGGGCCGCAAAAAATCTTTGTCTGGGCCGCATGCGGCCCGCGGATTGGACATAGCTGATTTATTGCTTCGAGTTTTTTGGGATGTTTGTCTCTACGTGTACCTAGTGGCGTAGCCAGCTCACAAATTTGGGGCGGGAAAATCTTTTGACTTTAAGCGGGCAACAGTATTTGTTTTGGACAACGCCTATCAAAGCACAAAAAAGCAAGAAACGCTAGAAATTTTGGGGAATTGCCCCCTTGGCTCCGTCTATATGCGCGTACCAAGAGCCGGATTAAAGGGTAGGGGGACCCGGGGCAATTTTTACTGGAGGGCCCCTATAACGTATTCATGACGTCATCGTTTGTAAAAGTTATGTTTTTGCTGATTAGCAAGGTTCCCGTTTGTTTTTTCCGGTAGTCGAGAATGTGCTTAAGCTTCCTCAAATTCACATACAGTTAGCTGCGAGAAGAGAATTTATGATATGATTACTAGGGTGTATTTTTACTAAGAAAAAATATTTGACAGACTAGAGAGTGACTCGGAAAGAAACAACATTCACCCGAACAATAAGCAGAAACCAGAGATTACCAACAAAAACACCAGAAAAAGAACATATCAACATGGACAGCCCGGCTGAGTGTGAGACTTGTTTCCAAGCTAATGTCTTGATTTTCATCTAATTTTCAGGTGCTCTGGTTAACGCCACTGCTTGTTGCTGCTTGAAAGTTTTGCTAGAAAAAAATGATTCAGTCGCGGCGTTTTAGCTAACACTGCCAGATCCTTGCGCTTTGTCTTAGAAGCTTTGCCCTTTTCATAGCTTCTGCTGGCATTGCAGGTTTCGACATCGCGCTAGCTAAACACTGCAATCTCGTTTTCTGCTCTTTCGTTCTACGAATCGACTGATTAAAACATTTTCTGACGAACTACGCAATAACATGTGGTGTAAATGGCTTGAATAGCTTCATGTGTTTATGATGTAACACAACGATAGTAACAATCGGAAGAAAAGTGCGTTTCCACCACACGTTACTCTTCATGACGAAACAAAGGTGCAGTTCGGTTGCGGCGACCTCAGGACTGCACCAGAAGTTCGGGACATTGATACCAGTGTTGCCACTTCTGGTATTTTAACGTTACATCACATCAGATGTGATGTTCTCAGATAAATTTCTGATGTTTTGGCGCCTATATGTCTAGTGCTATTTGTCACTACTTTCCTTCAAAGTGTTCCCCGTCTTAAGTTGCTTGTCTCTTATCATTATTAATCTTCCTTTCAAATCTTATCCTTCCATCTCCTTTCAGTGTTTTTGGACACGTAATACCTACCAGGGTTGCCATATTGGCAAATTTATCGCCAGATTCTGGAAATCTGGCGATTTTTGAAAGCGTTTGGCTACAAATATTTTGGTTTGGCGATTTGGCGAATTTCTGGCGATTTTTTAGAAGAATTTGGCTCCAATTTTTTTGGTTTAGCGAAATGTACGACTTGCATGTTTCCTGCAATTTGCTGACATATTCATATGTAGATTACTATTTTTAAGTTTGCTGGTGGTTTGAAAATTCATAACATCAAATGAAAGCGTGAAAGTTTTGAAAGTAGAAGCATGGTATTGAACACTTCTTGTCAAATATTTTTGCAAAATATTGAAACTGATTACTTAGAAATATTTGCAAAATGTTGAAAACCTTTACGCTTTCTGGTAAAATACAAGGCAAAAGATAAAAGAACTTTAAACGACTGATTTCCAGTGCAAAAATTAATGTTTTGGCAAAGATGCAACCATTTCTAGAAGTTTGCCGAATTTTTGCTGAGTTTGACTATTTTTTAAGTGAGTTTGGCGAAAGTTTTTTATTTCCATCTGTCAACCCTGATACCTACTCCCTTTCTTTTTCGGAATGCCACTCACAAAACATCATCGCACAGCAAGTCAATTTTTCGGGCACGGCCACCTCCAAACTTCAGGTTTATGCAGCTGACTACCACCTCTTTATGATTATTATGAGGGATGGTGATGGCACGTTCTGACTGCGAGGTCCTGTAGTGCCAGGGCCAGACAAAAGGAGTCTACATATGGATGCCTGACTCACGCACAAACTTTTGTAGCAGCCGTGCCTCGAACGATTTCCGAGGTGTGTAAAGTAACGCCGAATTGATTGAGTGCGTATTGCAGACGTTGTCGCGCCTCCGAATTTTTGGGAGTGGGACAGACTTCTATAAAATGTTCCACGGTTTCTGGTAGTTCACACTGGTCACAGAGCCCGTCAGGGGGAAGACCAATGCAGGACAGATGATGGTTTAATTGACAGGGACCTGGGCACAAACGAAAAATAATAGTATTAGTGGAGAGAGGGATTGGATCGGCAGAGAAGACCGGAGCAGGGAAGGAAAAATAGCTTTGTAAGCATTTCCTCTTGCGTTTGTCGTGTAGTGCTACCATCTCTCACTAGTGCTGTTACCCCTTAAACGATGTGTGCACAAATCAGGACACGCGTGCCGAGAATGGAACACCATGGCTTTGCAAATGACACGCGAGCGATAAGCTTGATGCAAAAGGCAATTTTCCTATTCGGCGCAAATCACAATAATTCGCATTTAAGTCGTAATTATTTAAAACAGCAAGTGTATTCACCAGAGGTAAATTGCTGTCAGAAACTAGCAGCCAAGTGATTAATAGCTACTGTAGTGTTGCTGTCTGATTTGACGTCATTTTGCAATTATTTGAACATGCTATCACTGGATATTTGATTTTAAGTGTTACAGTCGTCACATATCGCTAGAGTTCGGAAAACACCACAATACGAGCAAGTGCGAAGAGAGGCGAAACCACAAAGCGTAGAGATAAAAACACTGCTAGCGCTTAAGCTAGGAGAGCGTTTCTGTAGCTTGAGTCAGGGGTGTACAACCATTTGGCTATTGCCGGCGGCATTACGTTTATTTTTATGAATTCCGGCCGCCTGGGACTTTTAGCTGTATTTATTTTTTGCATTGTTTCTGTTAAGCTTCCTCACACTGAGCTTAGTTTACTTCCACACGTTTGTTTGACCGTCTTTCTACTAAGTATCCACTACAGCAAACAAAGAGTTTGCACGGCCACTTATATCTTAAATTACATGTGCGCGGCCTCATAAATTTTCCAACGTTAGCCAGAGCGAAGGGTGCAGGTTATCGGAGGTTGCAGGTTATTGAAGACTGCTGGTTGTGCACCCATGGCTTCAGTAGTTCGCGCGGTGATTCGTACGTAACTATCTTGAATGTAACTCCTTCGTTCAAAACCCCGCATTCGCTCTGGCAAATAACCTGACTACTACACAAAAGGTGGAAATGCGGTGCAGGCATCGCTACAAAGTGGTGGGGTCTGCCAAAGTCAGCGTCCTATGGGATGACAATTTATCGTGACGTAGATGCGTCACCGAGCAATTACGCGCATAATGACTTCCTGTATTTGGTCAAAACGTGCCTTCCGAGATTCTAAAGGTCCAAGGATTTTGGAAAATCCCAAATTGCAAAGCAGAGTAACTACACGAAGAATAAAGAGCTCATGAACAACGAACGATAATTTTTTTAATTATTCCAATCAGGGGATTAATTAATTATTTGTTGTTTATCGGCCATAACTTGCCAACCACTAACGCTAGATAGCCAATCAAGGCCTCTTAAAAATGAGGATTTTCGCTTAGTTGATTTTGAAAGAAAAACCTGGTAAATTGCCATTTCAACTTTTTTCTCAGACGCTGATGACATCATCCAAAATACCCTGACCTCCCCCAGTCGTGGCATCACACCGAAAATGTTCAAGCCCAAAAGTTCCCGGATCCTTTAAAGGGAACCTAGGAGACTTTTAGGCTCGGTGTAAATAAAAAATGGAAAACGTTGCGGCATCTTGACCCCGAGGCTTTGTAGGAAAACAGCATTCGATGCTTCGGGTTTCGCTGGCCCACAACGAATGCAGATTTTCTGCAAAACACTGGTCAAGGATCTCTGCAATTCTTTGAAAACTGAGAGATCAAAATCAGCCTTGGGATCAACTAAATATCATATACTTTTCCTCCAAGTTGAACATAGCATCGTAACTTTGCATTCTATTCAACAATAGGTTTTTCGTACGAAGTTGTTTGTGGTTATTCATGCCAAGCCTTCTATATTATGAACAAAAGCATTACTTTGAAAAAAACAGACAAATAAGGGTGAAATAATCATAACAACTTCTCTTTGCATTTGTTATTTGCTCTGTTCGCGCCAAAATCCGCTTGTCTGGCGTTACAAAGAAAAGAGTATTTTAGCAAAATATTTTACCTACTTACATTTTCAGCTTGATGCACTCGCACTTAAGTAAGCTACTATGTGAGAAACAATAGCGTGGCTTGACTACACGGTAATACAACTTCCCATAACGGAAATTAACCTGAAAAACTCTGAACATGTTCACCTCAAAATCATGCCAAAAGGAATCAGCAGCTTCCGTTGTATTTCGATACGAAAATGTTTTTTATAACTTGCGTTGTGCAGCCATGTGCAATATATTGCCAAGTTTTGTCTCGAATGTCATTTCAGATGTCTTTTCAAAAAACAAGCCAAACAAAAGAAAACTAGGAAACTTAAACCTTTAATAATAACGAGAAGAAATGTAATTGAAACACTCTACGAGCAAGGAGAGCTGTTTAAATGTAATACACCTTAGCAGAAAATCTTGGCTGTCCAGGGTACAGATGGCACGGTCCAAGATTTTTCAGGCCCGGACCGCCCATAGCCCGCAATATCCAGCCCATTGGTCCAAGGACATTTATTCTTTTTCAAACTGGCCCGTCCATGGCCCGCTTAACAATTGGCAGACTTGTCTATTTTGCCTCCTGAAGCTAAATATGTGCCGGGGCTATTTTTCTTTCCAAGGAAAAATATCTGCTGGGACTATTTTGCGTTTTGTAGAACATGATTGGTTGAAGTGGCCATGTCATGTAACAAGCCCAATGTGCAAAGTTACATGCTAGTATTAATGTGTAAGCCTAAAACCCCAAGTCAAAAACTTAAAACTCTTAACCTGAAACCTCAACCTCAAAATAAAACCTTCAACCAGTCCCGTCGCCACGTGTAGTTTTGTTGGGCTTATCACCCCAAACAAAGCTCCAAGCCCCCCCAGACTGAAATATGAAACACTACAGTATAAATCAATGGCGTTTTTTGTCAATTTTAGAAGGACAAGATCCCCGCACAAACGTAAAGCCCCTATTAAAGGCTTTCTGGCGACGGTTCTGCTCGCAACCTAAAACTCTCAATCTACAAGCCTAAACCAAAACCTTCACCTTAAAACCCTCAAAACCCTAAACCTAAAACCGTCAACCTTACTTAAAAAGCGATTGTGGTTTGGTTCATACATAAAAAACACCATAGCACGTTTTCAAAACGTTGTATAACACGTTCCCTCCAAGAAGCCACTCAGCACCAAAATCGCTGACCGCCTTCTCAGGCAAGACGTTATCACCATACACGAAAAATTTCTTAGTGTACATGCCTGTCACGCCTAACGGAGTGCTCACATATGGGAAAAGCAAATTGGCTGTGTCATATGAAACAATAAACTATTACCAATTTACTTCAACATGCAGCATCGGCAAAGCCATGCGAAGCAGATGCCAAGTGGTTTCACTCACATTTATTACTACCGAGTGGTTCCTTCAACTTAAAAAATTTGAAAGTTTTTTTCAACATTAGCGGGGCGGCTCGTTGAAATCCAACCGTCAAAAATATCGTCAGCGGCCCGCTCGTTCAATCTCACCAGCCTGCCCAAAAGCCGCACCATTAGCCAACCGTGCCATCTTACATCAAGGGCACTGACGTTAAACCGCAACCGATGGGCTATGGTTCGCGAGTTATGTTGTTTTGGGGAAGCTGCGACACCCTTTAGCAATTATTTCCATATACTATGAGGTCCGGAGTCGTGGCACTTGACAGGGGTCCAGCTATAGATCAAACAGTCTTATTCAAGGCAGACTTGGACAACTAAATAATTCTAGTTTTGTAATTTGATGAATTAGAGCAGTGGTTCCCAAACTCTAGGGGGGGCGTTGAAGCAGAAATGGGCAGTTGGGGGGCGATAGGATACCCAGTTAATAATAACATTTCTGTTGTCTTGCTAACTTTGAGTGACCAAATGTCATAAAAGAACAGCATGATCAACAAACATGTATGCATGTAATTTGTAAACAAAAACTTAGCGTTTTACTAAATTAAGTTTTATAGTGAAATGCACGAAAAAATTGTGTTGATAAGTGTGTTAGGCATGGTAGGGGGGCGATAGAAATTTGTTTGTCAGAAAAGCGGGCGCTAGCCAAAAAAGATTGGGAGACACTGAATTAGAGCCATATCATGGTAATTCTAATTTTAATCTAATTTGCTAAGAGCTTCAATGCTCTAATTTTAGTTCTAATTTAACTTCTGGTGCCAGAAATGCTAATTTGTCCAACGGTATTTTTAAAGATGAATCGAGAATGCACCGTCGTGCAAGGAAAGTGCAACAAAACGTACACAAGTGTCATGCCGCCATCCCATGACTTCTATCGTATACACACAGCTGACAGGTGGTAAAACTATGCAGTTAGGTCTAAAAGGAAGAATTGCGAAGATATTCAATTAGGTCTTCGTTGGTGGTGTTGGTGATTCTGCATGGAGGGGCCATAACAGTACAGTGATAGAGGATATGACTGGCGGATTGAATGTCGCCGCACACACAGTTTTTATTATCAGCCAATCCCATTCTGTAGAGTTTTGCGTTAAACCGGCCATTGTGTGCAAGTGGTTAACTTGCACCCATGCTTTGCGCGGCATGTATCATCCTGGCTTAAAAAGCGAGAACACCAAAAATTCGATCAATTTCATTTCTCACTTGCAGCTGCAGTACAAATTATGTGGCCTTAACATATTATACATCACATTGACTATCCACTTACACGCAGAAGTCACAATAGTCATCTGGCACTTACGACAATCAGTCAGCTGTGATGTTTTAGGTCAGGAGTTCTCCAAATTTTCTTGTCACAGGGCTACAAAAGCTATCATTGCAACAGTTAGAGGGCCGGACATCTTACGACGTATGATGGTGACTGCGTAATGTGATTGTTTCGGGATATGCTACATTCTACCAAATCGCCATATGTTCGTAACAGTATTATTCTTCCATTATTGATAAAATTGTCTTCGCGGGTCGGATGAAATGGCTTCGCGGGCTGGATTTGACCCACGGGCCGTGGTTTGGAGGACCCTGTTTTAGCGTATTGAAAAAAGCGAACATCGTTTCCTTTATCTCAAGGCTTCTGCTCGAGAACTCCTTGGTATGACAGTGACATCGGCTCCGTCGGAACGCGTCTTCGGAACGAGAACCGTGACAGCGTCATTTTTCGAATCGTAACCACATGAGGGATGATCCAGGGACATCGCCAATGGGAGGGTTGTGGTACTGACCCCGTTTACATTTGTCTTGCTTCCCTTTAATGAGAAGTTATATGGCGCGAAAAATGCGGTTTTGACATGATTTGTGCGCTAATTAGGCGAGTTTTTGAAAATTTTCTTGATTTTCATGCAGGGGAATTGTACAGAGTGAAACGCGCCGATCTTGTCTTACGAATCTTTGCTATTTTCATGCTTATGAGAATGAATCCACTTTTGGGCATGAGCTTGGACTAAAGTGGCTTTGATTTGAGTAGATGTAATTCTAATTCGAACTTTAGTTCAATCTCTGTTTTTCACAAATCCGTTAATTTTAATTCTAAATTACTTTGTGACAGCTGAGTTAGTTCTAATTTTCATTCTAATCTAATTTAGAAAAGCTAAAAAAATTGTAGTTGTCCACGTCTGATTCAAAGACAGTCTGAGCTCTTCAGCCATGCAGGGCAATGAGTCTAGGTATGGGAATTTGACAGGTACCTGGGAAATATTTCTCCACCTTGACAGCTCCTGCAGCTGAATCTGGCTCCAAATATATTTGCTGCACTTTTCCTTGAGACTCTCTGAAAGATGCAAAGTGCTGCCTACTGATCACGGAATACTCAATAGGTCTAATCCCCGCCCTGGCTAACGTTGGAATTTCCTCAGGTCTCAATAAGCCTAACCCCTACCCTGGCTAACATTGGTCATCCTCCCTCGTAGGGGTTCTGCCACACCCACATATTCACACAAATATTCTTGAGAAATATTTAATAACCTCCGTAATTTTTTCGATGATTTTTTTATATCGCTTGTTTTACGTACGATTACATAAATTTAGGTTAATGCCATGATTAAAGAAATTAGCATCAGCTTCATTCGATCAACAGAATATTTGATATTTGTTTAAACAGGCAAAAACAGTGCTCTTAATATTTCTATTTCCACATGCGAGTAGTCAAAGAACTTACCAAACTATGCTTAGCAACGCTAGTTCTATGTTGTTGTTAATTTATTTTTTGATGAAACGTGTGGCCGAAACACAACAAGCAGGGCCGGCCTTAGCAAGAGCGGGGCCCGATTGGAAACACTTTTGCGGAGCCCCATTAAGAGGTGTGTGCATAAATGTTTGAAGGTGGCATCACTTCACAACGATAGAAATCGTTGATGTGAAAGGGAGGTCTGGGGCATGATCCCAGTTTCACCCCTCCAGCATAAACTTCAACGGACAACGCGGTAACACCCAATAAATACATGAGTTGCTACATTCAATACGTTCAAAGATGAGGTATCTGGTGTAGTGTGACTGCACATCATGAGCTAAAAGGTTAGCAGTAATAGCAACAGATTTTATTTTCGATGTTGAGCATATTAGCCATGGACAATCTACCGCTTCACCATCTGGCAGTACTCTTTTGCAGTGGAACATGAAAACCGTATTCCATCACTCTCGTTTGTGGTTGAAAATTTCTGTTGTGATGTGGCTTTAGCTGGTTTGCCTCCTTGGGCTAAATAGTTCCTAACATTCTGACTCATGACAACCGGCCATGTAGCAGAATGATTTGTTAATCCACTAGTTTTTGGATTTTGAATTTTTGCTCTGTTAACCCAGTGGTTTGAATTTTTTGACAAATTTTGAATTTTTGTCCTCGCAAGCCTCATCAGATGATTATTGTAATTTTTGTTATTTGCGGGGTGGAAATGATTGTAATTTGTTGTGTACCACAAAACTACATATGTTTTTGAAAATTAAGGGGAGGCAATTCCGGTTTTCCCCCTCGGGTTGGAGGCTTCAACAATCTGGCATAACTTCATCAGCCTAGCTGTCCACGTTGTCACCATCCTCACTGTGACTTGGGTCTTCTTGAGCCTTTTGTGCATTTTCTGTGGCAGTTCTATAAAAATGCTTGCCCACTGCAACTTTCTCTTTACTGCTTTGGCATTTGTTTGTACAGAAAAATATATTCTTAAATAAGTAACCCAAATACAAATGTTAACACCATAAAACAAAACACCAGTATAACACCTGTTATCAGGTGCGGATTTACCATTAGGCTAACAAGGTTTATGCCTATGGCCCCCGATTTCGGGGGCCTCAAACGTTTGGGAGTAAGGACAATTTCCAGCATTTCTGTAAGCTTTCTATTTGTATTTTTGTTTTGGTTCAGCGCACGTTTTTTTACTATGCCGCTTACAAAAGATCTCTATAGAAGAATGGGAGCGAAAGATTGAAGTGAATGACGATGAGCATTGTCTTTTTCTTGTGTTGAGAATTGGTTATTGTCACACATAATGTGTGGAACAAAACGCCTGAATCCATTTTTCCGATTACACGAGGCCAGTGAGGTACTCAATAAAAATGTAAGGGGAAAGTGGTCACAGATTCACCGCTGAATTTTTGGTTAGTTTCATTGTGACTGTTTTTGTTCCTGACAGTGCCTTAGCAGCCCACATCACCCCCCAAAATGCTTACAGGGGCCCCCAATGGTGATTTCTAAAAATATTTCGACATTACGGCACATCCCGGGCCAAATGGCCTTCACAACAAAATATCCTAATTTTCTGTTTTTTTTATTTCACTAGTTTTTTAGTTCCATTTGCAGACAACATTTTGACAGAACCGTCGCCAGAAAGTCTTCAGTGCCATCAAGAATATGTTTCGTTAAAAAAAGTGATGCGTCCTAAAATCAAAATTTCATTGGTGAAATAGTCTATTAACGCCAATAATGTTGGCGTTTCGACAGCGTTCCTAACCTAATTGCACTGGATGGCCGAATCATGATTTAGTGGAGGCTTGACATGAAGGTACTCTGGTAAAGCGGCAAGGCCAGGAAAATCAAGAAATGAAAATAATAGAAATAGCAACCTTAAAATTATTCAAGTGAAATTGATGAAGTGAGGAGGGCATGCCTTCCTGATCCGGAGAACAGCACGTTATTGATAGACTTGTAAGCACCGTAGGGCTAGGCAAGATCTATTCAAGTGCCCACCCGTCCTATACAAAGATCCTTACTCTACATATCATCACATTGTACATTGCGTAAATAAGAGGGAAGATTTTGCACTTTAGAAAAGTTTATTAGATGAATAATATATGAAATTGAAATTAATAGCAAAAGTACTCACCCTACGCAGCAAACCTGAAAACTGCGTGAACGTGTGTTCCATTCACTTCCATCATGTTCATTCACTTTTACTTGGTGGACGTTCGTCACTTTTATAACTACATAATTGCACATTTTTTTACTCTTTTTTGGCGCTCCCTTTGGCCTTGCGCCTTAGGCAGCCGCCTATTAGCCTAAATGTAGCGCCGGTACTGATCAGGCGATGTTATTCTAAGTAACAGCGGCAGGTACTACTCCGTCTATAAATTACAGGACAGAAAAGGATACGGATTGACAAAAACTTCGCTGACTGATTGTTAGTGTTTCATATCTAAATTTAGGGGGTGGAAATTTTGTTTGGGTTGTTAAGCTCTGAATTTTGGGGCTTCTGTGACAGCATGGCCCTCAATTGGGGGTATGGGGGAAAGCTGACGCGGCTCATGGTTCCTGATATCAAGGGAATTCAGAATAAAATAATATGTTTATGAATTAGAACAACTTGTTCAGTGAATACAGGGAGCACGTGTAGCGCTGATTTGTATGACATCAGTCGTCTCAACCTTCAAGAGGGGCCCCCAGTTTAAAATAGCCTAGGGCCACCAAAATGAAAATTGGCCCCTGCCTGTTATCACTATATTTTTTACACTTGGGTGATGGTCACATACACAGTGAAACCTGCTAAATTAATAGAGCACTGGGCAAGGGCACAAACCACTTATTAGAGCAGGTTTTGAAAAAAAATATTTTCTCTTCTGACTTCTGACATGAAATATATGAAGTAATTGCAGTTTCCACAATATTGTAGTAGCCTTCAAAACTTCCACAAAACTCATCGTACCTACGTACCTTTTCAGACTTTTTGCAACATCTAATTTATTGTTAGGCTGTATCTCATAAACTGCGATGTCAATCTGTGTGAGAATGATGCCATAATCCTTGCTTCGGCATTACTTCGTGATGCAACTCTCACTAGAAGAACATCATGAGGCTTACTTCGCTTAAACCTAACTGTCATTTTTCTTTCGCCGAAGGAAGTGATCCCAACATTTCTGTTACTTTGCAAATAGCTTAATTGTTAATATTTGGTAAAGAAATTTTCTGTTACCTTTTAAGGAACCGTTATTTTTTGCACATCTGTAATAATCTTCAGTTCGCATAATTAACTTGGTTTATTTCAAGCGTTTCCGACATTCTCAGATTGCCTCATCATTTTTTGCCTCAGCACACAGTTGCAATTACGATTGCCAAAGCACACAGTTGCAATTACGAACTAAAGTTAACCTTCAGAGGCAAGTAACTGTTGACACAAAAATAACTATATCGATACGTATCTTGCAGGAACTATTGAAACTTGTCGTGCCAAATACGAAATGCTGTAACTGAAACGGAAAACAGCTTCATAACATAGCCCTCTCTGCCGTCTGCTATTGAAAAAAACTAGGCTACAGATTGCCGAAAAACAATGACGTTTTTTACAATTAAAGAACGAATTAATGTGATGGACGGCGTTACAAAAACGCGCAGTTCACTTTGATTTCCGTTAAAAATGGGTCTGACGCTTCAAAGATACTCTGGGCCCCGCGCCGGCATTACACTCTACACACGCAGCTTCAACATAGGCGTACGGGAAGGTTTTTTACTTGGGGAGGCGGAAAAAATTTGCCCTGAAAATAACACTTTGCCCTAAAGTAAACAATTCGCCTTGAAACTAACTTTTTTAGTTTAATCAGAATGGGGCCTGAAAAATCTTGTAAATCTGTTCTATACTGTTGAATTCGTTTATGACGGCTTCGTCTGCAACGTCAATTCACCTATAACGTTACGTTTTGGTCGATCCCGCAGGCATCTTTTACATGCATTTCAATTCGCTTATAACGTCAATTCGGCAATAACGTTCTTTATGCAATAGCTAGAGGTGCCGTTATAGGCAAACCTGTGCTACCTTGCTTGTTAACCCAAGCGGATGGAGTGACTTGCGTGCTGTATTCTCCCAGATAAGAAACTTTACGGTAATTGCCTTTACAAATGCAACTATTTACGTGACTTCGATGGCGCAACGCAATGGTTAAAAGCGACTGTTCCAGATCGAAGGGTCTGACTCCCTACACCTGCCTGTGTTATCGTTGCTGTGCGCTGGAGAAAGTCACGACGCGCACTCAAAGGGGCCAAGCAATCTACACGTCCGTGCGGCTCGCTTCTACTGAAGATTGCATCTCGGGAAATGAAACACGCACTCAAAATGCATGTGTCAGTGTGCCTATACGTATTGCATCGTATTCGTATACTGTGATTGTACAACGTACAGTATTGTACGAATGTTATGTCAAATTACACTGATCACCCCAAGTGAGTATATGCTGAATACACTGTATTGAAAATTTTTTCACCGTTCAGGATTTTTGAGGAACATGCGCTTGCCCTGAAAAACAGAGTGTGCCCTGAATTCGCTATATTGAATATATATATTTTTAATCATTAAGGATTTTTAAGGAACATGCGCTTGTCCTGTAAAACAGTGTGCCCTGAAAATTTTCACTGTATTAAATATACATTTTTATCATTCAATATTTTTGAGCAACTTGCGCTTGCTTTGAAAAACAGAGTTGCCCCGAAAGTTTTCACTGTATTTAAATATTTTTTATCATTCAGGATTTTTAAACAACTTGCGCTTGCCCTGAAAACAGAGTGTGCCCTGAATTCATTGTATTGAATATATATTTTTATCATTCAGGATTTTTGAGCAACTTGCGCTTGCCCTAAAAATAGAATTTGCCCTGAAAACCTTCACTGTATTTAAATATTTTTTATCATTCAGGATTTTTGAGCAACTTGCCCTTGCCCTGAATACAGAATTTGCCTTGAAATTCTTCAAGCCGGGGGATCTGCCGCCCCCGCCTCGTACGCCTATGAGCTTCAATATAAAGTGTAAATTTGCATCAGTTAGTAGGCGCAGGGCGGGGCCCTCTAAGGCGCGGAGCCCGATTGGAAGCAACAGGTCCAATCGGCTAAAGGCAGGCCCTGGACGCAAGAGTCGGGGGCAATAAATTGCACAGTGTCACCTCTCAAATTCCTGCCTGCTTCGTGTCTCAAGCAGCCGCGAGCCTGAGTAACGCCTTCTCGCCCTTTCATAGGACAGAGTGAATCAGATTCACCGATTGAGCTTGCATGATTGCAGAGCGAGACACGTCAACAAAGTGGTGCTGTGATCAGGATGTGAAACCTTCACAAGAAGAACGTGCGATCGGTGCGTTTCGTTGTAAAAAAGAGAGGATGTTGTTGCAACCTCTCGGTTGGCGTTGCGCTGAATGCGCGGTTGACCACGAACGGAATGTGCGCGAAGAACAACACCCGTATATACGTGGCCCGAACAAGCAATAATAAATAGAGTGATCGTGGCGCGTGAGGTCTATTGTTGCTTGCTGCCATAGTGCGAAGCTTTGCGCACATGCCGCTTGGGCTTTCCGATTGCAGCTGTGCCACCGGTCAGTGGCGTATCTAGGGTATGGCAGGCATGGCTCGTGCCACAGGCGCTACTTTGATGGGGGCGCAAAAATTGCTTGGCACAAATGAATATTTCTGACTTACGGCCGCCCCATAAACCATTAAATGCAATGCTGCATGCATCAACACAGCGCCCTTGCCTGATACAGGGCGAGTTGCGTCAGCACCATCAACGGCTAGGACAAAACTGTGATGTTGTGACACAACAGGACGGCCAGACATTGTGACAGAACAAGAACGCTCGCTTGCCGTATATACTGTACGAGACCTCGTCCTTTCTCACACTGTAAGAAAAGCTAAGGCAGTCCGTCCTACTGCGATTCAGGCAAGAGGTTTTATCAGAATCCGGTTGAGACGAGTTTAAGACCGTAGTTGTTAGAATCTGACTGTTACGCACTGTGGCGAATCCAGGGAACAGTTTTAGGCAACTGCACCTCCCCCAAACGTCTCTGACGCCCTTTGATACAAATGCGCCCATTTTTGGTGCCCATCAAAGTAGAAACAGAGATCAAAAATACTCTGAACAATGCACAGGAGGTAAACATGCTGAAACGAGACCACTGGCCACAGTCAAGGACCCACTTGCCAACACTCAGAAACCAAACCTGAATATTGATGGCTAATGTAGATGTGGATGTCTATACTAAAACCCTAAATCACCGGAAAATACTCCGAAAAACGTAACTAAACAACAACTTACTGAAAACAAAGCAACACTGAAATAGAAATATAGGCTAATTAGGGACCCGGTATTTATATTTAGCTTGCCATGGGGGGGATTTGCCCTAATGCCTCCCTGTTAGTTACGCCATTGGTTGCAATATGCTGTGTAATTTTTTTTAAGGCTGACTTACAATTTTATCAGCCAAAACTATGTATAAATTGCGATAACGTTATCACTTGAATGTTTTGATAATAATCTTCATAACAAATATGAATAGGCACAGAAGTATGTTATCGTCCTCATGGCTAATTTATATTTTTGCTGAAAGTTAAAAGCAAGAATAACCGCATATTTTCTATTTCAGAGCATTTATTTTCTTTATGGTTTCTTTTCGTAAAAAATGTGTTTATATCTAATACAAATTATTAAAAAGGGCGCACATTTAAGCTTTGCCATGGGCGCCATTCAGCACAGATATGCCACTGCCACCGGTCAAAACTTTTTATTTTGATCACTTCACAGGTCAAAATCAAACTGATACCAGAATGAAAAGTACGACGATTCGAAGGCAGACTAACTGCAGCAGGGCCGGATTACACCCTTTACTGGCCCTAAGCACTTTGCTGCTCTGTATATGTGCAATTCAAGGTATAAACAATAAGCCATACAAAATTTCATTCATCGAAATTAAACAAAACTAACAGTAAGATAGAGAACAATGTTTTTTTTCTATACTTTCACGTATATTTGAAAAGTTTCTACATGCTTTTTTAAACTGCAAAGTCCTTGATCAGATCCACATAAGTGGCCTTACCTAACACATCTGCCTCTATACTTGATAGAGATATGGCATACAGCCTGGCTTGATGCATAGTTGCTCTGAGAGTTTTTTTTATACGCTTCAACTGAGAAAATGAGCGTTCAGCTGAACAATTTGTAAACATAGATGTTAAAAAGATACGAAAGCTAATGTCTACATTTGGAAAAGCACACTCAGTGTTATCTTCTATGAGTATTTTACAAAGTTCAGCATGACTGAATCTTGTTTTCACTTTTTTTCGCTTAATTTATGACGCGCATAGGAATGAAATTGCTGAAGCGCTGCTGAGAAATCCTCTGAGTAGCCTAAGCATAAATAAGCTATTGTCAGCACTGAGAATACCTTTTAGTGTTAACTGATGAAGTGGCATTAAATGAAATCAGCATTTTTTTAACGAACCACTACCAGCTTCGCCAGTTCAGCGGCTTCAGAGGGCAATAGGCGCTTGACCCCAAACTGGCGAGGCGTAACTTTTGTGCGGAGTACCTAATCTGTGGTGCTCCCTTCATTGCCTAAGCACGTGCTTATTTGGCTTATTGGTTAATCCAGACATGAACTGCTGAAAGTCCCTTTGTCGAAGTGAACAGAGCAGAATGTACAAAGCAATTGTTTTCCAGTTCTGCAAAGCTGCGACGCACGTTGGATCGCCGGAAAGCTTTTAGTTTATCCTCACAGATCATTAGTCAAGCGCAATGTCAAATTTCACTGTAGTCTACAAAAGCATATAGTGTTCAGAAAAGCATCTCGAAGTCAACGCTTCACTGATTGGTTTACATAACTACAAATATGTCAGGAACAAAATTTTAACAAACTCCATTAAATTATTACATGCTCGTGATCCTGCGTCACAATACAGTCAAAGACGCAAAAGCTTTTTGATATTCTGCATCTACAAGGAATGGGTAATATTACACACTGTATCCATTTTTGCAGCATTTGCCAGAATCCAATTATGCCTTGAAAAGCTTTGCAATCTGCAGGAATCATGCAGAGAAAACACGTTAACATTCCCCTTCAATTGCGTTACTAGTTATCTTTTTCGCATGGCCTTTTCATTAACTGAAATGCGCCTTCAACGTTAGCTTGTTTAGGGACACCTGACTTGATAACCGTACTGTTTTTTTCGGTGTCCCGGCAGACTGTCTGCTATGTCAAGGCAAATGCAATACCTTCCTTATCGCCAATAAACTTGCTTGCTCGCTTGCTCGCTTGCTCGCTTGCTCGCTTGCTCGCTTGCTCGCTTGCTTGCTTGCTTGCTAGTTCTCGGTGCGAACAATAAGCCAACACTGTTATAAAACCCCGTTCTGTGATTGTTGCAAGTTTAAATACTCTTTTGTCATTTCTTTAAAAGTAAATGCATTATTATGAAAGTATATGATTTTACGATGTCACGTCGCATCGAAGCAGGGACGGATCCAGCCAGTAACGTTAGGGGGGCAGGGGGGCGATTTCAGTAATATTTGGTAGCCAAGTCTTATTACTGGTTCACTACTGTAAGAGAGATGAAATATACTTCACAATACTGCTGTGACAAAGCAGTGGACTGCAAGATGACCTTCTAACGCGAATGCTGTTTTTTTAATTTAAAAAAATCATGGTGAAAAAGTTACTGTCGTAGGTTTTATGGGGGCGATCACCCCAATCGCCCCCCTTTGGTCCGGTCTTGCATCGCAGATATGAACATTTGAAGGATTCGTTGCATAAAACATCTACCGAAAGTCTGTTGCGCCAGCCATTGGCACTTGCTGCGAAGATTCTCCCGGTGTCAAGCGAAATTTCTGACCTCTGCGAAATTTCTGACCTGTTATTGTTTTACAGTTATTTTGCTTCTCAAAATAAAGAATGGCAATTACTTTTTTGATGTGTGTTGTGAAAGCTGAAACATTTTGGCTAGATGCCAGGTACCCACATCAAGCTATAGCATGGGAATAACTTTAACCACTGACAATTTTCGGACTTAGTCGTTTACCTTAATTATTTTCCTTTTTCTCAGCTGAACCAGACACACTTACCTAAACACGAATTCCTAAGCCCTAATAAACAGTTTTGTCAGCGTATGTGGCATGTAGAATATTACTCTGTGCATGCGTATATGGTGTGCAGTCAGAAATTTCGCAAGTCAGAAATTTCGCTTGACACCGGTAACAAGATTTCCTATCAGAACAATTATGTTACACGGTATCTATGAAAAAACTAACAGGGCGTAGCCGGAATGTAGTGGCGTACAGAGGATTATTGCGACCAAGGGAAAGCACAACTTCGGCACTCTTCGATATGCGGAGAGGACCGGATCAAATGAATGCGAGGCACCGGGCAATGTCGTGACCGCGAGGCCTCCTAAAGGCTTAGCACAACTGCGTAGTGTTTAACGTGCCCTAGTTTCAACTTTGCAGAAGCACTGGTCAAAAACGTCAAAATTGATACGATTTAGCAGCTTACACTTCAGAGACAATTGGGGGTGACCAGGTGTAGCCGTTCTTATGTGGTTAATTTGTTCAAATAGAAAGTTGTAGCACAAAAAAACGATCTCTTTGCTACCGTGACACTGCACAACAACCTTTTTTGTCATACACTCTCTGGCCATCTTCACTGCACAAACCGTCCATTCACATATGTATTGAGGAAAGATATGTCTATACTCTTTGCGATACAAGGGGTCGGCAACCTACGGCCCGCGGACCGGATCCGGCCCGCCAAGCAAAATCTTCCGGCCCGCGGCTCCTTTACAAATAAGACTAACTGCAATAGAAGAGAAGGTTCAAATGGTAGTTGAGGTGCAGTGTAGTCAGGGGCGTACCGAGATTAGCTGGCGCCGGGGGGAAGAAATAATTAGCGTCCCCATGTTCGAACCTAAGACCTTTTGGGATTAAATGTAGTGTATTGGAGAAAGTACTTGCCAGTTGCGACATTGTTGGGACTTTTCGGGGCCCCCAGTGATTCGGCTCCAGGTGCATTGTTCCCTTCTTGCCCCCTCCTCGTTAGATCCCTGAGTGTAGCAACGAGTTAAAATCAAAACTTCACGCCGAGGTTGTATCACTGCTTAACTTTTATAAAAAAAAATATATTGAATGCAAACAATATCCCAACTTGATTAATCATGCCAGAAAGATGGCATCAATGTGTGGCAGCAAAATGCGTGTGAACAATTCTTTTCGTCAATCAAAACAAGTGAGAACAAGCAGTGGCGTACGCAGAAAATTTTCAAGGGGGTTTCATTCAGTGGCGTATCGTGTCATTGTATTTGGTGTGCGTTGTTTGTGACGTCATAATTTGACGTCATATTCATGCTTTCCAAAACAACGTTTTGGCGAAGTTTGCGCTGCTCAGCCATAGCAGACACAATAAACACAGTTGTTTTGAATAAAGTGAACTTTCACGGAACACAATCTTAAACATGCGTAGTGGGCGAAAGGTCTGCAAAAAGTGGTGTGAAGGTTTCTGGATGCAGATGGTGATCCAGATTCCCACCAAAACCTACTTATTACTTTTTGACCTATTCACACGTTCCGTGAAATTTTCATGCAAATTCATTCCGTGATATTTGCGTTAAATCGACAAATTAACAACCAAAAAGTATGCGAAAACGATTAATCTCCTTTGCGCAGGTAATGAAATTTTTGTAAAATATCAAGCTCAAGGGGGGTTTAACCCCAATCCCCCCTCCCCTTGCGTACGCCCTTGAGAACAAGTTCAAAACACAAATTACTGATGAGCACTTGAAAGATGTTATAAGCCTATTTCCCGTCTAATCCAACTTACCTTACCAGTTGAACTTCAGAAACTTTCAAGCAAACAACATCAAATATCACATTACTGTTGTGCTAGAAATGTACTGCATGTCGTATTTTGTGCTTCAGTTTGAACTGTGAAAATCAGGAGTTAAACTGATCAAAATTACATAAATTCGCAAGTTTTATCAACACCATAAACAGTGAAGAGAACGAAGTTGTTCGTGGAAATTTAGTGCGACCCGCCAGACCGTGCAGAGTTTGTTTTTGGCCCGCAGCTAGGGAAAGGTTGCCGACCCCTGGTCTACCTTCTCGCATATCAAAACGTACACCATTTAGAAAAAATATTCTCAACGAAATATCACGCAAAATCAACTTGAACCGTACCACTTGACGCCCTGGAAACAGTGGTGTAGGCAGCCCAAAATTTGAGAGGTGCAAAAAATTTAGGGGCCCAAAATGTTTGATTTTAGGCGAACAACACTATTTGTTTGTGATGCCGGCTCTCAAAGCACAAAATGAGTATATATGGCCCCCTCCTGGCTACGTCTGTGCCTACAAATTGTGACTAAGAACCAAAAATTTCTAGAAAACGTGAAGCTAAGTTCCGATTAATTCATTTAATTGTTGCAATGGCATTTTATTTACCGGTATGACAAACTTCACAAGAGCCAGGTTCACTGTTCTCGTGTCATGCAACGTTGAGACTCATCGCAGTTAGCTCATGTCCGCTCCTTTGCCTGCAGAGGCAAGTTGTGAAACTTGCTAGCGGATTGTTCTACTGTTGGTCTTTATTGCGTAACAATAACACAGCAATAAATCTTCCAACGTTAACTTCAAGTTACAGTTGTAGGCAGGGTTGTCAGGTTGGCCTTTTTTAGGCCAAATTTCAGAAATTTGGCGTCGTTTCAGGTTGGTTGGCCTTTTGGGATTTTTTTGGCCTCATCTGAAGTTGGTTGGCTTTAAAAAATATGTTTGGCTTTTTGGCCCTTTTTTGACCTTTTTACGCTGAAATAGGTTCTCATGAAGGAAAATATTGCTTTTCCATTTTTTCGGCAACACATTTGCAAAATTTTTGTAATAAATGCTATATCAGAGGCCCGCATTTTGATATTAGTAATATTTGAGGATTCGAAATGTTTTGCTAGATTCGAAATTAAGTTTTTGCGTAATCACTGGAAATGTGTGCATGCATTCACGGCGCTGTGTATGTGTCTATTGTGTTGTAAGCTGCAAGCACTAAACAGTCTCAGCGCTTTGCAGACAGGTCTGTGTCTTTGCGATAGAAATGCGATAATCACGTCGAAGTGGAAGGCCTCTTGTGATTCTGATCGTAAGTACAGGAGTGAATGGGAGAGACTTTCGTGCAGAAAGTTGCTGATGGATTAATATGCAAACTGTTACCCTATTTTACCCAAAGTGCGCAATTCACAAACCATGAAAAGTCAGGGACGATCAGTGCTCCAGTACAATGCCAAGCAAGATTTAATCGTAATTTCGAAGAAAACTTTTTTGATACTCTTGCAATTTAGATGTTTTTTTTGTGACAAAGGAATGGCAATACATCAGCTGAAGTTTGGCTTTTTTCTGGCCTTTAAACGGTCGGTTTGTCCTTTTTCTGGCTTCTTTTTAGCATTGTTTGGCTTTTTATTGAGGTTTTCATCTGGCAACCCTGGTAGTAGACGTTCTTCCGCACGTGACCACAGGGCCCTACTACCGGGTTTTTCATACCAGATCTGCTTTTTTTAGTCGACCTGGATGTCTAGGTTTAATTATGAAAAATCGCGTTAAATCTCTTTTTAAGTGCTAAATTCATCAGCAACTTCAACGTATCCAATAATATGAAGATGACTATATATTGCAGTGTTTGCATGCACACATCAGGTGAGAAAGCACGCATATCGGATCCAGGCCAGGCGTTTGGGGGGCAGTCAAATATGTGGACGCCAAAAAGTCTTCACTTGTTTAAATACCTTCTCTGCAACAATCGTTGGGTATCACACGAAAGTGGTCACCTTTTGTAGGCCAAGAAAGTGGCTATTTTGTTGGTCGAACTATGCGATCTTTCAGGGAATCACCACAGTTTAAAATTGCCTTTTATCGTTAATTCACAAAAAGTTTGAAGCAGGTCCGGAAGATAGGTCCTATTTTTCACAAGCTACACATAACTGTGAACGCTACGAGTGTCCCAAAGTGGATCCGCCACTGGATGAAGCAGAACGTGTTCAATCGGTTTCATACCTGATACAGAGTGACCCAAAAAGATGTGTACCCATGAAAATTTCAATTGTGACTTTGATTAAAAAGCTATTTATTTCAAATTACAACCACACATTATTCAGTTTATGGAAGACCATTCACCAGAGTTTCAACTA
>Ga0210059_1000844_pt1 | contig 42950 bp, 35 predicted proteins | sample Ectturendosymbi2_FD_188042 | JGI IMG/M metagenome (GOLD analysis project Ga0210059, IMG submission 188042) | Ecteinascidia turbinata endosymbiont from Florida, USA - Sample 2 (SPAdes) (version 2) | ecosystem: Host-associated > Tunicates > Ascidians > Unclassified | place: Key West, Florida... | reverse complement strand
GCTCAGTGGACGAAAATGTTTTTGAAGGCATACGCTTCAGAAGGAAACAAGTAAAAGACTTATTTTTAACCAGTACACAAACACGTGTAGAAAAAGCAGAGAAAAGAAACAAAATCTAACCATTTTTTCGTTTTATCCCTAAAACACATACAGTAAGAGATCCAACTTTTTTGACTTAAATGTTTTTCGTAGCCTTTGCAGCCAAGTCCTGCATATTTTCCAGGTATCCTAGAGCACCTGCGAGTTCTTTGAAGAAAGGAGATCCTGGTGCGTGTGTAAATTTCTATCTTTTGCTCATTCTTTTGTGAGTGCTTGTTGCTTTCCAACTGCTGCACGCAGTATTTGCCTGTAGCTTGCCCGCAGGGGAGCAACATGAAGATGAAGAGCATGACGCGCTTAGTCGTAATAACAAGGTCACTTGAAGAAAAACTGATTTTCTCCATCAGAAAGTTGCTCTCGTCGTGTCGCATGTGCGTGATCTGTAGCAGTCTTTAAAGCTTTCTTTGTTTGCCACCTGGGAACGAAAAGCTTTATCCACCGTTTTAAGTGCTTGTTACTGCAAACCGAAATTAGTTGCTTGATTTTGAAAACACGCGTTGAAACCTGTGACAAAGTTTCAAGTTTGGAGAACCTAGAGAAAAGTTTTCGAATGTCTTTGCCTGCACTGAGTTCGACCATCCTGCGCAATAAACGAGTAAATTCACCTGACTTAATGTTTTTGAAAGATGTTCCTCTCATTTCGGACGTGCTGCGACAGAATAGCAAGTTTCACGTGCAGCTGACATCGGTCGGAGAGGGTAGAGAGGAAGCTGATGAACATCCAACGTAAGAACGAGTTGCGACAGTTGAAACTCAACCAACGTGCTTCCTTGACCATATAGCGATTTTTTGCGGAATTGCTGTAAAGCGCGTATGTGTCTTTGCCCAAAAATAGAGAGTAAATATTCCCACGAACTACCAGATTTTTGTTTCTTCAAGTTAAAGTTTCGAAATGTGCTCTAAGTTCCGTCAAAGTAAAAATCTTGGCCATGACAATCCGGTGCCGATGAGTAAATATTGTTTAACGTTGATTTCTATCTCTCGACGTTCGCACTCTCACTCCCGTGTATGTTAGTGTTGAACTGAGACCTTCTCTAAACAACTCCCTCTTTGTCACCACCTCCCGACCCGCAAGACGCACCAAAAAACTAGTTCTTTTTAATTCAAAGCTCAATGCTCGTTTCATCCTCATCTGCATAACGCTGATTACTCACCAAGTTTGCGCCGCGCGTACGCATGTGGGTGTTTTTGCGACAGTTTGAAACTTGAGATACGGCATTCATGTATTTCTGTTTTGGATGATGTACTTAATTCAAGGTAATTTGGTTTTGCTTTTATTTCGTTTCTTTTTGAATTCTTATCTGCTGCTATATTCATTAGGAAGATGGATTTTACCTGTTTTTTTCACTGATAATTGAAGTGAAAGGACCGCAAACAAATAGCTTCCTCGACCATTTTTGCAAAGCTTAAAACGTCCATTCCTCTCTTATTATCTCTCTATACCAGAGGTCTCCAAACTTTTTTGCCAGAGGGCCACATAAGCTATTGCACAATAGCTCGAGGGCCGGACATCTTACGTAATGTGATTGTTTCGTGATATGTTGCATTCTACAGCACCAACTCAAAAATGCTTCGTGAATATAATATTTTTTCATTATTGACAAACTCTTTGCGGCCGGATGAAATGGTTTCACGGGCCGGATTTGACTCGTGGGCCGTAGTTTGGAGACCCTGCTCTACACTAACAACCATTTTCACGCCACCAGCGAGCGCTTTTATTTTCACGCCTCCAAAATTTAGATTGAGAATATAGTTGAAGACTGGATATCACCCGGATTCTGCTACTGACATTCTACCGATTGGATTCTTTTCCGCTTTCACAAGCCAATATAAACGTGGCTGTTGATTGCTGCTTGAGTTACTTCGACGCATGTTGACCTACGACATTTTGTCTATTTCATTTGAATCATAACACTGAATACTATTTGAGTTACTTTGACTCAAGTTGACAGACAACGTTTACTCAGAGCACTATTCTTGAAGTCAATTTGACTGAAGTTGACAGACAATATTTTGACAATTTTGCTTGAGTCTTAAAATGAGTCATTACTTTTCAGGTGTAGTTTCGTTATTTTTAAATGCGTTTGTTTTTGTTACCCTCTTTGTTTAATTATGTTCTACATACTAAGTTTTGTATTTGTAGTGTCCGAACGATTTCATAATTTGTATTTCTGGTTTGCAGAGACCAAAAAAACCTGCTTGGAGAAACGCAAGACAGAAATGTGCCAGGTACTTTCAACCGCTGTAATTATGTTTCTACACAAAAAAAGTTATTTTTTCCGTAAGACAACACAACAACAGAGCAGTTTCTTTCACCGCTTGCGTACTTTAATTGGCTGAATCTGCAGCAGAGTGGGCGCTTTGTTGACGAAGCTGTCGTTTATTACCGCGCACGTTTTTTTTTCTTCAGACGCTGTCACGCCCCGGTCTAACAAAAGCGACACCGACTACGCCGGTCATTACAGGTAAAAACCAAGACAGATACAGTATTCCTGACATATACGTTGCTTACCTGACATAGACCTGACATAGGTAGACCTGACCTGACATAGACATATACGTTGAACACGTGGCAGTTGAGCAACGCTGCGTCATGCGTTTTTCAGTTTATCGCTCTGTGCGCTGTTTTAGTCTTTTCCTTCCGAGCTTTTTGCATATTCAGTTTTGCTGAAACGATGAGCACAGGCAAGGGTGGGTTGCAGATGGATTACACGTTTCTGTTTCGCTGGCTATCACCTATGCAAAGAAAAGAACGAGCAAGTGCCAAGTGGTTTGGTTGTTCTTGCCGGAATTATCACCTACCTGCTTGCCCTGTGGCAGTGAGAAACTCGTCGATTTATGACCAAGGCTAAAGACTCGAATCTCATCCTACTGTGACATTGCGTTATGTCTTTCTGCACAATATAGGGTCGATTGATCTAAAGCAGTCAGTTTTTTCTTAGGATGTTTGTTTTCGGAAGGAAAGTGTACATCACGTCGCGTTGTAGAAAATCAGTGTTCCTGTACTTCGTATCGTCATGCGTAAACCGTCTCATGCGTAAACCGAGATGACGTTCGTCAAACTTAGGTTGATACAGTGCCACCATTTTGCGAAAGCACCTCTTCCAACGTTGTTGACCAAAACTTGGAATCGATTTTCTCATGCTCCCAGCTGCAGCTGCGTTTTCTCGTGTTGTTCATTCACACTTCGACCCGAATCGTTTTTTTTCGTTGTCGCTTGCAGTAAGAAAGACTTGCTGCGCAAAGATTTATCTCCCACTGTATCTTTGCTTATCCTGTCGTGAAAAAGCATCGGAGCGACTTCGCGCTTTTTTTTCTATTCCTGACTTTGTTCCACATCACGATCTTGATCCGACAGGCAGCAAATGCAGACAGTGGAGCAGTCGGGAAACGATAAACAAGCCAAGGACAGTAGTTCGAACTCTTCGTCGAGCAGTTCGTCTGAAGCTGAAGAAGGTACGTTGTGTGCAGTGAGGTGCTGGTTTGCTTTCGCCTGAATAAGAAAGTTACCTTGAATAGGAGATATGTCTCATCGCAATGGTGCTTTATTCATTTAACTCGCAGATCGTCAGGTAAGAATGAAAGCAAACTGAATGTCTACAATTTAGGAGGCTGGCCACCTCCAGATTTCACGCCCAAAACTTATTCCGCCCACACAGCTTGAAATTCGAAGTAGAGTCAGCGAAAGAAATACAGGAAATGATCGTCATTCCTCATTTTTTTACAACTTCATCTGGAATGCTACAGAAAAGTGTAGCGTCATAACCGTCTTCACAAAAAACGAATCAGCAAATGCAACTGCATGAACAAAAACTCGTAAATTGAGTAACCTATCTTATTCTGTAGTTTTCCTTAAACGCATAATTTTCAAGGCGTTCATGATTTTCCTGGAAATGCTCGAGTCGTGCACTTCGAGATTGCGCAACGAAATATCAGCCCTTTTTTGTTTTTCAGAGAACGTCACAGAAATAACGAGATTTCCTCGTGTAAATTAATTCTTTAAATTCCAGAAAAGTAAATTAACTTATAAGAGATGTTACCATAGAGTTCCGGGATCAGAAATATTTTTAATCTGTTGGTTTCCACGCTTTCCTCATTGCGCGGAAGCGAATACATGTTAAAGGCAGTGCGAACTGCAAATGAAGCACACTACTCGTAATTTTTTTTTGTTGTTATATGACCAACGGGTGAATGACCGATGAAGTTGAATTGGGGTTTATCTGCATATTTGTTATGGTTCAGTTCATCGTTCACGGTCTTTAAACCCAATACTTTTTTACTGCTGCGTGACCTTTCGGTTTACTGATTTTTCAAATTCCAGAAGAATTTCACTTTAAAAGTATTCGAGTATTTTTTAATCAACAAACGAAAAACCACTTCTTTCAATCATTTACAAACGCACTTAATCTATATTCTTGATGCCCTATTCCCATGTGAGGTCAAAAAGAGACGTTTCTCAACGTTTTCAGCAGACTGCAAACAGACGGTAGAGAAGTTTTGTAACATGTCAAAACGCGTTTGCTGTCTTCAGCACCGTACCTAAGCTTGTATATTTCGAGTTCAACATAATACTAAAAGAAGTATATTTTGAGATTATGTAATTTACTTTTCGCTTGAGATTCCATAAATGCTTTCGAAAGCAAGAGCTGAATCATTGTTTCCGTTACTACTCATACACGACCAATAGTTACTGATGATGCTGTCTTCACCTTGCTGTTTTCATCTCTGTTTTGCATACGTGCTTTACAACAGCTTTCGCAACCATAGAGGATCCTATTTGGCGTCTATTGTGTTACCGGTGTAATACATGGCTTGCAAACTTATTCGATGTTACCCTGCGCCCAGATTTTGCCAAAGCGCCAAGCTCCATGCCCCGTCGAGCACCACCAGAAAAACCACCAAGAACGAGACTCCCTGACAAGCCAAACCAAGAGAACACCGTCAACCGTCCTGCGCGGAAAAGCTTACGCTTTCAGGACGAGTCTCATGGAAATGACGGTATGATTGGTTTGTTCTGAAGCAAAAGTTTGAACCAAGCTGTAGTCTTCACTTAATTAACAACGGATTAAAAGAACTTAAATCAGTAAAATTTGTGTCTATTTTTTCTGCAGCCGTGAATGTTCACCTTATCCGCGTGGTACTACCTTTCTCTGCTGTCCTGCACGGGGCAGGTCAACCCGCGCGGCGGGCGGACGCGGGATAAGAATTTCTTTGTGCGGGTTACTGAAGGTTGACTCGATGCGTGTGAAAGCGACATGAGCATAAAATAGGGAGCTTGTGGTACAAAGGTGCAAAGCAGCTGTGCCAACTGAAATGCTCTTACTGGGCCAAAAATTATGTCACTTTATTCGTGAGGACCGCACATTGAATGGCTTACTTTTATTTTAGCAAATCAAATTTTAGTTTTGAAGCTTCTGAGAGCATTTTTAATACTAACTGCAATGGTATCGACTGTATGGTATACTTTTAACAGATTTTTTAAGGCGTTTTAGGGACCGGATTCGGGTCCCTAGAATTTCAAATCGGGTCCCTAGAATCAGAGAAATCGGGTCCCTACAGATCCAAACCGGGTTCCTAACATTTTCCTTAAAAAAAACTGCTTTCAATCACCCTAAACTGTGGTGTCATAGGCAACTTTAGTGCTAATGGAAGAACAAGGGTACTGCAGTTAGAAATCAGTTTAGTGCAGAGGTACACATGAGTAGAAATCAGGAAAACAGTGCGTTTCAAGCCGTTTTTCCCTAATGAAACAAAAAAAATATTTGGCATGTAATGAAACTCTATAGTTCTTGAGAAAAACTGTTTCATTCGGAAAGCTTTATGTTCACACCTAGGTCATTTTTCGGTCATAAAACGAAATTTTTTTTAAATGACCGAAAAAGATAGGTCAGAAATATAGACTAATGAATATTGCTACGGCGAGTTTCAATACTTATGTTACAAATGACCGAAATGTCTCAGCGAAAAGAAAACAGCCTCACACAGTCAAATATTCTCGGAAATTCTACCAGGCCTTTCACTTGAGTTGCTACAGTAGTTAATTTTTTTTTCCCTAGATACGCACTTGTACGCTTCTGTTCGCCTAGTTCCTCCCCGTCCCGATCCTACCTCCTCCGCACCGATAAAAGCTGGACTTGCAACGAAAATGGACGCCACCTACGACCAGCCTCCAAGTAGTAGTTCCTCTTCTGTAAGTTGACATAGGCATACAGCCGCGGTCTTTTTTGATGAACTGATTGGAGTACTTTTTATTGGGACCTGTTGCACTTGTGCGCTAAGATGTGTAGGTCATTACGTATTTGCACAGAATTCATCAACTTCCTGTGGATTCGAGTTTTACTTTCTGCTCACGAGAATTAGTTTCGGTGATTTTTTTACCGGAAATGTCTTTACACGTGCCTCTCTTGTTGTTTCCGTTGTACCGCGCATTGACGCAGCATGTTGGTCCTCGCTACGAGTTTGAGTTTAATGGCCACTTGCTGTTTACGCGATTGCTCTGCAAAGGGGAGCAAACATTGATGAGACCTCGCCCCAGCGTTTCTGAAATGCGGTTGGCGGCGAACGTTCAGAAGATTCTTCTACCAATGATGTTGCGCCTGCGTTTTAGGCTCCTATAAACCGTTATACATTTCGGATACTTTTTATTTTGTGTGCTTAGGCATTCATTGAAAAAGTCTAATTGCATTTTATGATTCCTCTTTATGATGCAGACTTACTTTTAAGCCAACGTAATGAAAATCCGCAGTTTGCTCTGTATACTCTTTGTGGACTAACTTCAAGTGGTGCATCAGCTGCAATGTGCTATGCCCCTGTGAACATGATCTCAATTTAAACATGCCTAGTAGAAAATCGTCCGCCGTTCGGTAGCCTGTCTGCTTAAGCACCATCGTCAGCCTGTTGAAACGTAAGCTTTTCCATCGCATTGATAAGAAACTTCTTGCAGAGCGATGAAGCCGAGGCTCTACCTCTGTATGCCGTCTGCCCGCCTGAATCTGCGGTCAAATCGTCACCCGGGTAAGGGCGCAGTGTTTGAATAACCTCTTTTTTCAAGACCGCTTTTTGACGTTTCGAACTCACCCAGAAGAAACAGTGTCACTGCACGTTGCTGGTTACGGAAGCCATTCTTTTTACTATTGCAACACGAGCTGTAAAGTTGAAGGGCGGAAACTGGGAAATGCGTTTTTGCCCCAGGAACTCTTTTAGATGATTAATTTGTCGTTTGGTTTCGATTTCATGCCTTATCCATAGAGGTAAAAAGCTCTTACATGTAAGTTCGAAGATCGAGTGATTATATAAAAGCTATGGGTTGGATCGGCTTCCTTCGACAATGCTTGCCGGTGTCGCAGCATAATCAGTAAGTACTTTTTTTCAGAGTTTTACTTGAACTAACGATAACAGGTTTTTCGGTCGGTACCCTGTTAAAAGTTTAGGCCGCATTTAAGGTATTTGCAAAACCAATGAATCACAAAAACGAACACTGCACATTACTGGACCAACAGGTTAACGCAACATCAAGTTTCAACTAAAATCTGCCAATATCTTTCGATCGTTGGTTTCAGCATAGTCTGATGCAAAATGAATGTACGTTTGTGTCTGCTTCTTTCTCGGGAAGCCCCAGAATAAATGTGTTTTGATATGTATCTTCCTCAGACCATCTCAACAGACTGACGGGCCGGGCCGCCAAGGGCGAAACCCGACAGATACACTCCCGGAAACCCCGGACCCAAATGCTTCCAAAGATGAAGCTGCTAGCACTACGAGCTCAAACAATGAAAAACCTTCGAAGAAAAAGAAGTCTGGAAATGAAGCTAACTCGAGAGCGTGTGTAGTGCTGTGAGACCGTACTTTATCACTTATCTGTACCTGCTACCACCCAAAACATCGGAAATCGTTTCTCTAAGAAAAAGGACGGTTTCTCTGAGAAACGTGTACTTCCCACGAACGTTTCGCAACCGATTTATAATTCGTTGTTTCAAGAAGAAAGAGTCACATGACCTTTCATGTCAAGAAAAGGATTTTTTATTTGTCAGTGAGGATCTGGATGGTGCAGAGGTTAGCTCAGAATTGCGACTTGATTTGATTCCTAAAAGTGTCGTTGTTGCTTCTGGCAGTCTTTGTCGTACGTGCTTGCGGTTAAAAGCACTTTTTGCTCCGTATCTTTTCACACTCTTCGCGCAGTCCAAATACCGAATTACTGTGAGATTTCTTGCGGCAGCATGCAGTTCGTGAACTTTATTTTGGTGTGCTCGGGCACTTTGTATGTTTTATAAAATTGTCACTTCGAACTGTACGAGCTTTTTTAACCCCGTGCCTTGTTCAAGTATTTTATTTGAGGTGTAGTTTTTTAGCTCATTTTAACTTCTGTTTGATTTACGCTGACGCACCTGGTCTGCATGCGCTTGTATTCAACCGTTATGTTTTTCATTTTTCTGTAGGGTTTCATTTTCAAGTTACAAAGGCAACCTTTCATAAAGAAAACAGAGCATCCATAATCGTACTTTTCTTACCTGGATCCTTTGCTCTCTTGACGACGCAGTCAACTAAAACGTTTTTCATGCCGCTTTTTGTCTGGATGTATTTGCAGTAAAATTTGCACATACCGACAAGAAATCCTAGAAGCGTTTTTAGATTGTTTCGGATACTGGCGTTAACGCAGACGAGAATGGTTTATTATGTTGCATTTGTCTCCCGCAGCTTTTTTGTGCGATCGTCGTTTACTTATACAAGCATAATGTAAGATACAAGTGTCTTCATAATTCTATTTTCGGGTTCACCCCGCTGCATTGTATTCCACGAGCATTGGCATTGTTTGCACCAGGCCCGTAACCAGCTTGGGACACCAGGTGGGGCGAAGAGTTATCTGAGAGGGGCCAAATTTTTTAAACTATGTCCCATAGTTTTAAACACATCCAACAAATTTTTCCAAGGGGGACGAAGACTTTTGCAGGGGGCAGCACCCCTGGTTACGGGCCTGTTTTCTACATTCATCATGTTGTAGTTAACGTGAATGCCTTTGTTTAAAGATTACATTTGTATACTGGAAAATGTGTCTTTTGAAAACGAAACGCGTCCGAGGTCAGGAATTGTGGGGAGTGTGCTGTTGTTTGTCGCTTCGTATTACGACTTTCGCGACATGCTGTTTTTTTTCTCAGTCAAGGATAGGCTACACTACCTAGCCCTGAATCAGTAGTCACGAAACCTAAGCCAGATTGTACCAAGGAAAACTGTCAACGGCGACTCTTGGCACAAGCAAATAACTTTTTTGAATATATTTTTAAACAGTCTCAGCTTTCTTGAAAATTGGAAGTACTCTTGTTGATTCTATTCATCTGCGGTACCTCTGGAAAAGGTGCGTTTCTTTTGTTTAGTTAAGTTTCACTTCACTATAATGTTAATTAATTATCATTGAAAAAGAACTCTGACTTTCATGGTTTTCATCCCGTTTTGGAGAACCAATCAAAATTCCTTCAGCTTGACGTCTTTCGAGGATCAGAACTGGAGCACGAAAAATAATAAGGCCGACAAGGTTTACTACAAAAATATATTAGGAACACAGTATCGACACAATGAAAATGTTTTGGTTATAGCTATTACCGTCATCACTTTGGAGGGGAATGTTTTTTTCACACTACTCTTTATTGAAATGGGTTCAAAAGATGCTTTGAACAAGTGTTGTGGTTGGGTTTGAATAATTGTAGTGAAAATCAACTATCCTCATGATTTGCCGTTTCCACAAATCCTGAAAACTGTGTTAACAATCGAGTGCCACTCTAGTAGCCTACCTTGTCGATAACTCTTTTTGTCAAATTTTGTATTCGAAAGCTATTTATTCTCAAACAATAAATCAGTGTCGTGTTCTGAGGCGTTAGCCTGTACAAGTGTATTCGACTTATATGCACTGGCTTTTCCTGATGGCGAATGCGGGCGACTACATTGTATGCACAAGCACTGATTGGTCGCCACGCACGTTGATTACTACAAAACACCGCCATCAACAGAAGGAGCCCAAATGTTGCTTAGATGAAAACTGCATTCCTTACGCCTTGCGGTCCGCTACATTATGTATTGTACGCCACGTCCTAGATCGGGATTTTGTCCTTGTTAATTGTCTAATCGAGGACAGCGCCCATGTGCATGCTGATCATCGCATACTGCTGTTTGTGTTTGAATCACAAGCCATTCGAGCCCAGTTTTGCTGAAGCTTTTCCAAGCCCGAGTTAAGTCATGATCTTGGTGATATCAAGCCACAAATTCTTTGAGTCTTTCAAGGCAAACAAAATTAGAATATTTCATCATTCTTTTCAAAATATTTTATCACTTAAATTAGGCGCAGTTTGAAAACTAACGGAGTTTTGACGCGTGCTGTGTGACACTTTTTGGTATAAAACTAATTTGGGTCCAAACAATTAGCAATTTCTGTCAAAAGAAAGTTGCAATCTCTGTCTTGTGCAGCACAAATTTGGTGGTGTACCGAGTATTGAGATGTTACTGTACTGAAGAATCTACACACTGGCTGGACTATATAACGTATTTGCGACTCTTGCTAACACCTGGGACTGGCGCTTGAACATTTAAAAGAAAAAGCTGCGGCTTCACGAAAGATAACGACTGATCAGAACTTTCTAGTCTAATCAATGTACAAAGTCAAACTGAATAAAGGAATAAGGCCCACTACGATTCGGAAGCAGTCTAGTGAAAGTTGTTAGAAGAGAGTAATTTACATTAGCAGTCTAGTGAAAGTTGTTAGAAGAACGTAATTTACATTGCATTTGTTTTTCGTTCTGCTTACTTACCAAAAGCACGTACGTTCGAGGGCACCGTTGACGTCAAGTCAAAGATTATTCGTCAAGTGCTGTGTTTGAATCGATTAGGCCTACATGTCAAAAAGTTACTACTAGGAGCAGCGAAATGAATTTCATAGTGGGGGTCCGGGATCCAATTTAGGCGTACTGCTCACATCATGATTGTCTGACATTATATGTGATCATTTACCCTTGGAATGCACTTTAGCACAATTTCTGAAACGACGGAAATGTGGAAAAGTTATCTACACTCGCTCTGATTTCATCGCAGATATTTTCATATGTTGTCAGTACCACCAACTCAAAAGCTACTTAATCCTCTATATGAAGCAAACCTGTGGTAAAATTATCAGTTTGAGTAAACAAGATTGGACGCTGATGCAATCTGTGAAATCAATTCCGCTGAATGAAGGTCTGCAAGATTTATTGTCAAGTGTTTTACGCGATCATTCAAGACTGTTGCAACTTCTACTATTTGGACATCCTTCGCTAAACTTAAACCCACAACTGATAGCCAATGTATAATGCTGTCTGTAAATATCTTTAATTAATTAACCGCTTTACCTCGCCATACCACCTTGGATTTCTCTCTTATAGCAGGGTTTTTTAAGGTGTTTTAGGGACCCGATTCGGGTCCCTAGAATTGAAAATCGAGTCCCTAGAATCAGCGAAAATTATCATCGGGTCCCTAAAATAAGAGAAAATCGGGTCCCTAGAACCAGAGAAATCGGGTCCCTACAGGTCCATACCGCGTACCTTTTCCTTAAAAAAAACCTGATTATAGTAATTCCTTCATCATTCTGTAATTTATTCTCCATTCAACATTTTTTCCCTCGTTGCATAATTTGTTGTATGCTTGCAGTTTATCAATCCGTCTATTCGTGCTTGCAATCTTTTGTTAATTGTTTGTCACTTTTTGCAAACTTTCGTTAACTGTTCGTCGTGAATTGGTTCGCTCGACATGACGCGACGAAGAGTATGTTCAGGCTCAGGCCTGCCGCTCGTCATCGTTAAATAAATATAATTCCAAGCAAAAAAAAAACGGGGGAGGAGAAACTGGCTAGTGGCTACTCCCTTTGTGTCGCACAGGAGCCCAATGTTATTGGCTGTGCACAGGAGTCCAGGCTCTTACCGTCGGCGTCAGGAGCAGGCCTCCCATTGCTGGGTTTTTCCACCCAGATCTGTTTTTTTGAGTCCATTTGGGTGTCTAGGTTTAATTTCCTATCAAATCTGGTATTTTTTAAGATAAAATTGTGGTAACGAGCAATGGTAAATATAATGGTAAAATAAACATATCTTCTGGTCATTACAGTGTTCATGTGCGATCATCAGTTGAAAAAAGTACTTAAATCGGTGTAACAAAACGTCTTCAGTCGCTTTTACAACGGTATCAATATCATTATCAAATACTGTAGGTTGTTTGTCATCCAGTACAGACAGACAGCAATGCAGTTCCACGTACAGCAGAAGCAACATCAACCAGTAACATATGGTAGGCCTAGTAGCCTACAAACAAGTGAAAGGTTTGGATTTGAGTCAATGGTTGTTATCCCAGACGCCAGCTGAAGAATTTGATGAAACAAAGTTTACAACAGAATGTTCAAATTCTTTGGTTGCCCTTTTCATGCAAATTTAAAAACAACATTGGAGTCCGAGTTCAATAGCAAATGTGGCCCTACATATTGTCCATCGATCTTGTGCCTGAAAATCAGCGGGAAGCTAGGTTATTTTCGGTCATTTTTCTGTCATAGACCAAACGTTTTTTGAAATGACAAAACAAAATTAAGTCAATTTAGTCATAATGTCCAAAAATATAAACTAGTGAATGCTGGTATAGCTAATTTAATACTAATCTGAGACAAATGACCAAAACGTCTTAGCAAAAAAACAGGCTGGAGGCTATATCAATAGTTTAAACATGTGTCCTTGTCCAATAAACATCATTAAATTCTGGTATTATCGGCATGGCATCAAAGATGGCTGAGATAATTCGGAGTTTGCAATACTTTATGATTTAATGGCTATATTTGCAGTTTGCCACATTTTACTGCATCACTAGAAAAACTATTTTCACTTGTTAATCATGTTGAAACAAAAACAAACTTGCTAAAACCAAGAATTTAAGGAAAATGCCAAACAAGCATTGTCAAGAAGCCAGCGAAATGGCTACTATATACCTAAGCCTGAAAAGCGAGAGATGATGATAAGCGAGTATCTTATCAGCTTTATTAGTTATTATCAAATGTCTTGAGTAACAGAAAAGTGATCCAAATGTTAATTTTAACGCTGTTTTGTCGCCTTTTTGTTATGAGTTGACGAGGAAAGCTTTGGTCTACGAGTTGTAAAATCCTATGAGGGGATAATGCGAGGTATGGTACCTTAGCTCGTGAGTTTGACTTTGATAAGTCTCAGTGTTGAAACCCCCCACTCTTTCCAAACGTATGCCCCCGTCTGGTGAATAAATTCCTAATGGGAGAGCTGATAGATCACCAGAAAAACGACCAACAACGAAAATCAGAATGCCACTTTCAGCTAGCTCGTACTCTGGGTGTTTCTCTAAATATTTACAGCAAGCCTGAAATCCCCAATCTATGTCCTGCGGATAGCTGAGACCAACTCGCTTTACCTCTTCTAAATTCATAAGTTAGCGACTGGACTGAAACGGCCTTACGAATCAGCAAAAAGGGTTAGTTTTTATCAACTTTTATTCTGATTAGTGAGTTCTGTTTAACGAGAGATCAGCGGGACTTTTATACAATCACTTCGATAAAGTACGCGAGAGACGAATGCAGCTAAACACGAAAATTTACTTTCTCGAATTAAAGCAATTCCCAATATGACTGCGATTAAAGCACAATAGATTCTGACACTATTTAACCCAGAAACACAAGACGCGAGATTTCACAATTGCACGCTTTAAATTTAACTCAACAAAGAGCAAAAGAACACAAACGAACGCAAATGGAACAATCAAACAGATACACCTTTCATCACGAAACTGAATCACACTCACGCAGACGCAAGTGCGTTACTCCAATTTGGAATTTAGCTGAATTTGATTACGTAGCCCTGTTTGGGGAAGAACTTACCGAAAATTTTGATGTCGTACAGGCTCGTTTCGCAGCTCAACACCAATTTCGTCTCCCGAACTTTCCCAGAAACAATCGATTGAGTTTTTCGCCCTCGCTGAAGTTGAGTAAAGCTTTTAGATGCCAATTTGATTTCAGATAAACCGTTTACTTGTCAGAATGCCGTTTTGGCACATTACCGCAGTTAAAATAAAATGTTTCTTTTTTCTCATCCTGAGCTGTCACTTTACAGGCTTACGTTCTGGGCAACGTCACCCCCTGCCACAAGGCTGTCCGACCTTATGCAGAGCTTGCAATTGCCTTTTTCTCGTGCTTCAGGCGCAAGGTTTGTATGTGACTTCACGTCAGTTCACAAGAATTGACCTTCGCCTGAGCGTGTTTACTTGTGGAAGCCCTAAGGAATTTGAATTGCACAGGTGTTTACCATGATGCGTAAAGCCACGTATGTCGGTTTGAAAGACTGAGTTCTCTCAAGTTCAGTTTTGACAAACGTTTGGAGTTCGCCCCATGCGCGCAAAATTAGCTTCAGATCATTACTCATTTTAGCTAAAAACATTTTGCTGAGCTTGTTTGTTAAGCCTCCCCGTTCGCAATTGACCCTACGGCCAGGGAGCATTGCACTGCCCGCGGCTGGCTGTAAATTTTCCACACGCTATCGCATGTGCGCAGGAAATGCACGCGTTTCCTGAGGAATGCATTGCGCTGAATGCAGTACAAGGAATTTGTACTGCCTTGCTATTTGCAAACGATTTTTACCGATTTAAACCTGAGAGCTTACAGAAACGCTAAAACATTACAGAAACGTTGCAAAATGCGATTTAAACACTACGAAACAAAATAAACAATACAAAAACTACACAAAAAACGTTTACATTATTTCCCGTTAAAATAACTTCTTCACAAAGCGATTTTATGCTCAAACGTATTAACTGTAAACAGCTCGTGTCACGCCCAAACCACAGGGCGTGTGCAATTCTTTTGTTGAGGCTGAAAAAAACAATGTTTATTAACAGGATTTATTTACATACTAATCATTGCTTATTCGGGCGAACTTTGAATTTCTATAACAGCGTGGCAGAGCATTGTTGCTCTGCAACAATTCCTCCCTTGTCTTTTTAGAAGTTGCTGGCGGGTCGCAACGAACTTTTTCCACTGGAACGATGAAGGTTCCCACCGTACACAAAATCGATGAATTCCTGACGTATTGTAGAAATTCCGTAGAAGCGTCGGGATCTCATCGGCCGTGGAATAGAAACATCTGGGAACGAAGCGATTAGTTGAATTTCCTCGCGCTTATCTCACAAGTTTGACGACCTCGTGAGCTGATTGGCATAATGTCACTTTGCGACTTGAGTGCTCATCGCTGCAAACAATGTCAGTGCATGCATTTGCAGACAAAACTGTGAATCGTTGACGAATCCTTCTCACAACGTATAGGTGTTTACGGTTTGCATGCTGGGAAACGAGCACGAGTTCGGCCAGCAGTATGACGTTTGCTTGGCCATAGCTTAAAGGAAAGTCGCAATGCCAATTATAGATGGCGCGATAAATGTCTGTCGAGCGCCGTAAGGAATGCGCTGTACACTGTAGTTTATCGTAGAAGCTTTCTTGCAGTTCGATCGGGGAATGACGTGCTGATCGATGCTGAAACGTTTCTTGAACAGCTCCACCTGGATGCAAAAGTTCGACTGAAGACAAAGCTGTTGCTGCGTAAGTTAGAGAATGGTCGCTGTTCCATCGTCGAGAGACTGAGGTGCGTCGTTGGATCGAGCCGTTGACCACAGAAAATAGATTACGGGTTGTTTTAAATGCTAAAGGGTTTTTACTCTTAAAAGAAAAGGGTTGATTAACAAAAGTGAGACCCATGGTTATCCCTTACATAGTTTACCGCAAAATTAATCCCCATATTTATAAATTTGAATCGTTTTGGGCTTGGTTAACTTTATTCAATTTAGCAGTTATTTATTTACACATTACTTTAACAGGTGAGAATGGGATTAATTTCGAAACAAGTCATTCTCGTTTTGAACGCACCACAACGCAAATCAGAATCAAAAACACAAACACACATACAGAAATTATCACAATTTCCCAACCAATACCTAAGACATCACCAATTTTTTCACCAAAACTTTTTATATCGTCTGCTACATTTGCCCAAAAATTTGGATGTCCCTCGAGTGCAATATCTGATCTCAGGGTCATTGCTTTAACGTTGACTTGTAAGTTTGTTAAGTTTGGCAAAGATATGTTAACCCAACCTTGCGTTAATTGTGGCCAACTAACATTATGCTGGATTTTTCTCAAACTATACCAAAATAAAAGATTGTGATTTCGTAAGCCTTGTATTCGTTCACAGGTTACGCATCCTTTTCGGAAAGTAAACTTTGCTAAACCGTCATTGACATCCCATGGCCCTAACTGGTCAATGATTTCTTGCAAAATCACTGCGCTTTTTACTGGAGAATATTTGTCACCTGCTTTTGCTTCTAAGCGTTCTAACCGATTATAAATATCCATGTTAATCGCCATTTGAATCTCAGTTTGTAAAAACAGTTGGCGAGAGATGCGCTGGTTTATTTTATTTTGTTGACTTGCAAAGGTTCTTACGAATTGTTTCAGAGCTAAGAGGTCTGTACGTACGATTTCTAGGTTTACAATTTGGCGAGTTAATTTATCTGCTAGCTGATTTGTTTGCTGCTGAAGACGCGCATCATTAGAGTTTATATGTTGCAGGATATCATGTAAATTTGAATTAATATCCTCCCTTAAATTGTCTCTGCTATTGCGTGTCCTAAGCCTAACGATGCTCCTACTGCGACTGTGCCCGTTATGACCCGTGTAAGAATTTGCGCTCCAACCAACCGTTTACTACGTTTGGGATTTATGTAATGTAACATGCCCTGAGGGATTCGTTGATTAATTAATGTCGTTGAAACTATGCTCTCAGGGTGGGTAGTTCCACGAAATTTACTTGAAAAAACACGTTGTTCGTGGGCACTGAAGTTTTCTGACCTGATTGGCAGTTAACATTTTGAAAAGGCTTGTTACTTATAAGAAATACTTCCTGATTGGTCATGGGTTGGTGATTAAGGGAATGGAATTTCAAAACGACTTTACCGTGTATTCTAACGAAAAAATTCTTATAAGTTGCCCATTGAAAATAATCGAACATGGCATTATGGATTTCATACAACTGTTCATTAAACCCAGTTAACTGCTGTGTCCAATTGTTTTGAAAAACTAAGTAAACTACTCGTTGCTTGGCTACTTCTGCTGCCTGACTTATTCCTGAGAATCGCAGAACCAAGAATTGCTCACATCGTTCATGCAGCTCACAACCTGGGAGCAAAAGAAAAATAAATTTGAAATCCTTGCACTGTCATTATTTTATCTTAACATCTTACTGTACCACCCGTTGCTGCTGATACAAGATAAATGTCATTCCAGTTTCTCTGCCATACAGTGGTTTTACATTCAGGAAAGACATACTGCACTGTTCTGAATTTAGTTAAAAGCGAATACATTATGACATTATGTGCGAACAAAGCTTGTTTTACGACATGCTTACTGCTGCCTGCAATCTTACGAAGACCCCAAAAAACCTTTGCTGGGCTTCTCGTGAACTTTAAAATTCCTCTGTCAACATAAACTAAAACGTGATTCGGTAAGGTTACTGTCAACGCTCGTTTGCTTACTCTTAAAGTAAAGTCAGAAATACGTGTTACATCATTATATATCAGAACATATATCGTCGAGAGATACGGTTTAAACAAAATACATGTTCAACTGCTTCATGCATATCGCGTATCGTAGTCAAACCAATTGCTCCGGCCAATGACCTTTGCTTCACTCCTGTCACGCAACCGAAATTGCTAACGCAATATGCTGAGTTACTGTATACTGACGCGCGTGGAAGACATTTTGTAATGGTTTCATGCCGTTGCGTTTCACTTGCTGCGGTGGTGGCTTGCAAAAAAACTGCTGCAGACGTTGTCTTTTGTGTCATCGTTTGCGAAACTACATTTTTCTTTGAAGTTGCTATCGGTGTTGACCGATAGACACTCCCCCTCGTTAAGGAAAAGGTGGCTGTGGGTGGGACAGAAAGAACAGAGGGTTGGGGGTCAGGGACGTACGAAGTGGAACTTTCAATTAAGCGAGAGTGCGTCTGATTATTATACAAAGAACGTTCGGTTTGAAAGAAGGAAAAAACAGAAAGACTGTCGATGTCTTGAGGCTGTATATAAGGAAAAAAAACAAAAACGTTTACATTATTTCCCGTTAAAACAACTTCGTCACAAAGCGATTTTACGCTCAAATGTATTAACTATAAATTGCTTTTTGCAACTTGCAAATGTAAACAGCTCGTGTCACGCCCAAACCAAACAGAGGCGTGTGCAGTTCTTTTGTTGAGGCTGAAAAAACAATGTTTGTTAACAGGATTTATTTACGCCCTAATCATTGCTTATTCGGGCGAACTTTGAATTTCTATAACAGCGTAGCAAAGCATTGTTGCTCTGCAACAGCTGCAGACACTAAATTTAAAACAGGAACTATAAGTAAATCAGTATTTTAATCACCTCTTTACCTCATGTATTTGCATTCATGTGTCTTTTTGCATTTCTGGTTTTATTGGGTAGATGTATGGGTTTTTTTCATGAACAATCTGGGTTTATTAGAAATAACAGAATGGGAGCCCTGGTCAGGAGATGTTTTGCTGTAGCCCCAGCGTTGCCACTTGGCACTTGTAGGGAAAAATACCTACAGTAGGGATGTTTAGGCTTTTGTAGGAGGTAGGGAATTCCTACGGGAAAAATCGCCATTTTGTAGGGATCCATAGGGGTTTTCGTGTTTCGAATTTTTATCGAGCTTTGTTTCTACCTTCTTGTGTGATACTTTATGGACGTGTTTCGTCAACAATTTATTAGTTTTAGAACGCTTGAAAAACATATTTTCCAGTTTAGAAGGCAATAAATCCTGTGGTACTAGGTTATTTTTGACGCAAGCACTGCAGTGTGGCCAAGTTTTCTGGTGGATAGAGTTGCAACAGGGGTAGAAGTCGTTTTTGGCACGAGCACAAAGTGTGCCAAAAATGAGTTCGACCCTCTTCAATAATTAAGTTTAGTGAGAATATTCCAAATGAATTTGAAGTCAACCAAAGAGTAGACTTGTATATTTACAAGGGAATGCAAGGAAAATGTATTTTGAAAAATTTGATAATTCTGAAGCTGTTGACTAATGAGACTTTTTCCTTGTGAATTGCAACCAGCTGTAGAGTTGTAAGGGATTATGCTTAAGATTTATTGCCAAAGGTGCTGGCTGATTTTAGAAAACAATGAGACAATTGTTTTGAAAAATTTTGACATGTGGTTATGGATTGGTGTTTTCTTTAATTATGCTTGTTTTACACAACATATACTTTTGATCTTGCATTCCTAATTATGTAACATAGTATGTCCTGCCCTGTGTAAAGACCAGACGTTTTGGCTAATTATGATTGTATTTTTTTCTTTCAGATTGTGTAGAGAAGTGTAGGGATTTTTCATTCTGATTGTAGGGGAAACTTGTTAATACAGAGTGGCAACTCTGTGTAGCCCCCGTTGACATGCTGGCAGTTTTGTCGCCAACAGACTGGGGTGTTGGACAGGCCCGTAGCCAGGTTTTAAGGTTCGGTGGGGTAAAATACATTTTTCATTTTTGGGGGCAAGATTTTTGTATTCATGATATGTTTAAAACAAACTACAAACAGGCTTATCCACTCAATCCATAATATAATGGTTGTACAAACTGCAGCAATTCAATTCAATCCCCACACTCGTGTGGTGCAAACAAACACTTTTCTGATGGTATAGGGGAGGTGTGGGACCCATGGAACGGATTTTTTCAAACGGGCATATAACCTAGATTATCCAGAGAAAGTTGCTGAAATTTTGTTCAGTTGAAGGTTTATGGACCAAAATTGTTCATTTCAAGTTTTATAAAAATCAATTAATGTTTATATGCTTTTTTTTAAGTTTGAAAATTTTGAATTTCATTCCGTGGATCCCACCCCGGTAGGATTTCATTCCGTGGGTCCCACCCCGGTGGATTATTTCCAATGAAATTTCAGGACGATTGTATAAGGTTTTCAGATTGTTAAAAAAAATTTAAATTATGAGGATTAAAAGCTATAGTTCGTGTTAACGTTCTTGATTCTACTTTTCTGAGGCTGAGATCCCCACGTTGCTTTCGAAATTCTCTCAGCTAATCCTGTACTGCTATTTGTTTCCACTCCCAATATTTTTGAATGTTGTTATCCTCAACTTCAGCACATTTTAATGCAAATTGACACGCTTTCTTTTTGTTCAAAGTGTACATTAATATTGATAAGAATGGTCCTTTGGAGCACTTCCTCTTCTCTGATAACACAGACATTTGCACAAAATATACTTTATGTTAACTTTACCTTAAAGCTAAAACATTAAAAAGTGAAAATTAGTCATCTGAATTGCGACCACAGACTTCCTTGAAATCGTCTCCCCATTACTCTGTGTAAGAGTTTTAGGTTTTTGACCGGCTGTAAAGATGTAGAGTGGCCAGTGTAATATCTAATGTTTGCTACTTGTCTCACGTTCAATGTATTGGATTTTTTGACATCATAAAACACTTTATTTAGGTTGTTCGCAGTAAATAAACCTCTGTTGGACTTTCTTTTGTGCAATAAACTTTTGCAAAATCAAGGAATTACGAATTGAGGGATCAATGGAACACCCGCGTTCCATAGGTCCCATTAACACCCATTTTTGAAAAAGTGCACGATTTTACACTGCATCCTAAACCTATCATCCCCATTTTCTCTGAGATGTTTTTTTAACTCCCAACCAATCCTGGGAAACGTTTGGAACTTTGTACATTGAAATTATGATAGACAAAGACATTGCTAAACGATTGCAAAATATTTTACTTTGATGCCTCAAAATCGAAAAAAGTGCTTAAATTTTTTAATGATCGACACAGATTCTTCCTGTTAACGGACAACACTGTTGTCAATAAATACAATATTCACAACCACATTCCAAGAGAACATGGTCATCAGCTGGGGAGTGATTTAAATGTTTCTTCGGTCCCCATGTTCCATGGGTTTCCCCTAAACAGGCTCTTCTACTGATCACCATGCTGGTGGTCAGGCCCGTCGCCAGGATATAGCAGCAGGGGGGGCCAAAAAAGAAGAGGGGCCAAAAATCAGAAGGGGGGAGCACATTTTAAAAATAGTGTATTGGATGTATGCAGCAACCAGGGGGCCAAGCGTGAAATGGGGGGCCGGGCATCACTGCCCTCCCCGCTGGCGACGACCCTGCTGGTGGTACAAAGTGAAACTTTTCAATTCAGTTCCCATGCTTGTGGTGCAAACTGCTTCAATGCTATGAATGGCACAAACAGGTCTTGCATTTCTACACAATCGCCACATTTGTACAAACTGCTGATGTTCAATTAAATCTTCACGCTAGTTGTACAAACATGTGCTTCAAGTTGATTCCCACGCTCGTGGTCCAAATCCCCACGCTGGTGGCAGGGTTGATCTGACTTTTTTTCAGTCAGAAAGGCTTGATTCTAAGCAAAGCGTTGTCTGAGCTGCATATTCATTCCAAATGTCTTCTGACGAGAGTGTATGGCCATTGGCCATGCAGGGTGCAAAGAATATTGGAAAGATTTTACTGTTGGCCTGAAAATGCTTTGATGGATTTATTAAGAAACAAATGTTCATCAGTGTAATCACGGGGAAAGAAAATGCTTCATATGATAAGATTGGAATTGTGTTACATCGTTATTTTCACAAGGTTTAATATCTATTTTGTGTTTGGTTATGCTTGTTTTATACGTGTATGCGCTATGACTGCTATCTGGCTTTTTTGGGGCTAGGTTTGGCTTTTTTTGGCGAAGACAGGTTGGCAACCCCAGCAGGTGGTACTGACACTGCTGACCTCTACTGAAAACATCTGGTTTGGTGTGTGTGCATTGAACAAACAGTAGTAAAAAGATGATCAAATGTGCTGAGCGTTCTGTCACTGCAAAAGTTGTGCATAAGCTTAACAATTTCCAACTGTTTAAATAAATGAATTTAATTGGCTGTAAAGTTGTGCTAAGTTAACTTAACAATGGTAAGAGCTCCAGCTGATGACCGGCTTAATGATTCTGTAATGGATGGTGTTTAGTTCGTGAAGACTAGTTTTCTTGGCCGAGCCCCAAGCACCAATGATACACTATGTATGGGAATATACAAGGCTGGAATCTAGTTTTTTTTCGGTCTTTTACCAAAATGTTTTTGAAATGATCAAAAAAAATTAAGTCATTGCGGTCAGAAAATTTGAAAATGTAGGCTAATAAACAGTAAAACACTAATTCAGCAAGTTTTAATGCAACTGACTGTGAGGCAAATGACTGAAATGTTTCAGTGACCAAAATGTCTCAGCAAAAAATGACCGAAATGGCAACAGCAAAAAACAACAGGCTGGAATACATCTTAAGTGCATTTGTTTGTGCTCATTTTTTCTCAAATTTTATAGAATAGGCCTATACCTGAATGGCAAGAAAGCTTGTTTTCAAGATTTAAAATGTGTAGACTGCATCCCAATTCAGATTATGATCTAAGTGTACAGAATTTCAAGATATTCAGCTGACTCTACTGATTAGGGTACTACCAATTTGTATTCCAAATCAGTTTTTTTAAGGTGTTTTAGGGACCCGAGTTGGGTCTCGGGTCCCTAAAATTGAAAATCGGGTGCATACAATCAGAGAAAATTATCATCAGATTCCTAGAATCAGAGAAAATTGGGTCCCTAGGATCAGGGAAATCGGTTCCCTACAGGTCCATACCATGTAACTAACATTTTCTGTAAAAAGTCCTGCTATAAATGAAGAGCTCTGCTTCTGGTCTGAGTTAAAAATCATTTAGATGGTTTTACTATTGTTAAGTGATAGCTTATCATATTGCATCCAACTGTTAACTTTATTAATATCCTAGTCAACCATCTTCAAAATTTCAGTATTCTTGTTTGTCAGTATTAGGCAGGTATTATCAGCAAATAGTGTGGTTGTGAAGTTTGATGCTTTTGGTAAATCGTTAATGTAGAGCGAAAATAGCAGGGGAGATAAAATTTATCCTTGTGGCAAGCCGCAGTTGATTTTCTGGGTTTGGGATCTGCACCTGCTTACAACAGTATATTATCCTCATCTATGTAAGTAATTTTCGAAAGGTTGTAGTGAGAGCCCTTGAATACCACAGTAATATTCCAACTTTCACAGCAGCACAAAATGGTCAACAGTATCAAAAGTTCATTGAAAGATGGAGGAAAAATGTACAAATTGGGATTTTGTAGTCCAGGTTTCCTGAGATGTATTCAACTGTGTTGTAAATTGCAAATGTTGATACTTTAGCTCTGAAGCCATATTGATGTTTTGACAAAATGGTCTTACATTCCACATAATGATATTGATATAACCTATCATAAAGTAGTTTTTTAAATATCTTTTTAAGGGTGACAGCACTGATGTAGGACAATAGTTGGTGCACACATTTTAGGGCCCACCTTAGTCAAATGGATAGGCGTTAACTTGGGCACACTTAAATTTCTGTGGATAGATACCTAGGTTTATGCAAATATTTAAGAGTTTTGCTTGAATGGAGATAGTGTTTCACTGCATAATTTTAAAAAATTTTCATAGGGATGTCATTCTGTTAAGTATCTTTTTCCATTGAAACTGTGTCTATTATGTGCATTATTTCTTCAGCTGATGTTTAATGTGAGTAAAATGAAGACTGACAGTTCTTTTCAGTGAACTGTCAGTCCTCTGACACTGGAGGAGTTATTTTGCTCGCCAAATTTTTGCAACAGCTACAAATAAATCATTTAGCATATTTTGCCATATCTGTGGTGTTGTGCTTGCATTCTCTTGTTATAGGGTGGGTCAGATTGGGAGGGGTGGATGTAACTTTGTTTCTTCCTGGCAATTGGGTATCAATCATTGTCTACATTTTTGCACTTATCATTATTTGCGAATAAAAACTGGGATTGACAATATTATTTTTTTGTCTCTTCTGGTAGGTGTGTCAGTTGGTTTCTGTATGTTTTGTAATATGCCAACTTGACTTTGTTTTAAAAAATATTTTTTACTAAACTTTGGTATATTGCGTGTTTGGCTTTGGTAGAATTGTATAATACTTGTGTGATCCATGGCTTGTTGAGTTTCCTTCAGTTTCTTGATAGTGGTTGCAGTGGTGCATGCACTTGCATTGTAACATTAAATATGAAATGTAGGTTATCCACAAACTAATATGGGTTCCCATTGTTTACTAGTAGCGTGTCTAAAACATCAATTGTTTCTTGTGAAAAGGCATTTCTATCTAGGTTTTTATAATTATGTCTAAGGGTTACAGATAAATGTTTCGGTTTGAAACAAGATCACTTAATCATGACAAAAGCAGGTGGTTGGCCGGACAGATCTGAAAGTTAAATTCTTTGTTGCAAAGGCACTTTGACCTTATTGGTGCATATATGGTCCAGGAGGGTGGCACTGTGGTCTGCAATCCCAGTAGGTCTGGTGATTAGTTGTGTGCAGTTCTAAGTAAGCATTGGATTGGTATAATTTTTTATTTGCTGTGAGGTTTCACATTACAACACACTGTGACATCAAATTCATGTTTCCGATCCAACGTTTGGTGAAGTTTTTTGACGCATTGCATAACATTATACACGGACTCTCCTTATTCATTGTTGTATAACTTAATACGTCATTGTGTTGACTTTAAACTATCAGCGGTAGAACTTAAAATGCAGGTGCAAAATACACTCAACCCTATGACCAAGCAATCATAACTGCAAAAATGTGAGACTGCACATTAAAACCAAGGAATAAAACACACTCAGCCCAACAACAGCACAGTTTACAACTGCAAAAACAGTCTGAACGAATGTCTCTTTGAATATGAGCAGTCGAGCCCAGAAGGTATACGCCTCAAATAGTGCACACCCAGGGCTGCAAGATTGAAACAACACCGGAGTTAAATACACTCAGTCCTGGAACAGCGTAGGTCACAACTGTAGAAAAAGGCTGGGGTTATGTGCAAATGTCTTGTTGATTACGAGCTTTCAAGCCCTGCCAGTGTGTGCTTGGAATGTCACACACCCCAGTTTGTCAGATAGAAACAAACAGGGGAGTAAAATTCACTCAGCCCTGGAGCAGTGCAGCTCACTACAATAAAAGCAGATTGTGTAAATGTCTCTTCGAATACGATAGCAATTGAGTACACACGTACATATGGTGCACACCTTCGGGCAGGAAACTACATAATTATCTTTATTGCTTTTTTGTGATTTTACCTTCATCACGCAATCTGGATAATGTTATGTCATGTTCAGTTTCACAGGGTGTGTAGCACACACCTGGAGTACACGCCCCTGCTTTTATTGCTGTTGACTGTGGTGTTAGCGTAGATTTGTGGTTTGAAATTGGTGATAGGCTGATTTTCACCAGTGTTTGTTGGCCTGGATTGGAGCAGATCCAACATCAGATCAAGAGCATTAGGGGTGTAGTAGTTCAGCTTGAGGGGGTTTGTAGTAGTGTACAGTGAATTGGAAAATGTCTTCATTGGGGAGACTAGAGCTTAAATTTGGATATACTATGTTGTGATTTTTGGACATTGGGGTCTCAGCTGTCTTGCTCCCACGACAGTTGAAGTGTCTCAATTTTTTTTCATAACTAGTGGGATTTTTTCTTTAAATCAGCAGTCCAGTATAGAAATGTGTGAAATTATATTAAAGATATTAAACACTTCATTAAAATTCTACCTATATCAGCAGCATTTGATGTATTTCAGGGAAATATCTTTTTCAAAACCCATGTGAATCTATCATACAGTTATGAGAGTTTTTCATGATAACTAGCAGAGCTACCTAAAATGAGAGTGTTGTAATGGCACAACAAATGCCATTCATTCATGTTTTGTTTTTTTAATTGTCACTTCAGTGGTAAATATGTTTTCCATACATGTAACTCCACGAGCTTCGTCTGGAAAAGTAGTTGTCATTTACATATTTATTCGACTCCGATCGTGGGACTTCAGTCGTCACTTGTTTGTGTAAGAAGAACCGTTCTACTTCGAACCATACCGGGAATACGTTTCAGACCTGTTTTTTTCTGATCTACAGATAGCCAAAACTCCAGCGCAAAGCACACTTAAGGGCAGGGTCTCAACTTTTTTTGCCAGAGGATTACATAAGCGATTAAGGTACACAACAGTTCGAGGGCTGGACCTCTTACTCAATATGATTGTTTCGGGCTAGACATTTTACTTAATGTGATGTTACATTCCACCAAATCAGCAAGTTTTTTGTAAATATATGAATTTTTCATTATTGACAAAATGTCTCAGAGGAAGGATGGAAATGACTTCGTGGGCCTTTTACACCTGAAATGACTTCGTTACACCGGTGTACGATGAGCATCGTACTTGTGCGCCATCCGTTGTACACTGGCATGCGGTGAGCATCGTATTTCGGACGCCAATCGTTGTACACCGGACCAAATGATCTTGTCTGTGGGGTACGCTACAGGGTCTAGCAGTCATTGAAGCAGAAAAAGGCTTTCACCACGTGATTCGACTTGTAGTGTGGTCAGGAGAGCATTTCAAAGCAATTGCCTTTTGCCTGCAGTCAGCTTGAGGACGGAAATGTTCAGTGAGCTGTGGCCACACGCATCACCTATTGTCTGCACGTGGTTTTTCGCTTTCGGAACATTGATTGCTAATGCAGTGTGAATGAGAATATAAGTAAGGCATTGTGTTAATAGTGTTTAGGTCTCATGATGTGGAAATTTTTACCATGGTTTCACTAATAGCCTAGCCTAGTCAGTTTCTTTGAAATTGTGATCAGTGATTGCTTGCATTGATCTTAGCACTGTGAAGGCTATTAGTTTGCTGTTTGTGTAAAGGGTTTGGGAACGACTGTTAATGCAATGTTGATAAAGAAATTGTCATAAACTTTTTTATTGTGTTAGAACTTATGATGTAGAGATTTCACGATTTTAGCAACAGCATAAATATTTTTTTTCGACGGCAAACAATTGCCTCAGCAACGTGTTGGCGCTGCGTCAAAAAGATTTGCTCAGGGCAGATTGCAAATGGCCTGTTTGTGTAAACGATTTTGTGAACGACTGCCAATGGAATGTGAATAAAAAATAGAAAGTTTCTACTGAGTTAGAACTAAATGATAAAGAGATTTAACGATTTTAGCAGCTGCGTAAATGTTTTTTTTCGTTGACGAATGTTTGCTTCAACAAAGTGTTGGCGCTCGTCAAAAACATTTGCTCAAAGCAGATTTCAAATGGCCTGTTTGACTAAACCAGTGGTGGGCAAACATTTTCTACGTAGGGCCACATTGAAAACTGTATTGTTACCGGGGGGCGCATATATTGACGTTTGTCCACTTCATTTACAATTTACGTTTCAAAATATAAATTAATGATAATATTATTATAACCTGGTATTGTTTTATTTCACATAGACATTGCTAAAATTGAGGAAAATGTTTGGTACCCGGTAGGGACCCGAAAAATTTCCGACTAAATTTCATATAATTAGAGGTGTTTTGAGAGTCATCGTTAGGCCATGATGATCTGATCGCTTTGTCATTTTATAGGTGAATCTGATCTTAGATATGTATTCTACACAGATATTCCCTGAAATCATTCACATGTTTGTATGATATGCTCCTAGCTCAGTATTTTCACAGCCCAGTTGCGTCAGTTTTTACAGGACACAGAAGAATTTCATTAATCTGTTTCATTTTATAGTATGTGCAAGACAAAACCAACGGAAACGATTTGCACAAATTTATGTATTATTTTAGGTACACAACAAACACAAGAACAACATGAAGATTGAAAATTTTGTTGTCCCAGACGTCAAAAATGTAACTATACCAAAGTTGTTTGAGCTGCCAAACCAATTAACATTGTTTTTCATATTTATTTAATAGACCTAGCGATTCAGTAAAAGTAGACTACAGTAGGCTTACAGAAAAAAATTGACCAGTCTATTTAAGTTGTCACCCTGCGATTAGAAAAGAATCGCGTATTATCGACCCACGGATTAATAGACGCATACAATGTGTCTTTTGTATTATGCGTAACAAAGCATCCATTACTACAATTTCATAATATTGATTGCAGTATCCGTTCAGATATTTCCTTGATTATTTTCTCTGATTCTAGGGAGCCAAACTGGGTCCCTAAAACACCTTAAAAAACCTGCTTTAACATAGAATCAAAATGTGTACTATCTATGTACGTGTGGCTTCCCTGCGGGCTGCACAAAATGCCCTCGCGGGCCGTAGTTTGCTCACCCTTGGTCTAAACAAAATTCCCTACGCTAGTTTCTACTGTTTTAGGCTTTTTTAAATGAATTGTTAGAATGAGTGAAGTGATTAGTATGGATACTTCTGAACCAGCAGAGGTTATTGTTATGAACGAGGATTCTGACATGAGCGATTTTGATCTCAGTGAAGATGAGCTCGATGGTGAGCTAAGCCTGTCGGATTTAGCAAGTGGTTCAGACGATGATGCGCCGACCAGGCTTCCAGGAGGTTGGGGACCGGCCGGAAGACAGCCCGTGGCAAACGCATTCCTTGGCCGGCAAGGCCCTTCGTCTGCTTGCTGTCCCACAGACGTTGAGAGTCCCCTTGATTATTTTCTCCTGTTTTTTACGACTGAGGTTATTGAAAAGCTAGCGTTGGAGACCAACCGTTACGCTGCCCAGAGCCTCAGAACTCAGCCATCATCTCCGTCGAAGATGCGGCCATGGGAAGAAGTGGACGAAAGCGATCTCCGGAAGTTCATGGGACTTGTCATGCTCATGGGGTTCACCCAGAGGAACGGCAATATGGAGTCATATTGGAGCAAAGACACCGTTCTGGCCACACCCATTTTTCCACAGGTGATGAGCAGATGTCGGTTCCAGCAGATTCAGCGGTACCTCCACTTTAACAACAACGATGATCTGCCGGCGAACCGTGAGGATAAGTTGTACAAAATACGACCAGTGTACGACTTGCTTTCGGAACGCTGGCGCTCGATGTACGACCTCGGTGAGTTTATATCTATCGACGAGGGCATGGTAAAGTGGAGAGGTAGGCTTTCTTTCAGGGTGTACAACAAGGACAAACCCATCAAGTATGGAATCAAGTCCTACATCCTGGCGGATTCCCGATCGAAATACTGCTGGAACATTGACATGTACCACGGCGTGTCCAAGACTCTCATTGAGACTGTAACCGGATTGCTCACTCCACAGTGCATGTCACGTTGGCATACTCTGTATATGGACAACTTCTATAACAGTTTGGCCATGAGTGAGCATCTGCTCGACCGCCAGGTACATACCGTCGGGACTCTCGGCAGGCACCGCGGCGAACCTCGTGAGATTCGCGAACCAGGTAATGGCAATGGCAATGCTCTATTCATGCATTTGCAATGAGGTAACGGTAATGATGTATTCATGCAGGTGTAATGAAGACTGGTGACATCATTGCCCGGGACAACGGCAAGGTCCTCGTTCTTGCCTGGAAGGACAAGCGGTTGGTGAAAGCTATCTCCACCAAGCATGATGCCTCCACAACAACTATCTCCAGAAGAAAAAAGCGAGGTGGAGGGGCTATGGAAGAGGTCCGCAAGCCCGTCTGCATTGTTGATTACAACAAGCATATGTGTGGCGTGGACTTGATGGATCAAATGATTTCGTACTACCCATTCACCAGAAAAACGATGAAGTGGACCAAAAAGGTCTTTTTCTACCTTATGGAGATCAGTGCCCACAATGCCTTTGTGTTGTACAAGGCAAAAAGCAGCAGGAAGAGGTACAACAGCATGTTCAAATTCGTGCTGCAACTCATCAGGCAGTTGATTGAACTCCAGCAGGCGGAGGCGGATTCAGCAGAGGTCGATGACGTGACACCACGCTCATCAAAACAACCCCGGATGGACCCTCCAGATCGACTGCGCGGTGGTTTCAAACGGCACAAGATAACGGTTTTTCCACCAAGTGCAACCAAGAAGGCGCCGTACAAACAATGCAGAGTCTGCAGGAAAAAGGGACGCCGACACGACACCAAGTACTGTTGTGCGAATTGTGGTGTGGCTTTGTGTGCGAGTCCCTGCTTCCACGACTATCATACTAAAAACGTATATGCGTAATTTCCCATACAGTTGAACTTCTTAAATGTCTTGGGGCGGATTTGGTGTCCCGCAACATAAAAATCAATTTAGGAAGGGAGTCAATCCATGATTCAGGCCACAATACGGCAGGAAAAAGCAATGAACGCGCCGCTCTGGGACATTGGCTCGGCAACGACTCTCCTCCAGCTGACCCTTTGGACCTGGAAGTACAGCATATCTTCCAATGTAAAGATGATGACAGCACAAATCAAGGCAGGAACACCGACAACACGCAAAACCAACAACCAATCAAAACGCCTGAAGTCTCATCGTCACCTACTTGAATATTCAAACATGGCACGAATATGTACAAAGCCTCATCTCCAGGAATTCGCCATCAGCGTCGAACACTCAAATTACAAAGAAGAAACGAACCGGCACCGCTCGATGATTAGAAGCCCATCAACGAACGCTGCTTGCGATACCTGGAAAAATTGTACGAGTGTGCAAGCGCATCTTTTCCATAAATCCAGCGCGAATATTAACTCTTTCACCACCCCTAATAATGAAGCAGGGAAATAAAGATAAACGTGCCTAGCGATTTGTTTCAGATTGCGTGTGGTTGTTGGACGCCGCGGAGCTCGCATTTCCCGTAGCAAAAACGTGGCAATGGAACGGCTTTCTGGTGTCTTCGGGGGCAGTAATTGGATGCAGCGGAGCCCGCGTTATCGGCTGGCGCTTGGAGGGTCTTCTATCGCTGCACGCGGTCACAGTCCGCATATCCAGTCCAATCCAAGTTGAGTCCAATGCTCATTTCTACAGCGCTCAACAGAGTTGCCAACTGGCATATTTTTATGCCAAATTTCAATTGGCATTTGGTGGAGGTGGTTGGCATAAATATTTTTGGTTGGCATATTTGTTAAAATTTCGCATATTTTTCAAACAAACGATTTAAGATACTGTATATGAAAACTGTTGAAATGAATTCTGCCCGAAATTTCCAACACTTTTGTGAATAGAAACACTCTGCAACGCCTGTGTGCGTTGTTTTCACAAGAACTTGTACAGGCCGACTACCACTGCTTTAAAGCATTCTGTCGAAATACTGCAAGTGGTTAGTTTTTCCTGTATGCAGAGGCGTAACGAGGTGAGATGGTGCCCGAGGCAAGAAGCAAGTTTGGCGCCCCCGTGTTCGAACCTGAGATATTTCGGAACCAAATGCACTGTATTGGAGAAAGTACTTGTAACATTGTTGGGACTTTTCGGCCCCCGGGGAATTGTGCCCCCCGTCGTTACGTCTCTATGGTTTCCAAATCTTCAGATTTCTGTTTATGTCCACTAATCCTAAACTCACATTCGATTAGTGCCTGTATCTGCTTGCGGCTGAAGTTTAACAATCAGCAAAATGCACAGCACACCGCCGCGGTGTACTAAGCATTTGCGTCTTGCACTGCAATAAACTTTTTAGTTATCCTACATATATGCACAACATTCGTGGGCTACTGTTATTAGATTAGATCAGGGGTTACCAACCTTTTTGAAACTGCGAGCTACTTCTTGTGTACGGATTAATGCGAAGGGCTACTATTTTGATTCACACTTCTGAAGTAAAGGTTTTGCTCAATATGCCTTTAATTATTTTAGTAGTGATATTCGTTACTGTGAAGACATTGATCATGCTATTGTTAATTTTTGAACAGACCCGCGGGCGACGTACATGGTCCTTGCGGGCGACCTGAAGCCCGCGGGCACCACGTTGGTGACCCCTGAATTAGATTAAATTTTATTGCGTACTGACATGTTTCCATTCAAATTTCACTTAAAGTATCTTTTAGTTTAAGAGTTTTTAGAAAAGATTTGTTTGAAAATGAAAGGCGTAAAGGGTAATTCAGTTCAATGGACAGACTGCGACAGTAATCGTGAATGTCTTAAATTCAACAAAGTAGTCAAACATTCAAGTTCAACAGAAATAATTGCTGCCGTTAATTATTATCAATGCATCGTATCAGGAAAATGCAATGCCAGCAATTCACATTAAAATAGATCACACGTGCTTACCAAATCCTTTAGGCCAAACCAGTTTTATCACCCGGATTAATTTCGCTACATCATTCCGAGTTTGTAAGTGTCTCGGGCCCCGGAACAATGTACCTGCTGCACCCCCTTCTCATAGGCCCTGCCTGTGAGTCAGTGTCTGCTGAAGCCTGAATTTGAACTCGTATATACAGTATGACTATGTGTTATAGTGAAGTGTGGCGTGGCGATTCTCTACATATAACGTTGACATCGTAACAGCAATAGAAGTCAGTAAACAAACTTTAGCCTTGCGGTAAGCTTCTGAGGAATCTGCCTGCTTTCATTCTTCTGCGACGATTAAAACTTGCAAGCGTATCTATTTTTCATAGTTAAAGGCCACAAAGATGGCGGCATGTAAATCAGTCACAGTTTATTGACGGGGAAACTAGTTTCGCGTTTTCCAACGCATCATCAGTCCTTATTCAAATAGAAGTGTGAACCTAGTCAAGTGGGGAAACTCCATTGCTGTCATGTTATGCTGAGGGTTGTAGGTTCGACTCTCTCTGTAGTTGGCTCAGGGCGACGCAGCATTGTGGCTGCAACAGCAAGACTGCTCACTCAAAAGTAATGGACAAGATGTTCACTACTCACTAGGGTGCAATGAAAAGAACGGATATCTGTCAGTGCGGGTATCGTTAACGGATGTGTGATGACCTAACCGGAGTGGAAAAAAACAGGGTTGCACAATAAACCCGCTCAGGTACCTTAAAAACCTGGTCATATGGGCAGGGCCGGTGCTAGGTGGTTTGGGGACCCCAATATACGCTATACGGTATTACATTTAACACAACATTCAGACACAAAAACGTCGATTTATTTCAACAACTGATTATGAAAGCATTTTTCTACAGAACGTACAAGCACAACATAGCCTATAAATCACATGGACTTTAGCATTTGCTATATTTCTAGCTATAAAATGACTTTTCGGACTAGTTTTCAAAGATTCCCATATTTGCAAGGGTGCGAACCTCCCTCTGGCAAGCTAAAAGCAACCGGGCCCCCACATAGCCTGTATTTCAGTACTCCTTTGATTTTCAGTGGGCTGTTCATTTTTGGAGTTTTGTGGACTTTTTCGGAAGTTTTTTGGACTGTTCCGGTGAATTGGGGTTTTAGTTGCCTATAGAAATCCACATTCACACACACCTTCGTTTTTAAACTTTTTTCTGAGTGTTGGCAAGTGCTATACCCTTCAGCCACGTTTCCCACCTTGGATAAAATCTCCATTTATGCCACTGGTCTACGACATAATTTTTCTGAATAATTTTTTACTGGACCCCTAAAAATGCTTACAAACAACGTGGATTCAGAAACGTTACCTACACAATTGCCAGCTTACCAAGGCAAATGCTGACGACGAAGCTATCCACTATGCATTTCGCAATGGTTGACTTAGACAACAGTATAGGTTAATGGGCCGTGGGAACAACCATCGTCAGTAAGTCTTCAATGGGGGCTTTACGTTTGCGCAGGGGTGCTTGACATTCTAAAAATTTGTAAAACTCCACTGATTTATAGTGTTTCATATTTCGATTTGGTGGGCTAATCTCCCCGTGGTGACGGGACTGCGTGGCAAGATTAGTTTCTTCGACGTACAGTAGAATTTGCCTAATTCGTCAACTCAAGATTAGAAAAAAGTGACGAATTACGCAAACAGGTGAAAACTCCCATAGAAGCTCGTATACTTTATCATAGTAACTCGTATGCATACATAGTGCTCTTATTTGCAGTCAAATACAAGTTTATGACGTTATGGTTGAATACAATTAATTCCTCTGCTCTATCTGTACTCCTCCATTCAATCAAGCACCTTTTAAATCTTTAATAAACTTTTCCGCGTTCTCTCAATTGGGAGTGGGAACGCGCTACGCACCTCGTGTATAAATTCGATAAACAATTATTGCAAGGTGCAACAATCTCAGATAAAGATCCTTAATTTGTTTGAATTCCCGCAGGTACTAGCTGCTTAGACATCTAAAGCGAAACTGCAAATGACGAATTAGACGAACAAAACGCTTCTCAGAGATAGAAAGAGGTGACGAATTAAGAAAATTCACGAATTAGACTCGATGGCGAATTTGACGAACAGAAATGTACACAAAAGATAGGGATTCTACCGGGACCGACGAAAAAGTGACGAATTAGACGAGTTCTACTGTATTAGATAAATGTGAATGTTGTGGGGGGAAATGTGTGGAATTAGTTCTTGGTGAGTTTAGTACAGATGTGTCTGTATACCGTAACAATGGTCCTCAGGTTTTGTGACCCCTTTTCACCAGGGCCTCCCCGGCAGGGTGGCACGTACGGTGTCATGGGCGCAGTTTTGTTGTAAAATGTGGGGAGCCAGTTTAGTGTGAAATCAACGAAGTCATCGGGTCGATGCAGAAGTAAAGTTTTACAAATACAGATTTCCAATCTTGTTTATAGAGGTGTTTTGAAAGCAAGACTAATCACGCTAATACATCAATTGGGTTTTATCAGAGCTGTCAGTTGGAGTGCACAAAATGCTGAATCGCGTTGGTCGCACGTGCATATCACTCTTGTGGTAGAAAACATCAGTTTTCATGCATTGTATACGAGGTGTGGCTTAAAGCGCGATTTGAGTTATTTTTCAAGTTGCTTAACGTTACAAAGACGATAAATATTTTTCTTGTACATTTCCATTTTTTGAAAAAGCTACTAATCTTTTCAATGCTACTTCGCATCATGCCTGCAACCCCACCCCTACCAAAATCTCCATTGATATCCTCCTACCAGGTGATGGATGCATCCTTTCAATCTCCCCTTGTTGGCTCCTGCATACATACCCATCTAGCCTACAATGTAATTTCTGGATACCTGATCGTTTGGTGACTGTCGTCTTGTGACTTTTTTGTGATGCAGCTTGGCTCAGTCTTTCCACAACCAATTTTTCAGGTTGAGATTATAATGGTGAAAATAATGTCAAAAGTTTAATTCTGAGAGTTCTACATGCATAATGACACGAAAATAGATTTCAGATTAAACAGAAATAAAACGCACAATGGTGAATTGGTAAAAATGTACAAGTTTCACCTGATTAACACGGAAGGAATGTCCAGCAAACCTAAGTGTGATGAGGTGTTAATTTTTGGGGGAAATGCATTTTTACGGGGACAAGATTTTAGTTTTTACTATATTTTTAAATTATTTTTTTCTGGGCACAATAAAATGGGGGAGCACTGCCCCCCTTGGCTACGGGCCTGCCTGTAAAGCAAAGTTTCGCACTTGGATGAAAACATTGCTGCATTATGTTTTTAGTTAAACTCAAGTAAATCAGATGACTTACAATTCAGCACAAGCACAAAGTGTAAGAGTCACGAAAGAATATATTATGGTTTTGTTGGTTACCATTGTCGCAACTTTACAAGTGAGGATAAATGTATATTTTATCTTTGCTTCCTAGTCAAGTCCTTATGTTTTGAGCTATATTATTTATTTATTTAACGACAATCTTGCTACAGGCGGTAGCCTGACTGGTGCAATTTTGTCGTGTCACGTCGAGCTATGATAATGTAACAACGCAAAAAGAATAGAAAAACAAACGGAAACGCAAAAACAAATACACTGCATAGTGTAGTGGCGCTAGGGCCACTACATGACAAAATTCGGCTAAGTCCAAGGGTACATCCCCCGCGGGAAGCACCCTATGACAACGGGAAGCGAGATGACGTCGCGCAGCAATGCGAAGGGAAGTGCCTAAGGGCGAAGCCAACACAAATGCCAAAGTCCGAAAGGACTAGGGAAGTGCTTCTTTAGTCTAATCGGTAAAGCATTACTTTAATTTCGGCCTGGATGCTCCCCCGGGAATCATGATAGTTCGATTCCCCACTTCTTCTCCGACCACAAAAATAGCTAGCAACTCATACGACACTACAGGAACGCATCAAAATCTATTACAAAACTTGAGAAAATCATCCACGGCACAAAACACAGCAACCGAGACATGTGATGGTTCGTTATCAGGCAAGCCAAATAAGAAAATACGCAGCAACTCAACGCTACTCAGACAATAAAAGAACTCAGGTGATATGTTGTTATTTACAATATTATAGACCCTATTGAAAAGGATCGCACGTGCGGCATCATGAAAATCACATCAAAAGAAAAGGTGAATCTCAGTTTCGATACAGCCGCAAACGCAAGTACGATACGATTTTTTATTGATATCCAATGGACTGTGGGCGAGGCGAAGCATACAATGGATAGATGTCAAGCTAGGATTAACTCCCAAAAGGTGGTGAATATTTTGTTTTGCAACATGGTAGTATGACATTAAACGATTCATGAAATTTGGGTGACTTGGAGAAGATTTCATTTCGAGTGGGAGAGAATTCCACAAGCTACAGGCCTTTCGGAGAAAAAAGTTAAATGCCAGTTATTTTTAAAGAAGTGGAATCTGAACGTCTAGATTGTGGCACAAAGTGTAGGGAACAAATTCACCGAACGATCTAAAGAGATTCAAAGGCAAAGGGCAGAGTACCAAACGAAAAAATATTTTAGAAAAATAGCGGAGTATAGATATTTCTCTGCGATGGATTAAGGTTTTGAGGTTTAGATCAAGTAGAACATCTGAAGAGGATGTAGTTTTTAAAGAGCCTAATATGATTTTAGCGGCGGAGAGTTGGGCCTTATCCTGCAGATGTTTGTCGCTATCGGAGCAGTTGTCATAAATAATGCTTCCATAGTCAAAAATCAGTAATATGTTTGTTTTGTAGATAGTAAGGAGAAAGTGACGAGGTAATGAATTTGAGAATGAGCGAAGACGATTTATTTTGGTCATTACTTTCTGATGAAGGTGGAGAATGTGAGTATGCCAAGAGAGACTGTGATGAAAGATTAAACCCAAATGTTTATGTGTATCGGTTTCTGAAAGGTGAATATTATTGAAAAATAAAGGGGGATTGATATTCCTCTGATTAGATACTGTCATAACAGCAGTTTTAGAAGGATTGAAGTTAATATTCCAAACTTTTGACCAGTTATATAATGTGGAAAGATCTTGAGAAAGTACCCTGTGCAAGTGAAGAGGACATTTAGCTGAATAATATAGAGTGGTGTCATCCGCGAAAAGAGAAATAGACACATTAATATTTTTAGCAATGTCGTTGACATAGATCAGAAATAACAGAGGGCCTAAAACGGATCCTTGAGGAACACCACAACTAGTGTATTTGAGGTCTGAGAGTGTCCTGTTGATGAGAACGCTGAGAGAGATAAGAGGATAAAAGATTTAACAAAGGGCCATCTATACCAACTTGTTGAATTTTAAAGAGCAAACATGTATGATCAACACGATCAAAAGCTTTGGATATATCAAGAAATACTATTCTAGAGGAGAGATTTGAGTCATAAGCTTGGTACAAACTATTGCAAGTACTTAGCAAAGAATTAAGAGTTGAGTGTTTTTTCCGAAATCCAGAGTTGTTTGGAATCAATAATTGATGGTGTTCTAGGTAGTTGTAAACATGTATGTGTAAAAGTTTCTCAAAAACTTTTGAGAGAGAAGGTAATAAAGCAACTGGACGATAATTTTGGACTTCAGTTTGAGAACCTGTTTTAAGAAGGGGTATTACAGTCGCAGTCTTCCAAACTGTGGGATATTCCTCAGAGGAGAAAATAAAATTAAAGAGAAGGCTGAAGGGAGTAGCGAGTGACTGACTACAAATTTTAAGAATCCGATTAGGCAGGTTATCAAATCCCTTGCGTTTATTAGGATTCAGTCTATTTAAAACCTGAAAAACTTCGTAAGGTTCGATAACAGGAGATAGTAGTAGTTGATCTGTAAGATATTCCAAAGGTGGTAAATTTTGGTAATCGTTTCTTGGAGATTTTGAAATGGAAGTGAAGTATTCATTGAAAAGATTGCATTTAATACGATTATCATGTACAGGTCATCCATTCACATTATAGGTCGATATATAACTAGGTAAATAGTTTGAGCTATAGGTCGATATATAGCTAGGTAAATAGTTCTCCAACGTTTTGATTGAAATCCTATTTACTAATGGTTGAAAACAGGATATTGCAAAACTGCCCATCCTAAAACTAACTCTCCACAATAGCGCTGCTTTTGTCTTCGACAAAAGCTTTGCAGATATTTGCCTGAAAATGTAACTTTCTAACATTATATACACTTAGGTTTAGCAGACCTCCTGTTTTAACCGGAATAGACCCGGTTTAATGATGCTAGTTTATATAGGGATACCATATTTTTGTGATTGAAAGCCGGGACGCTTCGGGACAACGAGCCTTAGAAGGAAATCAAACAAGTTCGGTACGAAATAAATCCATTCAATAACCTATAATTGCAAAAAGAACACCCCTTCCTACTAGCCAATGGGCTAACAATCAACCCATTACTGGACCAGTTACTACAATGACGTATCAATTACCTTTAGGCTACATCTAAAACAACGAAACAAGATCACGCATCATTCTTCAGCAAGTTGGTTAAATTTTACGCTGTCTGTTTCTGAGTACATCACAACCAACGTTACAGCAAATCCAGATGCATTTCTACGCGAACCAAATCCATGCTATACTGTGGTCTTTCACATGTGCAGCTGTAAAACTATTACTGTTTCAAGAAAATATCCTTTCTAACAGTAGCCTATACTACACAGGGTAAAATGTCGGACAGAAGCGGTAAACCATCTGTCGCGGTCTCTACAAACTTGAAAAATGCTAAATATCATTTTATTGAAGTTAGAATTGATAACCTAACAGAAACCAATGATACCACACCAAACTCTGTTTAATCATCAACTTGGGTATGCGTAACATTTAACATGAAAAGCACTTCACGCAAAACGTGGCTAACGTCAATTTTATTTTTGGTACTTCTCCAAATACAAAACCTGAAGAAAAAAAGTTGGGGGACATGGCATATTATATCCCCCCCACCTGTAAAAGTGTGGGGACACGTCCCCCGTGCCCCCACCAAATTGCGCCCATGCACGGGGTCCTTCCCCTGCTCTGCGTACAGCAGTGATCGACAAACGTCTTTATTATGATACCAATTTCCGTCGTGATTTAATGTCCGTGTTTATTTTCGAAGGCCCAATTTCAAACTTATGTTGTATGCAGTTATTTGTAACAACAAACGCTATGTAGTGTCATAAACTCGCAATGGCAAAGCCAATGCCTTGTTAACGTCAAACAATCAATGTTCTTTAGTTGTTACAGTAGCCTATGTTTTATTCCACGCCACTGGCACACCACTTCAGTTCTTACATAGCGGGCCCACAGCAGTAGGTATTGTGCCGACCAAGAAAAAGTGCTGAACGGCCAACAATTGGGCCTATAGGCCCATAGTTTGCCGACCACTGGCGCAGCATCATTGGTTGAATAACAGCATTTCTCAATGGAGTAAAGTGTTGAGTTTTTATTGAATAACTGTGATGCAAGATACATCGGATATTACAGGCAGTGATGTGTTTAAGGGGAGGCGAGCGAGGCACTTGCCTTGGGCCCCCTTGAGGTGTTACTCACGTGATTTTTCCTTATTTTTGGTTAAAAACTTATTGGCCACTCATATAGTGTACTGCAAAGTAGATTATAAGTAAGTGCTCTGCTTTCAAAGGCCCCCACCTACAGAACCTATATTGTGCAGGTACTTTGGTTTCAAAGGGCTCCAACAGCAGCTGCAATTTGAAGGTAATCTGCTTTCAAAGGGCCCCCAACAGGCACTGAAATGTGTAAGTACTCTGCTTTTTTAACTTCATTGAAGGGGCCCCTAACAGAAACTGTAGGTTAATGTTTAAGTAGCCTACTCTGCTTTCAAAGGGGTCCCAACAGCAACTGTAGCCTACTGTGTAAGCACCTTGCTTTCACAGGGGCCCCAACAGCAGTTGTAATGTGCAAGTGCCTTGCTTTCACAGGGGCCGCAACTGTAATGTAAAATTCCTTGCTTCAAAGAGTCCCGAACAGCAATTGTGATGTGTACGTACCCTGCTTTCAAAGGGGCATCAAACAGCAATTGTAATGTGAGTGATGGAGACTGGAGACTTAGTCTCGGTCTCGAGACCAGTTTTTTCGAGACTCGGTCTCGAGCTCTTAGTCTCGAGACTTTGCATGAGTTATTTTTTTATGAAGTCTTGCAAGAAGCAGCTCCTTAAGAAATGGATTTACAAAGTAATTGTTCAAAATTCAGCCGTTCAAAACGGCCAGTCGCTAAGCTTTCTTTGTTGTTATGCTGCTATGGAGAAAACAATTTGCCCTCTACCATGTTTAAAATTTGTATTGAATCCAATAAAAATAGTGTGTGTGTCAGTGAAACCGCAGCGCATAATTTCTGCAACGCTTGCAACGAGACGTTAGGAGTACTTTGCTAAGGACTGTCTATCAACTGTTTTTGCAAGCAGTTTTGTTGTGAAAACCCATAGGCCTATTCAAAAGAAGTGGGAGAGCGCCAACAAGTTTCTCTTATGAGAAGCCAAACAAAACTAGGTCGTTTCTTCGAAGTCCGTTTCAAAGCAGTCTGTTAAAACACATTGGTGAGTTTTTTTTCTGCGTAATGCCGACTTTGTAAAGTTCAGAAATGCCTCAGAACTCCCTTGAGAAAAAGTTTTGCTCATAAGAGTCCTGTACAGAGAGCAAGTTATGCGTCATGGCTGATCAGCTACTGTGACGTCGACGTGCTGCTAACCTTTACAGCCTTTCTGTGTTTTCTGACCGACCCACGGTGTTGCCAATCTCTGAGTGAGGGAGCTAAAACCGAAATTCGGAACAGTTGTGAAAAATCACTTTAATGTAAAAACATGGAAATTATCAAAAACTTGAAAATAAAAAAACTTGTCAATAAAGAATAGCAAATCTAGGAAATATATATATAGCCATAAAATCAGCAGGAAAGTGGTACATCATATCACTGCTAGTCAGATACAACGCGATTTTCGCTCATACTGTAACACTGTAGCAGGTTGGCAAACTCATTTTCACTGAGGGCCATATCAGCGTTATGTTTGCCCTCAAAGGGCCAGTTGTAACTGCTAAGACAGTGTAAACGTGGTTTTTCTCTGCATGACGGCAAAAACCTGCAAACATACTGAATACATTGTTGCACATTCAAAGCTAACTAGCGTGTGTATGTAACTAAATGGTGTATTTTTTATTTTATCGCAGACTCGTGATCCACATTACAAGCACAATCGAATAATACAAGAGTACAAAAATGCGTTGCTACAGCGGATAGCACATTACAGAATATGTGTTAGCACACAATCAACACTGAGAGGAGCAAAACACTTTAACAACGCCCCAACCACAATGCCCATTAGGCCTACTCATCATCATACAGGGATTGAACAGTGGGAGAGAAATGAAAGCATTCTAACATCAAATTGTGGGGTAAACAGCTAAGAGAAAAAATAAAGAACAAAATAAATCGGATGGGTGCACGTTGGCGCACAGAAGCATGCAAATTGTTTCGATCAAATTTTCCTAGGTTCAAGTTTTCTTCCACAATCAACTACGTTAATGCGTAACCAGCTAACCAGCATGGCTGTGATGTAATAATTGTTATGTTGCGGTGAAAGGAGCCTAAAAACTGAATATCTTTTTTAAAGAAAGATAGACAAAGTTATAACATGAAAAAGACCATCATTGGCCTTTATACACAGGTATAAACCACTACTGTTCCAAAAGAGCTAAGTAGGCTGAGACTTGAAATTCAAGCTTCGCGGCCAACATTTGACCCGCGGGCCACCAGTTTGACACATGTGTGCTGCAGCCCACCAATGCCTGTCGAAAGTATCTCCTAATACTTTCTCTCTGTCAGAGAAAGAAAAACCCTTCAATACGAAGGCAATGGTTAGTGGTTACCTGTAAAAGATCTGCCGCAGTTGTAAAAAAATTGACAGTGACAAGTAAGACAAAAAACCAAACCGAAGTTGCTTCAGGGCTTTATTAGCCCTGTGCACTTAGTGGTTGCCATGGAAAACACATCCAATCCACGGTCCTAACTGTTTCACAGGTAATGACAAAAAGTAAAACTTTTCCGCTGGACCAAAGCCTGTCATGTGCCGACTATGCTATTTAGATAGTAAAAAACTTTAAAAGTTTGTTACATCATTGGCAAACGATATAAACGACGAAACACCTTGGGAAAAAATTGAATGATGGAAAGCAACCTTTCCTGCGGAGTTATCACTGTGCTGTTTCTGTTTTGACTAGTGCTGCTGGGGCTGTATACACTCGCCTACATCGACTGTGCTTGTTTTAAAATAAAAAGTAATGATTCGCTTCTTCTCCACTTTCTCAAATAACATAGGCCTACTTCAATACTAGGTAGGCGAACAGAGCATGGGAGCTTCATCAGGACATCACCCCCTGTCGATATACAGAAGGGTTGGTATTGTTCTGTCACCAACAAAACAATTAAAATTTTCTGAGTCAAAACAAATTTATTGAAGAATCGCAACGGCAAACACCTTGAATATTCAATTGGTTCACCGACATTTTTGGCATGTAAAATGCGTCGACCCTTCTAAACGCTGCGAACATTTTCAATGTCCATGCATTTCTTCAAGGAATTTGTAAAGTAGGCGACAGATTTGAGATTGCAAATTCCTAAGAGAAAAGTGAAAATGAATGTTTGCAGTATTTGGCCGTTTGCACAAATCTCGGATAATATTGATTATCTTGGTATTTGGCAATGTGCCAGATATGTTGTTGCAGT
>Ga0210059_1000843_pt1 | contig 42972 bp, 26 predicted proteins | sample Ectturendosymbi2_FD_188042 | JGI IMG/M metagenome (GOLD analysis project Ga0210059, IMG submission 188042) | Ecteinascidia turbinata endosymbiont from Florida, USA - Sample 2 (SPAdes) (version 2) | ecosystem: Host-associated > Tunicates > Ascidians > Unclassified | place: Key West, Florida... | reverse complement strand
CTAGTGATGCATAAAAATGTCGGCTAAATCAAGCAAGTTGAAATGGGGAAGTTTTGAAATTTAGCTCAGGAAACTAATACGACGTCGAGAATTATCACTGAGGCCTTTTTGTTTGATTTTCCCCTGATCGCACGATCTAGAAAAAGTCACGTCACCATCAGCTTGATTAGGTGTGCCTGTCCCTTCCTCGTGTGGTCGGTTCTAATTGTGCTTCACTTTAGAGTGACGCCTTTTGGCTGTTTGCAGTAGCTACACAGCAGATTTTTGTCGAAAATATGCACCGTAGCATTCTAAAGCTTATCTTTCGAAAATTGTTGGTCCGCATGCCTCCATTGAATTTTCCCAAACTGCGTCGGTAAAGTGGTTCGATTTGCCTGCTTTGAAATGAGAATCTTCATCACCAACACGATATTGCGATTGATTTGAGGGAATGAAAACAGTATAAAACTTTTTTAAGAATACCCATATGTCTCTTCTTTGACGGCACCTCCAGATACAGACGTTTCTGCTCCCGCAAGTCCGTTACTTGTTTTACCTGCTTCTGTTTCGGATAAGTATCCACGCCTATTTAAAACAAAAGCAAATGACTGAATAAAAAGTATGCAATTCTGCCCAAGCAAACTCTATACTTTTCTGACCCTTGCTATGCAATTTTCTAGTATTTGCTGACTTCTATTACATCCAAAAGTTCGCATTCCCGTTTAAACTGAGCTTTAACCGTCAAAACATGAGCATGGATGAGGAATGGTGTCACGTATTTTTTTTGTAATGGCTTTTACGGAAAATGGTCTGTCGATTCCTAAAACTTTGATCAATTTTGAAATTTGTATTACTTTTTCTACAAAAAATGATACGCCAAGCCGTTGACCTGTTTTAGTCAAGAGCGGAAATAGAAATGAAGCCTGTCCCAGCAATGGGCGATCCTAAGGGGGGCCTAGGTGGACCAAGATTCCCGCAGATTTTTGCTTGGCCCCCTGTTTGCTCCCCCAATTTTTTCTTAATTTCCCGTTCAAGTTCGTTTGGTTGACATGTACAGTAGATAACTTTCGGCCAGCAATATTTTAAACGATCATTTAGAAAACCTCTAGCCTGCATTCAATATTTCCCAAATGCATGATAAACTGCGTTGTTGTTTTTGACAGTCGGGTACAGAGGCGGATCCAGGGGGGGACGATTGGGACGATCGCCCTCCCCCTTAAAACCTACAAAAGTAACTTTATTCACCGTGATCTTTTACAATTCGGAAAACAGCATTCGTGATATAGCCTAAGGCCATTTTTCCGTCCACTGTTTTGTCACAGCAGTGTTGTGAAGAATACTTCATCCCGCTTATAGCTGCTAAACCGTTATGAGACTTGACTACCAAATATTGCTGAAATCGACCCTCTAACCTTACTGTTGCTCAGATCCTGCGTGAAATTTGGTCAGACCGCAGCCGTGCTTGATGTTCAAAAATTCATTTCGAAACTAAGAAACAGTCGCAGAAATGTGAAGGTTGATCTTTCGTGCATTTCAATGTGAGATGGAACTGGACTATATTACTTTCAGCAGATTGTTGCTTGTCCCAGTAGCAAAAGATTTGTGAAAGCATTAAGAGTTGGTTTCAGTTAATTTATACGAATTCATCCTAGCTGCAGTATTGCGTTCTGCTGCCTTGGTGTATATCACTTCGAAACAGACAGTGGTCGTAGTGTTGAAAAACTCATTTCGAAACTAAGACACAGTCACAGAAGTGGAAGATTGATCTTTCGTGCATTTCAGTGTGAGATGGAGCTGGATTATATTACTGTCAACAGATTGTTGCTTGTCCCAGTAGCAAAACGTTTATGAAAGCGTTAGGAATTGGTTTCAGTTAATTTATCTCAATTTATCCTGGCTGCAGTATTGCGTTCTGCTGCCTTTTGTATACGACTTCGAAACATATTACATAAGTGGTTTGTGACTACAGTGTTAACTCTAACCACACATGTCCGGCAACTTCATAGAATTTTGTACGGATTTTCTGTAATGATCCAAAGCAATTCTTCAGAGTATTTCAGTTCTTTGCCCCGGAGGTCAGATATGTCTATCAGAAAAACACATGAAAGAATTCGCAAATCATATTCATTTAGTGAAAATGATTAAAACATGAAATAAATTTGGTAAAGAATTTCCTTCGGAAAGAGTCGAAGCTGCCTGCATCGGTCGAACAACTTTTTTCATTTATAGCTACTTAAAAAGCTGTGTTTATTGTTACTGGTAGCTGTAACTCTTCCCATCACCAGCGCTTCATGCGGGAGAAGTTTTTCAAAAATGAAAGTAGTGAAAAAATTCCCCAGCAATTCCATGACCAGTGAAAGATTGGGTAACATTGACCTACCTTAAATTGGAAGGGTACTAGCTGAAAAAACATATTTAGATGATTTCGTTGATGAATTTGACAGTCAACATGACAATCGAAGGATTAAATTACATTGAGCTGATAATGATATAAAATTCTAACTTAGACTGTGCAGGGATCTGTGTGAGAATTATATTGCTCATTGTCTATCTGTCTGAATCTGTTTTAATTTAGAGTTAGTGCGTGTTTCGCTCATGGCAAGACAGTCATAAATCAACGCAGGGTTGAAACGTCAGCTTGTGAGGATCAGTCAGAGGAAAAATCAGTGTGAATATTAAAATGAACGACTTTGTTGGGAATATTCTGCAAAATAAGTTTTACGTCTGCTGTTGCATATTGCGACCAGGTACGCGCCCTAAACGCCGATACACATCTATCTGCGGCTCCTTTGCTACTTTAGGTGCAAGTGGTGCCGAAAACCCTCTGCTGTTAACTGCATACTGCATTGAATAGTCCTCACCCTATCCACGCTGCAGAAGGGCATTACATTTGTAATAGCAGTTGCATAACATTGTTATGGTTACACCACAAACACAAAATGCCCATAAGCTACCACAAAAACGGATTAGTCAGTAGTCACCATCATCGATCCGTTGGCAGATGGCTTATTTTTTTGTGTTTTGTAGTAAGAATATTTTGACGAAACTAGTTGGCTGTCAACAGCCCGCTTGTCTCCCGTATCAAGATGGAATTCGTGGTTGGAACCATTTCGCTTTCATGTGAATTGAATTCATTTTCTTGGAGCTGTTTTCGTTCATATGGAGTCGGCACAATTGTGTATGGGAAATTGTATTTCGTTTTACATGTGCAGTTCTGTGGAAGTTGCATGGTTAGCACAGAATATTCGACAAAGCAGCACACGTATGTGATTGCATTTGCTGTACAGTGGCGTTTAGGTGTCTTTAGAGAATAATAATGACAGTTCATATTTAACGATATTCACAAGCCTATGTTGGGTTTGATAGGATAAATCACAGCAACTTAATCTCCAAAACAACAAAAAATCACCATGCAAGATAGACATTTATGTTGGCCACCCTACTTCTTCCTTGGCCCCGCAGTGGCCTCATTTTCTTTAATTCTAGAATCGCCACTGTGTCCCAGGGTGCATTAAAAGCTTCGTGGCAGCCTTGTAAGAAAGGGACTGTTCGCAAAGCATTTTAATAAGAGCTGCTTAACCTCTGCAAGGTCAGCTTCATGTTTATTGGTGCAAAAAGCGCAGCAAAACACGGACATGCCACTCATGTTTTGTTCGTCAACTGCCCACGTTGAAATGGTGCAGGAAGTATCACCGTGTTGATTACCAGGTTGCGGCAAGCGAGCCTTGCCATCTGATCCGTGAGCAGAGCTCTCTTGACCAAGCATCCAGGAAATGCTTTCAACCCTGGGGTTTAACGCGAAAAATGTCCTCGTCAGTGTTATCCAGCACGCGACTACTTCCCGGCAACGTTTTTCTTTTATCTCAATAGTTTTCGCAGCAGAGAAGTAAATGTAGTGCTTAGTGCTTCATGCAAATATATTTGAAATTGGCATCGGGCTTTTGAGGCTTGTACAGGTTTTGTGACGAAAGTTAACAAAAAACTGGAAGTACACTTTGCCTTCAGGCATTCATCAGCTTCTCAAGTACTTTTTACTGCTTGCTCGAGACAGTTGCTAATGGTCTATAGCAGGGGTTCCCAATCTTTCTCTGACCATGCACCTCTTCAGCATTTTGACAGATGAGCACCTACCCTTAAAGTTTCTTATGACACACAGACTGAGTAGAATAACAAAAATCTACTGAATTTTTAATAGAACTTTCAGATTTTTGAACTATAAAGGAAGACTCCTTGTTCATGTCTCAAAGTTAATATATTTATAAGCATATAATGATTTTTGAAAATAATAATCACTGTCATATGTATAAATAGTTAGAAGTAAATAATATATAAATATATTTTTACCTTATACTGCTAACCTTGAATTTACCCCTTCAGATAAGCAAATGTAACCCTAGGGGTACATTTACCGCAGTTTGAGAACCCCTGGTCTGTAGCAGTAGAATACCGTGCAAAGTAGAATACCACCCAAGCATTTTTTCTGGCGTAAATCAGCTTCTACATTTTTAACGTACAGACGCGGAGTTGGAGGAAAAAGCATTTTGAATATAACATCAAAACAACATTTCAGCTTTTTTCTTCGTACCAAAAGCCAGTACGTACAGCAAAAATAACAACGCAACACGAAGCAACAATAATAGTAAAAATGTGAAATTCAGCAACATGGTACTGCATTGTGAAAAGATTTACTTTGCATAGATCTTCCAACAGAAATTCACAGTAGTCGAAAAGTTGTTCTTGGTGCAAATTTTTCTGTCTCACACAGGCAAGTCGTCATCGTTTTTCATGTGTGTGCTTTTTGCAGCTGCGAACCCGCAAGAGGACCTTGCTCATCTGCACCCTCGTCTGGCTGGCCTCTATTCTGATGTCCCTGCCTGTTTTGCTGTACGCTCAAATCGAAGAAATTGATTCGCAAAAATTCTGCAGACTTATGTTTCCGGGATATGAAATGTACAATGACGCGGATGAATACTACATGTAAATCTGCATTTCTAAATATGAATAAACTCTAACTTTTCTTTGTTTGTAAGTGCTCACTAGAAAAGCAAAATGATTTCAAGAATTTCGAACGTAAAATTTTCCTGTTTTTCCTGGGATGGAAAAACATTGCAGAAATTTCGTCGATGGTGTTGTTTAAAAAAATCGCAATTTTGTTTGTCAGAAAGGCAATAAATTTGATTTTTGCGTTACTTGCGTTGTTAACTACCGTGAAAACCACTCAAACAAGTTTACGGTTGACTGCTAGTGGATTGCAGCGCAATTGTTTAAATATATTGTTGTGGACGGTGCATAATCGGAAATTTTTGCAAGTCATAAAAGAATAAAAAATGATGTTGGTCAACTCTTCTGAATTGACAATCTGAACAACTCTTCTGAATTGACAAATCTGGTCAACTCTTCTGAATTGACAAATCTTCTTTTCCACTTAAAAAATGTTCGTGGCAACAGGAAGTCATAAGCAAGAAAGCTCGTACATAAAAGCAATGGTTCAGTTTGTTCCGCAAAGCAATCAAGCCAAGATTCCACCAGTTGACTTTTTTGGCTGAAGCGTATTTATTCAAGATTTTTGCATCTGATAATTGTTCGCAACATCTGCCCAGCGTATATCATATAAAACCATAGTGGTAATGCCGAAAACAAAACGCTCTGATATTTTTAATCGAGCTTAGCTGAGGGCATGGTGCAGTTGTTCTAATTAACGTGTTGACCCAACGTGACGAAACAGAAGCAAAGAGATCCGTTTAATTATCTCGAAACGTTTATCGCACGGGCAGAGAGGCGCAAACGTAATGGTGTATTGACGTGCAACGCCCAAGCAAACGAATAGCCGCTCTTGTTCATTTTTGTAACAAGTCTATACGCATAGACCAGTGGATAGAAAGCTGATCTGCCAAAAGGCAAACATGCGAGCAATTGAACAAAAAGCGGTTTGACACACCAGTCGTTTATAAGCAGGCCTACTGGATTTTTCTTTACTGTTTTCAGTGGGAACGGCTACCAAGAAAGCGACAATCACACATACGAAGAAGGTAACAGAACTTGTACAAAAACCGTACTCTGAAGGTTATGCCACTGTTTTCCTAAACTAAACCGTATTTAGCTCATTTGTGCAAAAAAACTTGTTTTATTCTGCAAAACACATAAAATATTTCAACTTTCAATTCATTTTTGCAGAAAGATTACTAAAGGAAAGCCTAAGATATAAAATTTTTGAGATTGTGTTGATTTTTTTGGTTTTCAAGCTTGGAAACAAATGTTTGCCTTTCATATTTGAACGACTTCCTCACTTTTTTTGATATTGGGCAACTTCCGTTTTTCGCGTCGTGTGTCTCAGGAGTTTTATACATTTTTTTGGCCTCATCTGCGCAAAATTATCGAAATATTTATTGCACGAGAAGCTTCAAAGTTCAGAGTTTGGCTGCCGTACTAAATAAAGCATTTAGCAAAAGCGCAAGTGCATGTTTTCGTATGTATTTGTGAATAATTGAATCATAGAATCTTTTAAATGAAGATTTGAGCTTCTCACCTTCTTGAGGCACAAACGATTGGTAAAATGAGTGATTCAACGGCAACTCATTCAGCCCTTGCGTAATACAACGGCAAAGTGTAACCTGATGTTGTTGGGACCGCAACTAAATATTGGGGGGTGACTTGTTCAAAGTTGCTGAACTGAATTCATCGCTGGAGCGCCATTTCTGCCTTTTATTCGAATGTTTGGCGTCATAAGCTTCTACAATCTCTTGCCACTGTGCGTCCAATGGCCTCTGCTTCTGCAGATAAATACAGTTATGATGTCAGCACTGTAGCAATGCAGGAGGATTCAGCGAATCAAATGTATGGAACAACAGGGTCCGGATTCCGAATCCCTTGTGTTCACCACGATCAAAGCCGCTTGTACAAAGGTTGGATCATTCTCAATTTCATTGTGGGATTCCTTGCACCATTTGTTGTTATCAGTAAGTGGAATGTAAACTTTGGAGGGCGTTGTGTACAGGATTTCTTGTCGGGTTTGAATAGTGATCGTCATAAACAGTTTGACCCGATTTCTGTTTTAGGTCGCCTTCCTCTTGAAAATGCGCCGTCGTCCACCTTACTAGCAACTTCCCTATTTCCATAATAAAATAGAAAATGATGGAGTTTCGGCTTTTATTGACGTGAAACTAACCCGTGAGTGCACCGATGGTTTAGAATACATTGCACAGGAAACCGACACACAGATAGATGCCTGAACTTTCGTTCAGGCCATCCTCTGCAGCATAAAGAAGCATAAACAAGCGGTTACAAAGACATTGCTATGTAGAGCTAAACTTCTGATGCCCAATCAAAGCAATAATCAACATGAGGGGAAACGAATTCAATGATCCCTCAAGAACGATGGTTATCCTCACGCTTTGACGACTTGTTCACAAAGCTCGATCAACACTAAGATACTGACAGAGAGCCAGGCACGTAGCCAGAAATTTCGATAGGGGGGGCAAACAGCAACGAAGTATCAACATTTGATTATTTAATGCCCTTTGTTTTTAAAGCATCATCCATAAAAGGTGTAATTTTCTGGGACTTTCTTCTGAATAATTATGTTCAGAATTAAGCTGGCACATATAAATCCCATTTTCATTCAACTGACAAGTTTTTCAAGTTTGCTTGTAGTAAAGTTGCAAGCTTCTATTTTGGATGAAAGCCACCATTTGCTCGTAAATCTTTCATGCAAGACCGATTATGAAAATCTCGATGGTTTAAGAGCAAGATCTGCAGTATGCTTTTTGCAGCCGATATTGCAGTTGAGCAAGAAGTCATTGAGACCGTCATTATGACTGCGTTTTTATATTTACGCGCTTCTGATGTACGCTAACACACGTTCAATCGAAGCCGAGTAACAAGTTGGCTTTAGACACTGACTCCCGAAGTTGGTCTACATTCTACAAAACGTGTGCGCATAAAAGACGTGAATCGTTTCCAATTTTCGAGAGACTGGGTGACGTATGCAGCTGATAACGTGAAGGCTAGAATACCTCATCTCGTTTGAAAAATGTTTGAATTTTATATCACTAAACGCTGCGAAAATTCAAAAGTTACACATGTCCTTCTAACGAATTTGCATGTGTTTGACCCACGTAGTTTACACAAAGTGTGAAAATACAGTAGTTGTGTATTTGCGAAAACGAAGCCACAATCGATTCTCACCACAGCTCTGGAGTACAGTTAAGACTTGTTGCCGCAACTTAACGTAACGGTGTCTTAGTTGATCTAGTCCAGTGGTTCCCAAAGTATTGGTCGACACCCAAACAAACCAGGGTGGAGAAGGGTCAAAAATGGGTCGCGCAGAGGCGATCCAAGCCGGAGTTGTGTGTTTTCAACAGTACCATTGCTTGACTTTGTCTGTAGCGTAGGTACTTATTGAGAAAAGAGTGGAATGCTTACATTGTAAACAAACTTAGCAACTTACTGCCAAAAATCATCAGTACAACCATATTTTTTTCGTAAGTTTCTTAAGGTTTGGGTGGTTGTTTGAGGCGTGTTCATCAAACTCAAGTTTGGGCAACGCTCAACAAAGTTTGGCAACCGCTGATCTAGCTAGCGTAAGCAGTTGAAGTTATTTTTTTAATCCAATCGACCGGGGAAAAAATTCAATTTTGTTTCAATTTAGTCACATGCGCTTTATTACGAAAACAGAGTGCAAGCTATCTGTAAGTAATGGCAATGTCAATGTCCTCAGCACTTGCACAATAAAAAGTTTCTTTCCTACTTACGTTAGACTTTGCTGCTGAGTCTACCCGTTGCAGCTGAATGATTTCAAATTTACTGTAGGATCGGTTTAAGATCAAATGAAAGTTGTAACACTTTTAGGCTATGTACAGGTCGGACTGTGACTGCTTGACAAAACTGTTTTTTTCTCGCCGGAAAGTTAATGTGAAATAAATGATGAAAACCTTAACACTCCACATGATTGTGGTTGATCCGACACAATGCGTGTTTAATTGTTGCAAATAAATATCGAGAATGAATGCTGGGGTCTCAAACACGCAGGCCGCATGTTGCCAGCGAGGGCATTTTGTGCGGCCCGCGATGCTTTTTGGTAATTTTGAAATTAACATTTAGGTTATTTTGTTTATTCACCGATGTTTAAGTGCTCGGCCAACGACTAAACAAGTTCATTTTAAACCAACGTAGAGAGGGATAGAGATAAATTCCTTATAATTCACGATACCACTCGCAGGAAAAATATGTAAAAGCTGTTTCTTGTAAGGTTCAGGTACCTTCTTTGTTGTGCCAGCGTCTTATTGCAGTCCTAGAATAGTTATAATGCGGCCCTGTCTTTTGTAGGTCCTCGCTCTGCCCTCGTTTTGAGTTTGAAAACCCTGGTGTATGGCCTATTTGCGTAATAAAAAAGACTTTGAAACTGGATTACTTCTCAGCCAAAGTTTGAGCTTCAAAGGCGTGTAGTACGTACATCACCGCTATTTACTGTTAAAACTGTACAAAAAAATATACGATCTTCATTTAAAGTTATACGGCTGATGCTACAGACAAAGATAAGCAATACAGTACCTGTAGCACGCCAGAGTTATTAGAGCTAAATTTTTGCGATGTGCCTGAAATGAAGATCGCCGTTAGGTAAGGTACAGCAATGGTGCGCCAGAAATACCTGCGAAAAGTGTTACTCCGTTTACTTTTGATTAGTGATTACAAGCGGTTACATACAAATTCGCATTTCATTGTCACCAACTTCCACACGGAGCCATGACATGAATTCTCCAGCATTTACAATACTATATACATAACCATGGGTGTCGAAAAGGGAGGGTTAGAAGGGGGCCTTGGCGCCTTCCTGCATTTTGAAACTTGACATTTTCCTATCACATTTTTAGCAAAAAATGGTTGTTTTCTTAGTTTCGAGTGGAACAAATAAAATTTAACCATTTTTCCCCTTCCGGCAAAAATCCTTCGCTTCACTTGAAAAAACTACAATTGCACCCCCCCGGTAAAATTTTCCGACCCCCATGTACACATAGTTTGATTAATCAAGGGCAATTGGTGAAACATAGTGCTCTGATCAGTTTCGACTAAAGGTAGATGCAATAGCTTCCGTAAGCAATGTCATTGATTTGCACTGAAGTATTTCTTTGGCTTACGCATCAAAAGCTTGATCACTCTAAAAATTTTTGGTGTAACGTCCAGAATTGGGGGGTAATTGCCCCCTTTGCCCCCCCTGGCTACGCGCCTGCAGAGAGCCGATCTTCAGTAGTACTACCATACTATCGAGGCTTACCTGGAAAAATTCACCACAAAATGAATCGTTTCTAAAACCCATTCGAACGATTGGTAACATGCTACGAAATGAAAAAGATCTCATTTACCCTTTCGATCGCCAAGGCGCGTTATAAGTAAAAGTGTGCAGAAACGCCTTAATTAACAACGATTTACCGAATCGTTTTTCATCAACCGACACCCAACGTTATTAAATTAAAAATCGTCAGTATCTTTTTCCATTAGCATACAAAGCACCATTTGGCCATATTGGATTTGGTAGTGGACTGCACATATTCCCGTGTTTGCCCTTGTCAGTCAGCCGAGGTACGAGGCCTCAGCCGAGGTACGAGGCCTCATTTCCCGTTCTCCTCTGTTCCCCACCACCGCTGCCGCTGAACCCGTAAGCGAGTGTATGTATTTTATCACTCAGGATGATTCGTTTGTCATCATTTGCCGAGAGGGCGATTTTGTTGCTTGCCGCGTGGGGTCTGTAAGCGGAAAAAGGTCCTTTAACACACTCCTAAAAAGCATCAGCTATATCAAAAATTTTCTTCCTGACAAAAGTGCGCTTGCAAAATAAGTGTTACAGTCAGGACACCGCATTAACTGGTTACAAACTCAAATTGTTGCATCTGAAAATAATTTTAGAAAACTGTCTATCGAAAGAAATCCTTTCTCAGCAAAGAATCAGACACTAAGACCTTACTGAGTATATATTTCGCCTACTAGGCAGGCATCATCCTCTCTGCGAAACGCCTTAATTAACAACGATTTACCGAATCGTTTTCCATCAACCGACACCCAACGTTATTAAATTAAATATCGTCAGTATCTTTTTCCATTAGCATACAAAGCAGCATTTAACCATATTGGATTTGGTAGTGGACTGCACACTTTTAATTTGCTTTTTAGCTCAGTTTGAAGTATAATTTTAATCACTGTTAATTTCTTTTATTTCAAACTCTACTCCCCATTATCCCTCTTGTCTTGTCTAATTGTCGTTATCACTACGACATGTAATCACGCGTGTTCGGTGATTTCTACTGCTCTCTTGTTCTCGTTACACCCATGAAGGCATACTGTTAGTTGACTGAAACGTCGGTGACATCTTCAAATTTTGCAATAGTCGAGCAAAATATTTTGTTATTATTATAATATACGCCCTATTTTCAGCTTAGAAAATGCAGGAAGAAAAAACACAAAAATAATAGTTGCATCGGAGGATGAACAAGCTTTAGGAAGCAAATCGTTGCCATGTCTCGTGTATGTTGAATTTGTGATGAAGTTATATGCCATAGCATTCCAGCAATTTTTGCACCAGTCACCATTGCCTGACGAAATTTCTGCCGATGGTTATTAAAGCAAAGTCGTTCATCTATATTCCAATGTTTTTAGGCGTCAGTTATATTCTGATACTCAAGCAATTACGAGCGTCTGAAAACAGAGTAGCCGATCTATCGGGGAAAAAGACCGCTACCGTAAGAAAAAGAGTGACCGTTATGGTTGCGGTTCTCGTGGTGTGCTTTGCGGCTTGCTGGCTCCCTGTGAACATATTAAACCTACTAAAGATTCCAGGTGAGATGAAATGATCAGCGTTTGCGTTTTATGGGAATAACTTCAGGATAGACCTTATTTATTTTCGATGTATTCTCACGTTATCGTTAGTAAAGATATCACAGAAGTAAGGATATTATAGAACGCACCTCGCCGCCATAGAACATTTTATTTTGTCTTTTTGCGATTTAATTTGACAATGATGTTCCATACTTTGTCAAGTATCACAAATATCTTTATGTGTTGAGAGATTTCGTTAACGTCTTAAAAGCTGTAAATAACGCTGAAGCTGAGAAAAACATAAGAATTTCTCCCAGAAACTAAAGTATTGATAAAATCTTTTTAATTCTTCCTTTTTATTAGAAGATCCTAGCAGATTATCTTGACATTTTTTACACAGCAGCACTGACGTTTTCAATACATAGAAGGCACGTTAGGCAAAATGCAAACAAGGAGCGTGTTTTTTATTGATATCGTAACAGCTGATCTGAAACATGTAACGTTGTAGGCTTTGAAACGACTGTGACTGGTTGTCACAACATCGAGAGCATTCTTGGTCTCTTGGCGTTTTCAAACTCGGCGATCAACCCCATATTGTACAGCTTCTTGGGACACAGCTTCCGGTCGAGGCTCCGGGAAACCATAGCAACCCTCAGCAGACGCTGGAGGCGCAACAGCAGCATAAAATCTGCGGGTGGTAACGTTCGCACTCCGCAGAGTAATAGCGATAATTCAGTGAGCGTCTTTGATTGCATTTATAAAGCAAACGTAAATACGCACAGATGGGTGAGTGGCGACATCGACTTGTCGCTGCTGCTTAAAATGATGTGATTGATTATATTATGTGTCATGTGTCCGGCAAGTCGCATAAAAGTGTGTGAAAATGTGTGAAAGTTGGGAAATTACGATTGTTACCGCAATGCGTGCATTCAGAAAAGGGAGTCTGTGGTGAAGAAGGCAAAACGCGGTAGCTGTCGTTTCGTCCCAGTATTTCAAACGTTGAGTTGAGTTTATTTGGCGATAATTGGGAATTTACAACCTGAATAATAAACCATGGTCAAAACGCCAGTGATCCGAAAAAAAACGGAAGGTCCGTTGCCTCGTCACTGGTAGTCGTTGCCCAAAAGCTTGTTTTGAATTGAAGTCAGACAGAGGACAGTCGTTGTGTGTTTGCCCGTTACTTGCAATTGCTTTAGACTGTGTGTTTCTTGGAGAGAAAACGCGAAACGGAGCCATTCTTAAATGAGCATTAAGCTTAACCCGCTGTAAATGTTGATAACTCTTTGAATAGTCGTTCATTTATTAACGCCGCGCATGAGACTGATCATTCTGCAACAGTCGTTTTTCAAGTTTTCGGCATGAGCCGGTTGGAATTATAACCCAACCTACAACGTTTAGTAGGAGGTGTGGGACAACGGAAAATCGGAATAGTGGGTCTCGGTTAATTTTGCCTGCATTTGGGGGTAACTTAATTCAGGGTGTTATTTTTTGTAAATGCCAGAGATTTCTATGTTGAGTAGGACCAGTGGTAAAAACGTAAAAAATTGCACTACATTTCTCCTTGCACTGTAATTTTGCAGCGAAGTCAAATAAACTAAGTCTTTGGAGTTTCTGTTCATAGGAAGGTGCAATTGTCAGCTGAGCAGCAGCTTTTCAGGCCAACACGCTATGTGTCACTGAAATTTTTATAAAGCTGCTACACTGATGAGCCAGCAGAAGTTCAGGAAATCTAACAGCCCCACCACGTGAAGGTTTGAGTCACAGTAGCAGTGGCGCTTGTCCTTTAACTTAGTTTTGTGGATAAAAGTGTTGCAACCCGCCACTTAACTTTGATGTACGATGCTTAGGAGGAAAATGAGATAAGCACTTTAAAACTCTTTTATCATTTATGTGTTCATCTGTATTTAGCCACCACTTTTCGGTATAGTTATTGGTGATAGGGTCGCTAAATGCAAATTTTGAAGTTCACGAACATCTTTGGTAGTTGTCATTTGGCGTGCAAGCAACGAACAAAAATCATGATATTAAAAAAATATTGTCACTTTGTTAAACTTTCTTGTTATTGCACTTTCTGCATTCCGGTTACCTTACTTTGCAACAACCGATTTGCGTTTGCCTTGTTCTGTTAAGTGACATTGTTATTTGAGTTGTTAACGATTTTTTTGATTTTTTTCCTGCCAAAGCAGAGCTCTCTGCGGAAGAAGATTAACAACTTTGTTGCAATGCGAAAATTGGGTCGCTCGGAATGGAGCAGCAAAGATGAGCAACACCAGAATCTTCCACTCCGCTACAGCTCTTCCGTTGGAAGACGCCAAAGGACTGCGATCCCCACGTTGGACGTTACTAAAAGGAAAGATGAAGGACGGGGTGGCAGCAAAGAAGTAAGTTATTCCTAACTTTTTCATTATCAGCTCGGATTTACAACAGCAACAGCTCCAAGTCCAAACGCCAATGAATTTCCGAAATAAGTTATGAAAATGAAGCTGGCTACTATGCTGTCGGTCCTGCAACTGATTTGAGTGTATGATGTCCATTTATTTTTCAAATTTAGTAAATAGCTATCCAACAAACTAATTCCTGTACATCATCCAACAAGGTAAGTTGAACGTGTTCAACAGATAGTTCATAAGAAAGCAACTTCAAAACTTCACGCGACAGTGACGAAAAGAGATAGTGAGATTTTTAATTTTTTTTACTGCGATTCGAGTGCGACCATTTTGCTTCATTCTGGCTGAAACCTATGCGTGGGCAAAGACCGAACCCGGCCATTGATGGTGCTTTGTTACACTTGCAACATAACAAACCATTCAATTTTGATCAAAAGTTATGATCAATGTTTCGAAAAATCAAAAAGAGCTTCAATATTAAAGTAGAACACATAAATTTCGTTTGCAGTTACTGTAATGGGGCTGACTTTTAGGAGTAATTATTTGTAAAGGATTATGCTACACTCTTTACAAGATTACAAAGTTGTAAAAATTGCGTGTTATTTGATACACGGTTAGGATTAACTTTGGTAGTTTCCTTGTATACGCCTTAAGTGCTCAAAGCAGTAAATTTGGTTTTGAGTCAAATTCTTACAAAATACAATTCATTTGATTATTTTTTTCATTTGCCAGGCGGACGACCCAAACTACTCGTCGAGAACGAATGGGTTGTCGACAGAGGTCACAAGGGTCGCAGTAGCAGAGAAGGAAAACTCTTCAGCTGTAGTGGAAGGGGCTGTTTGATCACATACAGCAGCTCTGAAGAGAGGCAAGAACTGCAAATATGTATACAGCACTATTCAGGACGTTGGCTTTTGTTTGTACAAAGCATCGACTAACGCTTTGAATGGAAGACCGGTAGCAGACTCCATTTTGGGGATGCGATTTGCATTCTAACAAGCGAAGCTTTCTCTTCATGATCAACAAAGGGGAAATACAACAACACGCGCCATCCGCTCTAGTACAGACTGTTCAACTGAAAAACAGTTAAACTGTAGTTAATAATTACGATTTTGAAAAATTTTTTCAGGGTGACAAATTTTAGTATCACATGAGGGGATGTCGGGGATGCTATTCATCTTGTTCCCGATGCTAGAGTAGATGCGTCTTTGCATGACGGTTAGTGACATACGCTGGATTCCTGAGCATGCAATACCCTAGTTGCGCAACTTCTCACAAATTCTTGAACTTAACGCAAAACTTTCCTCCACTGGGAAACGTGGTGCAGGTCTTTACCTTTTAACGTACTTGATTTTTATGACATCAGCAAGCTTCTATCAAACTTGTAATATACATGTTGAAACCAAAGCATACTTCAGAAAAAGCGTTAACTTAGACGTCGTTTATAGATATGTAAAACTACTTAAACTTTCACCAGAACCGTGGATAAAAACGAGTGTAAACATCTGCCAAAACAAAAACAAGTTGATTAAGCAATGTCTATTTTTCAGCGGTTTTACAAACACTGTTCAATGCGACTATTAAGCAAGATATTTATTGTGATTTCCTATGACATTTACATACAGCTCATATACAACACTGCTCGATCATCTCCTTTAATTTCTTATTAATACACACCGACATCCATTTTTTATTAACAGTGTTATACGTTTGTAGAAAAATAATGTATGATACATTGGGTAAAAATTAAACAAAAATCTTCTAGTTACCACAATACCTTACGGAGTTTTAAAAAATCATGAGCAGAGTCAGCTCAGTCAGATTTTTACAGAAGCAGCACTTCCTGTGCCTTTTTCTTGATCTATCTCATTTAGGTATTGCTTTTAAGACAGTTGATCATAATGTAATGATGGTGCCGTCATCTTATTATGGTTTTACTTGTTTGTGAAGTACTTTTTGAGAATCGTTTTTTGCCTGGTTGTTAACACTGGAAAAAAATAAACAGCCTTCATTCAAATTTGCAAAAGGTTAAGCATAGCTTTTTCTACGGTGCAATTATGGGTGCTTTGCTGTTCTTAATCAAAGACATTGACCTTATTTAACTGTATACACTCTTTTACAAAACATCGTTTGCTGATGCCGTTAGTTCACAGCTTTCGCATCTAGAATTATAGAATGTGGCAAAGAAGCTCAAAATTAACTCAACGCAATTGCATACACTGATAGATGTCAAATAAATTATTCATTAAACTAGAACGATTGCGTGTTTTTAGGTTACAGTAGTCCTCTAAGTGAAACTTGTGAATTGTCAATAAACAATGCAACAACCTGAAAATCGCCAGCATCGCTTGCTTTGCTGTCATGATTGACAATTAACTTAATGTACACAAAAAGGAATTTTATATCCTCAGGAAAAATCTTGAGGACTTGCAAAGTTGTGTGCGAAGTGAAACATTGCAGCCTATCCTACAAGTTCCGCGTCTACTAAGCTCTAGCTTATTTCCGTCACTCTTGCAGTGGTGTGTGATTGAGTGATGGTCGACCTTGAAATACAATTGTCTAATCAATGCAAGCACTGCGAAATCCAATTCGAAAGCCTATCTATCACATCCGCAAGACAGCCGGTGATGAAATGTTTTAAAGTTGGAAAAAAAGATAATGACTGATACACGCTGACCCGGAAAAGCTTAGCAAGTCAAAAGTTTGAAACGCAGTTAAAGAAATCTTTTTCTTTATCGATTTGACCGGTTTCATTATCATTTAGGATTTGTTCATGCAAACAAAACAAAATGTAAAATCTTTGCAAAAATTGTGCATAAACGTGGTGGAATCTGAAAATGTTCATAAGATTTTGAATCACGCAAGTCATGTTATTAGGACCTCATTCATGAAGAAAAAATATCTGGAAAGCTTTTTTAACCGTGTTATGCGGTTTAGTATTGAGCAAACTGGCTTTTCTGCAGGATTGGGAAGTATATCTTCTGTTTTTTTCCCTTGATATCGTAATGAGGAAGTAGCAGTTTTCTTTTTTGTTCTTTTTTGTTCTTTTCCTGCATCGCCTCTGTATATACAGTAGAATTTGTCTAATTCGTCATTGTTTAATTCGTCAATTCGCTTAATTCGTCACTTTTTTATCGGTCCAGGCAGAATTCCCATCTTTTGTGTACATTTCTGTTCGTCTAATTCGCCATCGTCTAATTCGTCAATTCGCTTAGTTCGCCACCTCCTTCTATCCCTGAGAAGGGTTTTGTTCGGCTAATACGTCATTTTCAGTACCGGTTGTGATGTTTAAGCAGTTAACCCGTGTGGGAATTAAAACAAATTAAGTATCTTTATCTGAGAATTTCTGCACCTCGCAATTTGTTTGTCGAACTTATGCACGAGGTGCGAATCGCGACCCGACTCCCCATTGAGAGAACGCAGAAAGTCTTTAAAGTTTATTAAGATTTCAAACGTGCTAGCTTAAATGCAGGGGTCTAGATAGAGTAGAGCAATTAAACAGCATAATTTAGTTAACAACCATAATGTCATAAAGTTGTATTTTACTGCAAATAAAAGCACTGTGTATAAGAGTAACTATGATAAAATATACGAGCTGCTGTGGTAGAGTTTTCACCTGTTTGCATAATTCGTCATTTCGCCTAATTCGTCACTTTTTCTAATCCCATTGAGGTGACGAATTAGGCAAATTCTACTGCTTGAAACATTATTCGCAGCTTGGTTTTGATCGGGTGATTGCTGTGCAACTTTTCGAATGTTTGCACAACAAATGTGTCTTAAATTTGGCTTTATCCAACTAGCCAGTTAAATAAGCAGAATGTGGAGATGTTCTTTATGAGCCTCTACGCCGTAAGTACTACGTACTTTTGACGCGATGTGTAAGTTTACACGTGGTGTTTTCGTAAGCTTTACGCCCTTTATGTTTGCTTTTACGCGGTACGATCTTTAAATGCTCCATTTCAACTTCTGCTAGCCTGTAGGGTTTGGGAAAAGCTACCAGAGAGCGTGTATATCTGTATAAGCGGGGAAAAAGTGTGTACAGAATCGAACGACTTGCCTGTAACAGACAATGTAAGATCCGTGGAGGTCATGCAGATGCAATCATTTTAGCGTTTAACTGCAAAGCTTGTTGTTTTCATGAAATGACCTAAGGTCAGTTTTTGAATTATTCTTTTATTTTTGATGTGCACGATACTCTTTCTCGCTTGTACACGCTGTGGTGTCCTGTTTGTGCTGCAGTTCTCAGTTGTTTTCATGTTTCTGGCGACACATCGAAAAGATCAATTTTTGCACGCGGGCAGCAATCAAAAGTTTAAAGCGCAGTTGAATTTTCTGGAGCGGGGTTCACATTCGACAAATGCAAAGTAGTTAAACAACATTGTGAACAATGCTGAGGTGATGCTAGCATGCATTTTTTGTTCAATCGCTAAACCGAGAAAATCTAAATGATGTCGCACCAATCAGTGATCATGCACTGCATTGCAATAGCTTTTGCACCGATCAGTTGGCTCGCCCAAGGCAAAAATAACGGTTCACAGTTGAAACCGAAGTTTCCTGACGCCAGAAATTGTCTTGTATGAAAGCAGGCCCATAGCTACGGGGCGAAATCATGGACAGTACCCCCCAAATTTTTTTGTGCCTCCCCAAATTTTGTTGCTCCCATAAAAAGTTGTTTTAAACATATAATAAAAGAATAGGTCTTGCCCCCACAAAAATGTAGTTTTCTCCCCAAAACTTTAAAAACTGGACACGGGCCTGTGTACAGGTGCAAATGCTATGGCTTCTTCTGGTGTCACGTGATGCAACTGTGTCACCATTTGTTGGTATTTTTCATTGTACCGTCATTGCTCGACGTCACGAAAAATGTGAAGAAAAATTGATTTACTATCTAAATGCGTATAAAAGGTGTTGTCCTGCAGTAAAAGTCAAATTAATTTCGGGAATCAGATCGGATTAAATCAGTGTCACGATGTGGGATAACTGTTTTGCAAAATTTTTCGTTGCAAGTTCTTGTGTATTCTCGTGAATATTCGCATTGTAAATAACATGTCATATTTTCTGGACAACATATTATCACCCCGCAGATCAAATTCTTAAGCGTGTATTACCGTGTATAGTGTCGAGAAAGACGCTATCTAGGGAAGCGCAAACTAAAGCTAAACACGGAAGTAACTTGGCCAGTATAGTAGAAAAAGCGTCATCATCCGGGGAAAGTCGTTGATGTGAATCGCTCGAATCCTTGCTAGCCACTTTATCCTGCTCAGGAATTCTTAAAATGCTATACGAGTCAGGAAAGGTAGGGTATAATGCTACCCTAGTTTGATTACGTTTTTCTGGACACGTGACATTCGTTATTTCCGGGCCAAACTATTTTTGACTTTCCAACGTCAATTTTTAATCATTTTCACAACAAAATCGTATCTACGCTGAGAAACATACAGTACATAGCATACAAATTCTATGCACTGTACCCCCGAAAAGAGGATTTTTAGAGGGGATTTTTTGTTTGTGCGTAGAAAACATATGCGATTTAGATCCGTTTCTTCTTCACATCAAGTCATGGTGTAGGAAGGCTGTTCACACATAAGGTTATGGTGGTCACATTCGGCCAAACACGTTTTGCACTTAAAATCACGGGTAGTAAAATGAAATATTAAGGTAGTAGAATGCCCAAAATTTGATACACATCAGGAATCCTTGGATAGCATATAGCAGGGTTACTCAAATGGCGAACTACGGTCCGAATCCGGACCTTTGGATGGTGACTGGCGGACCTCGTCATTCTCTCAAAGGTTTGTTCTATATCTAAAAGTGTTCATCCCAAAATCTTGCGCTTTTGGCCGTACTTCTGAAGCAACGCCTCGCCAACTGCATGAGTGATTGTCAATCAAGCTGTTGTTCAGCTATATTGCAGCGCAGCGAGTTGGACTTGTTATCTTTATCTGGTTATTGTTTCGTCATAATTGTTTAACAATTACTCGTCGCTACAAGGTCTATACTGGCGAAAATAATGGATTCAAGACTAGAAAATAGCGGTGAAACGGTGAAACCTTTTCTTGCAGAAAACAATGGATTTATACAAATTTACTAGTGCCCAATCATGAAAGATGGTTGAGTAAGGAAAGAGTTTTGCAGAGATTTTGGTCCTTTGGGAAGGAAATTTTGTTTTTTCACGGAAGTCAATAAAATGTGAAGAAAAGCTAAGGTATTTTCAGCTTTTTTAGGAAATGATAAAGAAAGGGGAAATGTTGGATTTTTGGCTGACATAGTGCAACACCTCAACGACGTGAGTATAAAACTGCAAGGAGAAAAACGTACTACTCTTGATTTGATCACTACTGTGCGCCCTTTTCAGAAACGTTTGATATATTCAAGCATGTTCTTTAAAACGAACCAAGTCATTTTCCGAGTCATTTTGGGAAAGTGAAAGCAAGAAGATTCTAGATATACTCAATTTATTGAAAAGTTGATTATCAACATTGCCGAACTTTGGCGACTTTTCTTTTTGAAAACAGTTGCTGCTGATTTCTCAAAACCCTCTTTAGAGACAGACATTACAGAATTCTCAACTGAACCAAAAGACACATGCACATGTGTAGACCAGGGATGTAGTGGAAATTTTATAAGTACCGGAGCTCTACTGGGCATTTCGCTTATATTTGTAGGCAACAATTTATCATTAACTGATGAAGGTGGCGGAGTGGAGCTCCGACAACTTGACACCACTGGTGTGGAGGCAGCAAAAATTCAACTGGAAGTAACTGAATTCCAGTAGAATATAGCAGTGAAACAAATGTTTTTGATTCTGAAAACTTCTTGTTAAAAGAAGATATCTCCAATTTTTTCCACTCCTCGCAAACGTTTACTGGAAACTCTCATTGTGTCTGGGTCTAGCTGCTGCTAGTAGAGGGGCGAATTGTCCCCTCCTGCAAGCTAAATGTAAAACTCGGGCCCCCACTTGGCTTATTCTTCGGTTTTAGTACTCGTTTGGTTTTCAGTAGTTTTTTTGGGCTTGTTGGAGAATTTTTCGGTGATTTCGTGTTTTAGTATAGCCACCCACATCCGGATTCATCATCATTTCTCAAGTTTTTTTCTGAATGTTGGCTAGTGGCCCCCCTACAGTGGCCAATGGACCCCTTTCAGCTACGTGTTCCCTCTTGGCTCAAACCTATAGTTACGTCACTGACTGCTGACAGTCCGCGCTTTCAAAACAGAACTTCATAAAGAACAAGTTTCGCATCTGTATGGCGAATAAAAACCTTTATCATTGTTTCTACTCGCTATCACTACCTTGGAACAAACACGGATTTATACATATACAGTATATGCATATGCAATAATGTTATATTTTTGTTAGAATAATCCAAGACATGTCACATCTGCATGATTTTATGGGAGCAAACAGATCTCGTATTGGTGAATGGACCCTTTATTAAAATAATTGAGTAGCCCTGGCATATAGCACCAATATTTTCTACATATACAGTAGGCTTTCAGGGACATTTTTATGAAATAACTCTGGCACCATTCCCCTTGTCTCTGAAAATTAGGAAAGGTCATGGAAGCACAGGTTTCTAACATTTTTCTAAGTATATAAAATCAACAAAAAAAGAAGCGCCTCGTTGATCCACCACCCTGAATTCCTGTGCAGGGTTTTAAACACGCACGGGAAACGTTGCAGGTGTGTCTGAGCAGGAAGTAACCGCAACACGCTTGAACTATCTAAAAACGACATGGTATTACTGTATATGAATACTAGGGTTATACAAGTAGCATTTCAAAATATTTACTGCAAAACTTTTCTCTCCTAACTTTGCCTAAACTTCATACACTTTAAGTCACGACACATTCCGGTTTTCAATTCGACTGTGACTTCGATTCTCCATTGTACAGCACATTCCACTGAACCGTGAGCGTTTGTACTGTACTTTTAGCTTCTGCTCAGATGCTGTCATGCTATAGGCTTAGGCCACGAGACACCATAAGTTGCAGTTTTCTATAGAAGTGTTGTCGGGCAAATGGCACGGTGTCAGACGACGTCACAGGTCACGTGAGGAAGCAGCAGCACTTTTCACGTCACATTCACTCCGGGTCTAATTCTGTGAAAGGTATCAAAGAAAGGTTGAAACATATCAGGTGTTTCGATTTTGACAGACGCGTATAGATTTATTGATATATTTGTTGCCATAAACCAGTCGGTGTTGTGAATTTTTTACTTTCGGCCCGGATGGACTTGGGAGTGCACGAATGATCAGTTATTTAAGAAAACTGGAACCGATTCCATGAAAGGAAGATTGCTTTGGCGGAAGACAGGTTGAATGGATAACGGTTTAATAGTTGCAGGCGACTTCCCCATTCAGAATGTGTGTAACAAGACCATGGCAGACGTCGTGAAAAAGCAGATGTTGTCGCAAAATTTGGAAGAAGTTGAACTAAGTTTCGAAGACAGAACCTACTATAGTTCCGTGGCCAAGTTTCGTAAGAAAGGTGAAACTCTTTGATAATGACAACAATCTACTATTGTATGTTTTGATGATATTAAAAGTTAAGTTTGTCTTTCAAGGCGGTTAGGAGACTTTGCTACAGGTGTGGACTTACCCATAAACAAACATTAGTTTTTAGCGAGGTCGATATCCCTGTTTGCAACATCATCAATTGGTATAACTTCCTTTCATTCAAACAAAGCATTTTGTATTTTATTAATGCATGAGTCATTGCAAGCAATAGTTTCCGGTAAACCACAGAAAATGTAGAGCTTCTTATGTGTGACGTTGGCAAATGGTGTATAAACACATTATAAAGTTCCCGTTATTCTTTAATCGAAGAATGCGCAAAAGTGATCTGGATTCAGCCACCATGAAGCAATGGTCACAAATGGTGAGAGGGTCTTTTTATTGTGGCAATGTCAGTTTTGTACACAGGTTGCGAGCATCACTATCTCATACATTCATTGTATAGCAAACATAGCCTTCCGTTAGCGTTCTCCATTACAACTCGTTCGAACATTTGCATTTCACTGATTGAAAATTGCGTCGGTGACTGATTGTTAGCCATTTCACTATCAATTTAAGTTTCCTAAAAGTCGAAAACTAGCTTAATCAATCAATTTCTAGAACTTTTTGCGGTGCCCGCACATTTCCTTTCATAATATTTTGTTTCACTCAAAACCCTGGCTGCATGCTTCAATGTACCTATGAACAGGCGCTCGTTTCTCGTTGCTGTATTGATTGCTGAAAGTTCGGTTCCATTCATTTTTATCCCAGGTCGACGATCTCTTTCAAAAAATAAAAAACAAAGCCGACCAGCTTACACGCAACAGGAGCATAACAGGAAGTAAAGGGTAAAGGTTTGATGAACCATTCGCATGCGTTGCATTGTTCTTAAGCACATATGAACTGATTGCAAGCAGCTGCAGCTCCATCCTCCATCCAAAGAGTTGCGCCATGCTACTACCATGCAATGGATCCGAATCATAACTTCATGGCGATATTTTCTGGAAAATCACGGTTTTCTTTTCCAAAAACACTCTCTCATCTTCTTTCAGCTTCATTTTTTCAGTTTCGCATGATCGTGGACGTGCCATTTTTGGAACAGGCACAGTATGCGGCGCCGATCTTATGGAGCGAAAAAAACACACAAAGATGAAGCAGAGTACAACAATTCTTGTAAAAAGAGAATTGCAGCCGCTTTGTGACTGTTTGATCTGCTACTGCCTCGAATCAAGCTGACAGAAATTCATCGCGAATGTGAACCGTGGGAGACCGCAGCAAGCAGCGACGCACTTTGCTGGTCGATGGCCTCGAACGGCGTCGCGGTCAGCCGGTGTATTCCCCCCACTGTGCATTGTGTTCGGAAGGGTGCAGCTGTCAAAACAGGATTTAAAGTAACTTCATTCGAATTTCAAATATCGTATAAATTCTTTCGCCGTTAACTCAAAATTGTCTTGTTGGCAAAATCCTGCGTTTAAGGATCTGATGGCAGTTCTCTGTAGATAATGAAAAAACTCTCATAACTCGTAAAAACGCAAACCAACTGCGTCTTTGAAAGATATTTCTAGTTTTTCTTCATGCTTAAGTTATCTTTTGCCAAAAGAAAATGTTTTTGCATGAAATGTTGCATCTAAGAAACAATTTAGAAAATATCAAACAGTTAAACCATTTCTGTTCCCATTACGTTTTGCTACTGTTTTCATCGTTATTGCAGTGGTGAGCACTGAGAAACCACAGTCTAACACTCAAATTCACATTTTACTTTCAATTCTATTGTTTCCTTTTCCATTTTTGTTTCTTGTAGTGGAATAGTCGTTTCGCAAACCCTTCTGTCGGGAGATTTAGGTTTGGCCACACTTTCACAAAGTTCGTTTCCTCTGATGCTACTTTCTGTGCTCCTCCAATACGAGCGCGGCCTGACCATAAAGCTCAGTTTCCGCACGAAGATATTCGGCTGAAGAACAACGATAAAACCAAGTCTTACCAGTGATGACGTGTTGAAACAAAGCAAATAGCCAGACGTTCTGTGGAAAACGCTTCAGCAAAAAAATATAGGTTATGGTCTACAGCAGTGGCGTAGCCAACCCAGAAATTTGGGGGGGGGAAATGTTTGATTTTAAGCGCATAACACTATTTTGTTTGAAAAACATCTCTTAAAGCACAAAATGACTATGTTTTCTAAAATTTTGGGGGGAGCCATGGCCTCTTCGGCCCCCCTGGCTTCGTCTATGGTCTACAGTGTAGCAGAACTATATTTAAATAAGCAATGTTAACAACATTTGTTGCTGGTACGAAGCCTATCGCAGAGTGGTAAACACAATCAGAGACTGGAATTTACTAAATATGTTTTTGGTTTTGAATTTGAAATAGACTGTGTGAAAGCGTTGTCGATCTTTCTTGCCAGGATGACGTGGTTATGCCTCTGCGAAATTTAGTTCAAAAAGGTGCAGTGATGATGCAGCATGATACAGGTTGTGTTTCTTCGACTATTGCATCAGTTGACTTTATTAACAACTACGACGACGTACAAAATTTGCTAGTAGGCGATAACGTTGATCTCTGATCAACGAGCACGACATTTGGAGTGTTTGTATGATTTTTCTCCCGTAGGTGTTCGAGAACCAACCATGCAGAATCATTCGAGTTTTATTAAGCTTGCGTGTTGAGAAGTTTATTACCTTAATATTTTCAGGTAAAGCCAGATTTTGGAAAAAAGATATTGCCGTCATTTAAGTTAAACTTGCACCATAGAAGCTCAGGTCTGCTTAAGCAAGATGCTAAGCAACAAGATTAGATTTTTAGATGTTCTGGAGTTAAAACAAAATGGACCAAATAGCGTAAATGCAGGCAAATGCGTGCAAAAAATGGTTCAAAGGGTTGAAATATCTACAGATTTACCGTGTTGCTTGACGTGTTAATAAAGATGCAACTGTATCCGCGATTTTTACGTAGATCTTAACCTTAGGGTTGAAATAATTTTGTGCGTTTGCTGATTCAGTTATAATATGTCTAGGGCCGGCCCTAGCAGGTGCGGGGCCCAATGCAAGACCTAGGCGCGGGGCCCCTCTGCGCAGTGGTTTTATTACGTCACTGTGCTCAGTCAACCGTCCGATGACCTTTTTAATGGAGATTTTTTGCAAAATAACTAAATGAAAATAAAAAAGACAGCAAATAATTGGAGGTGATCTGTATGCAGGCAGCATGATAACACAACAGTTCCTTTTATTGGGAGTGGGCATACCTCATGTGTCCCCCAGTTACGGTCAAGCTTATGACTTATAGCATGCTGCTGTAGTGGACATTAGTCAGCGTACCGCTACCACTCGTAATCAAACGGTAAGTGGTAAAGGAAGCTCTGCAATGGAGTGGCGGGGGCAAGTGCAAAGTTACGTCAATCAAACCGGACTGACAAGAGAACTGAACTTATAATGCGATTACTTCGCTCTTGTTGAACGACACTTTCGTTCGAAGAACAACTGATTTGGAGAAAACAGTTGACATGAACTGATTGCTTATCTCGCTTTCGGTAATCACAATCGCAGACGCGTTCTTGCATAAAGGTAACGTCTGGTCGCGTGATCAACTATCCCCTTTGTGACGCAATACACGCAAAAAGTAGACTTCATAAGAGAGCAACCCATGCATCAGCCCAAAGTTCCCCCAAAGCCCAAGTTTATATAGAACTTAATCCTTATGCTTCATTATGCATAGACGTGGAATGCAAACTGTTTTTTATGAATTAGAAATGTAACGTACAAATATTTTTCAACTACTACGTCACAGTTGTAGAAACATTTATCAAACGTAATATGTAATGCACATGGTTGGCTGATGAAATGAAACCATGTAGGCGTCCAATATATTGATAAACAGGAACGAGTGTTCTGGATGACATTCACAATTTTGTATTGCCTAGTTAAGCTGCAGAACAGCTTTAAGTATCTTTTACGTTTATGAACCTGCGTGGTCTTTGAAATGGTGGCTTTTCTATCTACGGTACTTACGCTCGCAAATAGGCAAATCGCTATAAAAGTTTGGTGGGGCGGCAAATGATAAAAGTAGGCTACGTGCACGATCGACAAATAACGCCGAACAATTTTGTGGACAAAAGAGGTAAATTCAAGTGCGAACACTTCATAAAATTTTTCCCTGGTTTGCATGAGACTTTTGCCTCCGCAGGACCAACCTCCCATCTTTTGTCGTTTATTTTATGTGGTACAGCTAATTTTCTTTTGACCTAAAATATATAGTCTGTGCCAAAATATTGCTTGAAGCAAAACTGCAAGACTTTTTAAATGAAGATTACCCGCAGCCAACCAAAAACTTTCCAAAACAGAAAATCTATCGAGAACTGAGAAACGTCACCTTAGCAGAACTGTCATCAAAGTCAATACGACAGACACTCGTTTTTGACCTGTTCACTGCGAATTGAATCACTACACACCTTGTTTGCAGTAGCTGTAGGTCTACGTCAGTCTCAACTGGCACTAGCAACAACCAAATTCAATCCATAAAGAGTGGGAAGTGGTGGAAAGCAGATACAACGCTCAGCATGAGAGTTGAGCACGTTTGATAACGTTCGATAATAATTAAAGCAGGGGTGCACAACCTGCAGCCGTACGGCCGCATGCGGCCTTCAACAAAAATTCATGCGGCCGTAGACATGTAGTTTAAAATATATGTAGTGCATTAACAAAAACTCTTTGTTTACTGTAAGCAGGATACGTAGTAGAAAAGACGGCCAAAAAGAAGTGTGGAAGCCACTGGGCTCAGTGTGTGGAAGCAGATCAGAAGCAATACAAAAGAATAAATATCTTGAATTCACTGGCGGCCGTAATTCATAAAAATAAACGTAATGCGGCCGGCAACAGCGAAAATGTTGGGCACCCTTGAATTAGAGGAAAATCATCGTTCATTCAAACGAGATAATTATTTGTTAACAATGATATTTATAAGCCATTCTACAATTCTCATGCGCAAGGAGTATCTGGCAAAAATAAACAACCTGCCCAATCCCCATGGCGCGGGCCACTGGCGTAACTAGAGGTTTGAGCCAGGGGGCGCACACTTTGCTGAAGGAGGCCCATTGGCCACTATTTGGGAATGCAATAATTAGTTCCCAAAAATTCATTTACATTACATATATATGGGGATGGGCGTCGGAAGGGGGGCAAGGCGCCCCTGGATTTTGGACATTTCAGCAACAAAAGGTTGTTTTCTTAGTTTCGAGTGGTAAAAATCAAATTTCACCATTTTGGCCCCCCCCTAGAAAAATTTTGGAAAAATCCCCTAATGGCCATCGCTGGAAAAATCCTCCCGACGCCCATGTATGTCGGCTTTTGTCTTCGCATATTCGCGCCACATATATGTGGGTGTAAGTCTTCATGCACACCCGGTTCGTGATGAATCGCACATTCAAGGACATGCTAGCCGAGAGGATGCAACAAAGGATAATCCAATGACATAAAAATGGTTATTTATAGCACAGTACAAAGCAGATGTTACATTATAAACATAAACAACACAGGCATTGGCGTTCACAGAAATTTTTCCACTGATCGGCAAAGTCGACATTTTGCTTGCCCATTTCAGGCTGCTGACGATGCAATGCAAATGAGCGTTCACATAACGCTTTACCATTTCTACACCACAACGAAAATGACCCATGGTACGTCAACAGTCCCAAAAATGCGCTTTGTTGGCAGCAAGGTTTCTTTTCATATCGTATAACGGTACGTGACTTAGTGCAATCAGCAGTCATTGTCTCGCTGCAATTACCTGCCACAGATGTCTTCAACAATCATTGCGGCTAAACGCCTACTACCGCAACTTGAAGTGAAACTCTGTTGCCATGTTACTGTTACGCAATGAAGACCAATTTTAGAACTATCCGCAGCCAAATTTCGCAACCTGCCTCTGCAGGCAATGTAGCGGACATGAGTGAACTGTAAGCTCAAAATTGCATGACACCACAACAGTGAACCCAGCTCTTTCGCAGTGTGAATGTCCTATCGGAAAATAAAACTGTCATTGTAAGAATTAAGTCAATTAAGCTGCTGGCTTCAGGTTTTCTAGAAATGTTTGGTTCTTGGTCCCAATTTCCAGGTGGTGGCAAATTCCCATTTTGTCCCCCCTGCGGGCACCCATGAACACAGGGGAATGCCAAACACTGAAACAGCGCACCAGCTATAACTACTTTCACTTATCATCAAAGAGTAATCTGGCAGTGGGAAGAAATGAAGACATTTGACATCAAATTCTGAATTAAGCAAATGGTTAAAAATGTCGGATGGGAATGCTAAGTGGTGTACAAAAGCATGTAAATTGTTTTGATCAAGATATCAAATGTTTTTGCGAGATATTTTTAGCACGAGGCGGATAACCGTTTGTATTCATTTAATTTAAAGCACCATTTCACGGCTGGCAGTAATTATAAGATCAATTGAATTTCGTATTTTGCTTGCGAACATCCTCAACATGGCGGGGGTGAAAGAGTAATTATAAGAATTAATGCATCTAATTACTGACTACTTTTTCAAGATTTTAACTGAAACCGTGCAATTGCGTTGAGCATACTAGTCATAAACGTGAACGTTTCCATTACTGCTACATGTGGTTTTATTTGAGTTGACCCATAAACTGAACATCTCCGTGGATATGAAATTGTTGAAATTCAGATCACAAAATTGCTGACCTAGAACATCTCCGCAGCATTTATGGCGTTAGATATTTCCTAGGTGAATATACGTGGCCTTTTAAATTATATCATTTTTTGACGAAATATTCAACAAATTTACAACAGCAAAGGATAGAAAACTTTGCCTTTGAAGTTGGATAATTACCAGTAAAGCATCACAGGCTTTTTCAGCTAAATTGTTGTTAGCAGGGGTGAAGGAAGCAGCAAAAATTCCGTCGGCTCTCTGGACTTTGCAGCAGAACTTTGCACATATTCGTATTTGGTTGTCAAAACTGCAATCTGTACTGCATAATCAACATTACAAAGATCACTAAGCAAAGAGATGGGATACACACCAGAATTTTTGATTGATAACGTTCGTGCCAAACTGCCGTGTAGAGCGTTCGCAATACTCAGAAACAGTTGAGAAATGATAATGAATCCGGATGTGGGTGTTTATCAGACGACTCCTGACAGTAAGTGCATACTGCTTAATTAACCAGCGGTTCCAAAAGATTTTTGAGCGTGACTGAAATCGGAATTTGGTGAACATCTTGCCACCCAAGCCTCAAACAGCGTATGTTAACATGACAAAAATGCTGATTTTCTGGATTATTTTTGGCAGGAGGTTGCGAAGTTCGTTTTCAATGTCAGCAGTCTATTCTTTTCTCAAGTGCCTACGCTACACTGCAAACAAACAGACAAGTTTGAAAAGTTGCAACTCAGGTTTAGGTTTTTAAAAGCCTCGGCGCAACCTGTTTTCTGACTTTTTGCGAAATCGCAACCCTTATTTGGGTCGCAACCCATACTATGGGCTTAATCACATACTTCACTTCATGGAGGTGTAAAGTGTGGTGCGCAGACGAAAGCTACGGTACCCGCTGGGATGGCCGGAAAAACGAAGTTATCACCTTCAGCCGAGATGCTAAAATCAACACGGCTGGTTCAACGTCCAGCGGTGAATTGCAGACTGAACAAAACAAAACAGAAAGTTGTAGCGTCACTGCACCACTTTCTCTGTATTCTAATGTCAAGGTCACTGCCTAATCTCAAGGAAAAGTACATGACAGCTTTCAGTCGTAAACTTATTCACAACTCCATCACACAGTCCAAAGCAAGTAGAAGTATAATGGCCGCAAATGGCGGCAACGTTCCACATCTACGGGCGATTATTACATCACACACAGTACGCACGTTCAAGATGATGTATTGTACAATGCACGCCGCTGCACTGCAACAATTCTAAATTTACGATTGATTTGATGATTGTTGGTTTGCTAAGCACTGCACTATTTCAGTATTTAAAATGTCACCAACGGGCTTCCAAATATTGTAGAAGCACTTTCATATTCTGCAGTTATATGAAATCTCTGAGGGAGCCCATTTTTTACATTTAGCTTGCCAGGGCGGCGTGCACCCTGCCCCCCATCAGTTACACCACTGTGCGGAGCCCAATGCAGCTGTATCGGTTGCATCGGCTTGAGGCCGGCCCTGATTATGTCACGAAGCCGTGCATTTATTCTGCGGACAAACTTGTCTTTGAGTATAGGGCCTGGCTCCAGCTTTCGACAATCTGGCCTTACTGTTGAACGCTCTGAGACGAAGGATCATAGATTGTAAATATACTCGTAGAACTGACAAAGTCGCAATATCATAGGCGTAGCCAAGAGGGGGTACAGGGGCCATTGCCCCCCCAAATGCTTAAGGCATCTAGTCATTTTGTGCTTCGAGAGGCATGTTCTGTTTGTGATTTGGTGCAACGTGCTTGCTCGTGAATGGCCTAAACAGGTAACATGTTAACCTGCTAACCAACATCAACGGCCATTGATCGTGGTTTCCTGTATCTCCTGTGAACGCTCAACGCTATTCGATATTATTCTACACTGAATCGTTTCAAAACACGCCACTCCGGCTTCACATGCACGTGAGTTTGGTCTGTATCTGATTTTAATCAAGGAAAGCAATTGAAGTTAGAGCACTTGTAGTGAGTGATTACGAACAAAGTTGAGAGAGACGTTGTGCAGCATTTCTTCGGGTGGACAACATAAAAACGACATGTCGCTTAATTGTGAGACTGGCCCGCGTTCCTACAAAAACTAGGTTGATCCCTGAAATAATAGGGCACCCTTGAAATTGCACATTACATCAGATACCTACACATTCAGTGCAATAGTTGACCGGATTGAGAAAATTCGCCTGGACTAGATCCATATATTCTAAGTGGTATGATCTCTTACTGTCGTTTCGGAAGTCAGCATTTGGGAAGCCTTGTTTTGTCACAAAACGAAATTCAAAACGCATTACTCTGCGCGCTTGGCTTGCGATCCCCGCCATACGACCACAATGCCTTGGTCAGTTTCGACGTGTTGCAACCAGAGATGTGGAGCCGGAACTCAAATTTCAGGCTCCGGCTCTGGCTCCAGCTCCAGACATCTAAAGTTTTTGACTCCAGTTCCGGCTCTAACATCTAAAAGTTGTTGGCTCCGGCTCCAAGATGATTTGGTCCGTTGAAAACTGAAAATCATTATTTTATTTGTACAACTCGCTCGACCCACAAACTAAGGCTGTGGAACCGCAACCCAAATTCCTTCTCCGGCTCTACCATCTAAAATGGTTGGCTCTAATCCCAGCTCCAATCATACAAAATTGCTTGGGATCCACCTCCACAGCTGTGGTTGCAACCTCTCGGTCGGCTCGGAGTTGAATGCGCAATTCACCACGAACGGCATGAGCGCGAAGAATAAAAACCATATATCTGGCGCGAACAAGCAATAACATATTGATCGCTGAGCGTGATTTCTACTGTTGCTTGCTGCCACTCTGTTAAACTTTGCTCACTTGCTTGGGCTATCCAATCGCAACAGGCGCAATTCACGCTCGGAATCGACAGAAACAGTTGAGCGAAACGTAACGAAAGCTTCCAAGCCACATTAAAGGAACTCGGTACTAGTTGTGCAAGCGTAGATAAATGCTTATCTCACAAAATTTCAACTAGGGGTGCAACAATTCTGATTTTTGTCGATACCACCTCACTCAACTACAGCAGTTTACATTTTCAGAGTAAATTAGATTCGTTTCTTTGTCTAATTGATTTTGAACCGGGTAGTATAGTCGTTGTACAGGAATATATTTCAGGAAGGAAATGAAAAAAACGCGTAGAAGCTCTTCCAATAAGAAAACCTTACGGCCTCTGTACAAGAACAGCCTCAAAAATAATCTGGGGATTTAGGTTTGCAAAATGTTAGGCATTTGGAAGCATTGGTGAAACTATCCTAACTCTTTTAAAAGCAAAAGACCAATCATGGGCGCAATTTTGTTGTAAAATGTGGGGGGACAGCTTGGTGTGAAACCAATCTAGTCATCGGGTCGATGCAGAAGTTACGTTTTATATATACAGTTCACCATCTTATTAGAAGTGTTTTGAGAGCAACACTAATCACGTTTTGCTTTGTCCTTGCAGATGATTTACATATTAATCTACTTAACTTTGTTGCTGGACACGGTACTGTAGTTCAGCCTGTTTCCATTAATATCGTATTTGGATGTAAACAAGCACAGCAATATAGTAGAATACATCAACTGAGTTTTATCAGAGCTGTCGGATGGAGTGCACAAAAAGCTTTCGCACTGGTCTCACGTGCATATCACTCTTACAGTAGAACACTTCAGTTTTCATGCATTTCATATGAAGTGTGGGTTACAGCGCGATTTGATGTCTTGTTCAAGCCGCTGGTTACAAAAATGATAAATACGTTTCTTGCACATTTCCGTTTTTTTGAAAAAGCTACAAAGCTTTTTAATGCGACTGGGCATCATGTATGCAGCCTCACCCGTACCAAAACCTCCATTGATATCCTCTTATCAGCAGCAAAAAAAATTGGCCTAAAATTAGCGTAGCCTACTTCGCAAAATGATTTCAATCTATTTTTACTGTTGGTGGGTGGAGGATGTATCCTTTCAATCTCCCGTTGTTGGCCCCTGCATGCACAATTGTAAAAAGGTCTTATTTTGAAGTCTTAATCCGGCCTGAACGCGAAATCATAAGCCCGAACCCGGCTCGAGACCGACATTTATTTTTGAAGCTCGATTTAGGTCTGAAAGCCAAATTAACCGAGGGAGTTAAGACATAGGTGTAGGAACAGGTAAATTTTTGGGGGTGCGAATGTTTTTTGCCCGAATTCTCACAAACTTCCCCGGAAATTGGGCGCAAGTTTTTTCAAATCAAAAGATGTTGGGTGCCATTTTTGCTCATACTTTCACGGAGTTTGTGAAGGTTTTCAGAGATTTTTCCCTGCTTTTGAAGGATTTTGCCAGGATTTTCACCAAATCAAAACTTTTGGGGGTGTGCTTGCACTTCCTGCAACCCCGTCTCCTACACCAGTGAGTTAAGATATGCGCAACTGCGGAGTAACAAAAGCTTTGTGTGCAGGTGTAGTTGCAGGTACACGGTATATCACACCGAAGATAGTAACCACCTTGACCACAACATTTAGCATAATCAGGCACAGACGAAGCATATTAGTCAACGATAATACTACGGAATATAATGTTTCTCAAGAAAAAGAAACAATAACGAAACTATCTGCGATGGCGCTACAGGCATAGAAGAAACTTTCTAGGATAGCTCTATGGATATGAAAGCCGGCTTGTAGGCTTCTTAAAACAAGCCAAGAATCTTTTCGACGCAACGCCATCCCGTGGTATTTTCGTCACCGTTGTCGCCTTCTCAAAAACAGTGTGAGACTAATCCGAACAGAGAATAAAAAACGCAGCTGTGTTTGCAAACAGAATTAGCTGAAGAAAAGTCACAATCACTTCACTCACAGACGTTACCGCGGTGAGCACAACAAATCTACGTCACGAAAGAAAAAAGTCAAAAAATCTTCGCTCTTGATGTCATAAAAAAGTGTTGTATGTAGGTCCGAAATAGGCTCGAAATATTTTGACAAACTCAAGCCCGAGCCTGGTCCGACCCGAAAAGCTCGGCCAGACTTATAACTCTGCACCATGTCAAACGTTTCATTCTAAGAGTTCTACTTGCGTAATGACACAAAAATATATTTGAGATTAAATCAAAATGCTCAACGGTGAATTGGCAAGAAAGTACCAAGTTTCACCTTTAACACGAAAAGAATGTGTAGCAAAACTAGGTGTGATGTATCTGTAAAGCAAATGTTTCGCACTTGGATAAAAACATTGCTGCATTGTGGGTTTGGTTAAACTCAAGTAAATCAGATGACTATCGAACCAATGCATTCATAACAAGCACAAAGTGTTAGAGTCAAGGAAAAAATATCTTTTGGATTTGTTGTCACCATTGTCGCGACATTACAAGATGTTAGGTTAAATGTATATTTTATTCTTACTTCCGAGTCAAGTCCCTACGTTTTGAGCTATAGGTCGATATACTGTTAAGTAAATACTGTAGGTAGGCTACTTCTCCAATGTTTTGACTGAATCCTGTTCACTAATAGTTGAAGAGTCTTTTGCTAAACTCCCCATCCCAAAACTAAGTTTCCACAATAGTGTTGTTTTTTGCCTTCGGCAAAAAGCTTCGCAGAGATTTGCCTGAAAATCCAACTTTCTGACATTATATACACTAGCATCATTAAATTATTCGCTGTCTGTTTCTGAACACGAGACAACCAACGTTACAACAAAGCCAGTTACATTTCTACACGGAACAAATTATGGCTGTACGGTGGTCTTTCACATGTGCAACTGTAATACTCTCACTGTTACAAAAAAATAACCTTTCTGACAGTGTACCACAGGGTAAAACGTCGAACAGAACCAGTGAAACATCTTTCATGGTCTCTAGAAACTTGAAAAATGCTAAAAAATTTTTATCAAAGCTAAAATTTATGAACTAACAGAATCAGTGATACCACACCAAACTCTGTTTCAACATCAATTTGGCTATGTGAGATGCACCATCTAACATGAAAAACTCTTCGCACAAAACGTGACAAATATCACTTTTATTTTTGAAACCTCTTCAAATACAGAACCTAAAGAGAAAAAAGTGGGGGGGACATGGCATATTATGTCCCCCCATCTGGAAAAGTGGGGGACACGTCCGCCGTGTCCCCCACCAAATTGCGCCCATGAGACCAATGAACAGATTACCGGCAGAATAGTTGCTCAAACTCGCACAAATAAAAGATTCTTTTCACGACTTTAGCAAATGTTTTTTGCAAATGTTTCTGGCCACGTTTCAACCTTGACACATGGTTAAAAAAATGGGACTGGAGCAAGGGTCTGAATCGATTAATAGTTTATTTTTCAGCTGGCGCTTGCGTGAGCTCGCTTTTGGTATATTTTCAAGTACCTTAAACACTGGTTTTGGGTTTTGCTGCATGACAGAGCGGACAAGAGAGCTTGCAACAACCTGATCCGTTGTTTGGTTAGAAAGATAGCTGCTTCAAGAGAACTGTTTTGATTGTAATGCATATTTGTTGCAACTTTTGTAGGTCCATATGAAACTAGTGTATTGCCTTGCCCAGTGGTGGGTTTAAGGTTGGGGTCCCCAGGAAAGAATAAAAAAGAGCCTTCTGATGGCGTCATCATACTCAGCCAACCGTGATAAGCACATTTGATCAAGCCTGAGATACGGCCACCGAAGGATACGTTCCTGAGACTACGGCATGACTGACATACAGTGCTCTTACTTTTAGGGTTTTTGTCGCTATGTTGGAAGTTTTGACCCCGTTCAGGGATTTTTAGAGATTTTCGGAAAAGCATAAAAATGTGTAAAATGAACTGTTTTAGTTTATTTTGAAAATCATAGTTAGTTCTATTTTTAACATTTATCATGGCATTCCGATTTTATGCTGCACCACCACAGATTTAGGGATTTTTAGTCTTTTTTGGTATTATTCCAAGGATTTTTGGAGTTGCGTTGGTGAGAGCACTGCTGGCATAGCAAAAGAAAATGCAAAAGGGTGGTCATGATACACAACTGTGAAGACACTGAAAGTTGGGAAGACAAGGCTGGCATCACATAAAAGTTAGGCAATAGCTAGCTGGCATAGCCCACCTCATTGTTTTCGTGTCCCATTTCTCTGCATTCGCCATCAATAAACTACAAAGTTTACCCCTTTGGAAGTTTCACACTTCACCCTTTGACAAAATGCTTGATAGTTGGTATCCTGAATTGGTTCACATTCATGTCTTTATGGGAATCCATGAAACCATAAACAACCACCAAGAACATTTAAAACACTAAATTTGTTTTAAATTTCATCCTTTTAATTACAAGAACATAGCATACAAAAGCATTCAACCTGGGACTTGTTTTGGAAAGCTTCGAGACAAGATAATTCAAGGCTGCCCTCATGTTGCATTGACACTCGTTGTTTGAAAAATGTGCAAACGTAGGAAATACTTCCTCATATACATTATCGCAAACATTTCCAGCAAGTAGTCTTCACAAGTGATTAGATATGTGCTAAGAAAAAAACGGTTGAAGTTATACTGGCTTAGAGCTACCAAGAAAACTTTAACATCATCTTGCAAGTCTACCCTAAACCAACTACCTACTAGTCAAGCTTCAAATAATCTGTGACTTCAAGCATGGGCTAAATTCAAACCACCTAAAATACATGAAATATCTGTAGAAAAAATGAGTACTATAATACACAAAAATGCCATTTCTGCTACCTTATAAGAAGCATGAATGTAGTCGTACTTGTTAATAGTCTTTGCAGCACAACGGCAATAATACAAAATTACATTAAATTTGTTGTCTGGGCCCTTTTGAAAGCATAGTACTTGCACATTACAGTTTCTGTTGGCAACCTTTTTGAAAGGCAGGTACTTAACATTACAATTGCTATTTGGGGCCCCTCTGAAAGCAACGTACTTACACAGTACACTGGCTGTTTTCAGCCTCTTTGAAAGAAAGGAATTTTACATTAAGTTACTGTTGGGGCTCCTTTGAAAGCAAGGTACTTACACATTACAGTTGCTGTTTGGGGCCCTTTAAAAGCAGAGCACTTACACCCTGCAGTTTCTCATAGGGGCCCTTTCAATGAAGTTTTAAAGGAAGATAATTACACATTTTAGTGGCTGTTGGGGCCCTTTGAAAGTAGATTACCTTCACATTGCCGTTCTTGTTGTTGTTGGGGGCCCTTTGAATGCAAAGTACCTGCATCTTACAGTTTCTGTGAGGGGGCCCTTTCAAAGTAGAGTATTTACTTGTGATTTGCTTTGTAGCACATTATATGAGTGGATAATACGTTTTTCACCAAAAATAAGGAAAATTTATGCGCGTAACACCTCAAGAGGGGGTCCCCAAAAAGGTGGGGCCCGAGGCAAGTGCCTCGCTTGTCTCCCCTAAAACACACCACTGGCTTTACCGGTCTAGTTCTGACTGATTCCGCAGTAAAGCTAGCGTTCAGGATATTTGGACCTTCTCTGAGGTTAAACCTATTTACAATTACTACAGCAAAAGTGTACTGTACTCAGCTATAATAAAAAGAGCTTAAAATATCTACTAACGCCATACAGTCTCCGTGCCATCGCGCTAGCGATAAATTTTTACTAATGGGACGTGATCATCTTCCTAAGTTCTTCTTGGTTTATGTCATTTGCTTAGCTGCGGATTATAAAACCTTGTTGAAATGTGTATTTGTGTTTTGAAAAGAAAGTTTCACTATGCTCGCTTTGTTCTCCTTGCGGAGTGTCACGAGCGGTCTGAGGGCGCCCATCTTCGAGCACAAGACGGCCATGCCTCCAGTACCGCTTTTCAAGTCTTCGGTATCACCCGATCGGGATTCGGACCAGCCTACCAGCTCAACTGGCAGGCGCTCTATCCCACTAGTCCATTTATCCGGTGTCAAATCAGGATTAAATTTTCAATCAATGCAGCGCTTTACAGTAAAGAGTTCACGCAAGAAGTTCTGTTTACGTAAAAGCAAACAAATATACCAACACAATCCCGATATGTGTCCCATTTATTGCTCAAAAGTAAACCATTGCGAACTTCCACAAAACCTTTTGTCGAATAGCAATTCAAGAAATGCCAGGCGGCACAAAGTGAGCAGATTTTACTTGTAACTTCATAAAAATCAACTTATTGTGTCGTTTGTAACGCTTTGAACATACTGTACATCAAAATCATACATTAACCAAAGAAGATAGAATCTCTGTGTTTAATTCCTTACAGTATCCCAAAAGATATCGTTTCATAACAAAGAATCAAGCACTATGTTACGTTTGCAGAGTACACATTTTTCTATTTTAAAAATGATTCATTTCAAACTATGTGGGTCTAAAGGGTGAGCTACATGGATAAACGCATAATTTTTCCCAACGCCCAAAGATTTCTTCCCAAAAACATGCATTTCTTTCCAACAAAACAGTAGTACTACGAAAACAAAAGTTTCCCCAAACAATGAAAATTATTTTCCTCGACAACTGAAAGTTTCTTAAAGTTCCGGTCAGGTATGCCCTTTTTCTGTGCAAAGGTCCAAAAACCTCAAAAGGATCATCGTTGTATCTTTCCTAAGCCTATTAAAATTTTCTACCTAATTTTTATTCATTATTGAAATAATTTGTCCTAGTTTCACCTAATATTGCCATACTTTTGCCCAACAAAGCGAAATTCTTAAATGTTGCCAGAGAGAGTCTGCATCTCTAGTTCCGTGGTTGGTACGGCAATCATCAGTTGAAATTTTTGTCTTGCTTAACTTCAACGTCATGCTCTTAAGTTTTCGTGCAAGCGATTTTATGTTTTTATGTTGAGTGCTGTTCAACTAATAATCCCATTTTTATGTAGGTGTTGTAAATACATTTTATTTTATCTGAGTTTCAAAGCATAATACCACTATAGCGATAAGGATTTTTTGTTGCAAATCGTCCATATTTTATCGCAGCTACAAAGTTTTCCATTGCAATAGAAAAAATGTAAATTGTATTTATCGTCTCTGTGAATGGAACCTGAAACCGGCTGCTGGTTCCCAGGGTAAATTCTTGAATGTATTTTTAATTTTCGATACGTTTCGCAAAGTTCGTCTGACATTTACTCACGGTATGTTCACTGTTATTTTGCGATGATCCATGAGGGTGTGCTCCACTCGATGGTAGCATGAGATTGCGATGAAATCCACGTCTAGCGGCTCCGACGCTGTCTTGAAATCGCTTTCGAAAATTGTGCGCCATAAACGTATACAAGATCGGATTGATGACTGAATTAGAAAAGCCAAGCGCTGCCAAGTACTGGTCAATTCTGAAGCAGGCGGCTGCAGGCAAGCTGATACCTGCAAATAAACATTACGTTTAGAACATCGCATTTTATGCCTTCTGTAAAGTAGCGCAGGAAAATTATTTGCAGAGTCTGAATAAGGTCAAAGTCTAGAAAGAACTGGGAAATGTTTTATGTAATACTTAGTGAGCAGTAGTGAAAACATAAATTAACTAAGAGCTAGAATCAGTTTGATATCTTTCGTAGCTTACTTTAACCACTTGAGCTTATAGCTTATTTTAGCTTACTTCGTAGCTAAATCTGTCCTCATATAACGAAGAGAGAAGTACCCGCTAAACTGTAATACTTTTACAATTTCTAAATTTTACCTTTCCCTTTAACCTATACAATGTTTGCCTATTTTTTGTGAAAAGTTTTTTCCTTTTTGTAAATGAAAACCAAGCTCTCTTTTAAGTACGTAAACCTATCGACCATTGTTTGCAAACCAACTGCATGAAACGCAAAACTACAGAGGGTATGGTCTTCTTGGCAAAAAATTCAACCCTGTAACAAGTATGCACATCAACAGAAACGCACCTCGAATGAGTATCAGCTTGAAGATGTTGTACGGTAGCCAGCAAACGACAAAACAAAGCACAAGAACAGCAACCATGCGAGTTACTTTCGTCCTCATGCTGGAACTCTTATTCGCTACCATGCTAGCTACCTTTTCCTCGGACAACCTCAAGTGCTTTATGATAAGTAGATAACAGATACCTGAGGACGCAAGAAATGCTAATTTAGCAAATTAGCCTTTCTTGTACAGCATGTACCAGTTTCGAAATATTAAAGATAAAACTCATTTTGAAATGCCTACAGCCAACTGTCTGAGCATAACGTTTGCGTAAATGAAGCAGTTAGGAAAGTTTGGAACTTCCCTCACAAATTGTTCAAGACTTACTTTGTGAAAATTACCATGCAAGGCTGGTTTTAAGAAAGCTGATGCATAAAATCTCTAAACGCTTATCAGTATCTTGCACCTATTTCACAAATCCACGTAAAAACACCCTATAAAAGCAACCCCACTTTTTTAAAAAACACTTTACCACTTACTTATGGTGGTAAAAGGTACTGCAAATCCAACAATGAAGTTTACGATGAGCCAAGCGCTGTATGAATCTGTTTGGTCGTAGTGGTAACAGGTGAAGTCATACGCTTCCCACGACCCGGACGAAGAACGATTAAGTTTCGAAAAACTCCAGTGAAGCTGGAAAAGGGTGGTTTCGTCGTAAGCTGCAGGCAAAGAACAACATTCGAAAATGCAAATTATTATTGTACTTTTTGGATAGAAACAGTTGAAACCGCACACTCAGTGAAAAACTTACTCCTTACAAAAATTTAAATTTTTTGTATACGCACATGTTCGTTTAGGTTTAGGAGTTGCGGTCTAAACGATTTTGCTAAAAACGTTACGTTTGCTTCTCAAAATATATGTAGACTCAAAAAAATAGGCCAAACTAGGTCAAAAATAGACTCAAAAAAACAGGTCAAAAATAGGTCAAATTTAATAAAGAAACATTTTCTCAATCAGTGCTTTGAAAATGGGAAGGTGCTGTATTTCTTTCACAGTTGCAGGCAAATTTCATATAAACAAACGATAATAGCAAGCCATTTACATGAAATTCACCTTGTATTTCCTTGTTGCCACTAACGTCGTTGGGAAGAGAACCGTTGCGAGTTTTTTCGGACTCCTCAAAAACATTTTCACTGAAATAACAAAACATGATCATCAAAAGGAGAACAAAAAAGTATTAAGCGCATCTGAAGCCAATCCAACCGATGTTTTTCTAGAGTTTCACTTACACATAAACCATGAGACTGGAGTCGTTTGGATTCAGAGGTCTGTATCCAGGAAACATGACTTTGCAAAAGGTCAAATTGTTCACTTTCTCTGTTCGAGCATACAACATCATCGGCACAGCCATTACGATGGACGTTAGCCACACAATCGCGCAAACCAATGACGTTCTCGATCGTGTTCGCATCTTTGAAAGAACAAATAAAGTGTTGTCATAACAACTTCAAAAATTTAAACAGACACTTTTTCCTTTACAAATAAACAATGATGTTCAGTGTGATCTTATTTCGTATATTGCAAAGAAGTTCGAAGGTCGTGTTGCACCATTTCCCAACCTGGGGTGCATGTATCCCTAGGGATACATTTGCCTTCATGAAGGGGAACATTTCAGGTAAGCAATAGAAAAGAAAAATATATTTGTGTATTATTATTTCCAAACATTCTAAACTATAAAAGTTCTATTAAAATTTCACTGGATTTTTGTTATTTTACTTAGCCTTTTTATCATAAAAAATTTTAGGGGTACATGCTCATCTGTCGAAGTGTTGAAGGGGTACATGGTCAGAGAAAGTTGGTAACCCCTGTGCTAGAAAATAAGACGAGTGAAAAAGTGTAAAAACTTTGTCTGAATTTTTTCCTTCCAAATCTCTGTTGATTTTTGTGCACACGCAAGCATAAGCTACGCCATGACTCACACAAAATTGCTGTTAAGGTTGTAAAAAAGCCGATACCAATGGTGTCAACATTAGTGTTGCGTTGACGCATCCCTGATGAAAAAGAGCACATTTCCAAACAATGGAACTTTCGATTAAGAATCTTGCTTTTTTTCGAAATCTGACTTCGGTGCGACGTGAACGCGTGACTCATGACTGTGAACTCATGACTTTACAATTGTTTGATCAAACATAACATTGCCGTGATTGGCTAAAGTCAAAAATGAAAATGAAGCATTAGTGTTTTTATCACCTTTTATTTGCAGAATAGTGTATCCCAAATTTATTACCTATGCACATCATGTGCGTCGATGTCTTTCTCGGGGACGCCCTAACTGGCAGTTTGTCCAAGAAAATGCACCATCTTGAAAACCTGACGTCATAAGTAAAATTCCAACTTCATGTTGTAATCAACTAACTGAAACCATCCTTGTAGTACAATTGGTATCGTAACCAATATTTCGAACGATGTTATCAAGAAAGGTTTTATTTAGAAGAGGTTAAACTTCGCTGACCCTTTGCTTTATCATCGCCTATGCGGAAATTTATTGTTCCGCGGACCCCAGATTGGGAAACACTGCTCTAGAAACCAGTGGCGTACGCAGAAAATTTTCATGGGGGGTTTCATTCTGTGACATAGGGTAATCATTTGTATTTGTTGTGCGCTGTTTGTGACGTCACAATTTGACGTCATAGCCCTGTTTCCAAACCAACGTTTTAGCGAAGTTCGTTGACATAATATGCACGTTTTTCTATACATCCACTCTCCTTATTTTATGTGTCATTGCACTGAATATAACCTATTAGCGCTCCAAGTTAGGCTATCGGAGGAAAATACACCCAACGCTACGATACACAGTTCGTAACTGCAAAAATATC
>Ga0210059_1000842_pt1 | contig 42975 bp, 30 predicted proteins | sample Ectturendosymbi2_FD_188042 | JGI IMG/M metagenome (GOLD analysis project Ga0210059, IMG submission 188042) | Ecteinascidia turbinata endosymbiont from Florida, USA - Sample 2 (SPAdes) (version 2) | ecosystem: Host-associated > Tunicates > Ascidians > Unclassified | place: Key West, Florida... | reverse complement strand
CAGCACCACCTCAGGCCCAGCACCACCTCAGGCCCAGCACCACCTCAGGCCCAGCACCACCTCAGGCCCAGCACCACAACCGTTTGTGCTTTTGTTGAGAATGCGCCGCAGTTTCAATTCAAGACCCTCGGTGTTTATGTTTAAAGACCCGTAGACAAAGGAAGTTGGTCTGAGAGTAACCCCTGTCGAACACCCGCAACTCACTTCCGAATATCGTTAACAACAAGCACTGGGCTTCACGAACTGCAGAACGTACAGTATTTTATTTTTATCGAAATGCTTTTCGACATCCTTGATCACTTACAGCTGATACCAACAATAGCACCGCTTTATACTGTGACTTGAAAATGATCTGGGAAGGCTCGATTTCATCCTTTTACTTGCGTTGGAAGATCAAGTGTCAAAGAGTTAAGGAAACAAGTGATCAACACCTTGTTGATGTAGTAAAGAAAGGTGACGCCATGAAAAGGATGATATTCTCGTACAGCTTACAAAGGCTCCACTTGTTTCTTGGCAGAGTTTATGAAAGTCAGCTGCTGAATTGGGGCCTTAGCCCTTACAGCATTGCAAATATGATGACGGCATCGACCTACAGGCAAAAGAAAAACCCGGGGGTGAAAAACGAATTTGTGCGCTATTTTCTTCATACGTTTGTTCCATAAGAAATTTAAGCATGTATTTGCACAAAAGACTAAAACTATAGAATTTTGAAAGAAGAGTCTTTGATATTGGCAAACTTTTCAATTGTTAAAAATTTCTCACTGTTTTGAAGTCAAATATTAGGCTAGCATTTTGTGAATAAGAAGTGAGGATGCGTTTTCAGCAGGCGAAATATTTGCTTTGCACAAAACATATAGCAGTGGTTCCCAATTTTTTGTCCGCCGAACACTGCAAGGTTATTTTAAATGGACAAGGAACCCCCGCCAGAACTGCCAAGTAAACATAAACGCTTTTTTCGCCCAAAATGTCGTTATTAAAGTTTCGTACCGTAAACAAATTATGCACAATAAAATAACCATTTAAGCTAGTAACCATAAAGCAACCTAGATCAAACGATATAGCGGCTGGCACACGCCCACACGGTTAAAGGACATATCAGCAGTTTTTATTTAAAACGACAAAGTATAGCTCGTGGAATCCTTTAGATTTGTCTATGGAACCCTAGGGTTCTGCGGAACCCACTTTGGGAAACGCTGCCATATAGTGTCTGATTCTGAGCTGTTACAGGTTTCCTTTCAATACACACTGGAAAACAACGGCTAAAAAATTGACGCTCTGAAGCGATCTTAGCATTAGTACTCGTGTGTTGCGTTTCAATGACAACGTCATCTTGTACAATGGCGGACTGGGTGGCAGATGCTATTCGTCACCTTGGCCAAACTCCTGCACTCGACAACGAGGGGTCTTTCATCAAATTCCGTGTTGAGCAAGAGCGCGAGGGAAGCCGTTTCAAACGCGTCATTCGATATCTTTGTTACCAGCCGCCTTTGCTCACAGCTCAATTTCTTGTTTATTCCGTGTTTACAAGAAAATATCGTAAGAGCTAAGAGGTATTATCAGCTCACTCTCTTTCAATGAATGAATTGCTTGTCGACTATCTTTGAACAGCTTACACTTCACTCGTAGAACGAATGAAATTTCTTACAAGTAGATTTTTAATGAAACGATTATTTATTTTCATGAAACGACCAATGCCAAGACAAACAAGTAAGGAAAATCTGCTTTAAGGCATTTGTTCTCAACAGGGCGCGTCAGAATGCAAACAGTTTTCAAACCGAACTCGTGCGGTAATTGGCCTTTGCCGCAAAGTGCTTTACAAAATCAACCTGTAGCCAAAACTATATCTTTGATTTTTTGCAAACTTAACCATCGCTGATTACCTCAGATTACAAGCAATTCCTGTCAGAATAGGCAGTCATTATGCAACCGCACAATTACGCACATTTTGTTTCATTTTTCACAAAACTCTTGGATGGCCATTTTTTCCTTTGCAAGAATTCTTCAAATAAATGACTGTGAAGTTGAAAATGCCGTTGCATTAAAAAAGAAATACCAAATATGGGTTTTTCATGTGAATTCATTTCATTCAGCGTGCCGTCTTCGACTGACGAAGGTTGACGACCAATGCTCTCCATAGGGTCCTGTCGTTAGCTTTCTTAACACAGTTTACGTAATTATTTTGTGAATGTGATACCAAAACAAATCCAATGGGTTGTTTTACTTGTTAATTTCGTTATTTTCACTAATAAGCGAAAAACAAGTGAAATTCCGCAAGGAAATGCTGACTGCACATCTGCCTTTTACTGTAAAAATGCAAGGGATCCAGAGCTTGTGGGAAGATATGGTTAAAAAGTTGGGGGCACTGATCCAGATTTCACACTTTTCGTACTTTGTCCAACATGAGTAGTGAGGCTTGCTTGTGTGGACTTGGTCGTTTTTATGGTTCGTCGCCATAGCAATTACACCACGTAACAAGCGCTTGTAGCGTGGTACTCTTCAGCAAACAGAAATTAGTCAATGCTGATCTCAACGCTGCAATTATTCCCGGTAGCTTTCACGAAGTTGAAGAACATCTCATTCACATCAAAGTCGCTGCATTGAGAAAAAGGCTCGTTGTTGCGTCACGCTTCACTGAGCATCTCACTTCATTCCGAACCGACGTCGCGCTGCCAGCGGATGTCGCAAGACGGTCCGCAGCCGAGGCGTGCTGCGGACAGAGTGGCAGGTGTCGATGAATGCAGACCGAGTTGACGGCGTGTTGGCAGCTTGCGGAAGGAAGGTGCAATGGATGCCTGTGAAAGTGATTGGTTGCAGGGAGACTTGCGTGGTGTAAACAAGTACCTTCGTCTTGTCGCTGAAGGAGCCAAAGACCATCCGGCAGTTGAGATTTGTGCAGGCACACCTCAATTTGCTGCGTTTAGAATAGCGTACAGTTCACACCGAGTATCGTAACGAAAGGATGATGAGACATTGTTTGGACAACACGTTTTGTTAACTTGTTTTCGAAGTGTTTTGCAACTCGCTAGGTCGCTCCTTGCGGAAGGCCGGGTGCCGGTTTGCAGTGTAACGTTGCTGGTCAATGCTTAGTCTGTGTTTAGCTACTGCAGCGGCGTAACTAGGAAAGCTGTATTGATCTACCGCGCAGGCCCTGCAGTCTTCCATGGAGTACAAACTTTTCAAATATCCTGGACTTACAGCAGGAAAATCCAGTGTTGCAAACGCAGCAGAATTAAGATAGATATACTTATTGAGGTTTCATGCATTTCACCGTCGCTCGCCTTTTGGATATGTTCCTTCGTTCTAAGTTTAAACCGACGCTTTGTTTTCGAAGCGTTATGCACAGAGAACCGAAAATTTGTTGCAAAACGTCGGCCGCGTGCTTTTCGTTGAAGAAATCCGTTGTTACATCACCATCTTGCTGACGGCTCAAACTGCCAAAACGTGGTAAGAGCGAAGAATGCAGCCGTTTCAATGCTGGTCACGCAGCAAGCGTGCTTTTGCTGATGAACAGTCAGGACAAATGTTACTTATTCATATCAGACAAGCGTTCTTTTGCCTCCTGGCAAAAAGCTGTTGAACCGCGTGATGTTGCAAACGGAACCCGTGTTCAAACATGCCGCGCCGCAGATTTGTGCATTTCTGACTATTTTTTCCGCCTCCTGGTGGGCATACCTTTTCATCGTTGAAATCTGTCGCATGATCGGCTGTCAAGATCCATCTCAGCGACAGATAGGAGCTCAGACTGTGCGAGATTTAATATTGCAGACTTAGCTTCAATTTATCTCCAACTGCACCGGGCCTCACAACTCCTTACCCCAGTGCACAACGCGACACCTGATAGCCCCAACGGATTTCCTTGATGTCAGGGGATTCTACCCTACGTCAGACCGTCTAAGTTGCGAGTATGAAGTTTTGTCTTAGGCGGTTGATTGGTGACGCGTTGTGTTGCCGTTACTTTAATTGGAATGTTTGGTTTATAATGCTCTTGTAATAAATATCACGGCCAAAGCAAACGATACAACTGACATCTTGCAAACGTTTCGATAACTACTGTTATCATCCTCAGTGCATAGCAAAATGCATATTTATTATAATGCTCTTGTTGTCTGAAAAGTCACGCTGCATGGTTTTGCTTGGTAGTTATCCCGTTTATATTTAACAGTCGTGTTTTGGTCCTTGCGACAAACTTGAAATAACTGGGACGTTTTACCGCACGCAGGCATCGGTTGTTAGCCGAATTGCAGCCCAGCTGATTTGTACGCGAACAAACACAGCGCGTGCTTTGACAGTATTGGAGACCATTTTGTTGGAGTCACAGCTGTTGAGCAAACGATTTTCCAGCTCTCACCACAAGTGTGTGTGGCTGCTTGTAGGATTGTGTAGTTGACATTGACATTGATTTGTTGTTTCATATGACTCAGCTAAACAGAAACAACGACAAAAAGCCATCATTTAAACAAGTAACCAATTTTCAGTGGAGATTAGAATACATGAGAACACAATGACTGATTAATGTAAACAAAGAATGTCACTGTGTCACATAGGATTGGTGAAAGACCATAGCGGTCGTCTAATCCAAGGCTCCTCAAACTTAGTTGTTTAGCGTCCCCATTTCAACAAGGGCATATTTATGCGACCCTTCTTGGATAGCTTAGTTGTTAATGATATGTATAAATATCTGATTACAAATCTCAAGAGGCATTTTGTCCATAGCGAAATCATAAAAATGCACACAATCCGCGAAAGTAACTGTACAGTAATGAAACAAACACGTAATGGAAACAGTAAGGCGAAAAAAAGTTACAAAAAAACAATTCAGTCTATAGAAGTTATCACGCACATGTAATGGGTTGGATGCACTTGATAATTTTTACACAGATCATCCATTCGTAGATTGATACAAGACAACGCAGGGCGAAGGACATTCTTAATATTTTTCAAAAAGGATCGGATTTTGGACTTGACGATTGTCAATTTTGAGAATACCTCTTCACACAAACATCTTGTGCAAAAGTCTAAGAGTTTATGAATGACTAGATCAGAAATGACTGAGCATTCATTTCTTGTTCTTATTAAAAAATGACATAAACTCGGTTTTGAAAATTCCAGTTGCAAGCTTTTGCCATTTAAAAACTCCGCAAAGTCATCCTCGGCATGGCAGATGTGTGGCCTCCTGAAATTTCAATTGTGTATGGTTTGTGGATCCAACTTTTCTTGAATCAAAGTCCAAAGTGCTTCTGAAACTGTTTTAACTTTTTAATCTGACACTACTCGGTATGTTCTCAAGGCAGTTAGCCGCTCCTAGACTAGACCTCGAGTTCTAAACAAAAGCATGCCTTTGTGTCGGAATGAATGCAATAAGGTCAGTACTGGTCAGTACGTTAAAATAATCACAAAGTAACAACGCATGAATTGTGCTTGGTTGATTATTATCATTTGATAGCTCGGGTAGACATCCTAGTAAACAACTGACAGCATTTTGCCTCTAAAAATGTAGTAGAAATAGATCCACAGCAACCCTACTTTTAATTTTCTTGTAAAATTACAAAAATCGTTATATCTGATTTGTCGAGCCAATTTGTTGCCCGACCCATAGTTTGAGAAGCTCTGGTCTGATCAACCAACCCCGTTTGTTACGTTTTGGCAAGCATTTAAAAACAATAGTTGGAAATTGAATTACCGCATCTGAAAAAACAAAACAAACAGATACAGAACATGGTGAGGAATATTTACAGATGAAGGGAGCATGTCTATGAGCACTTGAGTGGATCAAGTTTAATGGAGAAAAATTGGTGAGGTTAAAAAGATGCTCAACACAATATGAAAAATAAAACAAGTATAATGATTGAGATACAAAGAAAAATAAAGCAAATGAACTAAAGAATAAAATCAGATGGGCACAGGAAAGCCGTGGTGTACGGTTCATAGCTTCTGACATACAGCTTGCAGTTACAAGTGAACACTTAGTGATGTATCCCAGCTGTAGTGAGGTAAGCTGTGTGGTGTTACTTAAAAGCACTTGTTTGAAATGTCGCAATTTGTTGTTAGCGTGATGGCATGCATGTTACACAGGCGGTAGAAATACATGCTCATCGGACGTAAGTAAGTTCTGCAAATTGGGAAATCGTAATATCACCTCTGGCGTAACTCGTATTGTTGTGGTGAGATCAGCTGAAAGCTCGAGTTCTTTCGCAATTGCGCCAATTTCATCGTGCGCCATGAATGCATAAAGATAACGTTGGCAGCAGACCACAAGTTGCTTCATCATGCACACACTGTGTCTGTGCATCTGCAAGAAAATTATGCAGTTGAATGAAAGAACAGCAAGGCGGTTTTTGTGAGGTAGACTTGTAAACTAAACTGATGACGTTGCTTTGGAAGCTCTTCGTCGACAACGCCGCTGTCTAATTTCCAGTTTTTTTCGTTTTTACATTAAGGCACTTTCAATATTGCACTGGTTCGACCAGGAAGTTGGTGGTACATCATCAGTCTTAGTTGAATGAGGCACGTATAGTGTAGTGACGATCTTCATTCAGAATTAATGACTTGTATTATAGAGTTGTTAATCACTCATGCGGGGGATAAAGGGCAAAATCCCAAAGGGATCTTAAAACTTCTCCTTTCTAATAAGTCACGTGGGGACTGAAGGCAAGTCACGAGGATTGAGCAGTGATTCACGTCGTGCGGTGTGCGCCATACAGTGGGGCAATGTCATGTTTAAGAGGGGCAATTACAGAATTAGCCTTAACTGTGGATTGTTCGTGACTGGCAAAAATGTCACAGTGTCTTCAAGCAAAGTAAGAAGTTTGGAAAAGAATAACAGGACAAAATGGAAATAAAGTTTAAGTGTGCCAGAGGTGACATCACGACCTTGAAGAAGATGATGTGGTGTACATCTTGGGAAACACTGGACGAAGAAGGATCTTTATTGTTGGATTTTACTTTTTATTAGCAAGGACGCCAGTTGAACAAATGCGTTGCTGTTATGGTTTTAACCTGGTACAGACGCTGACGAAGCAGATGCTTCATTTGACAGTAGTTTTGCACATGATAGCGCGTCATCCACCAGGGAGATGCAAGGATAGACGGATGTGGATTGGTGTCTACGGAGGTCAGTTGTACGTATATTGCGCAACTAAAATCAGATCACGCAGCTAGAATCACGAATATGGATTGTCCAGAAATTTTCTCCGCCTTGACCCTTTTTTGGTTTCAGGAAGGTATTACCTGTACTGTAATGACATATTAAAACGATGGCTATTATGAACCCGCAGAACAGACTTTTGAACCAGGTATAGCTTCTGTTCGTGCTTTTTACTCATTCAGGTTTCGATGTTTTTAGCAGAAACATTGTTGGTGTAAACTTGGTCAAATTAACCCTGGTACATTTTCAAAGAGTCCACCGTAACAGCATCAAGGATGTCCTGCTTCCTGCAAACCTAATGCGTTTGTTTGGCAAACTGACCAGCCAGCAGCTGGTTGTGCGCTACCCTTTTCCGTTCGCGTTAAAAGTCAATAGTTTCAACAAGTCCTTAGTAGCTGGCACACTTGTTAAATGTTTCAAGCGTCCGACTCGTTGTGTCGTGAATAGTTTTGAAAGCGTTACGGTGCTTCGTGTTGCGGCTTTGTTGATTTCAGCAACGTGGTTTTGAAACTGACGAGCGGTGAACCGTGGTTTATTATTTCGTTGTGGGTGTTCAACAAACGCTTGGATCTGAATGAAGTTCATTAATTAAAGCAATGCACGGCAGGTCCTGGCAACACCAACTGTGATGCTTTGTTGTTTGCTGGTATATGAAACCACATGGCGGAAGCTGGAGGAATGAAAATTTGTTCTTAAACTTACCTTCATTTCCAACTAACGTGTTTAAAAAGCGTCATTAGCTGCAGATGGTGCCCGAAAACAAGCCCAACAATCCATGTTTATTTGTCAATGCTCAGCTCAGCCAATATCTTGCAGCTTTTTATCAAAATGTTGTGTAAAGGTGCAGCATCCTCGGGACTAGTACATTTTCTAATGGCTGATTTTCATCAGATGGTTCGGACCAGCGTAACAGTTGGTCAGAGATGCAAAGGCTGACTTTTGTTCACAGCAAACTGTTGTTACGCTTCGGCTGTTGTGCGTTGATCAGTGACATCGCTAACGCGTAACTTTCTGTGTCCGTCCAAAGTGTTTTGAGTCACCATTTCAAGTGTATCATGTCGAGGTTACTTCCCAAACCGACGACAGATGAACGGCCTGCTCCCAGTGGTGAGGCCGTAAAACTAGCTGCTTATCACTTCACACCATCGAGAAGTCTGCCAAACAGCTTGTTATTTAGAAAGGCGCTGACCTTTGTCATGAACGACCCGCTAGCAAGGTCTAAATTGGTTTGTTTGCGATCTTCACTACGGCGATGCGCAACCGGTCTCAGCTTGGCCAAGTGCGTTGCGGTCGGTGGCACGCTGCAAACAACACGGTTTGGCAACGACTGACTCGTGGCAACAGGTTCAGATGTTATGTTACGACCTGTTTTGTTCCGCGCTCATTGTTTTATTCTTTGTTTTGGCGAAACCCGCCCGCGGTCTTGGTTATTGATACGCAAACGCTTCGTCGCATTGTTACGTTAGGCGGTAGCAAGTGCGACCAATAACATTATGACCGGCGATGGGCTTATGCGTGGTCTAGCTGTGCCACGTTTGGAGGCGTCGAGGAGAATCAACGGGTTCTTACTCTGACGCCAATCTACCAAAAGGCTTCATGAGCAAATCGGGTATTTTTTTGTTTGTTTCACGAGGTTGAACCTTAGCTGAAAACAAACCTGTCGTTATTGCAACTTAGTGCTCACTTGCCAGTTATGTCAGGTCATATGAAGTGGGATGTTCGGCTGTGACGCATAAAGACTCGCGCATGAATTTCTTAGTGATAATGAAGTTACTGTGGTGTTGATAACTTTTTAGGCATCAGAGTGTGGTTGACATAGATCTCGAGGTCTACAAATGAGCGATTGCTGCTGTTCGGTGGTGAGGTCGATATCGAACAGTGTCCCGTGAAGTAAATAGCTCCTAAAATGTGCTTCTGCATTGACTTAACATTTTTGAGTTTGCCGACTAAGACTCTTGGAGATGTAGTGTTTTTGATGGAATGTGTGTTTTCTGGTTGACGTTCAATAAAGCTGAACAATGAATATTCAAATAAGCGAACATCATTTTGGGTGTGATTTTGCCGCCTAGAATTTGCTCCATGGTTCTGTGCATGCACTTGCCGCAGTTTCAACTAAATTCTTCTCGAAGCGTTTTTGATAAATCAAAGCTGCGATTTTGTCAATTAACCAGGATTGCTGTTTCGTTCATGAAGCAACAGTGGAAAAAAATTGGTAAACTAAACGTTCGACAGGCTTCGAATTTCTACAAGTTACGCGTTAATACGTTTCTTGATCCTTGTTCTTCACTCATCTTTTTAGTGCAGTTGTGTTTACCGTCGTGACAGGAAGTATGCAGACAGGAAGTGCCGCGCTGAAGTTTCAGAAGTGAGCGTGTGACCTTTTAACTTCCATTGAAACTTCGGTTAACACAGAGATTGGGTTGTACTTGTAAAGTCGCTAGTTTTGCTTTTTTGATTGCTTTTTCAAGTATTATCAACAGAACAAGCGCCACCGAAGCTGGTAGGTTGGGTTCGATTCCCGGGCGCGTCATACTGAAGACTTGAAAAACGGTACTTGCGACCTGTACAGCCTCGGCGTTATGGGTGGAAGGGATTTGCTGATCACTTTTCCCTGAGGTAACTGATGACAAACAGTTGACGCGCGGTGCTGCCATTGACTCGCCACCAGCGCAGCATTCACTGCGAAAGCAGCCGCGTGGTCCACGGCGTAAGCAAACGGAAATGGGCGCCGCAGACCACTCGTGACACTCCGGAAGGAATAAACAAACCCGAGTATAAACGAAACTGAACTGATGAGCAACAAACACATAAAATTGGCTCAAGACCATTTTCCAACACAGGCTGTGGTGAAACGTTGTTATACGCTGTGCAGACGTGTTGATGTAAGCAACAATTAAACAGAGCAAGCCAGGATGGCGCGAAACTAAATGTTATACGCGTCGGGAAAATAACGTCACACGCTTCGGCAGTTTCGTCACGAGCTCGTCCTTCAATATATTGCTCTGTGATGTTTGCTGCTGCGCGAGCATGGTGCAATTCGCATTTTGCACCTGAAACTTGTGGATGAGTTTGATTATTCAAACTTCCAGAGTTTGATTAAGGGATTTTGTTCATTTTGTCGTTAATTGACTGTGGTTCTTGTTGTTCTGCAGTGGCCATCATACAGCCGACGTGTCTTTGGTACCAACTTTTTGATACGCGTGGTTATAATTTAATCATATGGAACAATCAATCTCGTCTCTCCTGCAACCTTTTCTTAACTAAAATTTAACTCTAGCACTTCAGCAAGTCGCTGATTTCTCCACAAACACGTGTTGCTTAAAGCGGGTTGAGGAGCCTCTGGCCACTGTCAAAACTTTCACAAGCGTATAAACTCTGCACTCACATAGGAGCAGGGTTGCCAGATAGAAAAAGCAATTCGTAGTCAAACTCATTTCAAAAATAGCCAAACGTCTGGAAATGGTTGCATTTTTACCAAAACAGTAACTTTTTCACCGGAAATCAGTCATTAACTGCTCTTTTATCTTGCATTTTACCAGAAAGCGTGTAGGTTTTCAACATTTTGTAAATATTTCTAAAAAATAAGCTTCAACATTTTGCAAACATATGTTATAAGAAGTGTTAGAACATAGTTTCATCACACTTTCGTATGATGTCACGATTTTTCAAACCATCAACAAAGTTAAAAATAGTAACCCTACATATAAATATGTAACTAAATGCGTGCAAATACACCGGGCGTGCATAAAAATGACACTGAAGCACATTTTGAGAGAATACCAAAAAAAGATACGTTGGTATGTTTCACCAAACTAAAAAATTTGGAGCCAAAAGATTTCAACAAATTGCCAAACCAAAATGTTTGTAGCCAAACGCTTTCAAAATTCGCCAGATTTCCGGAATCTGGCGATAAATTCGCCAATATGGCAAGCCTGCATAGGAGTGTGAATGCCCGAGGCGTTGACTTCTCAACTGAAAGTTTCTGTGACAGTTATACATCGAAAGTTGTCCCAAGCATTTCGGGTGGAAGGGCTTGAAAGTCAGTGAACAACAAGTGCTTGTGCGAATTGCCGATGACTTTTCTCTGAAACGACTGATGACAAACTTCTGACCACGGGCGTACGCAAGGGGGGTTGGGGTGAAAACCCCCCCTTGAGCATGATCTTTTACAAAACTTTATTACCTGCGCAAAGGAGATTAATTGCTTTCGCATACTTTTTGCTTGTTAATTTGTCGACTTAATGCAAACACCTCGGAATAAATTTGCATGCAAATTTCAAGGAACATTGTAAATGGGCCAAAAAGTAATAATTATGTTTTGGTGGGAATTCGGGCTATCGTTTGCGTCCAGAAACCACCTCTTTTGCACACATTTCGTCCACCTCGCATGTTCAAGATTGCGTTCCGCGATATTTCACTTTATCCGAAACAGTTGTCTTTATTTTGTCTGCTAAGGCTGATCAGCGCAAGCGCTGACCGCAGTGGCTACATTAGCAATTTCTGTAGCATGATAGAACTGTTGCACGAGTTCAAAAAGAGCTTTTTTAAACATGGAAGCATTCAAGAAGTTGATAATGTCTCAGCAGGGAAAAATGAAAACTAAAAGTTTGCTGGACTTCTATGCATAATAAAAAATTGAAAGTTTTCTTGCGTACTTCATGGTTATTCTCAATTCTAGTGTAGTTTGGAAGATTCGATCTTGCAAACCGGGGTGTGCGCCAGCCGGTCCAGCCACACACTTTCTGTACTCGACTGTTCGTATTCGGTAAGACATCAGCGCAGCCTCATTTTGCAGCTGTAAATTGCTCGGACGTAGTGATGAGTGTGTTTCACTCCCCTGTTTCAACGCGCAACCCGATATCTTGCAGTTGTGAACTGCTGTGTCGTAGCGTAGATTGTATTTTCCTCAGATAGCCCAGCTGCGAGCGCTGATAGTTGATATTAAGCAATGGCGTGCGCAAGGGAGAGGTTTGGGGTTAAACCCTCCGCCCCTTGAGCTTGATATTTTACAAAACTTTATTCCCTGCGTAAAAGGGATTAATTGTTTTCGCATACTTTCTGCTTGTTAATTGTCGATTTAATGCAAATACCACGGAATGCATTTGCATGCAAATTTCAAGGAACATTGTAAATGGGCCTAAAAGTAATAACTAGATTTCGGTGGGAATTCGGGCTATCGTCTGCATCCAGAAACTATCTCACCACTTTCTCCAGACCTTTCTTGCACTACGCATGTTTACGATTGTGCTTCGGGTAGTTCACTTTATCCGAAACAGTTGCCTTTATTTTATCTGCTAAGGCTGATCTGCGCAAGCGCTGACCCCATTGGCTACATTAGCAATTTCTATAGCATGATAAAACTGTTGCACGAGCCCAAAAACAGCAGCTGTTAAGATCGAAGCATTCAGGTATTTGATAATGTCTCAGCAGGGAAAAAGGGAAAACTAAACGTTTGCTGCACTTCCAGGCCCGTAACCAGCTTGGGACACAAGTGGCGGGCGAATAATTTTTTAAGAGGGCGACGAATTTTTTAAACTATGTGCAATAATTTCAAAATACGTCCAACACGTTTTTCCTGTGGGGGCGAAAATTTTTCTAAGGGGTCTTCGCCCCCCTGGTTACGGGCCTGTGGACTTCTATACATCACAAAAAACAAACATTTTCTTGGGCACTTTATCCGCTTTAGCAAAATTCGATCTTGCAAACCAGGGTGTGCGCCAGCCAGTCCAGCTGCATACCTTCAATGCTCAACTGCTCGTATTTGACGAGACCTCAGTGCATCCTGACTTTGTAGTTGTAGATTGCTCTGACGTAGTGTTGAGTGTGTTTCACTCCCCTGTTTTAACGTGCAGCCTAATATGTTTGCAGTTGTGAACTGCTGTGTCGTAGCGATGAGTTTGTTTCTCTCCGATCTCCTAGCTTGGAGCGCTGATAGTTTATAATCAGTGCAACGACACAAAATAAGGGGAGAGGATGTAGAAAAATATGCATATTATGTCAACAACCTCGCCAAAATGTTGGTTTGGAAACATGGAAATGACGTCAAATTGTGACGTAACAAACAGCGCACACCAAATGCAAATGACCACCATATGATCCTGATCCAAAACCCACCCCATGAAAATTTTCTGCGTTCGCCACTGCCTCTGACAGACCCTCCCATCAACCTCTGCACTGCGCCACGGAGCGTTCGCACACTCACACCAGTAAGACCGCAGGCCGTCCTCCCCAATCTGTCATGGCTACACATTAAAAATTTTTAGGAATATCCAACTCTTCTTACCAGCGGCAAATTCCTGATACTGATTGCATCAATGTTAATGCAACGCGACTGCTCTGCTGGTCGGTCGGTCGGTTTTTCTATCGTTTGGAGGTTAAACGGCTTAACAACAGAACCTTAGTCTTGTATTCTTTAAACGGCTAATTTTTGTTTTTCCAAAGCTTTGTTTAAATTCTTAAACTTTTCAGACATGCTCACTTTTCTCGGGCTGGGTGGAAAATAACTGTTGTACGTTTTAACGCGGAGTTGTGATTTGAACTCGGCATGCTTTTGTACGCTTGAAAAGAAGACATTTCGCAAATATTATTGGTTTGCACACTTACGAAAATGTTGCAAATCGTGACCAGCCCGAAAATGAACATTTCGCCGTTGACTACCAAGACGCCGATAGAGACAAAGACGTCGGTGAACTGATTCTTTCATGCTGAGCCTGCATGCAGTAGTAGACAGTGCTGTTTGTTGACAAAGCTGTTTTCCGTGTGTTTACATTTGAGTTTTATGACGCCTGTGGCTGACGTGATCTGCGTCCCCTGCAACGATAACTACATTGTGTCGGTATGCGGCAGAACCCGGTCTCGAATTACCTTGAGGTATGCCTGATCTTCGCAAGCGTTGCTGGCATTGGATCGGTTTACGTACCAGTAGTCACCGGCATGTTCTCGAAGTGAACTCGCCATTGACGTCGCGAGGGAGAGCCTTGCACCCGATCAGCATGTTGGGTTCGCTTTTACAGTGAAGGCTGCTGGTGTGCATGCTCAAGAGTGTAGGTTTGATGACGAGCAGCATTGGTTCATGGAAGGACAGGAAATTTCACGAGAGCAGATGCTGTTGCCTCAACAACAAGGTCATTCTGTTACTCGCGTTTATCCATTATTTACCACACAGCCCGAGACGCCTCCTTCACCAAGCTGCTACACAGCAATACCTCGCATTCGCCGGTAGCGATGTCAGTGATCGCAGCTAGTGTTTATTTACTGAGCATCGCTGTCATTTTCCCGCTGATGTCATTTTCTCCTTGATAATTATGGCGATGGCATTTGCGACAATTATACGTCATTGCTTTGAATGAGAAACACATTTTGGAGGCTTCAGCTCCAAACGTATTATAAACTTGACTTTGTGATGGAAGGTTTTTTAGTATTTGTGAACGATGCGGCTGCCCGTTGCGTCAACCACTGCTCTGCTCATCCGCAATAACTCTGTTGATGTTTTTTTCGACTGTTTTTTTTTTCAATTTTCAAGCAGCGGAACGTGAGACTATTTGCAAGGCTACTCTCAGTCTGAGGCGGTGAAGCAGATATAATCTCAGCGCTGGCTTCAGTCTTTTGAAGGTGAAAGGTGATGCTTTGCAGCAGATTTGTAACTTGCCTTACGTCGCAGGTATGGTGTGTTCAGCCAAGCAAGAAGGTATTATTGTGGCCCTGAAGTTTAAAGGTTTCGATCGTAAGTTCAAGGTATTTTAGCTTCGGCACACGTAGAGGAGAATAAATTTCTTGCCCTCGTATTCAATAAAGTTCGTCCGAGTCACGTCGTCTGTACTGTCGCGTCTACAGCAGGTATTTCTACAGGGCACGTTTACTGGGGAGACTTACAGGTGTTAGAATTTTGCAGATCCTTGCAATTGATTCTTCAACACTTCAGCCTATTTTGTGTTCTTATCGAAAATTATCATTGCTGCGGCTGATAATTTCTAACAGTAAAGATGTTTTCTACTTGGGCTATAATCATCAGAGAATCTGTGTGCTATTAGCCGGTTGCATTGTTCTTCTGTGCACTTTGCTTTGTTTGTGTATCACTAAGAACTGAAAATATTTTGTAGGACGTTGTTGGACCCTCGCCCGTTTGAGGTGGGACTCAGTTGCATGTTTGTTTGCATGTAGAAGTTCGGCTTCGCGCGGTTAGCTTCACACGGTTCGAGTCTATGCAACGTCATTTCCGCCTAATCGTGTCGTTTGCTGCTGGTACTTATGATTTTGGAAGAATATGCGAGAATTAATTGTGACCCAGTCACCCAAGCTTTGCTCAGGAATAGTGTCTGCAAAGATAAGCACGATGTTAAACAGTTTTTATGCAAATTAATATGTCGTGTGTGGTAATAAATAGAAAAGTTATGGAATGCGATACAAAGTGCTTATGTAGTCAGTGTATATCCACTGTGCTGCTTCGTCAGCTGTCAACGATGGGTGATTTGTTTGATCTGATGGTTGTCTTTCGATCAAGCAATGTCGTTTATCAAAATCGGATGATAACGAAACTATGTTGGTCAGACACTCAATTATGTTTCGCTCTCAAATATCGCTAATATTTTATTTGAATACGAATCAATATAGCGACATGAGTTAGAGATAACGAGTTGAAATTTCTTCGAGAGGTTTCTGTTTTTTTGTAAGTGTTTGATGTCTTAAGTTAATCCATCGCAGTCAGTGACAAACTGAGCTAAAAGTGACTTATTATTCAACACGTTCAAATGCAAAAGAACTGACAGATGCGCTACTTCAGGATTTTCGCAAACCATTTGTCAGGAACTTTTAATGAGTTAACAGCAAATGTTTCAAGAAAATACCAAAAGTGCAAGTCGGTGTGAACGACCTTACAAACATTTGATTTATTGTTTTTCCACTCAGGTTTATGTCAGTGTACATGTAGACAATTTGCAAGTGTCGTTTCTGGGAAGTTGGCGTCACTGAACGTGCTTCCTCAGAGCAACTCTGAAGAAATGGGAACGATATTGCAACGTGTGAAGTGATGCAGCTTTGCGAGGCGAATTCAGTCCATTTGTTAAATAACTGCTGTCGAAATGGAAAATAAAACTGCTGCAGATCCTTACTACCCATCCGAAGTCATGACGATGTTTATGGCGCATCCAAACTCTACCACCAACCCAACCAGTCCAGTGTTCGTTTTATCAACATCTTCTAACGTGAGTGATTGCGGGTCTGACAACAACACGGAGATGTCGGTTGCCCGGGTAAGCCTGGATGAAGCGTCCACACAGTTTGCGGTTGCTCGTTGCACGCGTAACATTTTGATTCTTCGTATGGTGTTTGTTGCGTGACATGTGGTGTTTTCAACAATGAACCCTGCTATGTTTTCAAACAGTTCAAACAAGTCTATGACTGCGAAGAGATTCACCAGATTGCGGATATTTTTTCGTTGAGTCAGGTCGAAAATTGAGATAGGTACGAGAGAGACGCACTTGAATTTCTAATCGCGAACGCAGTTAATCTTCCGGCGGTTTTTGTGCTCTGTGATTGTTACGAAATAATCCCATTCGCGTCATGCGACGACCAGACGTCCATCAACATGTCCTTCTCATCTCTTATGAGCTGAGAAAATTACTGAGCATACTCAGCAAGTAATGTTTTTAATGTGGGCCGCGCTGTGTACGACGTTGGTGTTGAGCTGCTTGTTTAGTGTCACAGCAGTCATACAGTGCTTGGTTTGAACGTGGAGCTGTTCCAGCAAAACAAACCCGGGGAGTTACTGAGCACCTGCACGTGCTGGTGCTTTCCATTGTCTGTAAAAAGAACGAGTCATTTGGCGCAATTGTAAATAGATGAGTTGCAAAAGTAGCGGGCTGACAAAGCAAAATGGGAAATTGGTGCTAGAAGTTAACACCGGTTTTTCGGAGCTGTATTTTTTCGTTTTATACAGCCTGACCTGTAGCCTTCATAAACACAAAAACTACTTTTTCTTCAATGCTTTTGAAGAATAGAACCTGTAATGTCGCCTTTTAATTGGAATTAAAACGAACTTTTGTTCAAAGTTTTAATGCTCGTAGTTAATTACAGACGCGATGCACTAAAGAGACCAGGTCAAGGCCTCCTACAATTCCGAATACTTGTTTTTTTGTGAAGTTTCTGATTTCCGCGCAGTCACTGCTAGACGCACTTGACATCTGGATATGTTCACCTAGTTAACGGTCAGTTTTGCGAATCTTTCCAGGTGGTAGCCATCACGGTTGTCGCATTACTTCTGATGGTGACGACCGTGGCAGGAAACGCGCTGGTGATCGCTTCTTACCGAACCAACCGTCGTCTGCGAACGATCAACAACATGTTCCTGGTCAGTCTCGCATGTTCGGACCTCGTGATCGGGGTGGTGTCGATGACGCTATATCCGCTCTACATGATCACCAGGGAGTGGATGTTCGGCCCAGTCCTGTGCGACGTTTGGCTTTGCATTGACTACACTCTGAGCATGGCTTCCGTTTCAAACTTGATGCTGATCTGCTGCGATCGTTATTTCTCCGTCACGCGACCTTTCACCTACCGGGCGAAACGCACCCGATCGAGAACCAGATACTTTATCGTGATGGCCTGGGTCTTGTCCTTCTTGCTGTGGTCCCCGGCCATTGTCCTGTGGCCAATCACACACACGCGCACTGTGCCCGATAACCAATGCTACATACAGTTCTTGCAGGAGGACTCGATCATCACACTAGTGACTGCCCTGATAGCGTTTTACCTCCCGGTCCTGGTCATGGCCATCCTGTACGGCCTCATCTTCCGCGAGACTCGCAAATGTTCGAAGTACCTCGAGTACTTGAGCAACCGTCACCGGAGGAGTCGTGCAGCGAGTTTGGCCTCCCCGTTCCTCAGTCTGCGCCGTCGCACTCACTTCCGGCGCGAAAGCTCCGTCAACCACCCTCGCGTTCGCGCAGCGTCGCTGAACACGCGACCGTCGGAAAACATCGAACGCGCAAGCAACGGAGCCGTGGATCGCATGAGCGTCACCGTCCCTTGTGGACAAGCTGGCCAACCGACCAGAACCAGTCAGTCCCAGATCGAAGCTTCTGATAAGTCAGGTCGAGGTCGTGACTCAACTGCCGGTGGTTCCACAGACGTTTTTGTTGATAAACCTGAACGCCGGAACGAAAAACGAAAAAGACGTTTTTCTGCCAAAAAACTGCGCATTAAATTTACGAAGCCGCCCGTTGCGAACCCATCCAACCGTGACGAAAGCCTCAAAGAAACTGGAAAAGAGATGACGTATTTGTTGACACCGGCAGCCTCCCATCCTCTCGCTCTGTTTCCTGCTTCGTGCGGTGGAAGCGAAGAAGATGGAGAAGAGAGAACGAACGTAGAACGAAATGGCGGCAAAAGATCGCCGGTAACTATTCCGTCGAGCGAAAAAAAAGCAGGGAGGACGTTAAGCGCCATCTTGCTCGCGTTTTTTATAACATGGCTCCCGTACAATGTGTGCGCCGTGTACTGGGCCTTTAGTAAAGGCTGCATTCCGCAGGAGGTATGGGACGCCGCTTATTATTTGTGTTATATCAACTCAACCATCAATCCGTTCTGCTTCGCTCTGTGCAACAAAACTTTCCGCAAAACGTTCGTGCAATTGCTGTCGTGCGAAAAGCGCAGATCAAACGTCAGCATTAGTTTAAATACCACTTGTCGTTCGGCCGCACCAAGGCCAGGGTACCATCTGCCATCGTCCTCGTCCTCGTAGAACACGTGACACTCGCAGGTGACGCGCGTGAGCGACGCTTCTCTCAAAGACACACTCGCGCCAGCTTAGAACGTGCGTCACAAAGAGCCTGGGGTGGTTATGACAGATCTGCAGTCATTCCTGCTCAGCACTTGCAGAAATGACTGCAGCATCTACCATAACTGTTCTTCATCGGTTGGCTTGCTCAGCAACAATGCATATTTGTTTTGATTAAAATTTTCTACAAGCAGCTACAATTGAAAGCGCGGTTTTGCTTCATTGATCTGTGGCGTGACCCGTGCACCGTAATGTTGAGCTCAAAGCATGAAGCAATCATGTCTTAAATTTCGTCCCCGTTTTAATGCGTTCTTTGCTTCACTTTTATCTTTTTGCTTTTTTTTTATCGTAACTTATCTTCGTTGAAGCTCGCTGTCTGTTCAAACACGATCTTGGTTTTGATGTTGACGCTTGTTACTGGTTTGTTGCGAAATCGTGTGTGAGTGAAAACAGGAAGATTCGAGGCGCAGCTTCGAATATAAAGTGCTTAATTAGAACTTTGGCCCCAGTTTATCAGCGCTTTTGCCATGAACTAATTTTACGCGGAGTTCGACAAAAAGAAAACTATCGCCATCGTTCACACGGGCGCAAACAATAGATTTCCGTGACCTTGCCGTTTGAGTGGGCACAACAGACTGAGAATTCAAAGAAACGGCGATCTTTCCTGCCCGTAAATGCCTATTTATCCAAAATACTTCAGCTTGAAATAACTGCTTTTAACGCAGAGGCCAAATTGGCGCGCTCTGAAGCTGCTCACGTCACGTTCGCCTGCGATGGTTGTCGTTCCGCTTCGCTGACTCGTCAACGTCTTAATTCAATGGTTGGAAATTGTTCAACATGATTCACGGAACAGGCGCGGCATGAGCTAGTTGCTGATGGACGGTAAACAGATACGACTGAATTTCACATCTCAAGCGAGTCTCGCCAGCACACGCGCTTCGTCAAGAAATTAACCAAACTTGGAAATTCACTCTCGCATTCCTCCGCCGATGAAAGCTGCTAAGCATATGAGTACATGCGCTTGTCCGACTGTCGCATCAGCCATCATTAACACTGGCTGAAGGTTGCAGTCTTTGCTTCAGCAGTATTTGCAAAATACCGAGTTGCTTATTTACCGTTAGACAAGCTATGCTTGTTAATTTTACCTCATGCTGCGTTTTACCCCTCCTCCCCTTTCTTCATCGTTCCCACTCACTCCCGTGTCGTGAAATAAACATGGAAAGCAGCTGGTTTGTTTCAACCTTCGACGTCACAAAAGCGCGTCGCTAAAATTTCAAATGTGCGCCTGAAAGTGTTTTAACTTCTCTGTTTGATTCTGTTTCTGAAACTTCAGCCAACAAACGTTTTTCTCCCTAACTCAATAAACTGTGGACACAAGAAGGAAAAATATGGTTTCCGAAAAATAAAGCGCTTTGCTAAATCGAAAATAATGAAATATATAGGAAGGTCAATGGACAGTGACGTTGTACGTCGCTACTGTGTCCAGTTGCGTTGGTTCTTTTGCGAAACGAAGCGCACAAGGTTTCATGTGACCCGGATGTACTTTCACCGAAATACGAACGAGTTTTTTATAGTTTCAAAACATACCTGGGGATGCCCAAATCCTGGTGTGGTAAAAATAAGAAACCCCCGCAAAGGTCAATGGAATTAACTTTGAGTACCCGGAATTTTGACTCAGATACGCCAGAAATTCTGAAAATTCCGGCAGCTTTTAAGGAATGTTTCTTGTGTACAGTTACGGTCGTTAGCTTCGCATGCACGAAAAAGCAGAGAAATTTAGATTTTCAAGACGCAAATAACTTCGTGACCTGAAATGGTCAGATGGTCAGTACATCGCACTCACGTGTACCAGTACGCGACAGCAACCATTAAAATTCCATAGTTTCGCAAATTACGATTGCACAGAGCATCTTCCGTGAGTTTAACCGACTGCAATACCAGGTGTCGGTTTCGTTGAAGTCTTGCGTTCTCGCTCACACGGCTTATGGATTTCTTGCGTGCAAGCAAACACAGATGTGTGGCCTGTTTCGTGGATTGCCTTAGATTTTCCACCAAGCACAGCATCTTTTTCGCGTTATTCGAGCTCAGAGCTCAGCATAGCACGGGGTTAGGTGTCTGGTGCGTTTCAGAAAGGTCACCTCTCGAGCAGTTTTCTAACGTTTGACGTTTTCTGCGGAACTCAATATTAAAATTAACCTGAACGGGTCGGATCTTCTATGCTTGAGGAACGTCACTTGTTGCGCTCCGGAGACGACACCACAGAGACAGGATTGTCTCCCGCCGTGCAAGCGTAACTATATTAAATGTCAGAGCGAATGACCTGAAACGGCGCTTGATGATGAGATAAGACTTTCGAAGACTTGCTCAAGCCAGGTTACGACAGGGCAGTGGCAGTGGAATCTGCTGTTGTGAGATGCACTCTGTCCAGGCCAGCAACCAGGGAGGGGGCAACAGGGCAATTATTGCCCTACCCCGAAATTTTCAAAAATATGTGTAGTTGTTACGTGCAACAGCAAGTTACAAATAATTTTGCGCCCCGAAAATATCATCTGCTTGCGGCCCTGACTATGTCTATAGGATATTCAGAGCAGGCGCTAGCTTGTTTTCAGTGGTACGGCCAAGGTCAGCAAAATCGTGGATCCTGGGAATTATTGCTCCCAAAACCAAGCGGTTCTTTTGCAACTCTGTACTCTCTGGAAAAGATGATCTTTTCTAACCATTCATAGCAAACGATGCCCCGTAAGAACTTTTTACCAGTGGCATAATTGACGGGGGGGACAGAGGGGCGGCGAATTGCTCCGCCCTGGTAAGCTAATGGTAAAAACCAGGCCGCCACTGAATTTATATTTCGATTTTAGTATTCGTTTGGTTTTCAGTAGGTTCTTGATATTTTTCGTGTTTTGGAGTACTATTTTCCGGTGATTTATGGTTTTGGTATAGCCATCCACATCCAGTTTCACCATCATTTTTCAAGTTTTTTTTACGAGTGTTGGCTAGGGGGCCTTCGGGTTCAAACTTCATGAAATCGTCTCGTCATTGCAGATTTCCAGCACTGTTTCTAGCTGATCATGGCATCATGCAACACCCTTGCATGCCTTCAAGATCAACTTGAAAATTCCCATATACACGTGGGGGCAGTGACTTAAATGACAGCTACGGCCGTCGCTTCCTGTCCCTGTATTCCTGATGAAGTATTCTGTGCTTGGTCGGCATACAAAAATAAACTGAACTGAACTGATTACCAAGTTGATTAAGTAGAAAATGTTCTTCTGCATTTGGCAAAAGGCTAACCTTCCCATCTTTGACAGCTTTGCAGCATACAAATCAGAATGCAAAATCATTTCCCGTTTATTGAAGCCGTTTGAGGCGGTCAGATCAAGTTGCCTGAAACGATCTGTTCACGACAACATTTTTTCGAAACTGTTTTGGTGGAAATGTGATGATTTTGGTTGATAGGCTTCATTTGGCATAAAGTAAGCATTTTGTGTTGTCACGAACATAGATAAAACAGATAGCATGCAACCTTTGTCGTCATGGTGCTGCCTGGAATTGATTGCGCTCGGTAAGCCGTACCAGTCAACTGCGATCCTGCATAACATGTAGTCCACAGTGACTTTCTTAATGCGTACTGCAGCACAGACCGCATCGGGATCACAAAGCACGTCTATACCCTCTCCAATCCAGTGTCGATGCATGTTCGATTAATTTAACTTCAGTTGGCGGTGAATTGGCGGAGTACACTAAAGACCAGCCATTTCGGGCTTTGCTATTTTTATCAGGATTTTAGGGGCACATTTCTTAAACGTAAAACGTATTGTTGAGTCCGAAAACCGGTACGGCCATGGCCGCAAGGACGAATAGGTTGCGCTGGCCTTGATATTACATGATCTCTTCAACCAGATAGTTTGTTTCGGGCTGCACATGGGTGTAGCAAATAAATGAAAACATCTACTGAAAATGCATTAACCGTTAAAGACGGCCTGCTAACCTGATAACACTGTTCGTGCAGACAACACAACCCGCGCGGTGCGATCCTAATATTTCTCTATTGTTTTGTTTTCTTATTTCCAGAAATGCCTCTAAGAACATCACCGATGACTTTTGAGTGACAAGACGTAATCTTTCTGACATCAAGCTCACAATTCAGAGGTGGACAAAGATCTGAAATTGCGGAATGTGAGGATTCCGCCGGGATTAGGCGGCGGCGGGTTCAGAAAAGTTCATTTTGTGCGGAGGCCGAGACGCCGGAGAGCGGGGAAATGACGGAGCCATTGCACCCTGCCCTTTCAAAAGGGGGCAGCGGGGGTGGAGGTGCCTTTTCATAACAGTATCATAGGTCATTTCATAGTTTATCAAGATCGACTTGAAACATATTTTTTGCAGGTATTCGTTCACCCAGAAAGTTCAGGATGGTTTTCTGTAATTTATGTTATACTTGAGAGCTCAACATTGTTTCTGAGGAGAAATAAACATAATTGGTAATGTTTTTTTTGTTTTGAATAAGTTTCCATGGCCTCAACACTTCTACTGCCCCCCTGCCCTTCAGCTGCTCCAGCGTCCCTGCAGAGAGCAGTTTCAGTTTTCAGCAAACCTGCCTATATTTTTACGTAGTATTCAGAAATCTGTGGAGCGTCATCTGGAATCAATTCTTAAATTTCGAAATTGATGGCGGAGCAGATGCGGAGTAGACATTTTTCTCCCGTACGTTGCGACGAATTGTCAACCAAGCCAAGTGGGTTGATGTTTACAGCAAATTCGTCTGTTTTATGGTTAAACTGTGGTGAACCTGACAGTGAGGCTCATGGTCTCATTGGTTGATCTGTGCTGCAAACTTTAATTGCTGATGTTTGTCAAGTTACAAGCAACTGACGTAATCCCGATATGCGCGAGTAATACTTACAGCATTGCTGCGGCGCGACAGACACACTGCAGTTGTGGTTGTTGATGTCTGAACAGTGCGTTAGAAGAGAAGTTGATTTCTTTAAATATTAAAAAATTTCCATAATTCAATAAAAAATACCGACAAAAATACCCTTAGGTAAAAGTTAGGAGACACGATTGACATACGATGAAACAAGATTCATGTTTTTCTAAGGTTTTCTTTAACGAACTTCTTAAGACCATTCTATCGTACAGATTTGTTTAACAGAGGTGTCGCGAAACATCGCTTCCACAAATACTTTTATTACTATGCTTCAATCTAGTGCTTTTAAAACTAAGGATTTAGTCTTCTTTTATCGGACTTGCGATTCCGATTTTTGGCAACGTCTTGGTATCGTCGTGGCGAGAAACATTCTCGTTCCCTTGTGCTTCAGGAGAAGCGGTGGAGCTAGCAGTTGACTGAATTTGACAAATGCATGATTAGTTTCACTGCACTTCGCAGCGTATGTTGCAGCAGTGGGAGGCCGGTCGCCATGAATTCGCAGCAGGGAGGGCCAAAAATCACAAGGGGGGCACATTTTTTAAACACAATCTTATATGTATGCCGCAACCGGGGAGCCAAACATTAAATGGGGGGCCGGGCACCACTGTCCCCCACGCTGGCGACGTCCTGAACAGTGGGAGGAGAAAACGCCGGAGACAAGGTGTGGACCACTTCCGTCTCGCTCCTTAGCTGTAGCAGGCTCGCAGATCAAATGTTCAATCTTATGACGACGCAATCATTGCTCCTACAACCGAGTTCAACCTTCTGGCAACAGCCTGCTATAAAAAAATATCAACGAAAGCTGAGGTTAAACTTTCCGGTGAATGTAAAATTACAAACAAAATGATCGAGCAGCACAGCTGCATTTTTCCGTTAGGGATAGGCTGTCCATCGGTCGATTGGTGTCTAAACTTGAAGTGGGTAATCCGCAGCACAATTTAAATCTCTGCATGTTATTTTCTTTTCGCGTCACATAATATTGTATTTATTTAGAACCCGTAATAAATTTAACAAAATATTTCAGTTAAAAGTGCAAGTTGCCGACAACAGATTTTTCGCTCTTTTTACGATTCTTAACACAATCGTGCTTTTTGGATTGATTGAGCAGGATCTTGACTGAATTCGAGACAAACACGTTATTGATAATCAGATGCTTTTTAGTCTGTCTGGAACCAGGCTTGCAGAACGGCAACGCCCAGACTGGCACCTGCAGCCGCAGTTTTTGCTCAAAAAGTGCAGAGAGGGGTCACCGATCTTCATTTGCTTTGTGAACGCAAACCACAAACAAGATTATATCTCTCATTTACAACCAACACGTTTTTCAAGGAACTGCTGAACTTATGTCGTATTTGTTTTGAGGGAATAAAATGGGCTACAGACAAATCAATTGCTTCATCACTGTGATTATTTTATATACTCCACCTGGCGTAAACAACTGAAGTAATCTTCTGCCGTAAAAGGGTATTGTTTCGTTATAATAGCATGTCAATGAGTACTTGAAAACTATGGAACATTAACAGTTCCTCTTGTTGCCAATAAGTGGCGAACTGCATTGAGTAGAAATAAAGCATAAGTAAACAAAGCGTCAGCTGCTTTTTTAAAATTTGCAAAAAGCAAAGTTTTATAATAACTTTGTGATTATTGCATAGTTAAGTTTTTTATGAGGATTAATTACAAGTTAAATTGATGTCTTCGCACCCACACACAGCGAAGTACAACTCAAGCCCACACCCATGGCGATACCTAAGAACACGCGCATATAGGCGGAAGAACACGAATATTCGTAGACATAGACAGGTGGCGGTAGCAAAACACGCTTGGGTGGCGCTAACATGGCTAGTGTAATACTTGGCACAGTTCTATGCTGCTGCGATAAGGTTCACGTAGACGAATTTTTTAAATGTAAGTGGGAGACAGCGAAAGACTAGGGGTCATTTGGTCTGCATTCCTCCCCAAGGGGAACCTAATTGTAGTGTACAGGGGCAGTGGTTTATAAAAATACGTTAAGTTTTTTGCTCTGCGTAGAATTTTTTTTGTGCGTAATGCGTTTATGTAATAAATGGGATTGTGTGTTAGCAAAATGCGTTGCATGTAATTTTAAGCAAGCAGAAGAATTGGTTTAAGTTTGCCACAAAAACTGTCTGCATTTCTCACGTATATTGCCAATATGAGGTGACAACATGCGATGGGATTGCTTCACGAAAGTTGTGGGCAAGTACAGAACTGCGAAGTGTGTGACAAAAATAAAGGAAGTTGAGAACGAGGGGTTTACAACCGTCTGTACAGGAAATGGATTTTCAGTTAATATGATGGACCATGCGTCACGGGAAGGAAGTTCGTGTAAAGCTTGGTAGATGCACGAGTTGCGATGTTAGCGATGCAGTCGAAGATCAAAGATAACCCAGAACGTTTTATTAGAGTCTAACTCAAGAAATATGTCCAATTTATAGTGAACGCAACAAAAAATATTAAGTAAGAAAGAATAATGCACACAAACAAGATAAGCTAAGAATACTGGCAAATTCCCTAATACCCGGGAAGCATATCATTTTCACAATGAACTATAAAAATTCTAAACACGGTTTGTTTTTGAAATCTGAAGGAGATTGTGACCAGGCAGAAAAAACTGGCGTTAATGCCGCGGATGGACAGGAAATGGGGGGTGTAGTTTTATTGCAAAGCCCGAAATTCGTTAGATGACGTTTGGAAGTACTTGTATCAACATTAGTTAGATTTTGGTGGGTTTGATTAACTACATGCACTCAGCAAAATGTTGAAGATAATTTAATTCATATGAGACACTCAAAGTTCAGTAAAATAACGTGATCCCTTGTATCTCGCCCCATGAAAAGTAGACGTGGGCTCTGACCGGTGCTGGGATTCAAATGTTTTAAGAACGGGTTCTCTCACTCCAGGACTCACTAACAACAGGTTCTCTCATTATCACAGTCTCCAGAGGCAAACCATGCTGGTTGGCCCGATATATGTGCAAGGGTGATCTTTGTGTTGCCAACTGGTACAGTCTAGCAAAGGAGATCACTGATTTTAGTTATTTTCCTAAATTTTAGTCTTATTTTTCACTAACAAAAGTTAGTGACAAAGCTCTATAACAAGTTTGCCAAATAAGTTATAAGTAAAAGGTTGTAGCAGCGCAGCTAGCGCGGCTGCCACATGTGAGCGCTGAAAAGTGAGAGCGCGCCGGGATGGAGCATCTCCTGAATGCGCGAGATGAGAGATACAAATATCCCTGGTGGTGAAAAGCCGTCGGAAGCTTCCTTTGGCCGATTCGTTCCGCGAGAAGCAAAGCGCCTCAACAAATTGTTCATGGAGAGAAATTGAGAACCCCTGTCAACAACCGGTTCTCAGGATTAAAGAAATTCCAAGGTTCTTGCGAACTGGCCGGATCCCGTCACTGGTCCTAATCCCTGCCATCTCTTCCGTTGCCATGCCTACAAACAATACAAACCACAACGCACAAGCGCCTCGCAGCAGGGTCTGACACAGAGAGTGCTCTGAGAGAGGAACACTGCTTTAGAGTGTGGAAGTAAAGTAAAACTGTGACAGTAGTTTACTGGAATGTTTGAAGTTTTGTTACCAAACATTCACAGACTGTCGCACGGCAGGCATGTGCTCCCAATTAACATTTGCGAACGGTTGCGGTCGAAGAATAGCTGCCGTGGGTTCCCAGTAACTTGAGTTGGTCTGAACCCTGTTCATCCTTAATCTGTTCCAGGGTATGAGCGCAATATTTGCCAACTTGACTAGTATACACAACTTAATTACGACTGTTTGAGGAGGGCAACATATTTTTATGTTTTTATATCGCTGACCGATACACGCTGTGTACTGTAACAGAATCAGCCAATCCTCGTGGAAGGAGTGTGGTCGGTGTTTTCGAAAGTAGGTGATCATTCCCGTCATACCTGAACTCGAGTTAAAGCAAATTTCCGTCTGTTAAAAGTCAGTGCAGGATGATGTTTGTCTTTGATTTTTACTTCTGATTTTTCCCAGAGTGAAACACCATTGAAGTTATTGCTCAGAAAGCCCGACGAGCGTGACGGTCTTGCAGCTCTGCCTCTAAAACTGACGAAAATCAGACTTTAGCAGATTTCGTTGTTTGAGTTTGCTTTGATTAAATATTTTTGATTTTTGTGTTCTTTCATTTCATCCTGTTATGTGTACCTGAGCCCAAGACAAGCTCGTAAGTAAAAATTAAATGCGTTTTATGAAAATCTTCGACATCACGACCCATTCTTAAAATGGAAGAGACAAAACAAAAAGTATCAGTGTTAATGTCAGCAAACCAAAGATATACTACAAAATATTGAATAAGAAAATTCGTTTCAAGCTATAAAGGTAGTGAAATGCTATTTGGAAAAGAAGGCTTCTCCATTTAAATAAACGAACATAACGACCAGCGTTCACCGCAAAATGTCTTAAGTATATTAACGAAATTAGCAAACACTTTTTCTGGATTACCGTTAAATCTTAAGTGTCATGCAAATCACTGTTACGGTAAACAGCAAGACTTTCACTTTTCAAAAAATAACCAGAAAAAATCACCCATATGTTCAGGAAAGCTTCGTGGACAAAAGTTTACCAAAGGTTGTAAATGGAACAATTTTATAACTGAAGATTGGGATATAGCGGTAGAGATCATATACAAAAAACTTTATGCGTAAAGTCTAATCATATTAATTTTTTGTGACATGTTTACTATGTAATATACGCGGTAGCCAATCAGTCACACACGGAGGACATCGGAAGTTTTTACCACATTTTAAACAAGCCGACGAATTCAGGGAGTTTTTAAAGAAGTTTATGTATTTAGAGTCCATGTTCGGTCGAATCAGTGGTTAACACCCCAACTGAATTTTATCGAAAATTCCCAAGTAAGTAATGAATGATTCTGTTTTATTTGTCACTGTAAATGAACTTCGAAAAACACAATTTAATTTCTTATATATCTTCGTTACTTACCAACTAGCATCTTTTCTGGTTGATTCTTTCTGATTTATTCTTGACTCTGTTTATGATTACAGCAGCAGAGCGGTCGAAGTGGTTTGTGCAATTGTTTATTGAACCATGAACCCGTGACGTAAAATTGAAACCGTATCGTACTTACCAATTTTCTAGATCAGCTTGAATTATTGATTTGACGTCGCTTCATGACAGTTTTAGAATGTTTTTTGCTTGTAATGCTTTTTGTAAAGAGGGTTGTATTGGCAGTCCTTGCTTCTTCGTGATCAACAGTTACAGCATCACAAAGCAGGGTGAAAATGACTGCAATGGCTGCAGATAAAAAATAATCTGCATTGAGTCGAATTTTCATGGGAAAACCTTCGGCTTTATTTCATGTTGAAAGAAATAGTAGACGATAGTCTTGGAAGGACATTAAGTTAAAACACCATTCACTTTTTCCAATGGCAACAGATCTTGAAGAAACTTTTGCCTGTAATTTTGTTATAAATGCTGAACGCTGCTTAAATGTTGACATCATGGCAGATTTAAGCTAAAAAGCGTTCACTTTTCACGCAATGTTGCCAAGAAACACAAACTACTGTAATTTTAATCTGTTGAAGACTCTAATTATTTTTTTCAATGTTCGAGGCTGGACTGGCTTGATTTGCAAAAATCTTTCTCAGCACGTTTCATTAGAGTTTCACAATTAACTTAGATGTGATCAGCAAGGCTGGGATGCGTTTTCCTATTTGGTTCCGAACAGAGACTCGTTAACCTGTAGGCAAGTGGAAAATACAAAAGTATTATGGTTGCCAAAAACTCAAGCAGGAATCGATAATTCGCAACGATTTATTTTTTGTGTTGCTATTGCTGTTTCACTTTTTAATTTTCTGTGTTCGACCAAAGTTTGACACCGTAAAATATTGATAAAAAGATGAAGTACGGACTGTTTCAAAACATTAACTTATTCTAAAACTCCAAAACCCCTCCTTCGCAAAATTGGATGAGTGAAAATTCACGCAATCGCCTGAAACGTTTCCTTAATTTTATTTGAACTTTTTCGTTTAAAGGCTGAATATCTTCCTGACATTGCCTTACGCTATTGCAGCTACCATTTATAGCTTGCTGCTTGGCAAATATGTTGCGGCTAAGTCATCAAAAATACTGCCTTGGCTGATGGAAGAAGTGCTACACTGATCGTAACCTATGAAATAACGAAAACCATCCTTTCATATAATTTTCAAACTCACCGTACTTATTTTTCGCTGAAGCCCTGTTTTTACAGTTTGCTAAAATTTATCTACTGGGCTTTGGGATTAATATCATCTTATTGCAAAACGTGTGTGGGGTAAACTTGGGGGGTACACAACCATGTGATTTTCTTATTTTGCAAATTTTCACACAGCTAATTATGAGTTTCAGCACACAGCGAATAAATTAACCGAGGACATGTTAAGGGAATGCTCAAAATTTTTTTCAAAGTTTCTACATTTTTAATGAGTTTGTTTTCAGTGTTTCATCAGAAATGTTGATACAATCAAAATTGGTGCAAATTTCAGTATAGAGTTTTACACTTTCAGTCCAACAGCAAAGCTTTATGGAGTGAACGGCAAACAAGCTGGTCAAAAAAGCAAAACGTTGCAGCAGATGTGTAAAGATTCAACATTCGCTATAATTTGAACAAAACTTCAGGCAATTCGCAAGATCTTCTACTAACTTCAGCGAGTTCCGTTGCTGACTGGTTAGTCACTTTCAGTTTATGTTCTTTTATAAGAGAGTGCTGCGGAGAGTTTTCGCGTTAAACCGGATTGTAAAAACAAATCAAAATTTCGTAGACGCTTCTTGGTTTTAAACCGAAGCAAAGCTATAACTCCCTTCCCAATAAACCGCTTTTACGAGAATCAGAAAGAAACATTTAGCCCGTTTAAAAATCCTTAAGAGAGTAGTTTTAATACCATCGGTATTTAATGGCTATACATTGGTGATGAAGATTTAGACGAACTTACATGACTCACTTTGAAAGAACTTTTTGCCCCAAAATATCCCAAACAAAAAACTAAAGAGACCTTGATATTTAGAAAAAATAAATCTATTAATTTATATTATTGACACTCCAAGGATGAAAGTTCACGAACTCTCAGTTTCCGGTGGATTCGTTGAGCGACACAGGATGAGATGTATTTATAAATTTGTTGTTGGCATTTGGTCACGTTTACCCGCTCAACTCGGAAGTAAAACCGAATTGTCTGTCGTTGTCTTGTTTCCACTCTGCATTGATAAATAGAAATAGATTGGCACTACTAGCTCTCGTTAGCTCTGATTCAGCTATGGCCAGCCGAAATGCCTTGCTGGGTCAAAAATTATGTCACCATCTTCATGAGGGCCGCACACTGAATGACTTAATTACTTTCATTTAAGCAAACCAAGATTTAGTTCAAAGCTGCTGAGAGCATTTGAATACTAACTGCAATGATGACGACTGTAGGGTACTTTCAATAACTATCAAATTGTGATGCCACAGGCAAGTTTATTGCCTATGGAACAACAAGAGTAAAGTTAGAAATCAGCTCAGTGCAGAAGAACACATGAGTAGCCTAGAAATCAAAAAATATAAATCAGTTTTGCACCGAGGTGTCAGTGGACACGTGGAAATCTCATTGGACACGTGAAAATCTACCGGTGCGTAGTACATGATAAACACACACTAAAGACTATTGCATCGAAAATGTCGAATCTAGAATTATCAAAATAAGGACGGATTTTCATTGTATTGTAAATACACAATAATAAAAAGCTTACTGGGCTGCACAAAACCTTCGACTGGGCCGCATGTCGGCCGCGGGTTGGACATAGCTGCTCTAATTGAAACAGACAGAAATGCAAGTTATTCTTCCTAAACTAATATTAACCCTTGTCAAATATATGCTACCTCAAGGACCTGCCAGGCAAATGTTTGGCATGTCGCAACGATTAACTTTTTGTAACCTGAATGCCAGTGATTAATCTCAGTAAAGGCGTGCGTGTGAGTCATAAAATCTAGCTGATTGTATCTACTCTTTCCGAACAAACATTCATCTTCCTTTATAATCCAATTACATGGAAATCTTGGTTGTCATGTTTGCTCATTTGCTCATGCACAAAATTGTTGTTGTAAAAAGCACTGAAGAAACTAAACGTCAAATAAGGAATGTACCGTTGTGCAATTTAGGAAAACTTTCACATCCCAAAAAGGTACGAAGTCGATCAAAGCACCACCTCAACCAGGACTTATTTTACGTCAATTTACACGTTGCACGTTTGATTTGCTGTGACCGTTTCAGTGATTATGAATTTGTTTTGACATGCCGGATGTTCTGTGAGAAATTGCTCAAATTAATGATGTCAACATCATGCGTGAGATGATAAAATACACTTTGGTGATGATAGATTCAAGTAACAACCCGGATTTTCGAAAAATGGCGAACAGACATCAATTGACTCAGATCACTAAGCTTCGGCTCATGGTATGCGGGCTGTCAGGTCGCTTTGCGATTGACTACAAAGCATAAAACATTCCGCAAAACTATTTACTTGTCTGTTAGGACTTGAAGGAAGTTGTGTGCATGCTTGGCTGGATGTTTGGTTGGCATTGGTGTACAAGGACCGGGGCACATTCAAAACAACTGGGTTGTGTTTCACAAGGCCGGTCTTAAGCCGATGCAACCGATGCAGCTGCATTGGGCCCCGCACCTGAAGGGGGGGCGCGCCATGGTGATGGTGATTGGGCAGGTTGTTCATTTTTGCCAAATACTCCTCGTGCTCGAGAATTGTAGAAAGGCTCATAAATCTGATTGTTAGCAAATAATTATCTCGTTTGAATGAACGATGAAATTCCTCTAATTTATCGAACGTTATCAAACGTGCTCAATTCTCATGCTATAGGGCGTTATATCTGCGCTCCACCATGTCCCACTTTTTATGGATAGAAGTTGGTTGTTACTAGTGCCTGTTAAAACTGCAGTAGACCCACAGCTACCGAAAACAAAGTGTGTAGTGATTCAGCTCGCAATGAACAGGTCAAGACGAATGTTTATCGTATTAACTTTTATTGCATTTCCTCCGATGTAACGTTGTTCAGTTCTCGAAAGATCCTCTTGGAATGTGTTTAGTTGGTCGCTGGTCATCTGCATTTTGACAAAAGCTTGCAGTTTTTCTCCAGGGGGAAGATTTTAACATACACTAGATTTTTTAATATTTTGCAAAAATGAAATTAACTCGACGACATTGAAACAAATGACAAAAGATGAGAGGTTGAACTCGTGGAAACAAAAAATCTTATGCAAACCAGCGCAAAATTTTGTGAGGTGTTCGCACATAAATTTGCCTCCTTTTCTTTGTCCACAAAATTGTTTCACGTTATTTGTCGGTCGTAGAACGCAAGTGGCCGGGCCGACATGCGGCCCAGTCGAAGGTTTTGCGGCCCAGTCGAAGGTTTTGCGGCCCAGTCGAAGGTTTTGCGGCCCAGTCGAATGTCCCGCAGCACTTGCGGGATGTTAGGAGATACAGTTATTTATTGTTTCGGCCTACTTTGATCATTTCCAACCACACCAAGCTTTTATTGTGACTTTCCTGTTTGCGAGTAAACAGGTAGAAAAACCAATGCTGCTTTTTTGCTTTTTTCGTGAAAAAAGTCTGTTTTTTCGTGTATTGCGTCATAAAGCGGATAGTTGATCATGAGCGCAGATGTTACCTTTATGTAGGAACGCGTCTGAACTTGTGGTTACCGAAAGCGCGGTAAGTAGTCACTGATTAGTTCATGTTAGCAGTTTTCTCCATGTTAGTTGTTCTTCGAACGAAAGTGGCGTTCAATAAGAGTGAAGTAATTGCATTGTAAGTTCAATTCGCTTTGCTTGTCAGTTGGGTTTGATTGACGTAACTTTGCACTTGCACTCGCCGATCGGATCTCCGTTGCAGAGCTGAGAGCTTCCTTTACAACTTTCGGCTAATACGTGTGGTAGCGGTAGGCGACACTGTCCAACGTCCACACCAGCAGCATGCTATTAGTCTTAAACATGGACGTAGCTGGGCGCACAGATGCTATGCGCACGTCCCATAAAAGAAACTGCCCTGTTATCACGTAGCCTGAATACAGATCAAATCCGTTTTTGATATTTATATAGTTGTTTTGCTAAAATATCTTCATCAGAAAAGCATAGTAGGATTGACTGAACATGATAACCTCATAACATCACTGCTCAGAGGGGCCCCGCGCGCAGTGGCGTAACAAGGGGGGGCAAGGGGGACATCTGCCCCGGGCGCAGCAATTTGGGGGCGCCAAATTGATGTCGGAATGTTGCGTACTAATTACGAAATGTCAAATGCCAGGGGATGCTAGTAATTACAATTTACAAATGTCGAATGTCATTCAGCAATAAGCGCCCGCTTGTGGTGTGACTCACGGCTGCGTCACATGCTTTCAGAAAGTCAGGGTTGCAAGCTTTCCGACTTCCCTATCATTTTATAGTTGCGTCACAATGGGACGGGAATCCAGCGTTCACAGTGCATGCAGAGTGCTATAGTGCACATGCTTTTAGAGCAGCGATAAAGCTTTAACAATGTTGTTACCAGGGATGTGCAGAAGGGGGAATGAACGAGGCGACGGACCTGCACAGCCAAGGCAGTGTATCATCCAAAGGGTGAAATTATAAAAAGTGCATTTTATCAAAATCTTGTAACTAGACCAGGGGTGAAAAACGTTATGTGAAAGTTAGTAGCGTGCAGCAATTTTTAGTAGCGTACACATATAAGCTTTGCCATACAGCATTCATATGCTTGAGGTATAGAAGGTAAAAGAACTTTCGCGCACTCCACGTTTTTGGTCACGCGGCTTGAGTGCGCGACTGCATTTTTCCACCCCTGAACTAGACGCTTCTTATTGGCTGACAAAACGTGCTGCATGGATCTGATGGGAACTTGCCTGAGGGACATGCAAATGCATGTTAAGTGTCCTGAGAGATGAAGCAACGCATCGTTACTTTCATCTGTTTTTACTGAACAAAACAACCTTAGCAATTTGTTTATAGTTCAGAAAAATATAAAAGGCGGCAATGCATCAACTTGCATGGTTGTACTACTTTTTTCAGATTCTATATACAAGAGAAACAATAAATAACTGTATCTCCTAACATCCCGCAAGTGCTGTCTTCTTTTGGTGGGCCTATCTGATATGTACTTGCATGAATAAATGCAATATCTAATTCCTCAACGCATAGCTTACCCATGAGTGGAAGAAATTTGCTTGTAAACAGATGTCTCAAGCCCACAGAATAAAACAAATTATTGAAAACCTAACACATTGAAAACAAAAAATACTCCTTGAATACATTTTAATTCAATTTTTCAAAACTTGTATATTAGTCAAAACTAGTTTTCACTTATTTCAAATACCTGTATTTTTCATTTTTCTCAATACTAAAATTTGGTGGGGGGCATACAATCAAGCAGTTGCCCCGGGAATCACCAGACCAAATCACCAGACCAAAAATCACCAAATCACCAGTTTGCCCCGGAATTATCTGCATGCCCTTGGTTGTTACGACTACAGATCTGATGTCTGATGTTTAGGAAAATATTTGAGCTTTTATGGTTTAACAAACTTCATGTGGAAATGGATTTGGTGTGATTCTGAAGGAAGTTATAATGATTTTTATTTGTGGGATATTTAAATAAATGCTGAATGCTTTTGCAAAATTCTAAATGCAGCTGTGTAACAACGATGAGTATATTAGTTATTGTGAACTTTTCAGTTACTGCTACATGTGTTTTAAATCACTTTGGCCTAGAAACAGAGCATTTCCATGGACATGATTGTCGAAATTCAGGCCACACAATTGCTAACCCGGACCTTTGCACGGAGCGTCACTGACCTTAGATATTTCTTAGATTAGTGGATGTGACACATTTCATTTATAACAGTTTTTCAAAGGAACAATCGACAAATTTACACTAAAGGCAAGAAAACTTTTTCTTTGAAGTTAGATAACTACAAGCATTAATTGCAGTATTTTTCATTTTCTGTCAACTTTTCAGGGTGTTATATCCAAGAAAATGCTTTGGGATTTTGCAATTTTATGTTTGTCCAACAGTTTTGTATAAAATCATTCGCCTTCAGTTTTTCATACGCATTCTTCTGTCTGGTCTTCTCTTTTATGTATTCGTGCGTTTCCTCAGTCCAGGGGCGGATCCAGGGGGGTGATCGCTTCCCATGAAATCTACGAAAGTAACTTTATTCACAGCGATTTTTTCCAACTCGGAAAACAGCATTCGCGATATAAGGCCATTTTGCCGTCATTGTTTTGTCACAGCAGTGTTGTGACGTATACTTTATCCTTCTTACAGTAGAGAAGCCGCTATGAGACTTGACTGCCAAATATTACTGAAATCGCCCCCCCTAAACTTACTGGCTGGATCCGCCCCTGCCTCAGTCAGTCCTTTATGATGTTTTATTACTCAAAACGCTGAAAACGTATGCTTCAGAAACCCCTAGTCCCTCACAGCTTGCATCAGTGGTGATTGTAACCAGACCTGCGTGTGCGCTGGATTCGGAATCTTCAAAAGACCCTGATAAACCCGTGGTTTAGAAAACAAGGTGCAACTCTGGCCAATTTTATCCTGTGTTATCAGAAGATGTTTGTGCCCAAAAATTCTGTGGTTAAAATTCATGCATATTTATACAGATGATCGGCGAACTTTTTGGTTAGTTTTTGCATTTTATTTCACAAGTTGCTACAATTCGAGAATGTATTATCGCAAGTTGGAGTGTTGCATGCAATACAACAGTTTGAAATATCGTGACCAAAATTTTAGAGGGAATAGCTTCACGCAAAACGATTAGATTCTTAGCTCTACGGTATTTAATGATTTCCAAGATTAAATGGTCTTGACGTCAATTCTATAACGTCACAATCACAGTAAGTTTTCAGACGGGTCTAGAAACAACTATATGCAGACGATTGCAGGGACTATCGAGTCAGCTTTCGACGCCCCTTTATTCCCAACTCATTCTTCGCATCTATGCTGCCATGAACAGGCTGGGTGGGGGCGCTAAAACTGAGATTACCCCCGGGCGCGGGAAACCCTAGGTACGCCACTGCCCGCGCGTAGATCTTGCATTGGGCCCCACACCTGCTGGGGCCCCCTGGTGCTCTGCTTTTGAAGGGGCCCCCAACATCCGCTGCAAATTCTAAGTATTTTCAAAAGGGCCGTCAATAGCAACTGCAATGTGTAAGTACTCTCCTTTCAAAGCGGTCCCAATGGCAACTGTAGAGTGTAAGCACTCCACTTTCAAAGGGCCCCCCAACAGCAACTGTGATGTGTACAATAATTGCCTTTCTGTCAAAGAAGCCCCAACAGCAGCTATAAAACTAGAGAAGTGGGAGGCGATGGCTTGATTAATAGGTCTTATCATGGTTGGCTGAGTATGATAACGTCATCAGAGACCCTTTTCAGCCTTACCCGCCCCCTCAATCCTAAGTTCACCATTGGTCTGAACAGCATACAGTACTTTTGTGTTGTCTTTATGCTGTGTCATCACTGTGCTCATTTTAAGTCACAATGTACTGTTGCTTAGCAGCGTGTGAGGCAGCTCATGCATTGCTCACTTCATTTCAGTTTTACACTGTTCGTGTACACTGAGAAGTGCAGAGGTAACAGAACCTTTGGAAAATCTATTCTGCGATTGCAAAAAATACTTGAAAATGTCGGAAAATACATTGATCCAAGGCAAATGTGTATCTCTTAAGGAGCGGCGCATATGCTTTGCACATGGTTATGACATTTTCAGCAAGTTCCTCGGTGGAGGAGCTGTAGGTCGGGTTTTCTTAGGCAGAGCAAGACCGGAGAAAATCAAAGAAAACGACAAACTGACTCTCGTTAGTTCAGACAATCAACCGCTCTTGGTAAGTGCTTGATATGATTGTTAAAATCTATATTGTGCGTGAAAACTTTCATAAACTTGTCGCAGGGTGATCAAACTACTGAACTACAGTACCTTTGTTGGTCTCATAGCAATTCTGACGTAACAATCGTATATCAGCAGCCTGAAAGGTTAAATCTGTTAGGTTAAATCCAGGTTTGAGCTTCAGGTCTTTTGGCAAGACATAGTCAAGTTATGTTGTTTACAGGTAGCGATTAAGATCATCTATGCCGACGGTGGAGCAGACTTCGTTGGAATTTTGGCCAAGTATCTTCCTCGTGAGATCACTAACATGGGGAAAGCTTTTGGCCACCCGAACATTGTACATATTGCAGTTGTTTTTTACAGTTGTTCACAAACTTTTCATGACAGTTTTATTTAAAGCACGGACAGTTGAGCAAATGGAATGTTTTCAGGACGGAGTGCTTTACAGCTTTGTGTACAAGGATTTGGTAGGAAGCACTTTAGTCTTAACAAAGACAACCTAAATCCTAATTGAAGCAAAGTGTAAACAAAAATTGTGTAAGAATACGGGCTCCATTAAATTGTCCTGACCGTGTAGTGTCAATAAACTAGCGCAGTAGACTTCAAGCAGGAGTTTGGGAGCCTGGTAAAAGACTGAAATTATCCAAGTCACCCCGCAGCAAAAACCAAACGTTGCAAAAAACACTGCATTCTTTCTTTTGGCAATAGTTTGTTGAGTTGCTACCTCAAGTGCCTGAAAATCTCGCATGCATACATGAGTAAAACCTGATCTAATCAAATATGTCCTTCTCGCAGGTGCAACTCCTGGATGTCTTCGTTTCATGCAAGCGCGTATTCTTGGTAATGGAGTTTGCGTCAAACGGCAATCTCGATGAGCTCTACGCTCAGGTCATCGCCGATACAACGCGTTCATACATGGAAGAGGATGAAGCACGTTATTACTATCGAGAGATACTTAGTGGTTTAGAACATCTTCACAGCCATCGTATCGCTCATCGGTTTGTGGGATTTTCAAATTGGCTGTGTTTCCAAGCAAGACAATTGGATCAAATTGTAGAGTTTCCTTTTAGATAAGATAATAATACTGCAGATGACAATAAATACGCTACCATAGGCGTAGCCTGAGGGACCAAAGGGACAACGCTACTAAAAATATCTAGCATGTTTTGTCCTTTTGTGGGCGGTGTCCCAAACCAAATACTGTTGCTTGCTTAAAATTAAAATAGTTGGCCCACCCCTAATTTTTAGTCTGGCTACGCCACTGCACGTTACAGTGTTATAGAACCGTCAATCGAGAGCAGGGGCGTAACGAGGGGGACAAAGGGTGCACAATTCCCCGCGTGCGCCGAATGACTGCGGGGGGCGCTGAAATGGCCCAGCAATATCACAAGTGCTTTCTTCAATGCAGTAAATTTGCTTCCGAAAAACTCAGGTTCGAACACAGGGGCGCCAAACTTGTGTCTTGCGCCGGGCGCCACCTAACCACGTTACACCCTGATCGAAAGTAACGTCACCGGGTGGCAGGCATCTGTCTAAATACGATAAAAACGACATCCGAGCTATCACTGATGAAAGCTCATCTGGCAGAGTTAAACGACCAGTCTTTTTACTTTATTGTATCAACACTTTTTGGAAAAAAATTCAAACAGGAAAAACTGATAAAGTACTTAAGGAGAGCGACGTATTAAATGTATGTAGCGAATCGACAACAAGCAACTTGGACAAATGCCGCGCTTTCATCGCCGTTTCCGCAAACCTTTCTGGCAGGGACCTCAAGCTGGAAAACATCCTGCTTGGCGATGATGGGAGGGTCAAGCTGTGTGACCTCGGATTTTCAACTACGTCACTGGGCCGTGGCAGTGACACAGAAAGCGTAGGGGAGGCGGCCCGGTCAGTGGGTAGCATGACACTAGTGGGCACGCCGGAGTTCATGGCGCCAGAGCTTTCTGGCACATCGAGTGCGTACAACGCACTACGCGCGGATATGTGGAGCATGTAAGTAAACACTTGCTTGTGCAGATAGTTTAAAAGTAGTTGACGACTGCAGCAATTCACACCGTGCAAGAAGCTTTGGCTGTTGCGGTGAAACAAACAGGGGAAACGGTGAAGCGAACAAGGGTACTTGGACATTTGGACATTGTGTCCTTATAGCTTAGCTGCTTTTTATTTACGCATCAAATGTTTTTAAGCCTTAGACAAACCGTTCCAATTTTTTATTAGTTTTACTTCTGCTTGCGGACAGACAAAAACGTCCCAGTTTGAGGTTATCTGTCTTTGAATAACTGCGCAGAGAAATTTTGATATGTTGTAATCATAACTATTTTATTCTGAAAATATCATTAATTTGCATCGTGACCCCTGCGCAAGCAGAAGTGACTGGGCGACGATGGCCACTCTTGGAACTCTAAACGGAGTAAAAATAAGCGGGTTTAGTGAATCTAAACTGAACTAATGCTGACAGTACTTAGAATATATTTCATCGTCTTTCAGAGGAGTCGTTCTTTTCGTTTTGGTTAATGGTTATTTCCCGGACGTCGAAGGAATGTCAGAAAATAGCAAGAACGTAAACGATCAAGAGGACTCCCTCATTTTTCGCAAGAATCTTTCGGAAGGTTTGTTAAATTTGTAACGTGAAATTATTTGTCTGTTGACTTTAAGCTCATTTGCGACCGCTTTTTTGGCCAGAATGCAAATCTCTTCTGAGGCGTGTGCTGCAGCTTTCACCAGACTTGCGACCAACCGCTCAGGAGCTGATCAGCTCGTCCTGGCTGAAGGGACCCTGCAAGAAACCAGTTCCCGTGAAAAACATTGTGAGTGCAATCGGAATAGTCCGTACAAGCATGTATTACTCTAAGTATACACTGATGAAGTAATTGGTGGTTGCCAAAAAATATATTTAATCCAAGAAAACAATGGCGTTATAATTCGAAAGTACTAAAACTTTGCTTTTTTACTTGCTTTTCTCAAAAATCTAAGTAAAAACAACTACCATGCTACAGCTACATAATTCTCGATGCACTGCAAGGCATTAAAACATTTAATCGGACGACGCTGAATGTTCTGGTCGAATGATTTACAGAAGGTACTTATTCCTACGAAAGTGAATCATCATCGGCCTTTAACACTAAAAAGTTATTCATTTGTTGCAAAGAAGTTAAAGTTGTGTGCTTTTCATTCCGAAAGACAACGTCAATGAATTTACAAAAGAAGTGCGACACTTTCATCCGCCTCTATTTTTTTGACTACATTTTATTGAAACTTGGAATTACGTACACATAGAATTACGCTCATTTCGTGGCAACGTTGTTTTTCAGGTTTTACAGGAGAAGCAGCTCAATATGATCAAGCAAAAGAAAAGTAAGTTTCAGTACTATGCAGTTTGAACTTTATGCTCACAGAATTCAGACCATAACCAAGTGGTCTTGTATTGAAAATTGTCATTAATGAAAAGGTAATAAGAGTTGCTTCGGAACGTTTTCCCGTGTTTTGCAGTTTACGAATTCCAAGCTCAGTACGTACGAAGTTATCTTTTCCAAAGAAACCTTTTGCTGAAATCGACCAGAGCAAAAATTTTGGACGACAAACAACTTCCTATTCAACTGCTGAGCGAGTTTGGGATTCGCATCATGCTCCCTCGACAAGACACACGGGGAAAGGTCGTTGCGGAGATTTGGCGACTGGACGCCATACTGCGTAAGGACAACAACAATAAATCGACATACATCAAAGCAGACGGCTGCGATCCGTGCTGTGGTTTGAATATTCCGTGTGAATGGGCAGCGGAAGACGCGAAATCAACTATAGGCATTCCGCGGGTTAAGCGAATCGTTCAAAACTTGTCAATGATCGACCACTGGCTGCGGATACGAAACGAAAACGAGGCACCAATCACAGAGATGGAGAAATGCGTTCAACTGTACAACACAGTTGATTTGGATTTCGATGAAGGGTGGTCTTTGGAAGAAGAGGTTCCACGTCCCGACTACGAGTGGGTGAGCGATTCTCTTGAACCAACTTCGTACGGAGACGTTGACGCTCCCAGCAGACTACGCTTCTCATCTCTGAAGCTTGCACCAGTGTCAACTGCTCTCAGCGTGGTTGACATTCTAGTCTGGAGGATTCCGAGCAGCATGCCGGAAGCGGGAATTGAAGCAGATTGCCTGGAAGGAGATGCGCAGCTTTTAACTACGAAGAAAGTTCCCGAGTTTTCGAACAACATGACTTTTGTTCTTCCTGGCACTTCTATCGATGTGAGAAAGGAAGATGCATCAGGAAAGCCTTGGACTGAAGACGATCAAATAAACTCTACAACAAAAGGTACTGCAAGTTTGCTGTAGCTTAGTAGTGGAAGTAGTTGCATTGCAATTGATTGTGTGTCTCCGATCATCCACCTGTCCTGGGTAAATGCACGTTTTACACCATTCGGGCAAGAGTGTTAGCCACGACGGCCAAAAAGCAGAGGCGCACCCAAGTTATGTGGCACCCGAGGCAAGAAACAAGCTTGGCGCCCTCATATTCGAACCTAGGGTCTTTCGGGAGCAAATACACTTTATCGAAGAAGTAATTGAGATATTGTTGGGACCGTTCGGTGCTCCACAGTGACTCGGCGCCCGAGTAATTGTTCCCCTCTTGTACCCCCCTCAGCGAACCACTGAAAAAAGAGAAAAAAATTATTTGCAGGCGTTAGGGCAGTGCTAGTGGCGGGGAAGTAAATCACACCAAAATGTGCAAAACAAACATGTAACTCAGTGAAGCAAAGCCAATTAGCTATTGTGAGCAGCAGTGAGTCCAATTTATTTTTATAGAGCTACTTTCTGTTTTATTTGTTTAGCTTTACTTAACCTTTTTCTGAAACTGCAGTTGATATTTAAAGAGAAAAAATGACCTGTACTCTACATGATCTTGCTAGCATCTCTGTATTTTGTGATTGGAAAGAAGTCAATCTACTTTTGCTACTTACCAAGTTTTGACACATTTCTTCAGCATGTTAAGTAATCAAGTGAGGTCATACGAATTGGTACCTGAAACCTGTTGCTAATTCTACATTAGATGAAAGTTTGTCAGCAAGCTTTACTGCTACGCGCATCGTCAAAAGAAAAAGAAGTGCGCTGTCCAAATCGCAAGCTAAAATTCAAAAGAAAACTACTGACGTGGAAGCCGGGAAACCTTTGGATATTTCTTTATCTGAATCCATGGTTGGAACGTCGACATCTTCTATGAGCAATGCTCAGTTT
>Ga0210059_1000841_pt1 | contig 42996 bp, 29 predicted proteins | sample Ectturendosymbi2_FD_188042 | JGI IMG/M metagenome (GOLD analysis project Ga0210059, IMG submission 188042) | Ecteinascidia turbinata endosymbiont from Florida, USA - Sample 2 (SPAdes) (version 2) | ecosystem: Host-associated > Tunicates > Ascidians > Unclassified | place: Key West, Florida... | reverse complement strand
TATAACTTCAACCGTTTTTTCTTAGCACAGATTTAATCAATTGTGTAGGCTACTTGCTAGAAGTATTTGCGATAAGGTATATGATGAATTATTTCCTACTTCTGCACATTTTTCAAACAACTAGTGTCAATGCAAGATGAGGGCATCCTTGACTCATCCAGCCTCAAAGCTTTTCCAAAACAAGCCTCAGGTTGGCTGTTTTTGTATGCTATGTTCTTGTAGTTAAAAGGATAATATTTGAAACAAATTTTTTGATTTGAATCTTCTTGGTTGTTGTTTATGGTTTCATTTATTCCCAAGAACGTGAACAAATTCAGGATACCAAATACCAAGCATTTTATCAAACGGGGAAAGTGTGAAACTTTTGAAGGGGTAAACGTTGTAGTGTATTGATGGTGAATGCAGGGAAATGGTGCGTGAAAATAAAGTGGAGGCGATGCCAATATACTATTGCTTAACTTTTATGTGTTGCCAGCCTTGTCTTCCCAACTTTGAGTGGTTTCAAGTTTGTGTATCATGAACGCCCTTTTGCATTTCCTCCTTCTGCTGTGTCAGTCATGCCATTGTCACAGGAGCGTATCCTTCGGTGGTCATATCTTAGGCTTGATCCAAGTGCTTGTCACGGTTGGCTGAGTATGATGACGTCATCAGAGGGCCCCCCTTTTTAGTCTTGCCTCGGGCCCCCCCAACCTTAAACCCACCACTGCACATCTCCGACTAGATGACTGGTCGATTGCTTGACCACTTTACCACAATGCCACAGAAATGGTTGCCATGGGAGTCTGTTAGATTAGTTACACCAGGGGTGTACAACCTTTTGCTATTGCAGGCCGCATTACTTTTATTCATATGAAGTACGGCTGCCAATGAAGTTCGGATATATTTATGAGATACTGCCAAGTGCCAACCAACAGTCAACACAGAACACATTCAAACATAAATTGCGTATTCATTCTATAACTCTTTGTGACATCACCATCCAGATTGTTATGCATCGTGTCGACTGATTTTCTTGCCTTGCGTTTTGTTTTGCTACAATATACGCCAACACGGCCGCCAAATCTTATATTTTCAATTACACGTGAACGGCCGCAAATTTAATTATCGAAGGCTGCAGGTTGTGCATGAGCACTAGTGAGTTACACCAACGAGAAAACCACGCAACGACCAACCATGGAACATCAGTCTACCTTTTTGTGAAAACTCAATGAATTAACTAGATTGCGGTCACTTTCATTGTAAAAATTTCTTGATTTCAGCTAATAGAGTTCACGCCTGTAATGACTTGTCGAGCCTGCTACACTTTAAAGTAATCATTGACAGTGATGGAGTCTCGAGACTTGCTGTGCGTCTCGAGACCCATTTTTGCTAGTTTCGGTCTCGAAGATTTCAGGTCTCGTCTCGGTCGCGAAGGCTACATGACTATTCGTATCCAGCTCTGTAGCTTAGCTAGCTCTCTAGCTCAATCGCCTGGCGAGTTATAGGATTGCAAAGCTCTGCAAGATTTGGGGCTTTTGCGGGACTGAAAGGGTTAATCATAGTGCATATGCAAAATGCAGTAATATTATTCAGTGTGTGAATGGCAAACTGGCAATGCAGTTCGGGAATGTAACCATCCCACAATAATGATAATCGCGGGCAGTGACGTGGACAAAAGAGCATGACACATGACACAAGACAATTTTGTTGAACAAAACTTGAGGATGTACTGTAACATTGTGCCAAAATGACCTAAAGTGATAAGATATGACATGTTAGACGTAGAGAAGCAGTCATAATGAGTGCCCTGTAAAAGACGGATATCTGTCAATGTTGGATCTTGGTTGCGGATACAAAATGACGTAACCGGAGTCACGGCGAAAACCAGTAGTTTTTTTGCGGCGAGTAGTGAGTAGTGATAGAACAATGTTAGTAAAAATATTATTTGTTGGTAACCTATGCTTATTTTCAGCCAACGTCCCTTGCACAACAAGATTGTTTCATTCTTGATAACATGCTCCAGTGGGACTGAAATTTAGGTTTCAACAGATGTGAAAAAAAAGAAAACATTGTAACCTTTTTGCATTGCGTGTGTGGGGGAAAATGTATGAAATTGCAATGACAAATATTTTTATCTGTTGTATTTTTACCTTTATTCATTGTTTTTAGAATGTATTTTTCCACTCCGGTTTTATCATCACACATCTGTTACTGATATCTGTACTGACGGATATCTGCTGTTTACATTGTACAGTTGTAATGTTGTAGTACAGTAGTATGCTAAGAAATTTTTTCTGCATTGTGCGGATATCTATCACTTGCTTAGGCCAACCACTGGTACTGCTCTCATTTTGGAGCTATCCTGACCAATCTTGGCGGTTTGCCCTGATAGTTGCAGCAGCTTAAAGATAATGTTAAAGTATGGCGGTAGCTACAGAACCGCTCGTGGATCCTTAAATTTGAAACCTTATTCAACCACCTCTTGCAACATGACAGTAATGCATGATGAGAATGTTACAATGTATTAGGCCTGGTAGAAGCATAGTAAATGCAAAAGGTAAACCTAACCATAGCCTTAATGCTAACCCCTGAACCCAATCCCTGAAGGAAAGGTTTGGAAAGTTTTGAAAAAAGTAAAGAAAAACTGGTCCCATGTATTGAAACATGCAACCAGTCACTACTACGAAAACAAGTCTGCAAGGTGAGAGGTGAACGGAAAACTATTGGCACAGCAGACCTGAAACGTATCTGTTACGCTGCTAGGATGCCACCACTTGAGTGAGTCCAAATTCGGTCCTGCTCCTAAAGTTTCTGAAAGACTCAGTCCAAATCCAGTCCTGCTCCTAAAGTTCTGAAACATTTTACAGACTCGATCCAATCCAAAATCAACAAAATTTGTTGTAGTCTGGATCCTGTCCAGTTCAGTGCTCATCTCTGCTATATAATACTTTAGCTACATCGCAAAATTCATTGGTCAATTTCTAGTTTTAAGAGAAAGTTTGGGTTTATGTTGAATATTGAGATCAAAAGCTGCCTTTCTGCAACAGACCCATTTTTCCCAGGTTAGGTGCACCACTGATTGCAAGGGATGACAAGCTCTGTGTAATGCTCATCTTGCTAAATGTTTTGGTAGGGCTTATTTTTATGTTTGTTTTAAAGGCTTTAGTTAAGCGCAGTCATAGCTCAAGAGTTTTGCATGAGCACATGGGATGGATTGTTAAATAGGAATCATCAATATCAATATGGCAGTGCTGGAGCTATTTTGCCTTTAGCCATACATGACAATTGGTTGAAGTTGTCACATGACAAGTTCAAAATGCATGACCTACTGAGTTGAGTGTGACCTCTGTAACAGCTCAGTCTTATATGCAGGACAATTGTGCCATGGTTTCAGTGCAGGCGAGGGGTTAGCAGCTTTTTGTCTGCATTGCCTGAAGTGCAGGCTTAACCTTAACACTAACCCTAACCCATTGGTTCTTTCCATATCATACTTGTCACATGACCACCCAATAATGTTCAACTGAAGGCAAAATTGTCTCAGCAGATCTTTTGCCTCACAAGGCAAAATAGACAATACTGTTTGATATGAGGTACTTGGAAGATTTTTGAGTGTTAACTGGAGTCGGTGTTAGTGTTTTCAAACTTAATGTTGTCGGAGCAACTAAGAGTCTTTAAACCAGAAACAGAAGTGGAGTTGAAGAAATGTGACCTCGCTCACCTTTGTCAATTACGCAGGCCTATCATGTCATTCAAAAAATATATATATAGATGTGGTGTGACTTCCATTGGTCCAATCCTTTTTTCTTGACTCATGATTGTTATACTTACAGTAATACCTGCTGATAATAGCATTTACTAGCTCAGTACATACCTCAACTCGTCACCCATTGCCTGCCCACCATCATCTTTGTTGTTAATGTTTATATGTATTTGATTTTACATTAGTTCTTCTGTATTATTGTTTTACTTCTTGTTATGCACCTATGTTCGCATTCATTTAATAGCACAGTTATTTATATGTGTAGCCTAGTGCTAATGAGTTGCTTGTGCTATATACCTATTAATTTTTCTTCTAGTTTGGTCTTAGTGGTTCTTACCCTTTATCTACCTTGCCTTTCTTTTAAGTAATTGTCCTATGTTTCAAGCCACTCTTACCTTGAATAAATTATAAAAGCAAATGTAATTTATTGGTAAATTCATTCATCAAACTTTCCATGTCGTAGGACGCGTAACGGCTTGCCCCCTGGAAATTCATTGATGCTCCCTAGGGAGGCAAGCCCCCAGGTTAAGAACCACTGTTCTATTTTGATATCTTATGTGCTATAACAAACTTTTCATTGCATTGCTACTTAGAGTGCTTTTCCTTGAAGTGTCAACATAGTTTCATGGTGTTGTTAACTGACAGTAAGCTTGAATGTTTTGCTAATGAAAGAAAGTTGCAAAAAGATCATTCCATATCAAATTTAAGGAAAAAATAAAAATTTGTATCCCTACGTTTTAAAATTTCCTTGTTTTTGTATATTTTATTGCTTTTTGAAAGTGATGACCCTAGAAAAAAGAATTTTTTTGATATCTCATACGTCCTCAAGTTTTGGCCTGTTGAAATTTTCACCACTAGGTGGAGATTTACCACGCGAGCAGTCTTTTTTTGCTCATAGGCCAATGCAAATTGGCTTGTATCTTTGTATATAAATACTCTCCATAGATGCACAAAAATTAGTTTCTGGGTGTTTCAAAGGTCAAGTAATGAAAAATCTGCAGTCAACATAGCAGAAAAACAACATCTTCATGGAGAAAATGGAGGTTGAAATTTTGTAACAAAGTTTTTTAGTTCTGAACTTTGACCTCAAATTGTGAGCTGTTGATGCAATATTGCAAACAAATTTTTTTTATGATTTTGTAGCACTGTGCTTGTATTTTCTATTGATGTAATCATTCAGACAAACAACATTCATCATATTTAACTAGCATGTTTTTCAATCCAATTGCAATTATATACAGACAACCGCAAGGGAAAAGAGAACATAAAACAATTGTACATTTGAAGTGTGTGGGTGTACACAGCAAACAAACACTTGGCTTGAATAGTTGGTAATGTGTAGGTTAAAGGTTTTTTTACTACATTTCGGTGATTTATCCTGTTTTTTAGTTTTTTTATTGTGTTTAGGATTCTTTTACTTTTTTGTTTTTCTGCCATTGATTATGGGTGGTTGGTTTGTTTGACTGATCAGTAATTTTCTGAATTGCAAGCCAAGTGATATAAGAGCCAACATCTTGTGTAAAATAATGCCTAAACGACCAAATCCTTGGATGGATGATGCTCCCTTTCTGTTAAAAACTCATATATCAACAAAAGAACTTTCTGCTGGGGTTGATGGTGAAAACTATGCAAGCATGATGTTGGGTGAGTTTTTATTATTTTTCATAGCTGATGTTTTAAGTACAGTATTTACTATTAACTTGATTTCGTGTCTAGCCAGTGTTTTCAAAGACTTTTCATCATGTTAAGTGTTAACTGATGATAGTACTGTCCAGTACATTAATTCTGGTAGAGAGTATATGCTTTGCACAGACAGAAGCACAAACCTAAAGATTTTCACAAGTTGTTTGATTATATCACAAAACTTAGCCCAATTTATTGTAATCTATCCTACTTATTTCAACACCCCACAACATGTCACAAAAGTGAATGTCGTCATAACACATGCTTGCACAATTGTGACTTTTTTAAAAACAATTTGTTAATTTCCACGCTTCATTAGGTTATCTAATGTAATGATGTTTTGTTGTGTTATAATTTTGACTTGGCCGACCAACTACTAAATGCTCCTAAAAAATCAGTGTGTCTTTTCTATCATTTTCACCTGTGGTTGGTATAGCATGTAATGATCTTTTTATCCTGTTGAAGGCAGACCAAAGCCTAAAAGTATCATTACCCCATACCTTAACAGCTAGTATGCAAACACATGTTGAGATACGAACTAAAATGAAACATTTTCAGCAAACAGACAATCTAGGTGTATTTTTGTCAACATATTACCAGAGAAAAAACAAAGTTCGCTAAATCATTTGGTGCAAAAGCATACATATATATATATATAATTAATTAAGCAAAACATGCTAGTTTCCTTAAACATACACTACAGAAGTGCCAATGAGCAGCTTAGGATAGCTAAAAAAATTGAATAGTTCGAAGAGTGTTGTACCCAATGATCAAAGCAGAACAGGTGAAAAATTAATTTCTTATTTAATCAAGATTTTAAATTACTGGATATCAGGAATTCATGAGGCTCATGAATTGAGTGACATTCAAAGATATGTTTCACAGTAATAATTGTGCCACACCTACACATAGTTCGAAGTACCATCAAGGTTGAGAGGGCTGTGACCCAAGTGAAACATGCATTAAGCCAAGGAATTTGTTGAGGATTGAAACCAGGTAAATTCCATACATTGCATGAGTTGCCACAATATTAATTTTGAAACCTTTAAATGGAACTCCAGGGAACTAAAGGTTTGGGACTTATTAGAGCAGTAGTTCTTAACCTTGGGTGAATTTACGCCTGGGGTAAATTTCATCTTCCAAGTGGTTAATTTACTGAACCATCAATGGCAGCAAAAGTACATTTTTATAAACCATTCTAAATTGTAAGAGTTTGATAATTTTGTATTTTTAATAAGTGAGCACCATTGAGTGTATTGGGGGTAAATCTGGTAATGTTGTTTTATAAAAGGGTAAGATATGTAAAAAAGGTTGAGAACCACTGTATCAGAGAGATAGTTCCACAATGAGTTGTGAAAAAAATTTGTTTTGCAACTAAGGAAGTTTTACATTAAGCATTTTTCAAGAAGAATAAAAAGATGAGCCTTAGAAATTTAGGGTGTAGGCTTTGAAGAAGTAGGTGCAAGGTCTGAAAATAATGTTGGGAAATGCAATTGAAATATGAAGTTAATGGCAAACATGCAGTGTTGTTAAAGGGCTAACAATGTCAGGAATCAAAACATGGATATCTTTTGGTATTTCATACCAAATGGCTAACAATGTCAGGAATCAAAACATGGATATCTTTTGGTATTTCATATATAGTGCAAGGCAAAGGATGTCACATCCTAATGCAATAGTTACAATACTGCTGCAAAATCATCATTTCAAACTGTATGTCATCATTCACTATTTACAGTGATTTACGTATGAAGCAACTCCAGTTTTAAATTTTTCCGAAACTTGTCATTTTGCTGTGATGATTGAGCATTACCATAAGCTGCAAGATGCCAGAGTGTATCCTGTGTTTTAGTATGTACACAATTAGTGAATTATTGTAGAAGAATTGCAGTAGAGTGAGATGTTAAATTTATCAAGTTTCAAAAGCCTCTTGTAAATTTTTATTGAACATAGTCTGATATGTGTTGTGTCAAGATGAGCAGCAGTTTTATTGTGACTGAGGTTGCTTGTGCAGATCACACTCGACAACTGATGCTAGATGGTGCAAAGAACTACTACTCAAACCCTTTGGGTGAATGCATGGAAATTAGTAAGACTGCTATTTCCCAACCTGTGTGCTATGAAAATTCCCAGAGGACTATTACCGATTTTTTTAACAAAAGTTGCAAGAATTTGCTTGGAAAACAATTAAAACCAAATAAAAGTAAGTTGTTGTGTCAAAAGTAAACTGTTGTGTTACACTGTAGATTTGTGAATGTTGGTATTGTATCAGCAGCCTGAAATCTGTTTTTGTGATTCTTGACAAGTTGGCATCAAATTAAAAACTCATTCCTGACAGAGGTCTGTCATGTTGATTCAAAGCAAGTCATTTAAACATGCTAAGTCATGTAACTGACTTTGTTTGAAAGATTAAACAATTGTATGAAAATTGAAACATGTGCACTTTGGTTTCACTGAACCACTTTCTGAAGGTAAGTCCTCAGATGAACGTACTGTTCCTAATACATGCCTTCCCTCAAAGCTGTATTTGCCTGCTTTTTGTCTATTAAAACCATTTTTGTTTTTCATTATTTGAAGTAACGTTTTTTTAATTAAGAGTTATTGTAGTAAAATGTTATTATCTATTTTCTGTGCTTACAAATGCAGAATTCACGACATGAAAGTAGAAAGTTTTAATGAGCAAGAGATGCACTACAATATCTTTTACAACTACCTTTTTTACTAAATCATCAACAAACTTCTTGCAGCTTCGAAACTGTGTTGCCATTCCAGTCATGATGCAAAATGCAGTTTTTGTGACATTCCTCTGTGTCAAGCCTGTGTCAATGTCTGCAGTGTATGTCAAAATATGTTTTGCTCAGATTGTTCTATGCTCAGGTAAGGATGTGATGAAATCGTTGAGATGTTTATGCTGGTAGAACAGAAAACTAGAGTTTCAGATCTGTACAACTTCTTATGATCTGCACCACACAGATGTAACTGCAGATTGTTAAAGCTCTCCTGAAAATTTGCTCATCACTATCAGAAGTGATGTGGTCAGATCACAAACCTGTCCAGTTAGAGGGATCTAAATATCTGTTGATTCATGGCATGGTTGAGTCAAAAATACTGTTGAATCACGGCTTTGCAAGCTGGGGTCGAAGAAAATGAGACATGTTTGCTTTGTTGTCTTTCTTTCGGCTCAGAACTGCTGCTTATTTCAACGGGGATTTAAAGACTTATGCAAGTCCAAACGTGTTGGCTTGATTCATTGTATCACTGTTGCTCAATTTATTGCATTGTTGAGTCAAGTCATTAAAATAGTGACTCATCTCATGCAAAACTGCTTGCCTGTGAAAGCCGTCAAACCGTTTTATCATTTTCAAAAGTAATGGGTGATGTGCACAAGTGAAAGCGAGTGAATATATTTTCATGGAGAATGACTTCTCTATGAAAAGATCTTGGATGCAATCTGCAGCTATAAACAGTATTTTTTTAATATTGCTGGGTAGTTCTTACACAGGGCAAGTAACAGTACAACCCAGGTCACAAGGTAAAGCCAGGTCCTGGGATCATTTATGCACATAACCGATAAAATTGAATGTGCTTTACTACCATCTTATCAAGCACTTTTGAAAACTTTAGTAGTAATCAACAAATTTCAATTTTTTTTCAACGCTTCACAAACTTTTAACAAAATGATATGCTTGTTGGACACGAGAACTTCCAAAAATGCCGGATCCCCTGGTTCCGGGGGCGGTTGATTGACACGTCTCTGATGCTTTTCTAATGGAGTTAAGCGTAGCATACTGATCTGCAGCAATGAAAGGTGGCTTCGGATTTATGGGATCGCGATTCACTCCATTATTTGTTTACTGCTCTTCGCGGTGATATACTGCTACTGAATTTTGGTAATTTGATTTGCAGCCGCCTGAGCAAAAAATTCATATGTTAGTTTAAAAATGAAAATGGCAAAAATCCAGTTTGATCTCACACCAAAAAATGTATTTTTCGGATTGCATCAACAGACCATGCAATGTTTCAGCTTCCTGGAACCACGTACCACTGGTGGTCTTAGTATTTTCGCGACATCTCTTCTCGATACCGGGCATAACTTGTTAATCTCTGTCCATCGCGAGCTAAAAAGCATTTTTATTGCTCTTCACCACACTGTATTGCAATATTTTGTCAATACTGAACTGCTCGCTGCTTTCTACCTCATTTGCCATGACCGCAAATCGATGAAATAACATCTCGCTATTTATTCGGTATTCACTAGAGTCTAGTGATACAATACCAACACAGGGTGGTCTAGTGACTAGACCACCTTGCCGAAACAATAATGAAATAGCAGACCTGAAGTAAAATCGTATTTCAGTTACACTTCAGTTTTTAAACTTCCTTAGTAAGGCTGCGCACGTAATTGCTGTTAAAATGGTGGGTGGTTGCGTCTGTTAATTTTTGACAATGTGTGTTTGCATTTCTTTGCAGTCAGAAGCGGAAATTGAAAAGATTTCATTCGTATTCTCACAATTTTAACCAATTTTTGCGACTTCTGAAATACCGGTTTGCGGCAGAACACAAGATTTTCCATTTGTGCGAAATTATATTTTTTTCGCTGAAGCATTTCGATCGTTTGTCCCATAATACTATAAAATCCGCTGTAACAGTTTTCACTGGTCTACCTTTTCGGAATTATGGCCGAATTGAATTAATTTTTTTTCGGTCGAATTAACTCAATTTTTATATCTGACTTTTTACCAAAAAATATTTCCATCTGACTTTTTACCAAAGAGTATTACTATGTGTGTGTGTGTTACTTGCTTTTTTAATTTACACCCTTTGTCCAGAGCAGGGGTGGGCAAACATTTTGTATGGAGGGCCACATTGAAGATTTTACTGCTATCGAGGGCCGCATGCTCGTATTACATCTATAATCGCTTTGAAAACTAAAAAGGAGTTTTGCATGAACTACCACAAAATGAAAGTAACAATAGCCACTTCCGGTTGAGCAAAACGCGGTTTCGAATGAAACGTGTGGAAAAAACTTGATAAGTCTAATCTAATCGATAAAATTCCTTTAACATAGACTCCAAATGTGTACTATCTGTGTACGTGTGACTGCCCTGCGGGCCGCATGCGGCCCGCGGGCCGTAGTTTGCCCACCTCTGGTCCAGAGCAATGGAATTATTTTTGTTTGCTTACAGTTGTCACTTCGTCAATGCTTTCACGTTAATTGCAGCTACGAACATTTCTTCACGACTTCGATTTGCCTCAGTTGCAAAAGATGAATGTCACACAGGAAAAAATTGGCTCTTGCTTCGCAGACAGGGAATCGAGCTTTGTGAACGTCTCATATGTCGAAGTTCGTCTTTGCATTGCCTTGTGCGTCACTGCCAAATCGTGACCTTTCTATTTTGTCTTTATTTTTTGCGTTGTTGCCGATGCCGATGTTTTCAACTCGTTCACATACACATCATATTTTGCACTAGTCAAAAACGGTTGCCGTTTTCCTTAGTGAACTGACGGTCCAGAAACCTTTTGAGTTTTACGTGGATGTTCCAAAGCCATGAAAGCTACAGGACAGAGTCATCTTTGTCGTTGGACGACCAGCGATTCTAACAAAAAAAAATCTTCTGAAACCGAAAAAGCTTGTTTCAGAGTCGAACTCAACAACCGAGGTCATTACGGGGTGTGCCACTACTCGGCAACTATGGCGTCTTGCCTATAGCGGTCTGGGTGTGAAATTTTGGAACAATTTTCGACACCGACAAACAATCATAAACACATTACAAGACGTGGAGCCGGTAATGGGCGTTTTGTGGCAACCGCAGTGCACAAAAGTCGAAAGACTTGCTCTTGACTTCTGAAACTACACTGCGGGATCCCAAAACGTTCGACCTTGCAGCGGCATGATGCCAGGCAAGGGTACAAGTGTGTGCACAAGCGCAATTTTGTTGTAAAATATGAGGGGGACAGCTTGGTGTGAAACCAATATTACGAAACCTGAAGAGAAAAATGTGGGGGAATGACATATTGTATCCCCGCTCTCAGAAAAAGTGGGGGGGCGCGTCCCCCACCTAATTGCGCCCATGAGCGGGTGTGAGACAATACTTCCACTGTACGCTGTTCAGGGATAGATGTCAGTGCTGACCGGGCAACGTGTCTGGCGTTGCTGCGTCTTCAGCTTTTCCGATCAGTGCAGCGTGTCGGACGAGCAAAAAAAGTTACCGTGAACAGTCTCTGAAAGCGTGTTCGTTGAGGCACACCTCCGAAACGAATACGCGAGAAATCGTACCTGGAAGTTGAAGAAAGGCTCTGCGAGAGCCCGAGCAAAGTATCGACCTCGTTTGAAACGGATCTCTCTGTATTACGAAGCCGGTGTCAAGCGAAATTTCTGACTTTATGCCAGTGGTGCTCAAACTTCTTGGCTCGTGGACCACATTTGTCTTTCAGAAACCCTTCGCGAGCCACAAGAATTAATAATCTCAATAAAAATTATCTTAAATAATTGAAGTGTTAAGTTTTCTTTCCAATGAAAATTTCTTCGCGGGCCATTCCAGGGGGCCTTGCCGGCCACGGTTTGAGCACCACTGCTTTGCGCCATGTACGTACACATGCACAAAGTAATATTCTACATATCAAATACGCTGAAAAAACTGGTGATTAGGGCTTAGGGATTCGTGTTGGTGTTAGTGTGTCGGGTTGGGGTGTGAAAAAGAAAAATAGAGGTAAAAGACTTAAGTCCAAAAAATTTCAATTTATTCCCGTACTATAGCTTGGTGTCGGCACCTGAAATCTAACCAAAATGTTTTAATTTACACAACATACATCAATAAAGTAATTGCCAAGCTTTATTTCTTCATTCTGAGAAGTAAAATAACTGAGAAACAACAACAGGTCAGAAATTTCGCTTGACACCGGCAATTTCAAAGCAACGCCATGCGCAAAGCCCTAACCAGCTTGGTTGTTTTTTTTTCACATTCATTCGCTTTGCAAAGTTACCGATGCTTAATAAGTACGCGAAATATGTTGACTGTGAACACGTAGGGTGGTACGGCTTTTTGCTGTGAAAGTGTTCTTTTCAATCGATATTGTGGACAGTTAGTGTGCTTATTGGCAGAAGCGCTGTGCGACTGCTGGTGCTGAAAATAAAATCAGGTAAACCATAGGTGAAGGAGCAGGCGCAATTTTGGGGGTGCGAAGGATTTTTGCCCTAATTTCGCCAAACTTGCCCGAAAAGTTCTTGCGCGACTTTTGCCTACAAATTTTCTCTCACGAAGATCACGAAGACCTTTTTTTGGTGTGACCTCCAAAATATGTCTTCATGTGCTCTCTGCAAACGTTGGGCGCCATTTTTTCAGGAATTTTGCCCAGAATTTCAAGGATTTTCCCGGATTTTCGACAAATCAAAAATTTTAGGGAAATAAAAAAAATCGTACCGAAATAGCAATCCCGTTGCACGCTGTGGATGGATCGATCGCCTAGCTTTTCAGTTGGTGAGCGGTGCCACCAGAGCGCGACTGCTAGCCTACTCGGACCCAATTCCAAAAATGCAGGGCTAAAAAACCTGGCTTGGTTTCATAACCAGAGTTATCCTCATTTCACAAAATATACATGGTCTATGAAACCGATATAAACCTTTATGCTTTGTGAAAGATATCTGATTGTCAACAATTGATAGACAAATAGCTGCAAAGTCTCATAGAAAGAAAACTAAGTCTGCAAAACATTAAAGAGCAACTATAAAATTCACTAAACGTGCCTGAATCAGTCAACAAATACTCACAGGAAATGAGCGGAATGCTCTTTTATGAACACTGTTCATAATCTTCGTCGCTCAGCCTGGCCCTTTTCAACTTCAAAAACTGTGTTACAAAACGTTCAGAAAACTGGCCGTGAAAGCATTGTGCAATAGCCGCCTTTTACAGACAGTTTCATTGATTTCGGCCGCAAGGCCCACAAGACATGGCCAACGCACATATAAAACAAAGTAAGACACTTGCGAATCCATCATACTCGAGGCAATCATACACGCCCCAACACACACGAGTCGAAGCTATCGGCGACGTGGATAGAAACAAGCATTTTAACGATCTAGAGTCGTACTTATTCATAAAACAAGTGAAACCTTGCAGCCGGGACACCGAAAAACCTTGCGGTTTTCGAGTCGAAGTGCCCCAGCACAATGAAACATCTCAGCGATTGCCAAAAGTGTAAGCGAAGACACAATTGCGTAAAACAGTGAAACAGACCTGAGATAAGAATCATGGAAATATTTCAGTTGCCTACCACAAAATGCCAAGCGCCACGTTATAAACCACACGAGCAATCCGAAACGGATGCCAACGTATGCGTAAACGATAAGATAGATGAAGTGATATTATTTTTATTGAAAATTTAACTAGATGTATCCAGTAGTATAGTTATTTCAGACATTCATCCATATTGCATAACAAAAATGAACGGTATTGATTACTAAAGGCGTTATGGGATTTGTCTTTGAGTTGTTGATCTACATTTGCCCATAGAGTAGCTCCTCGATAAGAAACTGTTTTTTGCCAGCGTTTGTTGAAACTTGTATAAAATAGTTTTGGTTGGTTGCATATCTTGTATTATGACAATGAACTTCAGCCGTTTTCTGAATTATACGTAAGAATAACCAATTTTCAACGCAATAAAAGAGAATGCTCATCGTCATTCACTGCAATCCTTCGCGCTCATTCTTCTATGTACTATAGAGCAGGGATGGGCAAATAGTGGCCGGCGGGCAACACGTGACCAGCCATAGCGGTTTCAGTGGCCCGCGGAAATATTCTCCAACTCGTCACAGTAAACGTTAGTGTTGAAGTTAACTTGAACTGAGACTTGCTTCAAACTATACGCGGCGTTTTCAAAGTTGCCTCCGAGCCAAATTAATTGCCCACTCCTACTATAGAGCAGTGGTTCCCAAAGTGGGAGGTGAGAAATTGCGTTAGTCTCAACGCAGCGAAGAGAGCTTCTTTAGTTTGAAACGATAACCAAACACACATTAGGGTCAGTGGCTTAACTGACAGGGGGCAAAGGGCAACCTCCCCCCTGGCAAGCTAAATGTAAAAACTGGGCCTCTACCAGTTGACATTTTGATATTTAGTGTTCTTTAGATGTATTTTTCGTGGTGGTATCGTTTTTTTATCTAGCACAGACATCCAGAGATTCACTACCTTTCTTATTTTCTGAGTTTTGGTTAGTGGGCCCCTACGGTGACCAGTGGGCCCCCTTCAGCTAAGATTTCGCCCCTGGGTTAAACCTCTGGTTAGGCCACTGATTAGGGTGAGAGATTGATGAAAGCAACTTAAAAATCATGAATCTAACTTATTTTCGTCCTAAAATGAGAGGAAATGTGAAAAAAAACAACCCAGCCAACGTCAGATTTGTCGACAAGACATCAGAAATTTATCTGAGAACATCACATCTGATGTCATTTGAAAATATCAGAAGTGGCAACACTGGAATCAATTATCCCGAACTTCTGGTGCAGTCTCGAGGTCGCCGCAACCGAAGTGCACCTTTGTTTCGTCATAAAGGGTAACGTGTGGTGGAAACGCACTTTTCTTCCGATAAGTACTATCGCTGTGTTACATCATAAACATATGAAGCTATTCACGCCATTTACACCACATGCTATTGCGTAGTCCGTCAGATAAGGTGTTAATCAGTGGATTCGTAGAACGAAAGAGCAGAAAACGAGATTTGCAGTGTCTAGCTAGCGCAGTGGTTCCCAAAGTGAGGAACTCTAGGGGGGCGGTGAAGCAGAAATGGGCGGTTGGAGGGCGATAGGAGGCCCAGTTAATAATTACATTTCTGTTGCCTTACTAACTTTGAGTGACCAAATGTCATAAAAAAACAGTATGATCAACAAACATGTATGCATGTAACTTGTAAATAAAAACTTAGCGTTTTGGAAACAAAACAGAGGTGAAATGCTAGGAGATAAATTGATAACCTGCAGTTTCCATCACTAAAGGTAAGCTGCACAGTAAAACTGTCCTCTATAATGAAATGACTATGATTGGAATTTTCGTCAGCTGTACTTCTTGGCACGGGTAAACTGCTACTTAGTTGTAAGTTCACAATATGCTAAGGCAGATAATTTAAGGTGGTATCAAGTGTTTTCGATGTAGCTTATGTGGTTTCATCTGTGGAGGCTTGTAAGTGAAAAGACAACAGTACTGTAGTTGTTCTAGTTTCATTGTGCTTGTGGTTAAAGCACAAAAACTAAAAAAATGGAAGAAGTTAAACTAGATTTGGTTCAGGTTAGAACTGAAAAAGTTCAATGAGATTTTGTTCAGGTGACAACAACATATCATTCTATACCTTGGTTTCAAGTTTGGTAGTAACTTTTTTCCTCATGAGAGAAAAACTGTCCAGGGGCTATTTTGCTTTTCTGTGGACACGATTGGTTGAAATGATCAAATGACAATACGACACACAAAGAGACAAGATGTTAGGGTTGGAGTTTAACCTGCTAATCAATAATCATGCAATACAAAAAAAGAAGCCATAACTGCTTGCCGCACTAAAACCATGACATAACTTGTCAATATTGGGTGATGACAAAATAGTTCTGACAGCTATTTTGTCTCATGAGGCAAAATAGACGTTGCCTTCAAGTTTTCGGAGTGGAAACAGAAGTCGGAATGCAAATTTCCAAAGAGATGGGAGCAAGAGCAAGAGCTGAAATCACTTTTTTTGGAACAGGAGCAGGAGTTAAAAAATTGACTCCGCTCACCTATGGCACACGGAAGGTTTTCGTTGTCTTGTTATGCAAAATCAATACTGATGAGATAAGTACATTGGTACAAGTACAACGCATCAACAGCTATATCACTTGGTCATCGTCATGCAGGAGCATTAAATAATTGTGGAAAAATGAAGATTTGTAAAAAGCATACGAAATTTGAAGAGATCGGATAAAAAAGTTATGAAAAACACGTTTCAATCTATTTAATTCTGTTTGTCTACCTACAATAAACATCACTATACACTACGACCTCAGCGTTGATTCCGGTTCCTCTTGTTGCTCCTGACGTAACTTAATACATTGACTCCGGCTCCTGCTCCAGCATGAAAAGCAAACTCCGGCAGGAGTCCACTCCAGCACTCTTGCCCCGTGATCATCTCTGATCAGAGAGCATTCTTGTGGAAAGTGTCGGATTAGAAACGTCTAAAATTTCTTCAAGTCGAAACATCACTTAGTTCATCACAAGAATGGCCGAGTCACTTCGAGTCATTGTTTTGCAACTTCGAGTCAAATGAAACTTGAAATTTAACCGTGTTTCTTCTACTTGAAATCGTTACCCATCCGTTTCAAAATGGCGACCACCGAGCAACAAAGTGGAGCTCAAACTACTATAAAGTTGCTCCCAATGTTGCTTCAGCAGTTTTTTTGCCATGTTGATTAGAACAAAGTTTTTGGTGAAAGCAGTTTTTTAGCTTTCATTTTATTTCACTCTCAGTCAATTCCACAATTCTAGCCTAACCCTGCTGCAACAAATATACCTCCTTGCCATTCACATGCCCCAATAAAAGACCAGAGATGCACATGGGCTTGGATTCAGATTCTACCGCATTTAACCGGCCCATGAAAACCTGCAGTTAACCACCATTTTAGTAGCCCATTCCATCTACAGTTCACTGGTCATAGTCAAAGCTCAACATTTAGACCAGGGGTTCCCAACCTGTGGTACGCGAAGGTCTTTCAGGTGGTACGCGAGCAACTTTCATTTTTTCACAGTAACCTGGATTCACAGCTTTCTTGTTCACGTATCGGGCTTTGTTTCTAAATAAGTAAATTTTCCTGTAGCTTGTTATTCCTATTGCATCGCAACATTATGACTTTCGATGCACTGTTAACAAATTTGCGCCACGCATCGACCAACTGGTGGAAGGAAAAGAAAAACAAAAATCTCATTACATTTACGGTAGTTGTCTATGGAACGAAATCCTTTCTCAGCAAAGAATCAGACACTATGATCTTACAGAGTATATATTTCGCCTACGATGTAGGCATCATCAGCTCTTATTCAAATAGAATCTCTATCGTTCCATCACTTTAGTTGTGGTCTTTTAATGTATATTTTTCTTCTGAATAAACTAAGATTCGATCAAATTAGTTGTTCTGGAAGTAGTACACGTTGACAATACAGGATGCCCAAGCGGTACGAGATCGCGAAAACGTTGGGAAACCCTGATTTAGACAAACACAATGTGTGATCACGACGGATTCGAGAAACTCCACTGAACCAAACTTTTCAATACAGTAATCTGCTGTCATAAAACTGAACCGAAAGTTGCGAAGAAGTTCAAAACAAAATTATCAAATCCAGCTCAAATCCCGTATAAAATCCGAATTCAATCCAAACTCATTAAAATGCTTAATCGCTCAAACACCTTTATTCTTTCTTGGGTGCCGGTAAGGCCCGCCCACTTTTTTGAAGCACTTACGAGAATGTTGAGGAAAATTTTTTCAATGACGTTCGTTGTAGTTAGCATCATCCACTGGTGGAATTTGTGCCAGAGGTTTTCTGAGCTCTGTGAGGCGTGATATGAATGAACAACGCATAATGTACATGTTATGTGTACGTGTTCGTTGTGCTGTCGATTGTACGTTCTCCGGTGGTGTGGTACAGTAGTGTTCGTTGGAAGCTGTATTTCTCTGAAAATGGAAATAAAGCAAACTTTTTCCCATATTGAAGGTTTGAAAGAAATCCTAAAACCAAAGATTTCCGCTTTAATGCACCCACTGTCCAAATGCAAATGACTGACGAGGCCCATTTACGTCCTTTATTCGGAAATACTTAATTGCTTTCTGAATCAGGGAAACTCTGTAGGCGAATGGATCGGTCGCAAGATTGGGAAGATTAAAGAAGGAAAACTTAGGCTTCACTTCAGCGACACTGTAATGACGCACATGCTCGCAAAATACGGCCTCAAGAAACTTATGAGCGACTTGGTTTATTATTCAACAGTACAATTCAACTCGCGCCTTGCAAGAACAAATCATTACTGGTGACAATACACAGGAGCATCCCAGAACGTCGATTGCATCGAGCAGCTTCTTCAAGGGTTAGTTATAAGAAATGATAATTGTTAAAGTGGCAAACAGTGACAGAACAACAAAACAAAGATTCGCTCGCAGTTGCCCTTAGCTGGCTTCACTCCTGCTTGTGGCGCAGTTTTAAACGCTGAGATCGGATTGTCTTCAGCGCTAAGCAGCGATTTAGTTGTTTTTGTTTTGAAATAATTAGTTGAAACACAATCACTGTTCTGAAATTAAAAAAGACATGCCAAGGAATCAGCGCAGTCACAAAATTCGTCCACTGCTTCAGCCGCTCCTGCTGCAGGCAATGAAACGCACCGACTGTCAATAATTGTGTGCAGCGTGGAAATTGCGAAGCAAATGCTTTCAAATCACGAAACCGATCGAACGAAGTTGAACAAATCGCAACGTACTGTTATTGCACTGTCAAGCAACGGAACCGAACCGCTGGATTTAAGGTTACACGCACGCGCCGTTTCAGCAAAGCCTGATCGTTGGGAAATGGCGGCAAACAAGACGGGGCGAGGGGTCGTCTGTACGGGGGGTGAACAGGCAACTGGCTGCGTTTCTAGGTTTGAAGCACAAAGTGCGCTGTTTCGTCTGCGCGTCAGCTGCGGTTCGAAAGCTGCTTTTTACGAGGGTTAACCGGTACCCGGTCCTTCGCAAAAGACGCTCGCGGTTATCAGACGGGGCGACGAAGGATCAGGGCTGCGCTCAAAAGATCAAAGCAACGATTGTCTTTCAATGCTGTGGGGAGGGTGTATTTTGGTATTTGCTGAAAAAGTAATCTTGACGTGTATCCCGAACAAAGGTGATCGAAAACACTACTTTAAACGGTTGGCGGTACTCTAAAGCGCTGCGTGTCTCCGCACGAAGCTCGCATTCACTTTTCATGAAAACGCCAGGCGTCATTCATTTTCATCTGAATGTTTTGTCGCAAACAAAAACTCAAACTGAATGCAAATGAACTAAATCCGGCCGTGGCATTAGTGGTGATTGAACATGCGCGTCGACTTTCTTGTGCAATGCAACGTTTTGTGGGTATACGCGGTGATGATGCTTTGGAAAGTGGTTTCGGTCGGAGCATAATAAACCGAACGCTGTTCTGAAACAAAACAACTGGTGGTGGTGGGGAGGTTGAAAAACTCAAGTACATTTTCTGCGCGCGCCGGATTCGGCAAGTCATCTTCTAGGAAGTTACAAGTTTCCTGGAACGCTGTGTAACAATCGCTTCGGTTGTTGCCAAGCAACGAGCAGCGATTCGAGGAGGGTAACGCATCGAGAAGTTACAGTTTGAATGACGCACCCGGGCTCGGACGAAGTGAACAGAGATGAACACGCAAAACGATTGAAAGATGACGATACAGGCCGAAGAAGCACTCGGACGTGGTGAATGTAACGCAAACGTGTCTCAGGAAATCAAGGTCGACGCCGGCGATTCGGCGCCCCCCCCCCGTTTTAAAGCAAAATGCAACGTAAAGGCTGACGTCGTCAATCAAAGAATCATTATTATCATCATCGTCAGCGAGGTTGGAAGAAGATCGTTCAGGTTGGTCAACCAGCAAGGGTCGCTTGAGCGATTTCGGTCGTGGCGGTCGGCCAATCAGAAAAAAGTGGAATCTCTGGGGGCACCAATCACATCTGCTCGATGGTGGAAATGCAACTTTTCAGAACTTGAACGATTGCCTGCGACGTGGAAAACAAAGAAAGCGCTGCAACGCCAAAGCGATTTGAAACTTGAAAGTCTTTGCGAAGACGCACGAGAAATGATCATGCAACAAGCAGTAATCAAAGTGAAATCATATTTGCTACTTCGAAAAACAACAAATCATCGTCGATCATTTGCTGACGATGAAAACAGTCGTTTTTCGAATAATCCTACATGACGTCATTTGAGTACTTCTTGCAAAAACGCTTCTACTAACGGTCAGCAACAGCGCGACAGGGAATTCGTTTCTCTAACGGCTTGCTTCGGCGCAGAACGCTTCATCTCGTTCGAGATCTCGACTCAACGTGGCGTTTTCCGGTTGGATGAGCAAGAATCGCCATGACAACAAACGTCGCCATGGGAATTCACTGAAAACCTGCCTCGGAACTCACTTACTCCCGCGTTTAGCGCAAAAATGCATGAATACCGGTCAAGGTGTGAGACAAGAGAATCTTAAATACCCAGGAGAGGGGCAAAAGCAATTGACAGCAAGCGTCTCAGAACAATCAGCGGATTTCCGTGATCCGCATGCACTGCGGAGCGGATCCTGGCCGGCCCTTGACAGGCACTGCTATTGCGAGCAAAGCATGACAAAACCAGTTATGAGCTTAAGACTGAATTCCACCTACCTTGGAATGTTTCAGCTGAAGTTCGCCGAGCTCGATCAGATGCTTGCGGAAAGCGGTGACTCGTCTGCCTTTGAACTCGGTCAGTTCCAGCTTTCCGATTTCCGACAATGCTTCGAACTTTTCGCGCGTCGTCTTCTGATGCTCCTCGGCCTGCAACGACCACTTCTGGTTTGAAACGACCGGGAAATTGACCGCTAGGGTTTCGTAACGCGGAGCACGCAGGTCAAGCAAGCCAACGTTTGAGACAACTCCATTCACATGGGTTTTCGCTGCTTGGACTTGTGGCGCGTACAAGCAAGTGGCCAAAATGATATCCTCGACCACACGGAGTCAAACTGGGACTGACGTCAAAGCGAAACTTCTGACCTCTCCGAAATCTCTTACCTGTTACTGTTTGTCAGTTATTTTGCTGCTCAGTGTAAAGGAGTATTGTGTAAATTAAAACTTTTTGGTCACACGTCTGATACCTGCAACAAGGTGCACTGCGGGAATTACTATAACCACTGAAAAATATTGGTCTTAGTCTTAGACCTCAATTCTAACCCTAAAGAAAAGGTTAAGGACCACTAATTTGCTTTTTGAGCAAAGGCAAGAAAACGACGAGTATCTTTGCCCAGGACCAACCGGGAAAAATCTTTGCGAGAGCGACCGAAGTACCTGCGATTCTTGCCGTTGATTGTCACGTGTGGCTGCGCAAAGAAAAACGTTCACGCTCCTGGCAATACAAGCCTGAAAAGACTCCGCGACAGCATCAAGCCCGGCTGGAGCCCGTCCACCACTATGTCGAACTGCCATCACGCACAATTACTTCTCACAGACGAGACGAAAGGACAGCACTTCAACCAGGGTTGTGGAGTCGGAGGCAAAACCTTTACAAAATTTGCGACTCCGTCTCCTTAACATAAAGGGAATGAAATTTGGCTGTTGTTAAAATCAGTGGAAATCGTGGTGCACAGCAAGAAATCTCTGTTGCAACAAAAGTTTCAAAAGAAACTGTATCATTTCAACAGGAATACCCAATTTAAAAGAGTGTGATTTAAAAAATGATCCAATTGGACATTCGAAGTCGGACAAAAAAATCCGACTCCGACTCCCAGTGTTGTCAGGAATCCGACTGCGACTCCACCCAAAAACCTCCGACTCCGGTACCCTGACTTCAACTCGATGGCGACTATACCGACAGCGAACTATTGAAAGTGCAGTAACACCTTTCATCAAACAGATGAAAATGGACTTAAACACCCGCCTGCTGCACGTTTTTGCCTCGTGCCCGGGCACGGTCCAGGTCCTTGTTGGCCGTCTCGTAGTTGGCCAAGCTCCGCGCTCGCCTGTAGAGCAAGTCCTTGCAGGCCTGCGTGTCCCGGTAGTAGTAGCGAAGCAGATCGGCCAGTTTCAGGTCCATGTCCGACGCGCAGCGTCCTTCCAATTTCTGGCGATTAAGAAGTAAAGTGAACAACGTTCATTGGCCTCGACTCGCCGCGGGTTCGGCGCGAGATGCTGCTGCTTTGTTCAACTCGCCGCCCTTGTCGCCACGAAAGAGCTGCAGCGTTCGCGTGATTGGCGCGCTAACGCACCGATAGTGTTCGAATGCAACACGAGACGGTTTCGCGAATATTGCCCTGTTGCTTTCACTGTAGCCCACAGTGAACGATTGGTGAGTGTGGCCAGGGTCGGATCCAGCCAGCAAGTTTAGGGGGGCAATTTCTGCAATATTTGGCAGTCAAGTCTCATTACGAGTTCACCACTGTAGGAGACATGAAGTTCTGTTGTGACTTCACAACACTGTTGTGACAAAACAGTGGACGTCAAAATGGCCTAATCATCGTGAATGCTGATTTCCGAATTGTACAAAATCATGGTGAACAAAGTCACTTTCGTAGGTTTTAGGGGGGGGGACGATCGCCCCAATCGCCCCTGAGTGTGGCCGGCGTTGGTATTCACATGTCTGTAATATTACACAAGGCATTGATGTACTGGGGCCAGTGTTCTTTCTCAGAAAATTTTACACTTTTAGCATAAACTGGCCTCATTTTGAAGCCCGAATCCTGCCTGACATTTCTTTACAAAGCCCGATTTAGGCCCGAAAGCCAAATTTACCGAGCGTGTCACAATATGTTCAACGGGGTATCAAAAAACTTAGTGTACGGGTATGGCCGCAGGTACACGGCTTTAGAACGCCCAAAATAGCAACTGCATTGACCAAAACATTGCGAGCACAAACTTAGCTGTTTGTCAACGATAATACTGCGGGATGTTATGCTTCTCAAGAAAAAGAGGAACTATCCACGATGGGGCTATAGGCGTAAAACAAAACGCTCTAGGATAGCTCTATAGGCATGAAAAGCCGGCTTGTAGGCCATCGTTTCTTAAAACCAGCCAAGAATCGCGCGAGTGATTGATCGCTCTTACGTAGTGCCATCGCGTGTTAATTTCCTCACCGCTGTCGCCTTCTCAAAGAGTATGAGACTAGTCCGAGCAGAAAACAAAAGAACGCAGCTGTGTTTGGAAATAGAATCAGCTGAAGAAAAATCACAATCAAATCCACTCACAGAAGCCACCGCAGTGAGCACAACAAATTGTACATCACGAAAGAAAACAGTCTTTACTCTGAACGTTACAAAAAAGTTTTATAGTCAGGCCCGAAATCAGCCCGATACATTTTGACAAAGTTAAGCCCTAACCCGGCCCGAATTACAACTCTGCGCGGGCCAAATGTGGCCCGCGCGACCATTTAGTATGCCCCGCATCACAATTTTGTTACCCGAGTTAGAACACAACATCGCGTCAAAAGTAAACTCCATGACGAGCAAACATGTGGATAGTAATTCAAAAGTTGTCACTTTTGTTACTTGACATATTTACTTTCCTTTGCAAGGTAAAGGTAGAATTTTTAGATAAAAAACAATGAATTCAACCGGTAGGTTTAATCCACCAAAAAACTACAGCTCGCACATTAATTTTTCCTGGCAATACAACAGCAATCCTATTGTCATATGATCCAACATCCGGAAAAAACGGTCTGATTAAGGCTTTTTCGTGAGCTGTCACTTTGTTACGGCGCAAAGCTCTACGATTAGCCCGATCACTGTCAGTTAGAACACCAATTGTACGCTCCCTCCCACGTGGGCCGTCACCAGGAAACCACTGACTGCTTCACCAACACGGGTCTGACGCACCACCCCGGATACAACATTCTGCGGTGCGTGCGAATGCAAACAGTTCGCCAGACGCGTCGGCAGTACGACAACAGCATCTGTGTTCAGCATAGTGATGCGTCCTTCTTTACCATGTCTACGGATGCGCTCTGTGCAGGGAGACATTGTTAAGTTTTGGAATATTTCAAGCGAAAAGACTACTGTGAAACTAAAAAACAGCATATTTTTAAAAGGTTTCATCCAAAGCAGTAAGTGAATATGTCCGCCGACCACTTCGTTCCGCATCGGAAAATTGATTCCTTCTTGCTCAATCCAATGTCTCGTGGTGATGAAATACCTTCCACGTATGCACAGTAATGTATTCATTACACAAACGTGGCTTCACTGAGATTTCAGCGTTGCTCGCATCCATTTTATGCCAGCGCGTCGTCCAAACTGCAAGTTGTTGCATGGACGACGACGATTTCACAAAAAAAGACTCACCCGGAGTTTTTCCAAAGACTCGTGGACCTTGAGTTGCATCCTGAAAACAAACAGCGGCGCGGTCATAGCGACAGAAGCTCACGAGCACATTGTGCAGAAAAAGCTCATTGTTGCTGTGGTGAAAAAGAAAAAATGCAGAAGCTCCGTGTGGTCAGCTTCGAGAAGCAGTAGTGCTCGTGGTGGAGCGCATGCTAAACGCACGTTCCAGCCGCGGTAAATTTAAGTTACATCAGCCAAGACAAATAAAGACCACTCACTCACCATTCGATATTAAAAAATCTTCGTCTGTGCGTGCGTGCAAAGAACAGGAAGGGTTACAAAATGCAACAATCACATTACGCTGCATTCACCACGATAGCAAAACGAAAACAAGACTTGCAGCTTGGAGGAAAGCCTCGATTGAGGCAGGCAGCTAATGCTACAAAACTTGACCAGAAAGCGCAAATTACACAACTTTCGCAGTCGGCGAATCGCAGCCCAAGTGTTTGTTTGAAACAAAACAACAACACACCTGTCCAGTCCGGTCTTGTGGCTGGACGCGATTGAGTTTTCAACAGTGGCGAGCGACTGGAGACTCTGAGCAATAGTGAAGTAATCTGTGGCGCAACCTGGAATGCAAACCGTTCTATTTAACACCAGTTTCTCATTCAACTTTAAGTTGTCATCGAACTGGCGTATCACATACATTAGTAAGGGTAAAGCAAAAAGACTTTCAGGCATTTTTCTCTGTCATGATGTTTATTTCGGATATGGCCATGGATCTGGAGTGTGAGAGTCTCTGCATTTTTTTGGGAGCCGGATCCCGAGACACTTTTTATTTTCGGCAGTAGCAGGCGTCTGCGTGGTCATTATAAATGTCATTTCTTTAAATACAAATATTAATGACTTTCGGTTGCATCGATGGTTTCCGGTTTGAGCGGGTGTCGAATTCTCGAATTCGAAAAAAATTCAAACCCGGATTAAAAAATTTTGAAAAAGGAGAGGGAGTCGAAGTCTAAAAATGTGACTCCGGCCACCTCTAGTTTAAGCGTTGATGGGTCACGCTGTGCGAAATCAGCGTCGGGACAACCCTCAGGCGTCAGCGACGTTCTTCTTTTGAATCCAGCAGTTCGCTGCGACTTGGACGAACAAGCTACACTTTGCTGCGTTCGTTTCCAGCAACAGTCGAAGCTGATGGGCGACTTTGTTTATCATTCAATTCCAGCCTTTTACAGAAGCTGTTGTCATTTATTACGCCACGGCGCAGACACTTCGTAAACAACAGTCCATTTCGTAAAACAACACAGGCAATCGCGGACTGCGGCGCAAGCGGTTCGCGCTCACTTTTCTGGCTCTTGGTAACTTTGTCGATCTTTCCCATAGCGTCCTTGATGCGGTTGTGGTATTCGGACATGAACGCCTTTTCGTGTTCGAAAAACTCGTCGCTGTCCTGCGATTGGTTCAGCCACAATTCAAAAGATGCAAAAACCAGTCGAATAGGAAGTTCTGCTTTTTTACGGCAAACGTCTAACAACATCAAGCGTCTAATCACACACAGACGACTAAACAACATATCCAGGTTCTTGAAAACCAAAAAACCTGCTGAAGACATCAGAAGGCCTACAACTATACCGATTGTTCTCTAGTTGTATATGGCAAATAAAAATATAAGATTAAGGCACCGTCCAGTGTCCATCGAAGGAATCCTTTTACAGCTCCAAGAATAAGATCGCAACGGAGTATATATTTCGGCTACGTAGGCATCACAAGCCCTTATTCAAATAGAAATAAGGTAAGGGCCGAATGTTTTATAGTAGAACGTCTTGTAGAAGTTCCTTTATACGTTAACGTGTTTGCTGACCAGCATGAAGAAAAATACTTGGCACTGTTATAAAGGGATGAGCATATTTCTAATTCGCAAAAAAACGATTCGGAGAACATTCTTTTGCCTTTTTCACATAAAAGAAAGAAAGAACGTTTCATGATACTCGTTTTGTACTTCCCATCGGAGTACCACGAGTGGTCTGTAGACATCCATCTCTGCGTACTCTGCGCCGTGGGCAACGCGGCTACTCTGGCAGTGAATGATTCAGAAATCCGTTTCCGATCAGCAACAGAAACGATTACTTTTATCTCACCTTCTGTCCGGACAGCATCAAGGACTCGTCCGCACTTTTGGTGATGCTCTTAAAAAATCCAGTGATTTTTTCCTTTTTGTTCTTGCCGCGGACGTTGAGCTAAAAAAAATGTTATCAATCGATGCTACAGCGTCACTTCACACCTCTTCTTTTTTTCGCAGAGACGCTTCGGTAATTTGTCCGTTATAATATTAAAACTCGCCGAAACAGTATTCACTAGTCTACCTTTTCGGACATTATGACCGAATTGACATATTTTTTTCGGTCATTTAGAAAAAGTCGGTTTATGAACGAAAAAAAACAGCTTCACGCACGTCACAATCCAGGATAACCTTCCTGCAGCGAACGCGTGAAATCAACGTTATCGCATGTCTTTCACAGGTCCAGGTAAACAGAGAATTAAGTAAGGCAGTGAGCGGCGCACTTCGCCGAACAAGCCCTGTACCTCGCTGTCGTATTCCAAGAACACTCGGAAGTTGTGATTGTTCCGCAACTGCGGGTGCTGAGCGAGTCGACACAGGAAGATCTCGTGCATCGCCACCGTCTTCTTGAATATCGCCAGGTATTCGCTTCGTACAGAGTGAAAGGCGCGGTAAACCACAAAGATCCGCACTAATTGCGAAGCAAAAGTTACATTCCGTCGCAACTCGGGTAACTCGGCGCGAAATTCGAGAAATGCGACTTGCTGGCGATTTGCTAGCTGCAGCTCTAGCGCATACGAACCGGTGTCCGGCTTTGTATCAGTTCAAAAGGCTCGACACACCCGGGAATCGATATAACAATGGAGCTGGCTCGTAGAAAGTCAGGTTGCGACAGGAGATGCTCTACACTTACAGGCAGTGTCTTACACACGTTTGTGAGGATGAAGACCTAGATGCCAAGACGTAACATCGGTTTTACAAACAATGACGCAGGGGCGGATCCAGTCAGTAAGGTTAAGTGGGGCGATTTCAGTAATGTTTGGTAGTCAAGTCTCATAATGGCTTCGCTGCTGTAAGAGAGATGAAAGTATACTTCACAACACTACTGTGACAAAACAGTGGACGACAAAATGGCCTTATATCGCAAATGCTGTTTTTCGAATTGTACAAAATAATGGTGAATAAAATCACTTCGTAGGTTTTAGGGGGGGCGATCGCCCCGATCGCCACCCTTGACGACGCTCGCCAAACATTTATCGCTTTATTCCACGCGGGGCAAATAACGATCTTAAACCTATGCACACGTAAGATTTTGTACACACACCGTACACAGCATAGCTTCCAGGCAGCAAGGCTACAGTTTCGTGTGCGCAGCACAATCGCCTAATGACAAACCGTTTTTCCCAATTACGTTGAATTTACGACGCGCTAATCCTATACATAAAATCAAACGATGCACTGCACAAACAATATTCACGAACTGTTATTTAATGCGATTAATTCGCTCGCTTGTTGTGACACAAAAGCGCAAGCACGAAGGTCGATTGTGCGCTGGCCAAGCTGCATTTAACGGTCCCTAGCGCACTAGGCAATCTTTGGCATCATACAGTAAATATCAAGCGCCTCATTTCGCGTTTCCGTTGAATACCTTAGACTAGAGCAGTTGTTCTTATCCTGGGGGTAAATTCACTGAAACATACATTGCAGCAAATGTCAATTTATATGAATCATTCTAACTGTAAGTTTGTTACTTTTGTATTTTCAATAAACGAGCATCATTGAGTGTATTGGGGGTAAATCCTGTAATCTTTTTTTTATAAAAGGGTAAAATATGTAAAATAGGTTAAGAATCACTGGACTAGAGTTTGTGCTTCGCAAAAAAACAACTTCAAGCTTCGAGGACGCGTATACGAGAGGGAGGCAAACCTATTCTGGCCCCAACTGCTTGATGCACACCAAGTACCGGTTCCCAAACGTTTTTGGGACCCAAATCCGAGTTGGGTGATCACCAATGTTCCCTTTAAGGTGAGCAATTGCGCCGTACCATTTGCGCAGTGAAATCTCATTCTTGCGCACTTCCAACATGCCAAATGTAACGTCGTATATATCCTGCATATCCCTTTCACAGCTTGAAACGCTTCAAGCTCGCGACCCTGGGCGTCAAACAGCATATTGTAACAGGCAATAAATAATAATTGCATGTATGATTTTCGGCAGTAAGTTGCTAAGTTCGTTTTCAATGTCAGTTCTTTTGGTGCAATAATTCAGTCTGTACGATAAAAGAGATTGAAAGAACTTCATGCTTGGATATCTTCGGTGCGAACCGTTTCTGACACTTCGCGGCCCTTGTTTGGGTCGCAACGAACACTTTTAGGAACCACTGGAATAAGGTAACGGTGGCGCGTGCAGCGAAGAGAAACTCACGCTTCAAGTTCCTGCTTCATCCTGGCGAACTCTTCCTTGGTCATGGAGCCTTCTCCCTCGCTTAGCTTGGCCAACTTTTCGCGAGACGCTTCAAAATCCGGCCGCGGAGGTGTAGGTGGAATCTTAGCAAAGAATAGTTCAGCAAGCTGTTTAAGTGCTTGAAGTCAATTTTTAATCAGGTTGTCGCTGCCTCGACTTTGGCTTGTTTTAATTTCGTTGTGGGCGCACGCTGCCTGCACAGGGTTCATACGAAATTAACGGAATGAAACTGCTAGATGCATTGTTATTCCAGAAGTAAAATCGACGCACAACGCAAATGATAACTTACCAGTATTCCAGCGTATTTTTCATCGTCGGCATACGAGTCATGAAGCCAAACGAACTCTTCGTGTTGTCGAACAACGGAAAAATCATTCGCCCGAAATTCTTTCAGCGTGGTCTTAAACGAAATCAACAACAGCACATAAAGTCGTTAGATAACACATGCTGCGATGTGTTGCAGACAACACATGCTGGAGGAACTATGATGAAGGATCGCATAGTCGGATTGCGTTTCTTGTTCGTGCGGTCCGAAACCGACGTTAACCAAAGATCAGTAATCACTTTTTGGCTAAAAAATTCATATTCATGGCGTTTTTATCATTAAAGGCGCAAGAGTCAATTTCACCTGGATACACGGCTATGTTTAACAAAACCGTGCAGCCACCCCTATGTCAGGTACAAACTTCTTTGTGCCAACTATCCCTTCACAGAATCTCAAGTTCACTGAAACAAAAGGGCCACGCGACAATGGCTTGTAATCTAGAGGCCCACAGACAGACACAAGCGAAATACACTTCTCCTGGAAGCAAACAGTAACGGCGCGATGCATTCACGTTGTTCGAAATATAACATAAAAACAGTGTTTACTATGTTTGGTCTGTATTGAAACTTCGCCGGTCAAAATACAAAACATTCGTCAGCAAACCTTGAGCGCTTGCTGGTTGAATTTCGATTGTTGAAAAACGCGTCAAAGAACGCACTCTTAAGCGTAGACACGATCAGCAAAACAAAAGCATGCGGGACAGGGGGTCTAAACTTTAAATTTACGAGAGAAGAAATAGCAACTCCATTTACAGATCATCACAAATAGTGTTGATATCGTGAGTCATAAGCGGGAGGAACTGCGTTAACTCCTTTTCGTATAATGCAAGAAACACTTGGAAAATGTTATTCAAACCTTTCATCGAAGCTAGACGTATAGTTTACTCCTCACAAATAATCTGATTCCACCTTTTTCAATGAGTTCGAAGCTTAAACGTAACGTCAGTTTCCAGCCTAAAATCGTTTTGCCCGCTAGTCCAGTTTATTTTCTTTGGCGTTGACGTTCATAACAGATTCTTAAATCTGAAGTGGTTAACACCTAACACGCATTGTATTGCAGATTTTCAAAAACCAATGCCCCATGGATATTCTGATCTCTTTATAGAAACAACCGATGTGACACTGATCACCACCTGGTAGACTGCTTTCCGATAAAATCAGCTTTGACATTACAAAAGCAAGAGATCTAAGGCACTCCGCAAGGTATTCGGGTGGAGTCGGATTCCTAAGAAGAACACTAGGAGTCGGAGTCGGATTTTTTATCCGACTCCAGAAGTCCAATTGAATTATCTTTTACATCGCACTCCTAAGGTAGGAATCCTAACTCGTGCCAGTTGAAATGGCACAAATGCTTTTGAAACTTTTATTGAAACAGGCAATTCTTGCTGTGCACCACGAATTTCATTAATTGCTAGTTGCTAAAAAATTGTTGACAGCCAAACTTCATTCACGTTATGTTAAGGAGTCGGAGTGGGGAATTTTCGAAAAGTCGGCTTTAGACATTTTACCTCCGACTCCGCAACCCTGATTTCAATATTGAACTGGAAATCACAACAGCATTATTTAGAAAAATAAGTAAATCACGTAACAATTCAAAATCTATAATTTTTTCAATTGGAAAACGGAAGCAATTGCAAAAAGTTTACCGGGACGTGAAACAAGAGCTTGGGGAGATGCGCGCTTGTGAGCCCCTTATCTGGCAACATAAAAGGTAAAAACGCGTGTGAAAACTAGTTTTCGATCTGACACTCCCATATCCGTAGACCTAGCTTTCAGAAAAAATACGTACGAAAACATCTGCACATCTGCGACAACACATGAGCAGAAAGTGACGTCTCACTGGCGTGGTGGCGCACAACTACGTGTATCAATGCGTGCGCAACAATGGCCAAGTACCGGGTCAACGAGTAAAAACTTTTCGCATGCATTCTACCAAGGCCGGTAGAGCTCATTAACATATTAACCGGTATAGTGCAGTTAGCGGGGAAGAGACGCCAGAGCTCACTATACGTCGAGATCGCTTTACAATTAACGCGAAATTGTAAACGACGGTTAAGTCGAAATAACAAGATGAACACGTAAAAAACAAAACACGACAGGTTTTTGAAACCCTGAGTTAAAAACAGCGGTTTGATTTCGTTCAGATAATTTGACCCTCAAGGCATGATGCTATCTTAAAGATGCGTTGTAGCTCGATTTACGGCTCATCTCGCGTAGGTCTTATCCCAATTGGCAGGGGTTCAGTGATTTCGCACATCATATACAAAACCTATTTTTATAATCGGCGACCTTTGTAGGGTTATAATTCAGAGAGTAGGGTTATAATTTGTCTTTTTCGCGATGTTGAAACATGTCGTTGTTCAACAGAAAGCTTACGAGGATTGGTGAAATGGCCACGAGGTCAACAAGTCAGCCAACACTTAAAAGAAGTTTCCTTGGCACACCTAGGAAACTTCTCCAGGGCATGTGCTTCCAAATTCCATTACTACATAGTGCTAAACTATAAAGCAATGCCTTTTTTTGCAGAAGTGACATTCTTACAAAAGTTTAGCGTCCTAAAGAATTGGAAACTGACAAGGGTGTGAAGACTTTGATTTATATGATGAACTTTTATGAATTATAACAGTATTGGCAAAAGGTGGCTGCAAACTTACAAAAGGCCACATACATGTGAGTGAATAAGACATACAAATCAGCACTGCACTCATACCTTGGTGTGAACTGTAAATTTTACTCGATCTTTTTCACTGAGTGCATCTGATATATCAACTACAAGCGAGTTGTCAGTGAGATCCACGCTCACTGATCTTTGACCTTTTTGCTCAGAATCTTCAGCAAGCAGATCAGGGCTGTCATCCAATCCATCCTAAAAATGTAAAAACGTCTTTTAAATGAATTGTGAGTTACTAGTGTTACAACTCATGCAGCTTTAGCACAGCAAATTAAAAGGATATAACTAAATGTTCAAGGAACAACAAGCAAACTAAATCAGACCCTACTTTTAATCTTGAGAAAAACTTGTATTTCCAAAGCAGTTCAGTGGCACTGGCTATTTTTGTAATTACACATGCCACAATGAGATCTTGATTATCAAAATAATCAATGGAATATAGGACACATCAGTGTGTGAACTGAATCTATATATAGTTTGTTTTCTTCTGATGAAATTACCCGTCATAAATCCAGATAATGCTTTCTGACAAGAAATTGATCTATTTATGATTTTCCTGCAGCTTTTTGTTTTCCTTTGCAATGGATTTATAGATAAAACCAAGGTTTATTCAAACCTATATGTCACAAAAATAGTTATTTGTATATATAAACCTTAATTGCAATCTCTTTTTCTTATTTATGAACTTGTACTAATTTTTGCTTGAATGAACTAGATATTCGCATTGCTTGTTTGTGACATGAAAACTACTTTTCTGGACAATTCGATGATAGTCTGAGCAAAGTCCATAGGATTCCACAATTCATCAGTTTTAGTACTCAGTTTTAGGGTTAATCAATTGTAAATTAGAGGAAAGGAATTGTGTACACTGCTTTTCATATGAGTGAATTGTTGTTCTTGTGAAAGTGTTTTGTTACTTTGGGGAGATGTGAAGGTTTACTCTATGCAATTGCTCACAAGTGGAGGTATTAATAGAAGTTTCTGTGATAATCATCTAAGCCTTTCATCATGTTGTGAAAAAGGAAATGAAATGGAAAATATGTTTGTTTCAGTTTCACTTGCATCAGAAAAACTGAGGATTTGGAAAACCCTCCTCGCTGCATGCTTGCTGAAACTATTTTCTCCAATACAAATTTGAAGCCATCTAAGCTGCAATAACACTTGACAACTGACATGTTGGGGCTCTTTGCGAGCTGAGAGAGCCTATATTGATTCTTCAGCAACAATATAAAAATAGGTTTTGCATCTGTTGACAAATCACTAATGGCTTCATCCCAAGTGGCGTTTAAGTAGCACAGTCTAAGAAACTTCATACTATTGCAGAAGAGCATATTAAACCACATGTATTAGAAATAGAAATTGTTGCAACTATTCTAGAAAATGAAGCAGGAAAGAAACATGAATTACTGTCGCTATCCAATCATTGGTTCATCATGCTAAAGATCACCTGGTATGAAACAGACTTTGATAGCATGGTGTAGGGGCGGCCAAACCTGCTCTATGTATAAGCTACATATCGCAAAACCCAATTTATAAAGAGCCGCAACATAAAAATCTAAAAGTTCCACGTAATAATTTGCAATCTACGCTTCTGTGACATCATAATTCTTTTTGGAATGACTTGCAAAAGCAATACTGTACAGCATACTAGCTACCACTGTACCAGTGCTCTCACTTTTAGGGATTTTCGGAAAAGTTTGAAAATGTGTAAAATGAGTCATTTCAGTTTATTTTGCAAATCATGTTTGGTTCCATACATCAGGAGTGGCCAAGCCTGCTCTATGTATGAGCCGCATATCGTAAAAACCAAGTTACAAAGAGCCACAACATAAAATCTGAAAACATGAGTTTATTTGTCATCTACGCTTCTATGACATCATAATCATTTATGGAAGGACTTGCAAAAGTAATACTGTACACCACACCAGCTGCCACAGAACCACTTTTGCAATAGAAACAAAACATAAAAAACATATATAAATTTTCAGAAAGCTCAAGGAGCCGCATGCAAGGTTCAAAGAGCCACAGTTTGGTACACCCCTGCTACGTATTTTTAACACTTATCATGGTGCTCTAATTTTTTGCTGCACTACCATATATTTAGGGTTTTTTTTATGTAAAATAGGAATTTTTTGGCACTGTTCTTGGGATTCTTCGAGTTGCATTTGTTGGAGCCCTGCATAAAACCACTTTACAATATTTTTGCACTTTGTAATAGATATAAAAAAACAAATGTATAATTTTTCGGAAAAGCTCAGAGCCCATGCAAAGGTTCAAAAATCTGCATGCAACATGGGAGCCGCAAATATAATATAAATAATTATTCAATTATTGTATTAATTACTAATTTTGTTGTTTTTAGGTCATAACTTTTGAACCCAAAACCCCGGCAAGTTATCCACCAAAGTATTAAAAGACTCGTATTTTAGCCTAGTTTCCAATAAAAACTTCAGCAAAATACTACCATCTAGTAGTGTAGGCCTAGGGTCAGATGAAGTGGGCCGAAAAGACCTAAAACTACTCCACTTATTATGTCAGTCACAAAAAATCCGAAACCCAAAAATGTGTGTTATATTGCAGACTCGAAGATTGGGGATTGTCTTTTGAGGGTTTGAACAGCTCTCTAGTGCTTTCGGTGCCAGAGTTATGCTCATGCAAAGACACGTGCAGACTGCTGGCTTTTAGGCTAAGCCATACCGGCAGCTAATGTGTTAAACACACAAACAAAAGTTATTCACAAATTAAAACGATGTAGGTGTTTTTAGTCATAGCACTAAATTAATAAAAAGTATGTGCAAAAATTAAATAGGAACACTGCAAATTTTAACCAGCAATAACTTTGCAAATGCTGGTCTGATTTGAAAAATTAAAAGTGTATTAAATTCGAATGATGAGATCTTTCTGCTTGGAAATCTCATGGTCTGATATATACAGTAGCTCTGGATCACTTGACATGAAATGACCCAGAATTTAGAAATATTTTTTTCGGTTGCGCCAAAAATTATTTGGACCCCTAGCTTAATCTAGCACACATGACCCACTTTTGAGAAACAACTCATAGGCACAGCAAGTGAACATTATGAGATTAAGAATTCTTGTGTGTCCAATTTAGACTATAAAGATGTGAAGTTGCTGCAACAGCAAATCCAAAGCAGTAGTTAGGGAGGCTAATGCCGAGGCTGACAGCCATTCCTTGGAAATAATGCTTACTTTAAACCAGTCTGTAGTTCAAAACAGGTTGTCAACCACTGGGCTACTGTGTAGTAGGAAGATAACCAAATTAATAACAATGCAATCAGAATAATAATCTCAAGAAAATCTTACCATCATCTTGAACAGCAAACAGAATGGTACTTCAGTTCAAAGATGATTTACAGTATGTGCATTAATAATTCCCAACCAAGCGCAATAGACACTAACACTGCTATAATCCTCAAAACTTCAACTTGAAGAATAACCAGAAAAGATACGCTAGTTCTAATTTGGGTGCAATGGGTACAGTAGAAAACCTCTAAAAGAACAGAGAAAAAAAGTTATTATTTTATAATACACACTAAAGAAAACTTTGCATTTGCTCATCTTTCAAATTTATACAAATAAAAAGTAACTTAATTGTGCCCTGATTTGTTGATAAATGATACACTTCATCTCCAAATGTTCCAATCTATCAGTATTACAACTACTGTTGTCAACCATATAAAGAACAAATATATTGAATGTGTGTTTTTGAATACACCACATGGCACCAGTAACTTCATTTTATTATCTTCTCTGCTAGTCTTTCATTAACCTTGGTATATTCTGGTTCCATCCCAACAGATATTTCTGGTGTCATCCACCACAAATTTGCATATTTTCTGGTGAAATATATTTCAGGCTATTTCTAGTGCCATAACACCAGTTGGTAAGCTGAAGAGCAAGGAAAGGAAGAGTAGTACTTGTCAAGAAGATATTGGTGATTCAGTTTTGGTTGGTTATGATAATGCTTGTGCGTAATACTTCCATTGTACTTGCATTGTATTAACACCAGTAGCATATGGTGGTCATTGTTACTGGATGTGCAGTATTTGTGATGTCACATTTACATTTCCAAACAAACGTTTTGGCGAAGTTCATGGACACAATGTGCATTATTCTGTACGTACTCTCCTTATTTTACAACACGTCACTGCCTTGATTACAAACTATCAGTGCTCCAAGTTAGGATACTGAAGCAAGATAAACTTAATGCTATGACAGAGCAGTAGATAACTGCAAAAATATCTATCTGCATGTTAAAACAGGAGTGTAAAACACACTAAGCACCACGCAAGAACAGTTCAAAACTGCAAAATTATCATGTTGTGCGTGAAAACTGTGGACTAAAACACACTCAGCGCTATGACCAGGGCATACTATGGTATGGAATGGAAGGAAAAAATCGGTATGGAATGACTCAAGTATGGAATGGAAAATTTAATGTATGGAATGGAAAAAATCTTCCATATTCCATACTTGCATATTTTGACATGCTGTTGCTGAAGGCGTTTTTTTCTTTCAGTTAAACATAGTTGCAAACAGAGTCTGAGTTCAACCAGAACTGTAATTCGTGAACAGAGGACGTTCTTCGTAATCTCTGTCACAAACAGTAACGTGGACGCTAAAAGGAGGTCGCTTGTTCTGATTCTGACTCTGCTCTCATGGGACATAATGGCCAGACGTCAACATGTTTACTTTCGTGCTGCCAAACTGCCATTGTGTAAGACCAGGTAGCTACCTCGCTAGTATTGCCAGCAAGGTCACTTTTTAATCTAAGACTTGATGTGGCATACAGTGACAAAACAATGTGCCTTAGTTTAAGGTGCAATAACTGAAAGAGAAACTATAATCGCCCTTTATAAGCGAGGCATAAAGAGTTTCTCACTGGCCGCGGCAACTAGTAGACCAGTTGTGCTTCAGATACTTTGTGCAATGTTAGGCAGATATCGTATCAGATCTGTTTCATCACATTTCTTTAACTTAAAGTTTGGCATACTCAGATTGATTAAAGCGAATTCTATTGCCATTGTCAATAGCGTATGCTACGTAGGTTTTGCAATTTATGTCAGCTTTTGATGTCACACTTGAAATGTGATGTGAAGTTCAAACTAACACAGTTAGTGTCTTGTTGAAAGCAAATTTAGCTTTGCGCAGAGTGCACTGAAATGTTTCATTGTGATGCTCAGCTCCACTTACTATTTCATTAGTTTTCTGCTGTACGTAAAAACATTCGAATTATACCTTAAATACGACGATAATTTGCCAACATTGCATTTAGTAAAAATAACATGGAAAGAAAAAATATGCCAAATATTCTAATTTTTATGACTGATGGTGAACCTCCACTGATATTTGTACAATGTTTGGAAATTTGAGTAACAGCGCTCTGAAGCCAAGTTGATTGAAACGGCATTTCGTAACGAGACATGCCTTATCAAAATGAAATGTCGTGAGCATTGCTGAAACCAGGTGAGGGGAGAGACCAAAAAATTTTAAGAACCTCTGGACTAGACATTCTAGAATAGGTTGGGGTTCTACATATGACATGCTGAAACGTCTCTTGGATCTTTCTAGCTTCTGCAAAGTCAATGAGAGGCTGAACAATAAGTTGAAATTAACGGAAGAGGGGTGGAAAGAGTTGCAGGAGGTTGTGGAGTCTTTGGCCCCAGTACGCACACTCACTACAAAACTTCAAGAGAGCGTGCTAACCTCAGGTCAGACATTAGGTCATTGGCAACTAACCATGCTATTGTTAGAGCAAATTTATACTCCACTAGCAGCAAATGCTAATGGAATGCATGAAATCACTTATGATTCCACCAGTGTTGGGCTGTTGGCTGCAACTTCCTTGATCCGGAGTACGAAGTGCTGTTGGCAACCCTTTTGACTTAGAGTTATACAAAAGTGGGTTGTGCATTTCATTACTGGGCTGAACAAGATAGCAAGGTGTTTTCACAACTGGCATGGATAGCTTTTGCTGTTCCAATGACACAAGTGTTAGTTGAAAGACTCTTCAGCAGCGTAAAATTTATATTAAATGATTTGCACAATTCTTTGCCAGAGGACAATTTGCAAGCAATTATGCTGCAATGCACTAATGTGTGAGTATATCAATTAAGTGTTTGTATTCAGCTTTCACCACTTGTTCTTTTCCGTTCATTACGCATTTCTTCTTAAGTTGTTCTTGTATAATGTACCTCTTAACCTTGAATTAGCCCCATTTTGTTTATTTTCAGGTGTTTGTACAAGGCGTTAGTTTAACACTAGGTATGGAAAAGTATGGAAGATGGAATGGAAGACTTTTGGTATGGAATGGTAAATTTAGCCTGCTATGGAATATGGAAGATTTACGTTCCATTCCATAGTATGCCCTGGCTATGACAGCGCAGTTCACAACTATGGAAAGTACAGGCTGCACAAAAGTCTTGTTGAATACAAGTAGTCAAGCACAGGTGTATGGCTAGAATGGCGCACACCCAGGGCTGCTAGATCAAAACTTGCTAATCTACACAAGAATTGAGAATGTGCATAAAGTACACAAGAAAACTTCCATTTCTTTTTTGTTATATGGCTGTTAAATATACAAATACTTGGGAAACAGAACAGATACAGGCTTCTTAGCGCCGTCGTGCTCAATCTGTCTAAACAGTCAATCAATGATAAAGCTTGAATGCCTCCTGGTATGCTGATGCTCACATTGCAAGCACAGCGTGTGCAGGTGTATCAGCACACATCCAGGGTTGCCATAAAATGAAATTGGGAGTCTAGTCACGCATAAAAAAGTTGAGTTCACAACCGCTGTATTGGGACAGTTTTAAAATTTAGCCAAGAATATTAAAAATATCTCCATAATTATATTCCATGCCTTTTTGTGATTTCCCCTTTATTGTACAATCAGGAAAAAGTCACATCTTGATCAGTTTGATTGGGTATGTGGTGCACACCTGGGGTGTATGCTCCTGATTTACACCTGGGTCCCAACTAGCGTCCTTCGCAGGTTGAAATTTTTTGTCAGTTCCCAACTCCACCCACAAAATTTAAACCCGGCCCATCCACAGACGTAGGAATTTGAGAAGTCTTGCTTGCTCCCGGCTTACCTACCATTCTAACTTGCATAGTTTCCGTCCAAAACCTGCACCTATCACTGTGTCTGAAAATCACTAAAAACCCATGCAACATATTTCATTGTTAGTGGCAATTTAATCAGTGGTTCATTACAAAGACAACAGATGCTCTTAAAAAAAACACTGTAAACATGAGAAACCTTTTAGTCAACCTTGAACAGTTTTTATCAGCTTTATGAATACTGCTGAAAGAGTACATTGCTTACTGATGAACTCTTCAAATATTTTTTTCTGTTACTCATGACATGACCATCCATACTGCACACCTGCTCATCATCAGCGCTAGTTGCCATCATGCAAAACATATTTATTGCAAGACCACAGAAAGCTGGGACCTGTGGTCACACCACACCTGATGATGTCACTACATTCTTGCATCACATAATGTCACTACATTCTTGCACCTACGTTCTTGGAAAATGTCACTACGTCATTACATTCTTGCACCACAAGCTGCTCATGTCATTTTCACATGCATTTGGTCAAGATTCAGCTACCCACACAAAGAATTTCTTATCCTGCTCTGCACCGTGTTCAACCCGCACCTGTCTCACACTTCGGAATAAAGAGTTGATGACGTTTGTTTGCCGTGCAAGAAGACTTTTACTTCTTTCGTGTAATTCATTTTTACATCATGATGCTAAATCAGAACAATTTTACTCAAGTGTTCTCCACAGTAATTATGCAAGTATATTCTCAACATGTTTGGAGCCCAATGTATGACTATATCATACAGAGAAATCACACATTGAGATGCACGTATATATATCGTACTTTGAAAATCACAGTAACTTGGTGAGTCTTCTAGTTTGCAGTGAAAAAAAATTTTAGGCTTTGGGTTTCAGTTTTTTTTGTGGGTGATGTCAGAAATGGGGTAGGTTTAGGCCTTTTTGGCTGAGGTTATTAGGCACTGGGCTCCAACTGCCGATTGACATCAGCAACATCGCCATATCATCCAATATATATGTTGGCATGCCAATGCATCGGTCGATCTCTAGTTTCAACAATGCAGCCAATACTCCTATCAAGATAAGTAGTTGTGCTAGGCCACTAGCCAAGTTTGATTGTGTCTTATTAAGGACACCTACAGCCTAGAAAAGATGATTTTATTCTAAAAGTATTATCAAAAGCTGCCCTTCCCTGACAGAACTACTTTTGCCTAGCAAGATGTGCCACTGCATCAAAATTGTGGTTCAATATTACGAAAATGCACTGTTTGTGTAATAAAGTGTTGATTGCCAGTGTTGGATTAAGAAAAGTGTGCTGTGTGGGCCTCTTTGGATTTTGAGTAGACAACCTCTTCTTTCTAGTAATTCTCAGGTGCAACACAGTGTAGGAAAAAACAATAGGATTCGGTATAGCTCATCAGGAATAGTAAACTATTCTGAAATGCCCATTCCTAGTCAAGAGGTTTTCTCCATTTGAGGATTTCTTCACCATGCTTAAATACTTCTACACAACATGTGAAGCTCTCCCCAACACACTGCACATGACCTCTCAAGTGGCTGGCATTTACACAAGTTGGAAAATTAGCTTTTCGTTGGCATCAAAATATAAATTGCTGTGGAGCAAACAATTGTCTGCTTGAATGCAAAAGGGTTATGGAAACCCAGGCACAATTTTGCTTCAGCTCCTTGCGTAACTGCACAAACCACAACAGATACCAGTTGCGACCCAGCACTCTGTGCAACTGTGTTGGTGATCCAGCAGATTGCAACCCCTTTCAAAAATGTAACTTCATTAACTTTCCATCATCTTTAAACAGAAACTTATGAAACTATCAAGGGGTGCCTGAGAAAACAATCTGTTTAACAGTTTTTTTTTTTTACATCCCAGAGCTTCAACTTCAATTTGCATGAAATTGTCTAATGCTTGCGTCAATAAACTCAACTCAACCCATATATCTACTCCCGTGCAATCTTGTGCCACTTACAAATAAGGATAATGGTAGGCCTAAAGAATCAGATCTACAAGTGTTGTAGTATGCCTTTGACAAATTATTCTTGAGCAATCACTAGTCTGACCAAGGAAAATATTTAAATTTTTTAAATCTTATATATTTTAAGTTATGGCCAAAAAGCCATAACATTGGTACTTTTACCAAACACTGGTAAGTTTACCCAAATTTTTAACCAGAAAGTCTGAAAATCTAATCAAAGCCTCATAAAATTCTAGCCTAGTCTCCACTGACAACTTCAGCGAAATACTACCATCATGGTTGGGGCACAGGGCCCATTAGCCTCAGCCAAAAAGGCCCAAACAAGCGCTGCCCAACCAGTCAATCGCAGTCTACCGGTAGACCATGCACTGTCACCAAGTCGACCATGAGCGCGAGGGCTTTTGGACTAAGTAAATATAATTTTTTTCCACAGTGACTTCTTAAATTTTCCATTTGCCTTGCAATTATGCACAGATATCCTCTCTGAGGCAACATGGCCGAGTAACTAATATCGTGATGTTGCAATAACCCTTAACAGTGAAAGGCTCTTGCAGTTGCTGGCGATGTGTCATAATGGAGTGATAAAGTGATGTGCTGGTTACTGAGACCAAGGCTGTGGAGCCAGAACTCCAATTTCAGGCTCAAGCTCCAGGCATCTGAATTTTTTGGCTCCAACTCCGGCTGCAACATTCAGAAGATTTTGGCTCCAGCTCTGGGTCCAGAATGAGTTGGTCCATTGAAAACTGAAAACCATTGTATTATTTGTACAACTCGCTTGCTCTACGAAGTAGTAATGTGGAACCAGAACCCAAATTTCAGGCTCTGGCTCCACCATCTAAAAGTTTTTACCTCCAGCTACAGCCATCCTAATTGGTTGGGTAAGAGACGAGGGCTCCAGCTCCTTAGACCTGACTGAGACTAAGGAAAGTTGTTAGTTTAGTAGGCCCTATTAGCGTTATGCAACTTAAATTTATCAGTCAAATGATCACCAAGGCCATCACGTTTTAGAACTGCATGCGTGTGCATGCATGTTCTCAATTTATTGTGTTGATTGAACATTGGCGCTTGCTCCAGTCGGGAGGTTGTCATGCACGTTTTTATAGATGCTAGACCCAAGGACAGGTAGAGCAGCCCAAGCTTGCTCAAGAAACCAACAACGATGTTTTCTGTTTTTGTGCATGTTTGCATGTGTGTTTAACTAAAGATAAGCTGTATTTTCGTAAGAATTCTTTCTGGCTTTTTGGGGATTAGGCGCCATATGGGGCTACTACCAATCTTCAAAAACTGAGTGCTCTTGTGCTTAACACTTTGGTGTCTGGCCGCTTTTGGGGATTTCCGAAAAACAAAAACACCTAAACGCACGTGGTTTTGTACGGGAATTTCTCCGGTCTGATAAGTGCTACAGACCTCTTCGAAGTGTTAAAAGACGCGGCAAGTCTTCTAGTCTGCACTCGAAACAGAATTTTTTGGTAGGGGGGTACGAATTTTTTGTGAGTGACATCATAAGTGGAGGACTTTTAGGCCATGCTGGCCCATTTTACCTGGCCCTATGCGCAAATCATTAGATGGTAGTATTTCGCTGAAGTTTTTATTAGAAACTAGGTTACAATCTGAGTCTTTTAATACTTTGGATGACCTGCTTGGGTTTCGGGTTCAAAAGTTATGATCTAAAGTAGTAAAAATATTTGACTGATTAGCTAATCAGATAATTAACTAATTTGTTTATTTTGGATCATAACGTTTGAACCAGAAACGCTAGAAAGTCGATCAAAGGCTCAAAAGACTCGGACTCGAGTCTAGTTTCCAATGAAAACTTCATCGAAAAACTTTGGCCTAGCAGTTGGGCCCTAGACCGGGCAACACGTGCCAAAATGACCCAAAAACTACTTCACTTATGACGTCACTCACAAAAAATCCGCACTCCCCAACCAAAAAATTTTTTTTCGAGTGTAATCTACTAGG